>Ga0315899_10002065_pt1 | contig 22485 bp, 21 predicted proteins | sample LakEriMetagenome_2_FD_203518 | JGI IMG/M metagenome (GOLD analysis project Ga0315899, IMG submission 203518) | Freshwater fungal communities from buoy surface, Lake Erie, Ohio, United States - Buoy 4 MA112 | ecosystem: Environmental > Aquatic > Freshwater > Lake | place: USA: Lake Erie, Ohio... | reverse complement strand
TATGCTTGCCATCGTGGCCTCCGTTTGGTCCTTGGGATTGGTTAGCTGCAACTACCACCCCTAACCTCACGGAGGTCACTCTGCAAATGTGCGCATAATCTTGGACGTTATCCATCAAAATATAAATATTGGGCATCCTTAACTTATTGTTTTCCTCGCGATTATTAGATTCAACAACCCAATCTATTTAGAAAAAAGAGTTGCGAAAATCAATCAATGTTAATTTGGCAAGTTATAGAGTATTTGATGACCGCACAAAAAAATTTGAAACGGAGGGGAAGAAAAGAGTTCAAAAACTTAATCTCTATTACACACCAACGCTCCTCTTGATTTTCTCAAGAATTCTATTCGATAGTCCAAAAAAAGCATCTACTAAGCCACTTATAGCCAGCATTACGGAAGAATAAGGACTTGTTTTTTGAATAAACCCGGCAAGGGATTCCCTTTGCTGCTTGAGACCGTGAATCAAAACTTCTTGAGCCCGAATCTCACCATCCCACCAACAAGATAAAACCCTTTCCTTCCCTTTTAATCTACGCATAAATTTTTGGGGAAATGAAAACCGCCAGTGCGAATGGATAAAATGATATTTTTGCAGAAACAATAGCGAACCATCTGGAGCAATTTCAATTAGCCACCGATGGTGGGATAATCCAACTATATTTGGAGCTTCATGCCCGCGGCATGACTCCATTAATCGGCTAGGCACCTCGATATAGCCCCTCTTGGCGACTCTCGAAAGTTCTTGGCAGACAAAAATAGGATCCCGAATATCTTCAAGAACATGGCTACAAATGGCAAAATCGAACTGCTTGTCCTCAAAGGGCCAAGGTTTTTTATCGCATATGTCGCGTTGAATCCAGGTAGCTTGGCTGAATGATTCTTCAGGAGGCCCCTGAAATCCAGCCATACCTACTGTTTTATAAAACCCTCTAGTCTCAAAGGGTTCGGCATCAAGAACAAAATTAGCCCGATTAAAAGGGCAAGCCCACCCCCCAACATCTAGGACCAAATCATTGGGCCTTAAAATTTCCAGTATCTTATCACAATTTTCATTCAGCATTTAACACCCCAATTACCTAAATACTGCTTTTTTGTACCAATTAATAAGCGTTGATTAAAAACCAAGTTTAATTAATCTCGAGCGGCGATCACGTTTGGCATCCTCAATCAAATGAACGGAAGTATGTATTCAATTAACTGATCATGATTTCCACCTGGAGGGTAAACACAAATGCAGATTTTAGACTGATTTAAGAACAGCGAGATACTTATCTGCAGCAATCTTCCAACTAAAATCTTTACTTCTTAAGAATGCTTTCGCAACTAATTCCGGGTTAGGAAAGTTCCAAACATCAACAATTTTCTTTGCCAAATCATTCGAACAATCTGGCTTGAAGTAGATAACTGTATTTTGACTAATTTCCCGAAAAACGGGAATATCTGAACAAAGAACTGGAACCTGTGAAGCCATCCCCTCTATTAACGGGATTCCAAAACCTTCATATGTTGAAGGAAAAACTAAAAGTTTTGCATTTTTTAGTAAAAATGCCAAAACTTCTTTTGTGACAAAGCCAACAGGATAAAACCCAGGAAAATCTAGGTTCCAAAAAGCGTAGCCTTCACAAGGAGTCGGTCCAACATGAACCAAATTAAATTCTGGCCCAATTTTTTTTAAGCCAGCCCCTAGTATTCGAGGATTTTTCCTCTCATTTATAGCTCCCATGAATAGTATGTAATCTTTTGGCAATTTTAAAGTTGAAATGTCTATTGGATTAATAGAATTTGACCGTGTTTGAAAAACTTGATCAACACCGTTATAGATGACATGGATTTTCGATGAAGTTCCGGGGAAATATTTTTCGATTTCCTTTTTTGACCATTCACTAACTGTGATTATTCTTGAGGAAGATAAAATTGATTTCTCAGCTCGCTTAGAACTTTTTAATGGAAACACATTTTCATATTCACCTTTATCGTAGTATCTCCAGGCAATATCTGGTATACCGCTAACAATAGGCGCACTGGACCTGAAATAATCCATTCTCAAATCTAGAACAACATCTAATTTAGGTAATCCTATAATCTTCTCTACTGGAATATTGAAGCACTGATTTGCCAGTCGCTGTAACCTACCAGGCAATTTTGAACTTTTATATTTGATGGAAAAAGGAAGGTGGATTGGTCTAGGAAATCTATACCCGAAGCAAAATGCATAAATTTCTAATATGTCTCCCCCTGAGATTTCTGTGAACTTCCGCCAATGTTCAAAAAGGGCTTCTTGCAATCTTCCAGTTCCGGAAGAATTACATTCCTGTATGTTTATCCCCATTTTCATTTTATATTAATCACTTTTCAGTTACTATCGTTAATCATTTCAAGTATTTTACGACCAATACTATTACCACCCAAAATAGGTCGCCAATGAGAAGCAATCGCTTCTGAAGCTCTTTTTCCATTGCTCCATTGTTCCATCTCAAATAAGAGCGCATTTGCTAAAGATTTCGGCTTCCAATTTTTTGCCACACAACCGTACTCGGAATGCCCAACCAATCCTTTCAAACTAGGGAGTGGTCCCCCAACTAACGTTCCACCGCAACCAAGCATTTCATTTGCGACAATAGGGCTTCCTTCCATTTGGGAAGCAGTGAACAAAATTGATGTAGATCCCATTAAATCCGCAACTACGCCACTTGAGGTGTGTTCGGATAATTTGACGTTTTTTTTCCCCGCAGCCCAATTTCCAAACAATTGATTTGTTCCACTTCCAAGAATGTGTAGTTGGTAATCTTGCCTTTTCCTGAAAACCAAATCAAAAACCTTTGGAATTAGATGGGGATTTTTATTAATACCGGTCGGGCTTAACCAATTATGGATGACAATAATGCTTTTTGTTTTCGTAAGAACTGGAGAAGTAAAAAAAATTTCATCCGTTGGGTAGGGCAAGAACTGAATCTTATATTGAAGATCATCTCTACCGACTTTTCCTAAGAAGGACTTAAACTCATCAACACAACCAGGACTTCCCAAAGCAACGACTGCCGATTTTTCAACATTCGTGATCAATTCCTTAATCTGGTCTTTTCCTTCTCTTAGATAACGGTAAAACCAATAACGGAATGCTCTTATCTTGTTTATAAGGCTCCGTTGCTCACTTAGCTTATATCTCAAAGTATCCCACGGATGATACCGTAGACTAACCCGGCCATCAGAATCCGCCCTATTAATAATTGGAATTTTTCGGTCTACGAACTTTTCCAGATAAGGATAATTTTTGTGCCAAGTATAAATGATAACAAATTCTGGAATACATTTTTCTAATAATTCGTCAATCTGTCCAACTTTTGCATTTGCATATCCATGATCCGAAACCAATCTTGCGTCATTTCCGAAGAAATTAACGCATCTTATCCCACAGCTTTTCAAGGCATCGGCGTAAGCATACATTCTCCAATGTGGCTGTTTATTTTCATTCACCGGAATATCTGAAATAATCCAAGCAGTCGTTTGACCCGAGATCATCACTTTGACCTACCAGCTTTTGCGATAATTGCATTATATAAATTAACGATTGACTTTTTAATTCCAGGCTGCGACATCTTCATATATCTGTAAAAAAGCTCTGGATGAATAAAATCCATAATTACATCACCGTCATTTTCTTTTTCCATTAAAGAAGGATGTTTGGATCTACCACTTTCGTTGGCATACAAAATCATATTTTGGGCATACCAAAATGGAACTTTGTTCCAAATTTTACAGCGAAGGACATCAAAAGCCCGATATCCATTTCTCCGAAACAAAGATATCCAATAAGGAAGTGGTTTCTCATTCACATGCATATGGCCCCCTTGTCCAGGGATAGCCGCTGAAAAAACAACCACATCCGATAGGTTACATAGTTCAGATATAAAATTTTCCGCCCTACTTTCCAAAAGGTGTTCCGCAACCTCTAAACATAAAGCCAAATCAAACTTTCTCTCTATATCAACCTTCTCGTTCAAATTTTTTGTTCTAAAGTTGTTTGGAATTAAAAGCTTTTCCTTGGGAACCCAGTCATTGTCGACCCCTATTACATCCGTGACGCCTAATTCCATAAATTCTTTTAGGAATGAACCGCAACCACACCCCACATCAACAACGCTTTTCGGATTTAGGATTTCGAGTAATTCAGGAACAATTACCCGCGCTGATAATTTTGAGAACTCATCTAATTCCGCAAAAAAACAATTGTCATAAGCCTCCATCGGTCTTTCTACCTCTCTACTAAAAATTATTTATATATAACTTTTTTTACTAAAGCCCAAGGAACTCTTAATAAATTTTCGACCGATCTTAACAAATCAAAAAGCCGCTTTATTTTATAAAAATTTTTAAATTTAATTTCATATAATTCACCACAGGTCGAGTAATAATATCCATAAGGTAATGAATTTTCTTTTTTCTTTATTACTGGCTGAAGAATGTTGTTTAAAACGGCCTGGGGGGTTTCACAGTAGGTTGCCACATCCAAATGCTTGTAAAAAGAATTGCCACATAAAATACTTGGCTTTTCCCAAAAGCAGGCTTCTATTCCAACAGTTGATCCAAAACTTATTACACAATGCGACATATCAATCAAAGCATAAGTATCTGTATCCTCTTCTGGAGCAATGACACAAATTTTATTTCTTCTGAGGGATAAAAATTTTTTAACTTCTAAAGGCGCATTTATTTGGTTTGGATGCATCCGAATAACGATTTGGTAAGAATCATCTAATGAACTCAAAGTTTGCACCAAAATTTTTGTTGCTTCAAATTGGGTTGTTCCGAACGGTAAACCCCATTCATCTCCCAATGCTGCAAATTCCCTCCAGGTACTTGAAAAAATTGCAACCAGCTTTTTTCCATCCTGGATTTCCGAAGAAACTTTTTTTTTCGTTTGTTTTTCAACAAAGTTGGGCTGGTTTTTTAAAACGCCATTTCTTCGATCTTCAAACCATTTCGTAGCAATATCATGTTTCTGGGAATCACCGGACCTGTGCCATGCATCGTTAATTAGCTTCTGATTAGCCTCTAGATCATGGGGCGAATGGGACTTGTAGATATTCCATTTTTTACTGTCCGCCCCAACCTCTGTTACCCAAAAATCTGTTTCGCAGAATTCCGCAGCACGCATATGAGCCCGATGTTCTGCCATGCGTCCATTCCACAATACAACCAAATCAATTCCAAGTGACTTAATTAAGTGAATTGAACCCAAATAGCTAAACAGTATAGATTTAATACACTTTTTAAAATCAGCAAAATCTCTTTTGACATCAATACAATCATCAGGTGTGTAATTATAAGCATTAGACAAAGCGGCAACACCGAGATCCATATTTTCATACCATAGGCTTTTAATATCTTGCTCGTCCTCAATGGTTTTTTTCTCAATTTCTTGCCATATATTTTCCCAGTTTTCAGAAGGCATAGGAAAAGGAACTTGTTTGATATTTGGAAATTGCTTGGCTGCCGAAGCTCTTTGCACCCTGCATTCCCAACAACTTATTTTGTGCCCAATTGGATTGATCCGGCAAGCTGGAAGGGCTTGCCGACAATCGGTCATGTAAACCTCGTGATTATTACTGCTCAGCTTTAATCCGGCAATAAAGTCATAATCCATTCCTCCAAGGTTTATGCGACCAGAGTTGCTTAGAATTAGGACCTTCATTTTCTGTTATTCCGTTTTTTATTTGGTTTAGAGCTTAAACAGGTCTTTGGAATTGGATTTAGCCTAGTCTTATCATTTGACTTTTTGGTCGCAAGCTTTATGAAATAGCCGTCAATTGTTGCAAAAGAAATCTATCCGTTAACTTTTGGCAAGATCTTGATCGCTTCATATTGATTAATGTAGTAACGCTTTTATATATAAGTCTTTCAAACATTTCCAAGCATTACGTTATTTGAATAAAACAAACACCATCTTTCCATTGCCGTATCTTCATTGGATTTGAGCTACTTGCACAAAATTCGTTCACAGCCTGGGCGCACCCACTCCAAGTGTAATAGTCATCAATTATTACTAAGCCATTTTTAACAACTAATGGAACAAGGTTTTTTAAACACACCATAGTTGATTCATACCAATCGCCGTCTAACCTTAAAATGGCAATTGGCATACCTGTTTCTCGAAAAGGAGGAATGGTATCTTTAAACCAACCTTTGTGGGATTGAAAATTTATGGCGCCAGATAATTTCATTGCATCTCTAATATAATGTTCAGCAGCGGTACAATTATTGTGATAATATGAATCCTCTTTATTTTTTTGAAGATTTTTCGCTTCCATTCCATCTTTTTCTGTAGGATCTGGCAAACCTTCAAAACTATCAAAGGCATGAAATTCCCTTGCTGGGCCTATAACTTCAGCAATTGATGCCAGCATTCCACCTTTCCAAACCCCACATTCTACAATTGCTCCTTTAACATCTTTGTAACAATCGACCAAATCAAGATTGTTACAAAAAACATTACGATGAATCATGGTGAAAGGTTTGTATTTTTCATAAAGCCTCCAATAATAATCATCACGCTTGGCACTATTAATACCATTGACAATATTTTTTATTAGATTCCTAGGTCTTAATACTAACTTAAGCATTTTAATACCTCCATTAAGTTTTTTCTTTTTTTAAATGGGATCAAAAAGTTTAGGAAAAAGAATTAATTAAATCGACAGATATTTTATTGACTTTTATTCAAGCGAATTAAATTATTGATCTCCCCCCGTCCATCACAATGTTCTGCCCTGTCATGTATAAACTGGCATCACAACATAAAAACTGAACGACCCCTTTATACTCGTCCACTTTCGCCATTCTACCCATCGGTATAAGGTTTTTAATTCTTCCCAAGAAAGCATCACCTTGATTATTTTCAACACCACCTGGGGAAAGAGCGTTGCAACGAACACCTTTATCTGCCCAATAAGAAGCAAGATAACGCGTCAAACCAATTAAGCCGGTCTTCACAACTGAATATGTGACCGGTTTAACATCCTGCTGGCTTTCGGGTAGGCCATCACGATGGTAAAGCCTTTGATCCGGTGCAATTACTGAAAGGTCAGAAGCAATGTTCAGAATCACTCCACCCGAACCAGATTCGGCCATTTTTTGACCAAAACTTTTCGCACATAAGAAGGCACCGGTCAAACCAATTGAGATCTGACGGTTCCACTCATCCAAAGGAAAAAATTCGAGCCTGGAACTATTTCCCAAACCCTTATTTGCTAAAACTTGGGGATTCACAGCAGCATTATTTATCAGGATTTGAAACAAATATTTTTTGGCCAGAATTAGTATTGAGTCTTCTCTACCAACATCCAATTCTTCGAAAATCAGACTATTTTTGAATTTTTGAAAAACCCCAGATGAATACCTCTCATTCAGCAATTGGATGGAAAGATCAGAGGCAACCACTGTCGCTCCGATTTCCAAAAGAGCAAGGACATGTTGCAACCCCAAAAGGCCTGCAGCCCCTGTTACTAAAGCAAGCTTTCCATCAACCCGCCAATTAGTCATTAAAAGGCTCGTGTCTGTCCACCATCTACAACCCAAATAGACCCGGTGGTAAACATTGATTGATCAAAACCTAAATGATGAACTAACCTACCAATTTCGTCGCCTGTCCCAAAACAACCCAATGGCACATTATCCTGAAGCATTTTTTCAATCTTTTCGGGGTTTTCTTGCTTCTTCTTTTCCCAGACTGAACCATGAAACATCAGATTTCCTGGGGCAATTCCATTGATTCTGATTCCCTTTTTCGCCAAGGGTCTTGCTATTCCGCGGATGTACGAATTCAGAGCAGCCTTTGCCACGGAATAAGTAATGGGCGCGCCGGGAATCACTTCCATCCCACATATGGAGGAAATGCATACTACAGCGCCTTTGGATAGTTCCAATTCATTCTCTGCCGCCGAAACCAAATGGACAGTCGACCAAAAATTAATACTGAAAATACGACCCCATTCCTCGGGGGTCTCCATCCCCGGAGGTACAGACTTGCCTGATCCAACATTGCAGACCAAACAATCCAAACCTCCTAACATTCCTTTGGATTCACTAATAACTCTTCTTGCATCATCAGAGACCGAAACGTCTCCAACTACATAACAGCAATTGCCAAGTTTCGAGGCCGATATTTCAAGCTTCCTGCGATCCCGACCATTAAGCACAATTTGGCAACCGTTCTCCCAAAGAAGTTTGGCAATTTGAAAGCCTAGACCGCTAGACGATCCCGAAACCAAAGTTCTCTTTAATTTTTTAGTCATAGATATGCTTGGATGATTTTAAGGTACTGGCGAATAATTCCAGAATGATCTCCAATTGGGGACCTTGCCCCTTGGAGAATATAATTCCCGCGATATCCAATTTTTCTTAACTGATCAAAAACCTCGGGAAAATCTACATTACCTTCCCCAAATACAACCGTACCACCTCCAAGCACACGATCCTTTACATGTATATTTAGGATTCGATTCCCATAATTAGATACTTCTTCCTGGGGATCATACCCAAGCGAAGCACTGTTTCCCATATCGTAATTAATACCAAAAGTATCTTTTGGAAATTTATCGATAAAGGCCGAAAGTTTTTGGGGTGGGAAATCCGATTCAAATGCAATTTTTAATTGGCTGTCCCGAAGCAACTTTTCAAATTTAAAAAAGAATCCAAGAACATCAGATTCTTTGGATTCACTTTTCACACTGGCTTGATCAACCAATGGTATGACAATGTATTTACAACCTAGTTTTGTTGAACCTTTGATAATGGCAGATAAGAAATCGCGATCATCATCAGTGAAACGAAAATAATTCTCTTCTGCCCGGTGCATAAAATAGTCACAGGTAATGGACTCAACCCGGACCTGGTTTTCCAACAGAATTTTCCTGGCTAAGTCTGATTTTTCCTGAAAAACAAAAGGGTTTTCCCAAAAACCCGACAAATCAATGGTCCATTCCAGCAAGTTGATTCCCAAATGTGGGAGTATCTTTATTTCTTTTTCCCAACCATTTACTGGAAATTGCTGAATTTTGTTATTCTCAGGTTCAGAAAGCCTTCCTTGCATTATTCCAATCATTATTATTTTTTAAACCGATAGGGGGTTGGTGCAGATGCGCTTATTTCACCATCAATGTTGTTCCAATTTTGGATTTGCTTTTTGATGTCAACACCTTCTCTCCGGGACCACTCATTAAGTATTTTTGAAAAAACAGGCCCGACATTACCTGTACCTATTGGTTCCGAATTCAAGGATGTAACGGGAAGCATGCAGAAGGGCGTCCCAGTCATAAAAGCTTCATCTGCACAATAGACATCGTAAGTTTCAATATTTTTCTCTATGACTTCAATGCCCAAACTTGGACAAAGCTCTTCCATAACGTAAGCTCGAGATATTCCCCGGAGAATATTTCTACCCTCAGGACTGATGACCTTTCCGTCACGAATAATGAAGAAATTATCACCGGTACCTTCGGCAATGAAACCGTCTTCATCCAGCAATAAAGCCCAGTTGTTGTCCCCGGCAAACAAGGAAGCTTCAATATTTGCAGAAAGGTAAAACAGTCGGCTACGATTTTTGATTTTTGGATCCAGCAATCGAGCCGGAATAGCCCTTTGGGAGGTAATGACCGCATTGATCCCACAATCAAAAAGCTTTCCCATGCCCCTAACTGTCCATCTAAGCGGAAAGTCAGCAATTATTACATTGGTACCTTTTGTCAAACCCTCAATCCCATGATATATCCCAAGCAGTCCCCGTGTGACATCGATCATCAACCGATGCTCATCATCAGCCCCAAACACAGCTTTGTTTTTTTCAACCGTCAGGTAGCAGGCGTCTTCCATTTCATTCTGACTTATTTGTATTGGGATACGAAGAATTTTTAATCCGTCATAAAGTCTCTTGATATGCTCCTTTAGTTTGAACTGTTTGCAATTGAACGACCTGGTCATTTCAAAAACCATGTCGCCAAACATTAGGGCCGAGTCAAAAATAGATAGTTTTGCTTCACTCTCAGGGACAAATTTTCCATTGAAGTACACAACACGAGAGCTTGCTTCAGAACTCATTAATTTTGCTCCTTTTTAAATAATCCTATATACCAATTGTCATTAGTGTTCCTTGTATGATTTACAAAAAATACAGAAAAGACTACCTTAAATTTCTTATTAAGACAATCTTCAAGAATGCCAGAATTTGGCAGCTTTCCCTTACCGTAGTAATTAGACACTTCCGGTGGAAAATTTTGATTGATTAACAAAAAATCATTACAAGCTATCGCATTGTTAATATTATTAATAACAATATCCAAGTAGTCTACAATATACCAGATTGTACCTCTCAATGAAACCAGCTTTTGCTTTTCTTTTTTTCCTTTTAATGTGAAATTGGTTATTAGATTGTTTTCACTGAACATGTAATCCGAAAAAATCGTTTCTGCTTGCGCAATGCAGGTGGGAGATAGGTCATACCCAAAACAAGAACAATTGTTTTTGGCGAACGCTTTATTCAATAAATCCAAGTAATACCCTAGCCCACAACCTAGGTCGTGAATTTCACCGATATTACCTGCGAACTCAGGAATTATCGACTGGGTAATTAAAACGTCAGGCCAATGTCCCTGATTATCTTGGTTCCAAGGAACCATTCCTGAATTCTTATACATCTCCTCGAACTTACCAATAAACTTTCCATCTTTGAAAAAATAATCATGGTAGTCTTTTGAATTAATCACGGTTTTGACTCAAACCACCTGATCACATGATCGGTAGAAACATTGTGAATACCCAAATTTTGATAATGCTGAAACATCTCGCGAAATTTAAGATAATCTTCTTTGGTATTAATATCTAAAACCAATCCTAAATTGCGAAGATATGCGGGACATTCCGGAAATGAAACTGGACACTTTTCCGGCTCAACGGCTAAACCTGTCTTGTAATTAAAAAAATTCAAATGGACGTGCTCTCTTTTTTCGGGATCCTTGTTTTTCTCCCAAGCATCGTGGAGCAGTTCAAAATCAAACATCTCCGCGCCCAACCCATCAGGGTAACCTGACCCCATGATCTCAGCTAAATTAGTAGAAAACCCATTTCTTCCCAAGGAACGGTGATGCTGTGCTACTCGATCAATTTCAACCGGATCGGGAACTGGGTTATCTGCCGGTAGCCTTCCGACAATATCAGCCCCGTAATATTTCGCAGCTTGATAATACCGATCTAGGCAATCAGATTCACTTCCTCTGAAACAGCAGATTCCCTCGTTCCTTGCTTCCAAAGTCAAAATGTCGTTTTCCTTGGTATCCGGAATGGCTAAGACAATCTTATCAATCGCTTTACACTTTTTGACCCTTTCCAATATCCCACCAACAATTGTCTTATTGCCAAGGAGCATCATTGATTTTCCAGGCAACCGCGTAGATCCCATTCGGGCCTGGATGATTAAGACCGTTTTTTTGTTCACGATTGTTCGATCCTCAACTTCTTCCTGATTGGCATCTCAGCGGAAGTGATCTCTTTGACACCAGTTCCGAGTACCAACGGAATCTTGCGAATGGTTTCGACAAAATTCCGCAGTGCATTGGTTTCAATGGAGGCGGCCTGGTCGGATCCATACATGGCGCGGTCCAGGGTGATGTGCCTTTCAATGGAGGTTGCCCCCAATGCCACCGCCGTGATGCACACCTTCAGCAAACTGGATTCGTGGCCGGAATATCCGACATCACACTTGAACCTCTCACGCAGCATGGGAATACAGAGAATATTGGCGTCATCGTCCTTCATGGGGTAGGTCGAGTTGCAATGCATCAGCTCAAAAGGACAGGCAGCCGACTTGAATATCTGGATGACCGATTCAATCTCCTCCAGTGTCGACATGCCGGTTGAAATATAGGTCTTCAACTTCTCATCAGCGATTGCCTTCAAAAGAGGCTTGTGACCCAACATGGCTGAGGCAACCTTGTTGAATTTGCGTGGGAATTGCCGGAGAAAAAGTTGGGCATCCAAGTCCCAGGCTGAAGCGCTCCAATCAATTCCGATTTCCCGGCAATAACGGTCAATTTCTCCATATTGTTCCCGATTGAATTCCAAACCCTCTTTCTGGGCCCTTTGGGTAGTCCCCCAAGGACTTTCTCGGGGACTATCCAAAAATTCGCGCGTGTAGACCTTGTCAATGGTCCTCTTCTGAAATTTCACGGCATCAAAGCCGGCATCTTTGGCCTCCTTGATCAACTTCTTGGCAATCGCCATATCCCCGTTATGATTGATGCCAATTTCAGCAATTAGATACAAACTCATGGATCTGCTCCTCGGTCCAGTGGTGAAAACCCAAAAACCATTCAACGAATTCCCTGACAAACCCATCGCCCCCACATTTAGTCAGATTGAGGTGGGCCACTTTTCGAATCAAGGGATGTGCATCGGCAGGAGCAACAGAAAAACCAACCCTTCGCATGACAGGCAAATCGTTCAGGTCATTCCCCAGATAAATGATGTCATCCATGCCATTTGGAAAGGAATCCGGATCCCTAGTAATTATTTCTTGTACGAATACAAGCTTATTATGAACGCCATGGTGACAGTCGATTCCCAGCTTGTTTGCTCGGGCCACAACAACTGGATTTTTTTCCTTGCTCAAAATCATCCAACGGGCATTGATCATCCCGTTCTTTTTTGCCGAATTTAGGAAATTCAGTCCCAGGCCATCACCACGATCACACAGAACCATTTCGGCCCCGTCTTGGCCGACATATACCTTATTGTTGGTGAAGACTCCGTCGAAGTCGAAAATAATTAAACTCTTATTTTTCATTTAATTTAATCAACCGAAAAATAACCAATTATCGTATCTGTTTTACCTATTGAACCCAATGTTAACCCATATGCTTCATCCAAAATTGGGTTGCTCAAAAAACCCCAATGCTTATGGCCACCACCAATCCCTTTAGCAAGCCAATACAGATGATTGGCAAGAGGATACCTTTGAAATCCTTGAACTGTCCTTAATTTAAGGCCTACTTTTTCTCCTATTTTAGCAAGGGTAAATTGATTAAATAAAAACAGATGGTTACTCCAATAACTATGCTTAGCAAATTCAGAACTCCCATACAAAGTTAATAAGGCGTCTTCTGAATGCGGAACTTCAACAATAAACGCCCCCCCAGGCTTCAATTTTCTTTTGATTTTTTCTAGTATTTTTAAGGGATCATCTAAATGTTCAAAAACATGAAACGCAAAAACTATATCAAAACAGCAGCCCAAATCATCGATATCTTTATAAATATTTAGAAGATCACCATAGTGATTTTTTATCCTAGCCTCGACTTCGACCCCGAAACATTCTTGCGTAATTTTGGAAGCCCGTAATAAAAAACCGCCCGCTCCACAACCAAAGTCAAGTATGCACTTACCATTGATCATTTCCCTATAATGGTTAAAGCGTCTTTCATCATCCCTATCAGTCTGGTTTAGCCACTCAGAAACTGATGGTAAATTATTACCATGCATTTTGGAATCTTCATAATGAACCGATTGAGTTTTTTTATCAAGAAAAACAAGTGAGCAATTTGTACAACGCAAAACATTTATTTTAGGGTCATCACGAGTGCCCTTATGAATTATGTTGAATGAATCTTTTGAACATAGGTAGCATTTTTCCATTGGGTTTTGATACTCACATAAAGTTAGTCAATCTATCCAAGCAGGTCACGCTACATCCGCTAGACAAATCTTCATGAACAATTACATCTCGTTTCAAGCATTGAACCTGCATCTGCATTGTTGATAAATTCTAAGTGTGTTTGCCGGAAAACTTGGATTAGCTTGTAAAAATACTTTCCGGAAAATCTTTAATAGCAACATGCTTACCAGGCCCGGAGTCCCCCCCCGTTTGCTTGCGCCAAAGACTTGCATAAAGTCCATTTTTTGCCAGCAATTCCTCATGGGTGCCCTGCTCGGCGACCCGGCCCTGATCCAGCACAGCAATCTGGTCTGCCTTACAGATAGTGGAAAGACGATGGGCGATGATCAACCGAGTGCCACCAGCGGGCAGAGCATCAATAGTGGCCTGCACCGCCTGTTCGGCGTGGGTATCGAGGGCGCTAGTAGCCTCATCCAGAATGAGCACTGCCGGTTGTCGTAGAAGAGCGCGGGCAATTGCCAAGCGCTGGCGCTGGCCGCCACTGAGCATGAAGCCCCGTTCCCCCACGAGGGTATCAATGCCTTGGGGTAGTGAACGGATGAATGAAAAGGCATCAGCTCCTTGCAAGGCTTCGATGAGTTGGGCGTCTGTGGCTTCAGGCAAAGCAAACAGCAGGTTTTCCTTGACGCTGGCATTGAAAAGCAGCGTATCCTGGCTCACAACGCCCAGTTTGTCACGCCAGGTGGCTATGTTGATCTCGCGGAGATCGATACCATCGACGGCCACTCGCCCTTCCGTTGGCTCGTAAAGACCTAGGAGCAGGTCGGCAAGCGAGGATTTGCCACTACCGGAAGGTCCAACCAAGGCCAGGCTGGTGCCTTTTGGCAGGAAGAGGGAGAGGCCACGCAAAGCGTCATCGTCACGGCCGGTGTAACGGAGACTGATCCCTTCGAAAGAGATCCCTACCCCGATGGATTCAAGAGAAATGCCGCCCTGACGCTGGAAATGTTTGCCACCTGCGGAAAGCAGCTCATTGAGAACACTCACCCGGCTGGCAAATTGCCGCACATTCGACCAACCGATTCCAATCTGGCTGACCCGGCTGGAAAGCCGGTTAAGTACAGCGATGAAGGTGAGCAGGTCGGGCAGGAGGGTAGCGCGGTTATCCTTGAATAGGAAAAAACCGAAGAGCAGGAAACCGCCGAGGCCTACAAGTAATAATGACTCGGAGAGGGGGCCGAGCATGGCCAAGCGAACATTGAGTTGGCGCAAGGTCTGGATAAAAGATTCCTGGAGGGTGGTGACTTGCTGCCTGACCAAGTCTTGCCGCTGAAAGGCATGGACAAGCCGCAAGGCACTTATGCCTTCGACTACCTTGCGGCTGAGATCCGCCTGCTGCATCCCCAGTTGATACGACAACGCCCCAATTTTCCGACCAACCACCTTTTGCAACCAGACGACCGCGCCAAAGAGAAAAAGCGAGGCGATAAACAGCGGCAGCGAAATACCACACAGCACAACCACATAAGCAAGGACGGTGAGCAGGTTGGTAGTCCAGGCCAGGAGTTGTACCAGCACTTGTGCGACAGATTCAGCGGGGGCGACTACGAAATTGGTGAGTTCACCCACTTTATAGCGGCTTGCGCTGCCAAAACTCATGCCCAGGATCGTCCCAAGAACCTTATGCTGTACCGCTTGAGCAGCGGCTGTGGAAAGCAGCGTGGTGATCTGGGTATTGGCTACTTGGCAGACGCTTTTCAACACCTGGCAGGCCACCGCGCTGAGCACCAGAACTACGAACTGCCTGCCTACACTCCAGGTGGCAACCCAATTCAAGCCCCAAGGAGTAAGTCGTTCTGGAGGCAGGCTACCGTTTGTGGCCAGCAATTCCAAAGCCACAGCAAGCAAGGCAAATGTAAGCCCTTCGAGAAAGGCACCCAACGAACCAAGTAGAAATACAAAGAGAAGCTGGTACTTGTGAACCCACGCTGACTCAGCAAGCAACTGACGGGCCGGCGACTGGTTGGCCCAGCCTAAAGCAAACGATCGAAAAGCGACCTGAAGTGGCATCATGCACGTGCCAACCCACGCTGGTATGCAGGGGTAGCAGAACGGCCCATGGAAATAGCTTGCCGGTAATTTTTATCGCCATGCTTGAGCCCCGCAGAGGCAATCGATGGTGTAACGCAGTACCCCAAACCCAACAGCAGCATGGCTGTGCCGGGAATACTGCTCATCATGCCGGTACCAATGAAAGCAGTCGAGAAAGTGATCCCAGTGATGAACCAAAGAAGTGTTTTACTCATGCGGGCGGGATCATTTTTTTGGATTTGTCGGGTTGCAAACCAAGCTGCAAAGGCAAGAAAAAAAAGCAGGCCGGGCAGACCTTGTTCAAGAAGAATACGAGCATACTCGTTTTCCATCATAACCTTAGAGGTGAGGAGTTGCTCAATAAAAAACGGAAGGCTTGTGCCGCCGGCCCCCATGCCGTTGCCCATTGGGTACTCGAGGAGCACATCGAAAAACCCCATGTTCAGACTCATCCTCACGCGCTCTGCAACCAAATCAAAATTTTGCAATTGGGTGAAGCGCTGCATGCGCTCATCTTGTGAAACAAAATAAGCAACAATTGTGCCTATTACTACTGTAATTCCAACAAAACGGAGATTCACCCGCCCGGAAAAAACCGTGAGGACGATCAACAAGAAAAGGATCACTACCGGTAAACGAGGTCCGGCGATGAATATTCCCAACAGAGCGGCAATTAAACCAAAAACTAGAATCGGAGCACCGAAAGCCCCAAGCATATCTGTTTGCCGTTTATATAGAAGTTCACCAATGATCCATGGAATAGTCGCCACCATGGTGCCGGCATAGCTATGGGCATTGGCAAATATTGATGGGATACGCTTGCTTCCACCCGCAACGTCACTGCTGTTCATAACAATCTGAGTAACTTCATTGTCGGGCACAAACACTTCCACCCCCAGGACGTATTCCGCCACTGAAAAACCAAAAGCAATTATATTAAGACTTGCCAGGGTGTATGTCAGCAGAATGCGACCCGGAGAATCAAGCATACAGCCAACCAACAACATGGGCACCCAAAACATGTTCCCACGCAGGCCAACCAACTGCACTAAGTAATGCTGAATAGGAATTAGGGCCATAAACAGAGGCCACGCAACCAATAAAGTCACCCAAGGTAGAATTATTCGCCATCGCTGGCGCTCTTCAAGCTTGGGCCAATTAAAAAACACACCCGCATAAAAACCTAAGGTGGCGGCATCAAAGATAAAATGGCCCCAAGAAGCCACATAATGCGCCTTAAGGATGCCAAAAAAATAACCCCAAGCGATTAGCAGACACAACCCATACCGCCAGTTGGCCAAGGAAAAACCAACACAAGACAGAAAAGCCAGAACACAGAGGATAGCTCCACTCATGGGACCGCATACCTGCCAGGCATGAGCAGATGCTTTTCAAGAGCTTGAGCGAGCAAATCGGGGCACGGTTTCGCCAAAAGGGTGTTGATGCCGTTATCCTCCACGGCTTCCAGAGCTCCTCCCATGGCAGTGGTAATTACAGGGCAACCCATAGATTGAGCTTCCAGGAAAACAACCCCAAAGGGCTCGGGCCCCTGGTTCGGGTGACAAAAAAGGTCTGCCGTGGCCATCAATTCTAATGGATCAGACCTTTGGCCAAGCCAGCGAATTTTATCAGAAACCCCAACCTTTTTTGCCAAAGTTTGAAGTTCTCGAAGATAAAACATCTCTTGCGACCTTTGCACACCTCCCGCCATCCACACTTCCCATCCCTCGGGAATTTTCACGAGCAATTTGCCTAACGCGGTGACTAACAGGCGATGACCTTTGTAGGGATCAAGCCTGGAAGCCATAAGAATAATCTTGGTATTATCTCGAACATTAAATTGGGAGCGCAATCTACTCCGTATCTTCAAAAGGTCAGACATATTATCTGAATCTAAGGGAGGAAAAATTGTTTGATGCCTTCCAGGGATGCAAAATGAAGAAATCGTACGTTCCACATCCCTACTGCATGCCAAAGCAACATGTGGCTTTGACCATTTAGCGAACCAATCAAGCAAGCCTGAGCCAAAATAATTCATCGCCCAGAAAACGCAACGACAGCCGGCTTTTTTGGCTGTTTTTACAAGGGCCACATATTGCCATGAGCCGTAAAATATAACAGCGTCATAGCCTCCACTTTTTAATATTTCCGCAAATTTCTTTTGCACAGGAGGAAGCGACCACGGTCGACTATATCGAAATGAACCAATGTCGTGGACAGTGACTTTAGCCTCTAGCAATTCGTTACGAAGACGGCCATTAAAACATACGGCAAAATCTTGAAGCATTTCTGGTGAATATTCCTGATTTTTCGCAAAAGTTGTCAGGATTTTTTCAATTCCACCATAAAGATTACCAGAAGCCAAATGCAGAACTTTAAAGGGCTTAGGTAAATCATTTCCAATAGCTTTTCCTAATAATGGCAAAACTACAGCCGGACAAAATTGTTGGAGAAAAAGGCTCAAGCAATTATCTTTCTGTAAAACCCCAAGCAATTTTCCGCCATTACCCTTGCATCAAATTCTTTCTCAGCCCGATCCCTAGCCCCTTGTGACAACTTCGCCCTCAGCCCATCTTCATCAGCTATCCGGTTGGCGGCGGCAGCAAATGCACATACATCCCCCACTGGAACGGTTAGCCCACTGACCTCATGCTGGCTCACCCAGCTCACACCACTAGCTGGAATGGCAGTATTAATCACTGGGCAACCCGCTGCCATAGCTTCCACCTGCACCAGCCCAAAGCCCTCACTGCGGGCAACACTCGGGAACCACAGGGCTGTAGCAGCATGGTAGAGGGCGATTAACTCCTTTGGGCCGGCATGGCTTTTCCAAACAATACGCTCACCTACACCCCGCCTTTCCGCCTGAGCTTTCAATTCAGCCTCCAACGGACCATTCCCAACAATCACAAGTATACCCGACACCCGGGACAATGCTTCCAAAGCAATATGGTATCCCTTGTAATAGGTCATCCGCCCAACCATCAGCCAGAGCGGGCATTCTGGCGTTGCCTTCAGGGTATCCCCATCAAGCCCTGAACCTGTACTCGTTATCTCAAAAGGTCGCAGGTCAATCCCCAAAGGAAGTATTGAGACTTTGCCCGCGTGCCTTTGAAGGGTAGGGGAGCCTTGGCCGTAAGTCGGGCTATCAGAAAAAATACGCTTTGCCTTGCTATGAACGCTAGATTCAAATGGCGCAACCGCGTACCGGAGCAAGCGCTGTTTGATCACATCGCTATGGTGGGTGACTACCAAAGGAACCTTGCGATTTCCCGCCAGCCACCAACTGGCAAGCATGAGTGGATTGGGCGTATGCAGATGAACGATATCCACTTTCGCTGTCAATTGCCGGATGCGCCACGGCAGGCTGGGACACATCTCCAACCGACTCACCCCGAACCAGCGCCCAACCCTTTCAACATGAACTGCACCGTCTTGGTCCTTGGTGGATATTGTTTTTCGCAAGCGGGCATGGGTGATGTCATTGCCAAACGGGTCCGCATGATTGACACACAGCACCGAAACTTGGCACCCCAACTCTGCCTGCCCCCGCGCCAGTGTTTGCACATGCGATTCAATCCCCCCAGGCGCGGGGGGGTAGTATTTGCCAAGGTGGAGGATGCGCAAACTATCGCCGCCAACTAGTGGGCATTAGGAAGGCACAAAAGCCATTCCTGCTCAGGACGAATTTCCCGTATCGCCTTTTCTTTTTCCTGTGAAGTCAGGAAACCCAAATCAAATGGATAAACCCCAGACCATGGGTCACAGAATGTTGCGACAGAATGACTATCTTCAAGAGCTGACCTGACTTGCTTGCTGGCACCCACAACCATGCAATCATGCGTCTCGACAATGGCCGTCATGGTCTTTCCATTTGGTCCAAACTCGTTAGAAAATAAAAATTTCTCATAACCCTCGCAGTCACTTATCAAGAAGGCGTTGGGCTGTAAATTTGCCTGAATCCATTTGGCATCGCAAAATCCATGTACCTTAAGATTCTCAACATTATTTAATTTGGCCATCTCTCTTGTAGCAGATTTAGCCCATGGATCGATATCGAAAGCATGTATTTCTGCATTTGGATATTTGATAGCCAAGCCTACGGCATAATAGCCAAACTTACACCCGATATCGATAATTTGCGTATACTTTTTTCCTAAAACTACTTCCCATGCAGGATACAACTCCGCTTCATAGGTTCCGAGCAAAAATGGTCCTACATGCTCCTGAAAAGCCTCCGGGGGCAACCTCATACCAGCAAACGGGCCGAACTGCACGATGTTTTTAAATTTTTTCTCTAACTTTTCGTTAAGGTCAAGCAAACCCCATTCTTTTATGAGTGCATGAGAATTTTTTCTTGATCTAATACTTTGAATAATAGCCATCTGGTTAGGGGCGATAGAAAAGAGCATGTTTTTCAAGATCTGTTTCAATTAACCCCCCGCAGCCACAACCGCGGCACCCAAGGCACTCCCCTCAGCCACCGGCAACCTCAAAACTTTTCGCCCCAGCGCCTTTTCCAAAATATCCAACATCAAATCGCTCTTGCTAATCCCGCCACTCACCGTGATTTGGCTGATGTCTTGCCCGTTCCGCTCATGAGCCTGAACACCTAAGGCAACCAAATTGGCCAAAGCTTCGAGACTTGCCCGGAAACGAACACCCACATCACTCGGCTCAGACGGCTCCCACCCAAAATCCGGTTTTGTTACCCCAATGGATGGTTCCGCATGCACAAACGGGCGCACCTTGAAGCCATTGCATCCCGGAGGAACCAACCGCGCCTTGGCTTCAAGTTCCGCCCAGTTGGGGTTATGACCTACTACCCGGTCGAGGAATTGCGCACCATTGGTGTAGCACCGCATCCACAAATAAGGCCCCCAACTCAACCGCATGCAATCCAATTCATCGGTAGCCGGTGGCTTGTCGGCGCTTGCATTTACCACCGCCGAATTACCCAAGATGATCGCCACCTGCCCAGGTTGCATCGCACCACCACCTACCAGCCCCGCCTGCTGGTCATCGGAGGTGGGATAAACGATGGGAGCTTGAGCAGGATCAACCCCTAGCCCCTGGCAAATCCACGAAGCCAAGGGGCCAATTGGTTCATTGCCCGGCACTATCTGCGGCAGTTGCTCCATCACCATCTGCCGGTGCTCAGGCTTCTCCAGGCACTCGAGCATCTTGGGCTGCCACTTGCAGGACCGCAGGTCCATCATCCCCGTGGAAGCAGCAGAGCTTATAGAAATCTTGTCAAAGTTTCCGGTCATGAACCCGGAAACCAAAGTCCCATGCGGCAGGATGCGCCAGGTGCGCTCCCAATTCGCCTCGCTGAGAGTCGCCTCGTCCTTCACCAGATGGCTGAGGCTGAAACGCACAGCCCACGGCCCGCCGATCAGTTCCCTGACCTTGGCTTGGCCTCCCAGCCGCTCCAACCCTTTGGCGTGATAAGGAGCCAAAGTCCCATCGTTCCAGCAAATGGCCCGGCGCACAGGCAATTTATCTTTGTCTATCCTTCCGCAAGTATGATGTGTTGCTGAGATTCCAATTGCTTTCCAATGCTTAATGCGGCCAATCTCATGCAATTTGGCAGCCATCCCGCGTAATGCTGAATGTACTTGGCCTTCCAACAAAGCCAAATTCAGCTCACTGACCCCGCCTTCTGTCCAAAGGTCGGTGCCCAGCCGCACTTCCGCCAACGGATTGCCTTCCATGTCGAAGGCAATGCCCTTCACTGACCCTGTACTAAAATCAAACCCAGTCACTACTGAGTCTTGTGGCAACTTGGAATTCGCAAAAAGTTGTTTGATCTTATCCAATGCACGGCCCCGTCGGTTGCAAACCGACGCCTTCAGAAATGGCAATCCGGGAATTCTTTCACCGGTTTGCGGATAATCTTACTGAACGAGCCAAAGACCTTGATTGGGACAAACTTTTGAGCGTCTTAGTTCCAACTTAAGCCCTTGGCAATTCAGTATCTTACGGCCACTCACTGCGGCCGTATCAGCATCGCATCGCCGTAACTCAAGAACCGGTAAGCACCTGCCAATGCCTGCTGGTAGGCCTCTCGTATCCTTTCGCCCGGCAAAAGGGAATGCAGCAGCATCAGCAAACTGGTTCCCGGCTGGTGAAAATTGGTCACCATGCCGTCCACGCAGGCCAATCGGCAGCCCGGCCCTAGGGTGACCCTAGCCCAGCCTTCCCAGTTGCGCAATTTTCCATCTTGGCTGGCTGACTCCAGCACCCGGACCGAAGTCGTTCCCACCGCCACAACCCGCCCACCCCGAAGTTTGCAAGCCTCAATGGCAGTCGAGGTATCTGCCGGCACCTCTCCCCATTCGGCCTCCACCTGATGCGCCAAAGGGTTTTCCTTGGGCAACGGCTGGAAGGTTCCAGGCCCCACATGCAGGGTTACCCGGACAAACTGAACCCCTTTGCTTTCAAGGTCTTGCAGCACTTTTTCGGTGAAGTGTAATCCAGCAGTTGGGGCGGCAATCGAACCCGGCCTATCCGCGATCAACGTTTGATAGCGCCTGGCATCTTCTGGGCCTGCTACCCCTTTCCGGATGTAGGGCGGCAACGGCATGGTCCCCACGCGCTTCAACCAAACCGGGGCTGCCTCGGGTTGATGCGGGCTGACCAGCCATCGCCCTAAATCTGTGAACCCCTCGATGCGAAGGCGGAGTTGCCGACACTCCGTCACCATCCACTCGCCCGGAGCAGGCTTGCCT
>Ga0315899_10002064_pt1 | contig 22485 bp, 20 predicted proteins | sample LakEriMetagenome_2_FD_203518 | JGI IMG/M metagenome (GOLD analysis project Ga0315899, IMG submission 203518) | Freshwater fungal communities from buoy surface, Lake Erie, Ohio, United States - Buoy 4 MA112 | ecosystem: Environmental > Aquatic > Freshwater > Lake | place: USA: Lake Erie, Ohio... | reverse complement strand
AATAGCCATCATTACCGGATTAAAATGAGAACTTTCAGTAAGTTTAGCCAAGTGAATCGAATCGATTTGTGACTTTTCTATAATTTGCTTTGTTTTAATCCCTTCATGAGAAACCCAAAAAGGACCTCCCCCGGGCATACCCTCATTTTTTACCATACCACAAACACGAAACGGCCGTTGAAGCATTGTTGAAATTTCTTCCCAAGGCATCTCACCTACGGATTCATCAAGCAATTGAAAATCAATACAAATACGCATAATCTCAGGCATATTTTTTTCTGAATATGCTTTTAAGAGCTTAGCGCGCAGACTCACCAATACGCCACCAAGTAATCCCCATGTTTGATTCACATGTTCATCTTGAACAGGGCACTGAATGTTGTCAATATTCTTAATAAAAAGAAGGTCTGATGCTAAGCCATTCAAATTTGAAAGTATTGCTCCGTGACCTGCAGGACGCCTCACAAACGATCCCGTTTGATTACTCAAGGGTTGCATGAACTCATCAAACACATAGGAATCAGTTTCCACTGCTTGGGTACTAAAATCTATGTTGAACGGAAGGCTATTTAACAGCGTGCCACGAGCCATTGATAATTGACTTAAATGTTCCTCTTGTACCGTGAAATGAAATGACTCAATTGGTTTTAAGGCTGTTTTACCTTGCCTTAAATGACTTTCTAAGGGTGAAGCGTTCTTTTCATTCATCCGATGAAAAGGAAACAAAGCTTTTGGGGTACCAGAAAAATTCAATCCTTGCGGTCCGAGTAAATAATCACAAAGCGCCAATAAATCTACCGAAGGATCCATTAATAATTGTCGCCATTCTTCATTCACTTCATGATAGAAAGCGAAGGACTCGATTTTACTTAAAAATAAACGGACCTCATCCCCTTGCTCATGTCCCATAGAACCCAGGAATTGCTGAAGAAAATCAAACATGCGCGAACCAACACCAGACGCTGGAATAAAGAACGAAATCGATCCATTGGACGCAACAAATTCTTCTTGGAATTTCTTAGTTTCTGCCGGAGCATATTTAAGGATTCCATGTCCAACCGTACAAGCCTCAACGATATTTGGAGACGCCAAGGAGGAGAACAAGCGGTTACGCTGTTTATCAATCGCTTCTTGTATATCCTTCTCCATCCGAGATAAATAGTTTTACTTTGCAGTGTGAATCTAGTCTTCGAAGGTATAAAATATCAACTACACGCCAAAAAACGGCAAGGAATTCATTCGCCCTTTATTTATGATTTAGTGGATAAGGGCCTGACAAGTAAGGTTTCTAGTGAACATAAAAGTATATTGAAGGCTTTTGATTTAACACAGCAGCATGATACTCGGGTAATCCATATTACCGATTTAGGTGCAGGATCTAGGAAATCATCTACGCAACGTACCATTAAGGACATACATCGAGTCAGCAGTTCAGGTAAGCGTTATGGGAGATTGCTTTACCTGCTATGCAAACACTACAAACCCTTGCATATACTCGAATTAGGAACCTCATTGGGACGTGGGACCTTAGCCATGCATCTTGGGCATTCTGAAGCACAAATTACCACGATAGAAGGTTCACCTGAAATCGCAGCCATTGCAATTGAAAACATTAACAAATTCGCCACAAATCGCACCAATATTGAAGTTATAACAAGTTCATTCAGCACCTATTTATCAGAATTAGATAATGCAACCTTTGACCTTGTTTACATTGATGGACATCACGAAGGGAAAGCGTTACGTAACTACCTTGACCAAATAATGCCCTACACACATGAACAAACCCTTTTTCTATTAGATGACATCCGATGGAATGACGACATGTTAAAGGCTTGGAATGAACTAATCAAGGACCCCCGCTTTCACGTGAGTATTGATTTTTTCAGAATGGGCGTGTTAAGTAGTCGGCCCGCACAGGCAAAAGAACATTTTACCTTATCGTTTTAATACACGGGTTTAATTTGCTTCAAAAGGTATGAAGTATTAAGCCGCTTTGGTTCTAGATTTGATTTTTTCTTCGAATCGACATTTGCAATGACCACGGAAGAAGATTCTAAGTTCTTATCCATAGCCGTCCATTCATAGGTATTACTTGAAGGTGCTTTACTTACAATCGTTGCTTCACCTGGAAGAACAGTATTATCCGATCTGGTCCCTCTGATCTCTAATGATTTAGCTTCTTCTTGTGGTTCGGCCGCCAAGGCTATGGGTTCATCAGAAGGTGTACTTATTTCATCATCATTTGCAGGATCTGAGTGAATAACCTGGGGTAGTTCCGCTACTAAAGGTTGATTGGGTGCAGTTGTTTCCTTGGCCAACTGCTTGTTTGGAGCGGGATTTTGTTTTGTTCGTTCGATTTTCTTATTTACTCGAGCCGTCTGGTCCTTAGGAGTACTCGTAGTATTGAATAAATATATAGTAAACAAAATAAGTAGACTTGCTGCTACAGCAGAGGCAATGAATAAATTGAACATCCTAGGACGCATACCTTTCGCTGAGGGTTGGGAATACGTTTGATCGAATGTTTGATTAAGCGCTTCTAACAAATGTGCGGGAGGACTTACGGGTAATACATCCATACTTCGAGTGACCAAGACCTTAACTTGCTGAAAACTAACTTCATCAGAACATAAGTCCTCGATTAAGGATTGCTCATTTGGAGTCAAATCGCTGTAATGAGGCTTTAAAAATAAATCGTCTATCTGCTTCATCGTTCTACAAGTTCAAACATTTTTAATTCTGCTGCCAATTTCTTAATTGCATAAAATAAGCGTGACTTTACTGTACCTTCATTGATTCCAACGATCTCAGAAATTTCTTTAATCGAAAGGCCATCAATATGTTTTAATACAAAAACTTCACGGTGTTTATCATCTAATTTCATAAGTTCTTGATCCAAAGCCTCTTTAAATTCCCTATCATTTACCGTTTGCTCTACATCATCAGCTGCACTTAATTGGTAATGACTATCCAAACCATTGCTTGTGTTCTTTCTAACTTCATTTCGCTTAAACTCATTCTTACATAAATTGGAGGCAATGGTATAAACCCATGTTTTAAAACTCCGATTGGTATCAAACAAATGGGGTTGCGTAATGATCTTAGTAAATAAATCCTGTAATAAATCCTGTGCACGAACTTCATTGTACCAAAGTAACTTCAGCATATACCCATATAGCTTTCCAGAATAGCGCTGATACAATTCATTAAAGGCAGTCTTCTCCCCTTGACGAATCGCTAACATGAGCTCTTCATCTGAGAAATGAGAAAAACCTGACTTCAATCCACGCATAAATCCTTTATTTCTTCGGTCTTATTTTGTACTTCTTATTTTCGATTTTGGAACGTTTTTCCTTGCTTTTGTCAGTACTTAGTGTCTCTACAGTTAAAATCATTGGCATATAATTTTGCCTAAGCGGCGATATTGTTTCATCCGGCTCTTCACCGCAATCTAAATATGAAAAGGAGTCCAAAAATCGCTCATTATTCAACAAAACCTGTGCTTCATCCAAGGTATTCGGATATAAGAAGACAAGTCCGTTTGGTACTATATCTTGTTCAAATTGGAACAGATATTCCCTTGGAATGGTCATGGAAAACGCAAATTTTGTGGCAGGATTAATCCGTATGAAATCCCCCAGATATGTGACATCGACTGTGGGTTGAACCGGTATGGAATAGCCTTTTTTAAGTAATAAGGCTCGATATTGCTGGCTTTGTAATAAATCCAATGAAATGATATCAATGGAATTTCTTCGCAAAGCAACTTGTTCTTGAAAGGCGCTGTAGGTGTCCAGTGTTCCGTGTGTAATAAGCGTAGTATTCTCAGGTACCGATTTGATTAGATCAATGGCATAACAAGTCATGGCATCGGGAATCAAACGCAAAGATTTCATCTTATTTAAGGTATTCAAAACTGTTAAGGTATCTCCAGTAACCAATGAATTAGCAACCTTTAATTTTAACCCTTCAGGGTGATTTGGATTCAACCTCAAGGCCTCATTTAATTCCGGCGCTCGATCTGCATTGTAATTCCCCTGATCGTAATAGAGCACATTCGCTTCAATCTGTTCCGAAGGCGTTTGAGCCAAGCCTTTTAATTTAGATACGGAATGTTGGAGTTGGACCTCATCTACGTCGGATGCAGATCGGGAAGTTGAACTACTTTTAAGCGTTACTTTCTTTGACTTATAGATATCTACTTCTTTTTTAAAATTATTTTGCTGTCGAATTTCCGATTCGTGCAATTCCTCTACATCATCAGCGGCAGGAACCTGATCCTTATCCATAAGTTGCAACTGAACACTATCCAAAACAAGCGTTGTTGTCCCCTGGTTATTAAACAGATTTCCATTGGAAACACTATTGGATTGCGGAGGTTGAGCCAGCGAAAAAAAAGCGATACAAACGCCAATTAAAATAAGTAAGTTTTTTTTCATAACAAGTCCCACTACATCGTTAAAAGGAAAAAGTTCATTTAACGAAGTTAAGTATTTACCCTAGACAAATAATATGTAAGTTTGTGCGTTAAGTCGCACGTGAAAAATCTAATTTATTTTCTGGGTTGCCTTTTGATTATTCTTGGGTTTATTCCCTTGAATTCCTGCAATAAGATAAAGGGGTTCTCAAAGGAAAATCTAACATTTTCGGTAGACACCGTTGTTTTTGACACGGTATTTACGACGATTGGCTCCACAACAAAACAATTTAAAATCTATAATCCGTCAACAAAATCAGTTCAGATTGAAGAAATCGAATTAATGGGCGGTGATCAATCTCCATTTCGCTTGAACGTTGATGGTGAAAAAGGAACGTTTTTAGAAAACATGGTCCTTGAAGGAAAAGATAGTCTTTTTGCTTTTGTAGAAGTCACCCTTGCTGCCAATTCCCAAAACCAACCTTTAATTATTGAAGATTCTATTCGATTTAGGACAAACGGTAAAGACCAATATGTTAAACTTGCGGTATGGGGACAAGACGCATATTTTCATTACAAAGACTTAAATGAAGGAATATGGCCCAACGATAAACCACACGTTATTTACGGTTATGCAGCCGTAGACTCAGCTAAATCATTAACTATTCAGGCGGGAACTCAAGTCCATTTGCATAAAAATTCCATTCTCTATGTTTACAAAGGAGCCTTGCACATTCAAGGAATGCAAAACAACGAGGTGGTTTTTCAAGGCGACCGCTTAGAGTCAATGTATAGCAATGTGGCGGGACAGTATTATGGAATCTATTTTCACGAAGCACTACCCTCCACCATCGATTATGCCATTCTAAAAAATGGAACAGTAGGCGTGCATTTGTATCATGAAGACCCAAGTAATGCAGGCTATACCTTAGAATTAACAAATACACGAATTTTTAACACCTCAAGGTACGGGGTTTTTATTTATGCCGGGGCGAAGGTAAAGGCAGAGAATTGTATCATATCAAGAAATGAAAGTCATGCATTATTAGTATTAGAGGGCGGAGATTTTAATTTTAACCACTGTAATCTTGTGGGTTACGGTACTTCGCAAGTTCCAGCGGTTGGAATAAGTAATTACTTTTACAATGCAGCAAACGGAACGACAACCGTTTCATCTATCAATGAAGGGGTGCTGCGTAATTGTGTAATTGCGGGGAATCTAGATTATGAGTTGGCTATCGATACGATAAGCGCCCCGGGAGTTAATATAAATTTCAATATCACGCATAGTTTAATACGAAGTGAAACTACCTACAACGATCCATTCTACTCGAATATCATTTGGAATGAGAATCCATTATTTGAAAATACAGCGCAAGGTGATTTCCTGTTTCTCCAGAACTCACCGTTAAACGGAGCAGGGATTAACACTGCAGTTTTTACTGACATTTTAGGGAATTCAAGAAATAACCCACCAGACATTGGAGCCATTGAATTGCCTTAACTGGGCATAAAAAAATCCCGCTATTGCGGGATTTAAACTATTTCTAATGTCTGATACTACTTATGCTGTAGCATTCATATTATCCAGCACATCCATTACACTTTTAACGGCTTCTGCAGATTCATTAAGTAGCGCTTTCTCTGCGTCATTTAAGTCTAACTCAATGATTCGTTCGATTCCATTTTTACCCAATACCACAGGAACTCCAAGATAAATATCATTTAATCCATATTCACCGGTTAACCATGCGCAAACTGGGAAGATTCGTTTTTGATCACGAACAATTGCTTCTACCATTTGTGCTGCTGCCGCTCCTGGCGCATACCATGCAGAAGTTCCAAGCAATTTAACGATTTCACCGCCACCAAATTTAGTGCGCTCAATAATTTCATTCAATTTTTCTTCTTCAATTAATTCAGTTACGGGAATCCCAGCAACCGTAGTGTATCGAGGAAGTGGAACCATCGTGTCTCCATGTCCACCCATTAATACCGCTTGAATATCCTTTGGTGAAACATTCAATTCCGTAGCAAGGAACGCACGGTATCTAGCGGTGTCTAATACACCAGCCATTCCAAATACTTTCTTTGAATCGATTTTTGCATTTAAGTATGCACAATACGTCATAACATCTAGCGGGTTGGAAACAACCACTATAATTGCATTCGGGGAATATTTAACAACATTCTCAGTTACGGTTTTAACAATACCTGCATTCGTAGCAATTAAATCATCGCGCGACATGCCCGGCTTACGAGGCAACCCAGAAGTAATAACCACCACATCTGAATCTTTAGTCATGGCATAATCGTTCGTAGATCCAATAGTTCTTGAATCATACATGTTAATTGGCGCAGTTTGCCAAATATCAAGTGCTTTACCTTCAGCAAAGCCTTCTTTTATATCCAATAAAATAATTTCATTGGCAATTTCGCGTGAAGCTAATACATCCGCACACGTCGCTCCCACATTTCCAGCGCCTACAACAGTAACTTTCATAATTTATCTAATTAACGGTTTGTAAATTTCCTTTGCGAATTTACGACAACTGCATTAAATTTAGCTTCTCAAAATAAAAAATGTTTGCTAAATATAATTATTGAGGCAACGACATTAAAAACTAGAACGTTAACCCATAAAAGCCATTGGAAACTGTAGAACTTAAAGAACTTGTTGCAGCGTGTGTGCGGAAGGAGCGAAAGGCCCAACATATGTTCTTCAAAGCTTACTATGGGAAAATGCTTACAGTATGCCTGCGATACATTAAAGATCGTGACAGTGCTCAGGAAGTAGTTCAAGATGGTTTTATAAAGGTCTTTGATAAATTGGAATTATTTGACTTCCGCGGCTCAATCGAAGGATGGATGCGTAGAATTTTTTCGAATACTGCAATTGATGCGATTCGAAAAGCAAAACGAAATCCGTTTTTGTCTGACCAAGACAATGACTTTAAGGTGCCGGCTGAAAATGCCATGGAAGAGCGAGAAGCCTTAGAAGAATTACAGGTTAAGTATGAGGTTGCCATTGATTGTATCGATCGATTGTCTCCTGCATATCGAACCGTATTTAACATGTATGTGTTTGAGGAGTATTCTCATAAAGAAATCGCTGAAATCCTCGGGATTAGTGAAGGAACGTCAAAATCCAACTTAGCAAAAGCTCGAATGAATTTGCAAAAAATGCTAGAAACAAAATATAAAAAAATCCAACACTGATGGATAAATTAGATGACATATTTAAAAAAGCAATCGAATCACACACTGAACCGTATGATCCAACTGCTTGGGAGGCCCTCGAAAAACGCTTAGACAGCCAACTGCCTCCTAAAACAAATCCATTCAAAAAATGGGGACTTCCAGGTGCCGCGTTGGTGATTGGAATCACTTGTGCTACGTGGTATTTTACGGATTCTTCAACTCCTGTATCTACTCCTATTTCTCCCAAAACAGCTGCCATTGAGCAACATGAGACCGAGGTAAAAACCAATGTAAATCCGCTAAAAAATAGAAATCAACAACCTGCCATAACATTTCACGAGGAGAGTAATGAACCAATTCCAAGCATGAATGAGTTAACAATCATAGATATGATTGAGCCACCAATTGCCAACGAATCCCCATCCCTCAAGCAAGTAAACAACGATGAGCTTCCGGTTAGTCCGATGGAACTTGTTAATAATCCTAATCCAAAAGCGCTTAATGAGTATAATCCAATTCTTCTGCCGATCTGTGCCGGGATAAGCTCAGAAGTAAAAAACACGAATGGATTTGAGATTACATTAAAAAGTAACAATTTATTGCTTTCAATGGAACCTAATTCTTCGTTAAAACTTGAATTGAGTGCCGGAACCATTGAAATTATAGACACTAAAACAGGCGTAATTCTACAATCGAATGTGATTTCCGGACCCAAAGGAGATCTTGTTATGGATGAAATGATTTATGAAAATGGGTTACCTGTTCAAGGAATTCATGTAAAGACAGAAGCCACTGTGCGATCCATACGCTACGGAAAACAAATTAAAGAAAATACGGGGAAAGATCTAAACCTGCATTTATTTGATAAAGGAACAACCTTGGTTCATATCGATTTAACGGATGACAACGGATGTACCAATGAAATCTCTGGATTGATCAATGTGTCAGAAGACTATAATTTATTGGCGGTGAATGCATTTGAGCCTACTTCGCAAGATGCACGTAAGACCACATTCATGCCTTATGCGCTAACACAACGAGCCACGCCATTCCGAATGATCATTATTGATCCTAATGACGGCGGGATAGTATTTGAAAGCACTGATGCAACATTGCCATGGGACGGAATTGATCGACGATATGGTAAGATGGGCGATTCAAATAAAGCCTTTGTTTGGAAAGTAACTCTATCTGAACCTAAAGCTGGTGAAAAAACAGAATACATGGGCACCGTAGTGCGTATGTAATAAATCACGCTAAGAAATGTTAAGTAAGGATTATTCTTAGGGATAATCCTTATTTTTGTTTAATCGCTTATGGCGAGGTTCAATATGCAAGTGATTAAGCGCCTTCCAACTCAATTAGCCAATCAAATTGCCGCTGGCGAAGTGGTTCAACGTCCTTCCTCTGTAGTGAAAGAATTGATGGAAAATGCAATAGATGCAGGCGCCACAGAGATTTCTCTAAACATAAAGGATGGAGGAAGAACCTTAATATCCATTCAGGACAATGGTTCGGGCATGAATGCAGAAGATGCATTGCTATGTTTTGAGCGACATGCCACAAGTAAAATTGACGCCATTGACGACCTATTCAAATTAACCACGATGGGATTTCGTGGGGAGGCTCTTGCTTCCATTGGTGCCGTTGCGCATGTATCCTTAAAAACCAAGCGAGAAGAAGCGCTAACTGGGGTTCACATCAAAATGGAGGGTGGTAACATCGTAATAAATGAGGAAGTGGTTTGTTCAAAAGGCACCTTGATCGAAGTAAAAAACCTATTTTACAATGTACCCGCTCGTCGAAATTTTTTAAAATCAGACTCGATTGAATTTAATCACATTGAAGATGCATTTTTATATATAGCCATCGCACATCCAGAGGTGAGTTTTATTTTGCATCACAACAGTCAAGCTATATACAATTTAAGTGCTGCAAATTTAAAACGCAGGGTTACTGATGTACTTGGGAAAAATGCAGGCGATCGTGTTTTCCCCATTGAGTCAGAAACAGACATTGTGAAACTCACTGGGTTTATAGGAAAGCCAGAAACTGCAAAAAAAACAAGGGGCAGTCAGTTCTTTTTTGTTAATAAACGGTTTTTTAAAAGCTCGTATTTTAATCACGCCGTATTGAAAGCGTTTGAAGGATTGATTCCGGAGAAAACACATCCTACGTATTTTATTTTCCTGGAGGTAGACCCTGCAAAAATCGATGTGAACATTCACCCAACGAAAACGGAAATAAAATTCGAAGAAGAACGCTTCATTTATTCAATTCTTCTTAGTACTATCCGGCAATCATTAGGTATGTTTAATCTAATGCCAAGTTTAGATTTTGAATTAGAAACTGCATTTGATCTTCCCGCTGGTTTTAATAAGCAACCCATTGTTGAACCAACCATTCAAGTGGATCCTAATTTCAATCCATTTAAACCGCAAGCCCATAGTGGTAAATCGAATGGTTTTTCGAAAGGAATTAAGGAGCAAGGATTTGGGTCAATTACACAAAAGGAGGCGGATTGGCAATCGTTTTATTCGATTAATGAAACCCCTTTACCTGAACAACAAGCATTGCCCGGCATAGCCGATGTTCAATCAGTAGCGGATCTTTTATTGGTGGGGCGATACATTTTTACACCGGTAAAAACTGGAGTAATGATGATTGATTCTAAACGGGCGATGGAAAGAATCTTATATGATGAGTGCATTGAATCCTTTGTAAAGCATCCCTTGAATCAGCAAATGCTGTTATTTCCTATCGATAAACCCCTTGAAAAACAAGAGGTGCGCATTGTATCAAATCATTTAAAAACCTTTGAGCAACTTGGGTTTAATATCTCATTGCAAGAAGAGGTATTACACATTTTTGGTGCTCCCGAAATATTACATGAAAATGGTGTTGTACAATGTCTTGAAGAATTAATTGACCGTGTAGGATATAGTGAGCAACATCAAGAAGATGTGGCACATTCACTTGTACTACAAATGGTGAAACATGCTGCTAGATATCACCGAATAGGCAATAAATCGGAAGCTGAACTGCAAATTCAGCGTTTATTTAGTTGTCCTGACCATACATTGAGTCCTTCCAATGAGCCAATAATTCAAATCTTGGCTTTTGAACAATTAAACCAATTGATAAAATAACTTCATGTTAAACAACATTCCTCAGGTTACTAAAAATTTACTACTCCTAAATATTTTAGTTTTTATTCTAACGTTGGTACTTGGAAGTAAGGGGGTAGACCTCAATCAGCTCTTAAGCACACATGCCATCGGCTCTCCGCTATTTCAACCATACCAAGTGGTTACACACATGTTTGCACATGCCGATTTTTTGCATTTACTGATGAATATGTGGTTGTTTGTTATGCTTGGAGGGTATTTAGAACGCTTATGGGGTCCGAAACGTTTTTTCATTTTCTTTTTACTTTGTGGATTTGGAGCATTCTTACTTCAAAACGCGATGAGTGCCTACCAACTTTTTGATTTAAAAGCTAAGATTTCTGCTTCAGGCATTGATATTAGTACAATAAACTATTACATTACTAGCACGTCCAGTATTCAAGAAAGTTTATCTGAAATCAATAATATGGGTAACATTAGTCAGTCGCAAGCAACCATGATCATCGACTATGTTATGCAATCAAATTCCTCTATGCTCGGAGCCTCCGGGGCTGTTTTCGGCGTTCTTGCCGCGTTTGCCATTTTGTTTCCTAACCAAGAGTTCTTGCTATACTTTGCTATTCCGGTAAAAGCGAAATATTTAGTCGGTGGATACTTTATTTATGAGGTTTATTTATCTTTCCAAAACAATCCAAATGACCAAGTTGCGCATTTGGCGCATGTAGGTGGAGCCATAGCAGGTGCGCTCATTGTTTTATATTGGCGGAAACGTGATCGAACTAATTTTTATTGATTTTACATGATGCAGCGCAGTATTCTCGAAGAAATTAAATTCCAGTTGAATAATGGCAAAATGACGGTGCGCTTAATTATTGTGAACGTTATCATCTTTGTAGCGGTTTATATTTTAGGATTAATTGAAGGACTCTTTGGAGGTTCTAATATCGGATTAAGCCTCTTCACTTTTCCTACAAGTGTTTTAGAATTCGTAATGAAACCGTGGACACTATTCACAAGTATTATTGCCCACTTTTCCCTCGGGCATCTTTTCTTCAATATGTTGTTTTTATTCTTCGCAGGATCAATGTTTGAGCAAGTTTTTGGCGGAAAAAAACTACTAATCACCTATGTTTTTGGTGGTATTATGGGGAACTTATTCGAACTAATAGTTACCTTTCTTTTTCCAGATTTCTCCCCTCCACATTATGTAGTTGGTGCAAGCGGAGCAATTATGGCTGTCTTTTCAGCAATTGCAGTGTACAGGCCACAAACACCAATTTATTTGTTTGGTTTAATTGCTATTCCAATTTACGTGCTCGCCTTATTTTTTCTTGCCAAAGACTTAATCGGTCTTGGTGCTTCTGATGAGATTGCACATTTCGCGCATCTCGGTGGTGCATTTTTTGGATTTCTAGCTGTTCAAAACATTCATAGCCAATCAAACATTTTAAATCGAATCTCTCGGTTGTTCGAAAGAAAACAAGGGACTGCGCCGCGAAAAAATGTACGCTATAAAACAGATGAAGTTTTTAATGCAGAGAAAAAAGCAAAACAAGAACGTATTGATGAAATATTGGATAAAATTTCTAAATCTGGTTATGAATCATTGAGCAGGGAAGAAAAAGATTATTTATTTAATCAAGGTAAAAAATGAAAGTCTTTGATCGAATCCTACAACTCGCCCTTTGGACAACGTGCTCTTTGCTTTTAATTTCCTATGCAACCCCATTCTTTCATCCGGAAAGTATTTCATGGCTTCCTTACTTAGGTTTATTATACCCCATCTGGGTATTTGCAGCTCTTGGAGTTACAATACTTGCATTCATTCGAAAAATACCATTTAAATACGTGGGCGCATTTGTTTTATTCATTGGATTCTCATTTCATCTTAGATTAATTGCACTAAGTTTTTTTAATAATGAAACCTCAGAAAACTCCATAAAATTACTTTCGTACAATGTAAGACTTTTCGGAGTTTATGATGATAGCACAACTGAAAGCAGAAACAACATCTTTAACTTAATTCGTTCAGAACAGCCGGATGTGGCGTGTTTTCAAGAATATTATCGGCAAGACAAACCCACAAGCTTTGAAACGTATGATTCTATTCGAACGATTCTAAACTCTGTTGATTATCATGAGCGAAGTGCGCATAATGAACGCGGAAAACGAAATTTTGGAATTGCTATCTTCTCTAAATATCCCATGATTGCTCGAGGGGATGTCATGTTTGAAAGTCAAGGCACCATGGATTTTAATTATTGTATTTTCGCTGATGTTGTATGTAGAAAAGATACCGTTCGAATTTACAACGTTCACCTTCAATCTATTAGGCTTAGTGAACCTGGAAATAAGCAAGACTCAGGTACTTTATCGCTCTTGAAAAGGGGAATTAAAAAAATGAACAGTGCCTTCGTTAAGCGAGCGGACCAAGCACGTAAAGTAATTGAGCACATGGAAACCTCACCCTATCCTATCATTGTATGTGGTGATTTTAATGATACTCCCATGTCATATACCTATCATCAGTTTTACAAAAAAATGACCGATGGATTTCGAGAAGCTAGTTTTGGCCTTGGCGCTACGTATATTGGCCGAATTCCTGCTGGAAGGATTGATTATGTGTTTCATACGGATGAGTTATTCTGTTCTAATTTCAAGGTACATCGAGTTAATTATTCCGACCACCGTCCAATTACGTGTAATATCAATTTCGCTAAGCCCTAAATGAAACGCATTTTAATTATTGATTGTGGAAGTAGCAAGGTTCCCCAGTTAGAAGAAATCATTTACGAGTATGCAGATTATGAAACCCTTCCTTTTTTTGAAGTAACGGAGGACATCATTGGTTCATTTGATGGCATAATTATTTCAGGGGCACCCATTCTAATTACAGAGGAAGATATGTCCCCATACCTAGCACAAACCTCTTGGATTAAGACCACGAAAAAACCAGTGCTTGGAATTTGCTTTGGTCATCAACTTATTGGTTTATCTTATGAGGCTTTTGGCTCACGTATGAAAGAATGTCGATCGATGAATGAAATTGAACAATTTGTAGATTGTCCCTTATTGTATCGCCTACCGGATATTTTTGATATGCAAGAAGACCATTGTGAAGGAATTTCTATTCCAAAGGAATTTGAATTAGTTGCTAATTCAGATGAGTGTGTGAATGAAGTAATGCAACATGAATCAAAGAAAATCTATGGCGTGCAGTTTCATCCCGAATCATCAGGAAATTTCGGACATATCTTACTGGAAAACTTTGTTGAATTGTGTTAATGCCCTGAAACGTGAAGCATTTTTTTAGCATCCAAGACGCTTATTTTACGTGTATTAATTTCGACTAAGCCTTCATGATTCGTCACGCCTAGCGAAAACTTTTGAAGCACAAAAAAAGGCGGACTAGCCGCCTTTTAATAAACTATATTGTACTATTACAATTTCATGAATTTAACAGACTGGTTTTGTTTTCCAGAAACCAATTTGATGATGTACGTACCTGCTGGTAAATCTTCGGCATCAATAAATACTTCATTTTCACCCGATGGCATGTTCGATTTTCTAATTTGCTTAACTAATCGTCCGGTAATTGAATATACTGCCACATCTACTGCTCCACTTTTGTTCAATTCGAACGAAAGGGTAGTATTTGCATTCGATGGATTCGGATAGGTTAACAACTTAGCCTCCATGGTTGGATTGTTATTTGAACCGTTTTGACCAAGTCCAAGGTAGGCTTCAGTTTTCCAAATTCCTCGTCCATAGGTACCAATGTAAATTTCTCCAGGTCGATTATTTCCCTCTTGAAAGGTTCTCCAACTCTGACGTACTTCGTATACTGGAGTACCTTCAAATCCTGCAGAGGCATTTTCCCAAGAGGCTCCACCATTCTCGGTAACGAAAGCTCCTTCAGAAGTACCAACCACAATGATATTCGGATCATCGCGATCGATTATACCATCATAACATCCAGGTTGAGATCCAGGAATAATACTTCCTAGGGCCGTAAACGTTGGTGTTGCAGCCGTTGCATTCAAAGACCTTCTGTTTGTACCGTTAAATCCAGCAAATAATACAATATCATTTTTATCGGATGGATTAACTGCTAAACCTTCATAATTCGTTGTTGAAATTTTCGTTGCTGTAGTATAGGTTGGGGTTGTTGCTTGAGCTCCGGTTCCTACAAATGCTACCTTATCGGAGAAATCTGGATCACTAGAATACACGCTTCCTAGGCCATTAATTCTCCACACCCCATTACCAGCAACAACATAGCAATGTTCTAAATCACTTGAAAACTCAACATCAACCGAACTATTAGAACCAATTCCTCTTGCAACACAAACCCATTGAACATTCGTTACCGCTAAGCGAAGCGCATTACGTGTACCCCATAACTCTCCTCCATTAGCATTCACATACACTAAAAACCAAGATTGGAATGGGTCAGCAACTTTCAAGGTATCCCAAGCTACGTTGTATATAACAGTATCACCTCCCATTTCAACTAATTCCCCCGTTACCGCATTCTCACCGTAGTTAATTCCATTGGCTGTTAAGGCCGGGTTATAAAATAAGGTGTCATCAAAATATAAGTCTGTTGCCGCAAAGTAGTTAATTGAATCACCAGAGGATAAACTCGGAATTCGAATCAAATCTCCCGCATCATAATTTTTTGTAGCAATATAATTTACCGAATCCTCAGAATTTGGATCGAAATACTCTGCTAAAAACACCTCTGTGTGGAATGGGTGGAAAGGACTTCCATCCGTTCCCGGTGGATCATACGAACCAGGTAAGAGTGGCTCAAACGTACTCCACGTATTTCCTTTATCACCTGATCGAGAAATGTTGTTATAGTAAATAGTAGAAATCATCACCGCAGGGTTGAAGTAAGAAATCTCACACTCAAATCCGTCACCCCCACCAACTTGTCTAAATTCTTTGTAGGTAGAAAGCGTGTGGTTGTTATACAATGTTCCATTGTCTTGAGTTCCTCCCATTACAGCACCATCTCGGTCAAACGCAATTCCATAAAACTGTGTGATATTATATCCTCTATTAGCAACAAACCATGTGTTACCATAATCTGTAGTTATACTAACTCCTCCGTCATTTCCAGCGTAAAAACGGTTATTACCATCCCACTTCATTTCATGATTGTCGGCATGCACGTAGATAGATGAATTTTGAGAAACTGACCACAATGAGATTTTTTGGAAACCTCCAGATGGTGGGTTATTAACTGTTTGCTTCCATCTCCAAATATCAATACCACCAATTAAAATTTGCTCTGGATCATTCGGAACAACGGTAACAATCGAATTGTAGGTTCCTTGGTCACGGAAAATATCGAATTCACTTGGCGGACCAGAAGCTCCTACGAATTGTGTCCATGTTGCTCCATCATCGTGTGAAACGTGCATACTTAATAGGTTCGAATTTGTTCTTACCGCATAAAGTGAGTGGCGGTTCGAACTATTCTTAATCGCTGAAACTGCAAACTCGATTCGAGGTGCATTGGAAGGCACCAAATTATTCGCTGCTGTTCCTGATTTGTTAGAGAAGTTTGCACCACCGTCAGTAGAAACAAAGGTAGTGTTGGCACCAAATGCACAAACGATTACTTCACCATCTTTGGATATTTCTAAGGCGGTACATGTTCCGGCAGTTACAGGTACTGAAGTCATTGACGCATCTCCGAGCTTCCACTTTTTCAACCCTCCGGATGTCGCCATCCAAACATAATTATCAACGTCTGAACTAACAACCTGCGTACAGTTGTTTGTGTTCGGAACATTGTCCCACGTTGCACCGAAATCTGTTGAATACCAAACGCCGTTCCCACCCCAAGCCTCTTGATTTGAACCTGTTGCAACATACAACACACCATCAATTGTTTGAGTCATGGATGAAATAAATGGATTGGCTCCGGCATTAATATATTCATCTACTCGATTCCAAATATTTCCTTTATTTAACGAAACAAATAATCCACCAGAAACACCACCAGACCAAACCCGGTTGATGTTTGTACGGTCTACTTGAATAGCACGAGTTCGTCCAGCTATGTTATCAGGACCCTCTTCGGTAAACGTAATATTCTTAGAACGATCCATTTGGGCTACACGCTTGCGGATTTCTAATAACCTTGCTTCAGAAACTTGTTCTCCTGTTTCAACATCGACATAACGAGCTTTCAACCATTCCAATGCTTCATCAGCTCCTTTAGTTTCTTTTCCGTCAGAAGCGAATAAACCTAGGGCATTTTCACCATAAGTTCCGAGGTTTGATTTACGTAATTCATTTAGTCCGATTCCCGCAATTACAGCTGCAACAATCAGAGAACCAATAAGATATATTTTTTTATTCATGAGAAATAGGTATTATACTTCTAATTTAGTGTGCCAATATAGTAAAAATTCAGTTTATAATAAACACAAAATTTAATGTTCTGTTCAACTTTTTATAAAATATGTTTTTCAGCGTGATAGGAAGAGCGAACAAGAGGGCCACTTTCAACGTGTCTAAAACCCATTTTCAATCCTACTTCACGATAATAATCAAATTGTTCGGGTGTAATAAATTCAGCTACCGGAAGGTGATTTAAAGAAGGTTGCAAATACTGACCCAAGGTAACAATATCCACATTTACTCGACTTAAATCCTCCAAGGTCTCTAACACCTCATCGCTCGATTCGCCTAAGCCGAGCATGATTCCGGATTTTGTCTTCATTCCACCCTTTTTAAGACGAAATAACAACTCCAACGAACGGTCGTACTTGGCTTGAATCCGAACTTGTTTTGTTAAGCGTCGAACCGTTTCTAAATTGTGTGAAACAACTTCGGGAGCCGCCTCAATAATTTTCTGAAGATTATCCCAATTTCCAGCAAAATCAGGAATTAAGGTTTCCATGGTGGTTCCCGGTGATTGATGTCGAATGGCACGAATGGTTTGAACCCAAACATCAGCACCTCCATCTTTTAAGTCGTCGCGATCAACAGAGGTTATTACGGCATGTTTAATTTGCATGGTTTTAACGCTGTGCGCAACCTTTCCGGGCTCAAAGAGATCAACCTCAGCTGGTTTTCCAGTTTGAACGCCACAAAATCCGCACGAACGCGTACATACATTACCCAAAATCATAAACGTTGCCGTGCCTTCACCCCAACATTCTCCCATATTCGGACAACTGCCGCTTTCACATATCGTGTGCAACTTATGTTCATCGACTAATCCGCGAACCTTTTTATAATTTTCACCAGTCGGCAATTTAACTCTCAGCCAGTTTGGTTTTTTTATGCGTGAATTGTTCTCCATTTCGGTACAAATTTCGGTAAAATATTCTTAAAACATAGGTCAAGGGATTTTGGTTTAATTATATCCATAAAACAATCCGTACCTTTGAGCCCTATGACATCAATTGTAACCTATCAAGGGTCATTAAGAACTGCTTGTGTGCACACGGCCGGGGAGCAAATTATTACCGATGCCCCAATAGACAATCATGGATTGGGGGCCTATTTTTCGCCAACAGATTTAGTAGCCACGGCGCTTGCATCGTGCTTTTTAACCATTGTAGGAATCTATTGTGAGGAACGAGAAATACCATTCACTTTTGCACAAGTTGAGGTAGAGAAAATCATGGGATCAAATCCCCGAAGGATTTCAGATATTCATCTTACAATAGATTTCCGAGGAAACGATTGGGATGAAAAAACATTAACAAAAATCATTGCTGCTGGTAAGGCCTGTCCAGTAGCTATCACGCTGAAAGATCAAGTTAACATCGAATACCATTTCAAATGATTAAAAAACCACATCAAGCATATACTCGAAAAGAAAAATCGGATATCATTTACGGGATTCACAGTGTGAAAGAAGCTGTTGAAGCGAAACGTGAAATAAATAAGATTTTAATCCAAAAAGGGATTTCAAAAGAAGGGTTTGAAGAGATTAGAACTTTTTTAACAGGAAATGATTACGTAGTACAATACGTTCCTATTCAAAAGTTGAGTCAATTAACCTCTGGAAATCATCAAGGCATTGTAGCCTATGTTTCCCCAATCGAATATCAGCAGATTGAAGAATTGGCAGAACAATGGCTGGAGGCTGGGGTAAAACCTTTTATCCTCGCACTAGACCGCATCACGGATGTTCGAAATTTCGGGGCTATTGCACGAACGGCTGAATGTATGGGAATTCATGCTATTTTAATCCCAACTAAGGGTTCAGCATTGGTAACGGCAGATGCGGTAAAGGCATCTTCTGGGGCTTTAAATCGAATTGCAGTGTGTAAAACAGACCAATTCAAAAACACCTTATTTCATCTCCAACAATTAGGAATTCGCATTGCTGCAGTAACTGAAAAAACAAAGGTAGCTATAGATGGAGCAAATCTCCGCGGATCGATAGTTTTGGTAATGGGTTCTGAAGAAGATGGCATTACACAAGATATTCTAAATATGGCCGATCTTCGGGTAACAATACCTATGGAAGGCACTACAAGTTCTTTAAACGTTGGGGTTGCCGCAGGAATCGCGATGTTTGAAAAAACAAGACAAGAAAAAAACCGATAATCAGCGCATTAATTTTGCTGCAAGTTGCGGAATTTCACTTAGGCAGTTGATTTTATAATCGTACTTCGATTTTTCATTTTTCTTTTCCTGATACCAAATGGCTTGCATTCCCGCTTTTAATGCACCCGCCACATCGGCACGGTAATCATCTCCAATCATCAAACTGGCTTGAGCCGTAGTATTTGCTAGATTGAGTGCATGTTTGAAAATTTGAGGATTTGGTTTGTTTACCCCGATTTCTTCACTGCACAAGATCACATCGAAATGGTGATGAATTGCTGCGTGTTTTAACTTAATATGTTGCACTTCTAAAAATCCATTTGTGATAATATGAAGCCTAAATCCCATGTCTTTTAGGTCTGAAATAACTTCCGCAGCAAAAGGCACTAGGGCTGTTTGTTTTGGCGACAGGTCCACATAACCATCACCAAATCGCTTTATGAGCGACTCCTCCGTTAATTGAAATTTTTTTAGTGTGGCCCGAAAACGCTCATAGCGTAACGACTCTTTCGAGATTTTCCCATTGGAATAGGCCTGCCAGAGTGCTTTATTTTTATTGTGATAAACTTTATGAAACGATTCGAAGGTTGAAATATGTTGCCCTAATCCGTAGTCTTCAAAAAGAATGCGCAAGGCGCGCTCAGAGTTTTTATCAAAATCCCAGAGCGTTCGGTCTAAATCAAAAAAAATATGTTTACCCGAATAGGCCATACCACAACAAATTCAAGAGCACCGAATTAACGCTAATCCATAATATAATCAAGGGGAAGGTGTATTTATTTTCACTATAAAATTTGGCGCAAATCACAGATCCAACAGGGACAGATAAAAACAAGGGGGCTAAATACGTGATCCCAAGAATTCCAAAAGTCTGTTTGATTTTAACAACCCACTTGTTGGTCCGGGTAAATTTTCTTTTTGGTTTAAATGTACCTTTTAACACCTTTTGCGCTCTGCGTTTGTTTTGAAACTCAATTACCTTTTCACTGGCGAAATAAAAAATAATCGCACTGAAATAACCTCCGAGTGCGGAGGCAATAGTAACCTCCCAAATTGGCGCTCCGAGTTCAGCACCTGGAATACCCGAAAATAAAAACTTAAATGTAGCGAGCACAAAGGTGCTCCAGAGGATGTGCCAATCCATGTTATACTTTTTCTCCGAATGCGAGGTCACCCGCATCTCCAAGTCCAGGAACAATATATGATTGTGCAGTTAATTCTTTATCAATAACGGCTACAAATATTTCAGTGTTTCCTGGGAAATGCTTTGTTACACGCTCTATGGCTTCTTTTGTTGCAATGGCCGCCGCAATGTATATTTTTTTAGGAATCCCCTGTTCTTTTAATGCGTCGAAGACCGTATTCATTGAATTACCGGAAGCCAACATCGGATCTGAAATAATCCAAATCCGATTATCTAATACAGGGGCCGCAAGGTATTCCACATAAATTTCAAACTCCTCAGGCGTGGTATGTTTCCGATACGCTGAAACATAGGCACTTTCTGCACGATCAAAGTAACGAAGAAAGCCGCTATGCATGGCTAATCCTGCACGAAGTATTGTAATTAAAACGGGTTGCTCTTCTAATACTTTGCTAGGCGCAACACCCAACGGTGTTTCCACATCAACCGCTTTATACTTTAGCTTCCTTGAAATTTCGTACGCCATAATTTCTGCAATACGCTCCATATTGGATCTAAACCGCATCGGGTCTTTCTGAATTTGCACATCGCGTAATTCCGCTAAATAATTACCAATGATAGAATCTGACTCTGATAAATTATGGACCATAATTGAATTTTTACGAAGGTATCAAATTAAAAGGCAAACGTCTGTTAAAATTTGCTATCCGAGTTCTTTTTTTAGTGTCGCTTCGTCCAGCTGTTTATCCCAACGGGCAACGACAATGGTTGCTACGGCATTCCCAATAAAATTAGTCAATGCGCGGCATTCCGACATAAATTTATCAACGCCTAAAATTAAAGCAATTCCCTGCACTGGAAACCCTTTGACTACGGCTAAGGTTGCTGCCAAGGTAATAAATCCTGCACCTGTAACACCGGCCGAACCTTTGGAGCTGAGCATAGCAATTAGTAAAATGAGAATTTGTTGGTTGAGGGAAAGTGGAAAATTACAAGCTTGTGCAATAAAAAGTGCTGCCAAGGTCATATAAATATTTGTGCCATCCAGGTTAAAAGAATATCCTGTTGGAACTACCAAACCAACAACCTGTTTTGTACAGCCTAACCTTTCTAGTTTCCGCATCAAATTCGGTAAGGCTGACTCAGAAGAGCTGGTTGCCAATACTAAGAAAAGCTCATCCTTAATGTACCTCAGTAATTTAAAAATGGAAAATTTATTATACCACGCAACTAACCCAAGAATGACGACAACAAAAAGAAAAGCGGTAACATAAAATGTAGCTACTAAACCGATTAAGTTCCATAATACGGCTAATCCATATTTACCAACCGTAAAAGCCATCGCACCAAACGCACCAATTGGGGCTAATTTCATAAGAATCTCAACAATTTTAAAAATTGGGTGCGCTAAACCATGTAAAAAATCGATTACCGGCTTACTTTTTTCTTGCGTCATCGAGAGCCCAATGCCGAACATAATCGAAACGAACAAAACTTGAAGAATGCTGTCCCCAGTGAGTGAACTGAGCAAGGAAGTTGGGATGATTCCGAGTATGAATGAGGTTAAGGAATGTTCCTTTGATGCATCCACATAATCTTGGATTGACTTTGGATCCAAAGAACTTGGATCGATGTTCATTCCGTGCCCCGGTTGGACCAAATTAGCAATTACCATTCCGATGACAAGTGCCAAGGTAGAAAATGTCAAGAAATAAAGCATGGCCTTACCGGTGACTCTACCGACCGTACTCAGGTTATTCATTGAAGCCAACCCCGTAGAAACAGTAACAAAAATTACAGGCGCAATGATCATTTTTACCAGCGCAATAAACCCATCCCCAAGGATTTTTAGCCCCTTTGACTGATCAGGCCAATAATGTCCTAGGACTATTCCAATGAGGATTGCAAAAATCACCTGCACATACAGCAAGCGATACCAAGGTTTTTTTTCAGCAACAGTTACCGATTCATTAATTTCCATAGGGTTAACTTGAATTAATACAAAG
>Ga0315899_10002063_pt1 | contig 22495 bp, 19 predicted proteins | sample LakEriMetagenome_2_FD_203518 | JGI IMG/M metagenome (GOLD analysis project Ga0315899, IMG submission 203518) | Freshwater fungal communities from buoy surface, Lake Erie, Ohio, United States - Buoy 4 MA112 | ecosystem: Environmental > Aquatic > Freshwater > Lake | place: USA: Lake Erie, Ohio... | reverse complement strand
GACGGTCAACGCCGCGGGCACCCTCGCCGTTCTTGAGGCCATGCGACAAGGTCGCCGTGGCCGGTTCGTGTACGTCTCGTCGTCCGAGGTCTACGGCGACGCGCCGGTTGAGGTGTTCCACGAGGAGGTGCTGCCCTCGCCGACCACGGTGTATGGCGCGGGGAAGCTCGCGGGTGAACACATCGCGCAGGCATACCACCGCTCATACGGGATGGATGCACGCGTGATCCGGCCGTTCAACCACTACGGGCCGCGGTCGCACTTCGAGGGCGACTCGGGCGAGGTGATCCCAAAGTTCGTGCTGCGTGCGCTTGCTGGCCGCGAGCTCGTGGTGCATGGCGACGGCTCGCAGACCCGCGACTTCAGCTACGTCGGTGACACGCCCCCGTGGTTCGTGCGCATCGCGGAGTACCCCGGGTTGTCGGGCCGGACGGTCAACATCGGTACGGGCACCGAGGTCTCGGTGTTGCGGCTTGCGGAAGCCGTGCTCGCAGCAACGGGATCGCGCTCGGCGGTGCGCCACGGCGAGCCCCGTCCTGGCGACCTTCCGCGGCTGCTTGCGGGCACTGCGCGCCTGCGCGAGATGATGCCCGACTTTGCGCTGCCGACCCCGCTTGAGGAGGGCATCGCCGCGACGATCGAGTGGTTTCGTGGGTTCGACCCCGAGGCACTACTTGAGCGTGAGGTGTCGCGGACGTGGGAGTGACGCGGGCCTAGCGCGCTGACACGGTCGCCCACGGCGACCACGACAGCGGGTTCGTCGCCGAGACTGCGGGGTCGACGACGATCGACGTCGCCTCGCCCAGCAGCATCCAGTGCGTGCCGAGGCGCACGCGGTCGACGAGCCGACACGAGAAGTGCACCGGGAAACCCAGCAGCCGCGGACTTCCGTCCTCGTCGGCCGCCGCGAAGCCGCTGTGCCCGAGCTTGTCGGGATCGTCGCGCAGCGACGTGTTGCCCGAGTACGTGATGCCAGCGATGACGGCGTCGGAGAGGAAGGGCACCGAGCATCCGAAGCGTCCCGTCTCGAGGATGGCGTCGAGGGAGTGTCGCGGCGCGTACCGGTCGTTGATCGCCGCATAGGAGATGCACGGCGCAATGACAAGTGGGTCGCGGCTCACGATGGTCGTTGATCCGCACGGCATGACGTTGCGGCGTCCGTCGCGGTCGGTTGACGTGATCATGCCGACGGACGACGGGAAAAAGCAGGGCCAGCGCGCGCGGTCGTTGTCGATCTCAACCTGGTCGGCTGCGCTGCGGGGCAGGATCTTCACGCGACGGTTGCCGACGAGCTCGTCCGCTTCGAACGAAGCCGTCGCGGCCGACGGGTAGCGATACCTCGCGGTGTACGACTTCACGTAGCCGCCCTGCGGTGCCGACGCCGTGCCCGCACCCGCAAGCGTGCCGCTGTTCCAGTCGGGGAGGCTCTGCCAATTGATGGTCGACTCGCCGTCGGCAATGTCGCGCCGCAGCTGGATGGCGGTGATCTCAAACAGCATCACGCGATGTGAACCCACGTCGACCCATGGCGACGAATTGACCGGTATTCTTTCGAAGTCGGCGTCCGGCCGAACCGCGGCGCCTTCGTACACGAGAAAGGCGTCGTCGAAGACGGGCGACGCCACAGTGGCGCCCGGCGATGCGGCGAGACCCGACTTCTGCAGACGGTCCGTCGCGCGCGCGTCGGGCATGTCGTTGACGGCGCGCAGCACCCGCTCCAGTCCCGACCCGGGTTCGAGAAACTGCACAGCGACCTCGCCGGAGTGCGTCATCGCGTGGATCGCGTTGGTGCGGGCATAGTGGCGGTCCGACAGGTCGATGCGACACAGCGACAGCGCGACGACATAGGGGAACCGGTTGACGATCGACGCCCCCACGACCTTCTCTACTACGGGGCCATCTGGTCCGATGGACGTGACGATCGAGATCGCAGACGGGAAGAATGCCGGCCACCTGCTGTCGTCGCGCAACGACGCGGCGGACTCGGGCATTGCGCGGCGACGCGAACCGTCCGCGCGAATCGTCCAGACGTCGGGTGCGAGCACGGCGTCGTCGCCCGGCCAGCGGTAGCGGTCCGACACGGCGGGGATGTCCACGTGCGTCACTAGGCTCTCCGCATCGGTGCGACGGTGGCGACGGGACGAGCGTAGTTGACGGTGTCTGTCCACGATTCCCGGCGCGTGGCGCCGATCGCGTCAGTCGCGCTGGGGACGTGGTTCGTCGCGTTCGCGGTGGTGCTCGTTCGCAGCTGGTCGCGTATCGGCCGGCTCGCACCCCTCGAGACCGGGTTGCTGCAGGAAGCGTGGTTCCGTCGCCCGATCCCTGACTCGGGCTTCATTCCCGACCGGTCGGGGTGGCGTGCGCTCGTCAGCCCGTGGTCGGTGCTTGACCAGATTTCGGGCTACCGCGCCGTCGTCCCACGCTCGGTGTCGATCGCCGTCAGTCGGACGGGTCTCGAGCAGTACGCGACGTGGATCGTGCCGGCGATGGCGGCGGTGTGGGCGCTCGCGGCCGCAGTGATCTGCACGGTCGTGGCGGCGGCGACCGGTCGCAGGGCGGCGGGCGTTGTGGCGGCGATGGTGCTCGTGCTCTCCCCCGTGGCCAATCCGACGATCCTCGGCCAGGCGAACGCCTCAGGGCACCTCGTGCTCGTACCCGCCGTCGTCGCCATCGTGCTGGGCACGGTGCCGGAGCGATGGTGGTCGCGCGCACTCGTGCTCGCCGGCCTCGCCATCGCGGCGCTGAGCAGCGCGATGGGCGTGCTCCTCGTGGCGGTCGCCGTGGCGCGGCTCGCGGTCGAGCGCAGACGCCCGGATCGTGTGGAGTCCCTCGTGCTTGCGGTACTGGGCTCTGCTGCAGCGATGCAGGTGTACACGTACCTCGTTCAGCGCTCTGCGGGCCGACGTATTGACGAGTGGTCGCTCGGTTCGCTGGTGCGCGAGGTGTCGTACCTCGGGTATGCGCTGGCACCTCGGCCTGTGCAGGGTGCGATGTACGACCCGTCGCCCATCCGCGACTGGCTGGTCATCGGTGGCACCGTGGCGGTCGTCGTCGCCGCGCTCGTGGTGTTGCGCAGCGGTTCCGATCGCAGTGGCGCGTGGCGACAGCCCGCGCTCCTCGCCGTGTCGGGCGTGGCGTTCATGTCGGTGAGCACTGCGCTCAACGGAAACCTCAACATTCATTATGTGCTGATGCCATCCGTCGCCATCTGGGTCGCGGTGGTGCTGCTTGCCTCGCAGTGGCTCGGTGCGCCACGGCCGTGGCGCGCACCCGCTCTCGCGGTCATTGCAGCGGCGTTCCTCGTTCCCGCGTTTCAGTCGGTCGACACCGGCGGTGGGCGCGGCATGTTCCTCGTCAACGAAGATCCGCGCATCGCCGACCTGCTCGACACGGCCCGGGCGTCGTGCTCGGGGATGGAACCGTCGACGATGGTCGAGGTGCTCGACTACCTCAAGACGGAGTGCGGGGAGTTGCCCCTCGGCAGGTCGGCCGACACGCCGTAGCCGCGTGCGGCGAGCTCGTCGCACAGTGCGGTCGAGTGGTCCAGACCGCGCGTCTCAAGGATCAGCTGCACGATTGTTTCGCGAGCGTGCAGCTCGACGCCGTCGCGGTGGTGCTGCACCTCGATGACGTTGGTGCCGAACGCACCACACACCTGCAGCACGCCCGCGAGTGCGCCTGGGCGGTCGGGAATGCGCACGACAATGACGAGACGGCGTCCGGCACCGGTCTCGTGTCGTCGGATCAGGTTGGGCAGCAGACCGATGTCAAGGTTGCCACCCGACAGCACGATGCACGTCCGACCACGCGCCGCGGGCGCGACCACCCCGGTCATCAGGGCGGCGACGCCCACCGCACCGCCTCCCTCGACGACCAACTTGGCGCGCTCGAGCAGCAGCACCATCGCGTCGGCGATCGCGTCCTCGCCGACGACGACGATTTCGTCAACGAGCCGTTCGATGATCGGCGCGGTCACGGCACCCGGCCGCTTCACGGCGATTCCGTCGGCGAGCGTCGCGATGGGGCCATCGGGAACGTGCCTGCCTGCGTAGGGTGCGCAGGCCGACGCCTGCACTGCCACGATCCGTGCCGCCGGAGCGCGCTCGCGCACCGCGATGGCGAGGCCGGCAGTCAGCCCGCCTCCACCCAGCGGAACGACGACGAGCGACAGGTCCCCCACGTCCTCGACGACCTCGAGGCCAAGCGTGCCCTGACCTGCGACGGTGTGCTCGGCGTCGTAGGGGTGGCAGAAGGCCATGCCTTGCGAGGCCGCGCGGGCCTGCGCCTGCGCCACGGCGGAATCAACGCTGTCGCCGCCCTCCACCACGGTTGCGCCGTAGCGGCGGCACGACTCGACCTTCGACAACGACGCGCCGGTCGGGACGTGGATCTCGCACGGCACGCCGTGGACGCGCGCGGCGAGCGCGAGGCCCTGGGCGTGGTTGCCGGCGCTCCCTGCGACGACGCCGCGGCGCGCTGACTCGCCGAGTTGTGCGAGCACGTTCATTGCGCCGCGGATCTTGAACGAACCCGTCCGTTGCAGGTTCTCCGCTTTCAGCACGACGTCGCCGCCGTACGACTCGGACAGTTGCGCTGAGGGCACGATTGGCGTGTGCAGCGCAACGCCACCGAGGTTGTCGCGCGCAGCAACGATGTCGTTGAACATCACCGCCATGGCACCGTCCGCGTCGCAATGGTGCGCGGTCGCTCTTCGAAGATGCCCACGGCGCTGCCTAGGGTACCGTGACCTCGTGCGCGCCCTCATCGTCGGCAACACGTGCGACGCCGATCCGGGCCTCGTCGGCGAGCGACTCGAGCATCTTGGTTTCGCATTGTCGTCGGTCTCGCGCGAGGAACCGAGTCAGTGGCCGTCACTCGTCGGCACTGACCTCGTGCTGCTGCTTGGCTCGGACTGGTCGGTGTATTGGGACGGTGTCGCGAAGCAGGTCCGTGCCGAGCAGGAGTTGGTGCGTGAGTTGCACCGACGCGGGGTGCCGGTGCTCGGCGTCTGCTTCGGTGCGCAGCTCATGGCGTCCGCGCTTGGCGGATCGGTGTCGCGGGCGCCGCGCGCGGAGATCGGGTGGTGCGACGTCCTTGCGCCACCGGCACACGCGGTGGTGGGCGGCCGGTGGATGCAGTGGCATCACGATGCATTCGTCGTGCCGCCCGGAGCGGACATCCTCGCGTTGAGCGACGCTGGGCCGCAGGTGATGCGCATGCACCGCTGTCTCGGTGTGCAGTACCACCCAGAGGCGAATGAGCCGATCGTGACGAGGTGGCTCTCGGGGGAGGGCGCGGTCGAGCTCGCCGTCAGCGGGCTTTCGCCGGTTGACATCATGGAGCAGACGCGAACGGCGATGCCTATGGCGACCGAGGCCAGCAGGACGCTCGTCGATTGGTTCGTCGACGTTGTGGCGACGGGGCCTGCCGCGCCGGCACCGCGCCGTAACTTGTTCACAAGGTAGAACGCGTACAGGGGTTTCGGGTCGCTGACGGGCCAAGTAGTAGGTTCTGCTCCGGTGTCTGAGTTCCTCCGCTCGTATCTGACCGTCGCATGGTTCGGCCTCGCAGCCGTGCTGGTCGCAGGCCTTCTCCTCTGGGTCGCCTCGGTGGTGCGGCCGGTCCGACCGTCAGGCGAAAAACTGCTCACCTACGAGAGCGGCGTCGATCCGGTGGGCGAGGGGTGGTCGCAGAGCCACGTTCGCTACTACATCTTTGCGCTGCTCTTCGTGGTGTTCGACGTAGAAGCAGTCTTCATCTTCCCGTGGGCGACGCGGCTCGAGGTCTACGGTCTCTTCGGGCTCGTCGAGATGGGTGTCTTCGTCTTCGTGCTGCTGCTCGGGCTGGTGTACGCCTGGCGCAAGCGTGTCCTGAGGTGGGCGTAAGCCGATGGGTCTGGTTGACCGCGGGCGGATGCCCCGCCCCCTCGCTTCGCTGTTCAACCTCGGACGGTCGTACAGCCTGTGGGTGTACCAGTGGGGACTTGCCTGCTGCGCCATTGAGATGGGTGCAGCTTTTGGCTCCCCGCGCTACGACGTGATGCGTCTCGGGGTCATCCCGCTGCCAGCCAGCCCCCGCCAAGCCGACCTCGTCGTCATCTCCGGCACGGTGACCGACAAGATGGCGCCCGCGATCCGGCGCCTCTACGAGCAGATGCCCGACCCGAAGTACGTGATCTCAATGGGCAGCTGCGCCAATTGCGGCGGGCCGTACTGGGACAGCTACTCCGTCACAAAGGGTGTCGACCAGATCATTCCGGTCGACGTGTATGTGCCTGGCTGCCCGCCGCGCCCCGAGGCGCTGTTGGAGGGAGTGGTGCTGTTGCAGCAGCGCATCCGCAACGAGGACATGGGTGCGCGCTGGCGTGGCGAGGGAACGGTCTCGATGGACGCGCCAGCAGAGGCCGAGCGACGGGGGGCTCCGGTTGTCGTCCCCCGCTGAACCGAACGTCGACGTATCGCGCGACGCGATGGTCGCAGAGGTCCGCGCCGCGCTGGGCGCCGCCGTACTCGACTCGCTCGTCAAGCCCGGCGATGACGCGTGGATCCGCGTGTCGACCGGTGCGTGGCGGTCGTCGCTGCAGTCGTTGCGCACGGTGCTCGGCTTTCACTACTTCTGCTTCCTCTCGGCGATCGACTGGATGCCGTCGCCATACGGCCGTGGCGAGGACGACCCCACCGAACCGGCGCCCGAGCGCGACTTGACGATCCGTCCCGGCTACTGCGGCGGCGAGACCCGCATGCAGGTGTTCGCTCGCGTGGTCAATCCCGTTACTCACGACGCGATCACAGTGAAGGCCGACGTACCTGACGACACGATGACGGTTGACTCGGTTGCCGACGTGTACGCGGGTGCCAACTGGCACGAGCGCGAGGCCCATGAGATGTTCGGCATCTCGTTCGCCGGCCACCCCGACCTCCGCAACATGTACCTTCCGTCCGACTTTGAGGGTCATCCACTCCGCAAGGATTTCCCCCTCCTTGCCCGCATGGTCAAGCCGTGGCCGGGCATCGTTGACGTCGAGCCGCTTCCTGGTGGCGGGGGAGGCGACGAATCGTGACCGCACTCGACGACGCCGTCCTCGGCGACCGCCAGCGCCTGTCGTACATCGCGTCGCAGGCTGCTGACGCGCGCCTCAACGTTGAGCTCGAGACGGAGGGGATGACGCTCAACATTGGGCCACAGCACCCCGCCACTCACGGAACGTTGCGCATCATCGCGCGCCTTGATGGCGAGCAGGTCGTCTGGGCCGAGCCGTCGTGCGGCTACATGCACCGCGGCTACGAGAAGCTGACCGAAGTCCGCACGTATCCGCAGGTCACGTCCCTCGTCAACCGCATCGACTGGCTCGGCAGCTTCGCCAATGAGGTGCCCTTCATCCTCGCTGCCGAGAAGCTCATGGGCGTCGAGGCGCCGCCGCGCGCGCAGTGGATCCGCACCATCCTCTTCGAGCTATCGAGGGTTGCGAACGTCTCGCTGTTCCTCGGCGACCTTGGCGTGCAACTCGGCGCGATCACGCCGGTGTTCCTCGCGTTCCGCGACCGCGAATACGTGCTGAACTTGATCGAGTCCGCAACGGGCGGCCGCTTCCACCCGAACTTCGATCGCATCGGCGGTCTCAAGGACGACCTGCCGGCGGGCTGGATCGCCGAGACCAAGCAGGTCATGCGCAAGATGAGGAACTTCTGCGACGAGATCGACTCGCTGCTGTTCGGCAACGAGATCTTCCAGTCGCGCACCCGAGGCATCGGCGTCATCCCCCGTGATGTCGCAATGCAATATGGGCTGTCGGGTGCCAACCTCCGCGCGAGCGGCGTTGACTGGGACCTGCGCCGCGACCAGGACTCGCCGATGGCGTGGAACAAGGTGTCGTGGAAGGTGCACACGCACCCCGACGGCGACAGTTTTGCCCGGTGTTGGGTGCGGCTGCAGGAGACGCGCGAGGCCACGTTGATCGTCGACCAGTTGTTGGACGGCATCCCGAGCGGCCCGGTCATGGCGAAGGTGCCGAAAATCATCAAGGTGCCCGAGGGCGAGGCGTGGGTGTCCACCGAGAACCCGCTCGGCGAGATGGGCTACTACGTGGTGTCGCGCGGCGACATCGGTCCGTTCCGCGTGAAGATTCGCTCTGCAAGCTTTAACAACATCTCGATCGTCCCGTGGGCGCTTCGCGGCGTCTACGTGCCGGACATCATCACGATCCTCGCGTCGCTCTACTTCATCCTCGGGGACATCGACCGGTGAGCGCGCTGGCCATTGAGATCCCCTACTGGGGGCAGTCGCTGCTGAGGGTGCTCGGTGGCCTCGTCGCCGTGCTACTCCCGGCGGGCACGATCGTCTACGTCTTCCTCTTCAAAATGATGTCGTTTATGCAGAGCCGTCTCGGCCCCATGGAGGCCGGTCCGTACGGCTCGCTGCAGCTCGTCGCCGAGGTTGGCAAGTGGCTGCAGAAGGAAGACATCGTCCCGACGAATGCCGACCGCAGGATCTTCCAGATGGCGCCGATCGTGGTGCTGGTCAGCACGTTCCTGCTCGTGGTGGTAGTGCCGTTCGGCCCCGACGCGTGGTTCACCGACTTCGAGACGGGCATCTTCTACGCACTGGCAGTCTCGTCGGTGTCGGTGCTCGGCATCCTCATGGCCGGCTGGGCGAGCGCCAACAAGTACTCGTTGCTCGGCGGCCTTCGCGCGGCGGGTCAGCTCATCGCGTACGAGTTGCCGATGGTCCTCGCGGTCGTGGGCGTCGTTATCCAGGCTGGCACGATGAACCTGCAGCAGATCGTTGTCGCCCAGAACTCGGGCGCGATCTTCGGTTTCGACGGGCTCGGTAACCCCTACGTGCTCACTCAGTTCGTCGGCTTCCTCGTGTTCATGGTGGCCATGCAGGCCGAGCTGTCACAGGCCCCGTTCGACATGCCCATCGCGGAGTCCGAGCTGGTATCGGGCTACATGACCGAGTACTCGGGCTTCCGCTTCCTCATCTTTTTCATCGGCGAGTTCGCCACCGCTGGCGTGTTCGCAATGATCGCCTCGACACTGTTCCTGGGCGGCTGGGGCCTTCCGTTCGCCTGGTTTGGCTGGGACTCCGTGGACTCGGTCGCCAACTGGATGAACGTGGCAGGGCCGCTCGTCGTCGTGACGAAGATGATGGCGGTCACGTTCCTCGTGATGTGGGTGCGGTTCTCCTCGCCCCGTCTGCGCGAAGACCAGCTGCAGCGGTTCGCGTGGAAGGTTCTCATTCCCCTGTCCCTGGCCAACATCATGGTCACGGCCGTCTTCAAGGTGGTGGCGTAGTGGCGATCGTCCCCGGCCTCGTAAAGGGTCTTGGCGTCACGCTCTCGACCCTCGTCCGCACGCTGACGAAGGGCTCCAACACCGTGCAGTATCCGCACGAGAAGGAGGCGCCGCCGGTGCGCGCGCGGGGCGTCATTGCCCTGCACCAAGACAACTGCACGTCGTGCATGCTGTGCTCGCGGTCGTGCCCCGACTGGTGCATCTACATCGAGGCGCACAAGGAATTGGCGCCCCCACGGCGCGAGGGCGGCAAGCCTCGCCAGGTGAACAAGCTCGACCGATTCGACATCGACTACGCGCTGTGCATGTACTGCGGCATCTGCGTCGAGGTGTGCCCGTTTGACGCGTTGTTCTGGTCGCCTGAGTATGAATACTCAGAGCCGCGAATCTCCGATCTGCTGCACGACAAGACGAAGCTGAGCGAGTGGATGGAAACCGTCCCCGAGGCACCGGCGCTCGAGGCCGGCGCGGAGAAGAAGAAGTAGTTCGATGGTCGCCCAGAACGTCGGGTTCACCGTCATCGCACTGGTGATGCTGGTCGGTGCTCTGCGGGTGGTGACCTCGCGCAACGTGGTGCACGCCGCCCTGTGGCTCGTCGTGGTGCTGTCCGGCGCAGCCGCGCAGTATGTGTTGCTTGCCGCCGAGTTCGTCGCGGTCACCCAGGTGCTCGTCTACGTCGGTGCGGTGATGGTGCTGATCCTGTTTGGCACGATGCTCACGCGGTCCCGGATCGGCTCCGAGGGCGGCCTCAATAACCCGCGCTGGTGGCTGGGTATCCCGGTCGCCGGGTTGCTCATGGCGGCGATGTCAATCGCCCTCGTCGGCGGCATCGGCGACGAGAAGATGCCAGCCGATGCCGAGCCTGTGCCGACGGCCGTCGTGTCCGACCAGATCTTCGGCCCCTACCTGCTGCCATTCTGGGCACTCTCGTTCGTGCTGCTCGCTGCGGTGGTTGGGGCGATCGTGCTGGCGAGGAAGGACTGACCGTGCTCGTCAACCAGTTCCTGCTGCTCGCTGCCGCGCTGTTCTGCATCGGCATCTACGGGGTAGTTGCACGTCGGAATGCGGTGCTCGTCCTCATGTCGATCGAGCTCATCCTGAACGCGGTGAACCTCAACCTCCTCGCGTTTGCCATGCGAAACGGCTCGGCTGACGGCCACACGTTCGCGCTCTACGTGATCGCCGTCGCTGCGGCGGAGGTGGGCGTCGGCCTCGCGCTGGTGCTGCTCATCTACCGCAACCGCCGGACAATCGCGCTTGACGACCTCTCGGAGATGAAGGGATGAGCGTGCTCGCCGCATCGGAGACTGCGAACCTGCTCAAGTCGGGTTGGTTCCTCGAGCACGCGTGGCTGGCGCCGGTAGTGCCGGCCGTGGGCTTTGCGCTGATCATCCTCGTCGGCCGGAGAATGCCGCGGAAGGGCAGCGAGATCGGCATCCTCGCGATGCTCGCGAGCCTCGTGCTTGCGGGCGGCGCGGCGTGGCAGTGGATCGCCCGAGTTGGTTCAGCCGCCGAGGGACAGTTCGTCGAGCCGGTCGTGCGGACGTGGCATTGGTGGCAGATCGGCGGCATGCCACTGACGATTGGCCAGCACGTCGACGGCCTGACGGTGCTGGTGCTCGTCGTGGTGGCTTTCATCAGCACCCTCGTGCAGATCTACTCGGTCGAATACCTGCGTGGCGACCGTCGCTACACGCACTTCTTTGCTGCACTCACGCTCTTCTCGGCCGGAATGATGGCGATGGTCGTGGCGGAGGACATGATCCTCTTCCTCCTTGGCTGGGAGATCATGGGTCTCTGCAGTTTCATGCTCATCGGCCATTGGTGGGAGGACGGTGCGAACTCGCGCGCCGCGCTCAAGGCCTTCTTCACCGTGCGCACCGGCGACATGGGCCTGCTGGTGGGCATCGCCGCGCTCTACTTCGCGGCCAATGATTGGACGACCGAGCGCCTCGGCGTCTCGGGTTTCTCGATCCGCGGGCTCTCGGCGTGGGCGCTGTCGGGTGAGCCGGACGCGACGGTCATCCTCGTCGCGTCGGTGGCGCTGTTCATCGCAGCGATCGGCAAGAGCGGCCAGTTCCCTCTGCACACGTGGCTGCCCGACGCCATGGCTGGACCGACGCCGGTCAGTTCGCTGCTGCACTCGTCGACGATGGTCGTTGCGGGCGTCTTCCTCGTGGCTCGCCTTTACCCGGTCTTCTTCACCGGCTTCGACATCCTCGGTGACGGCGGCAACCTCATCATGGTGATCGGCGCGGTGACGATCGTGATCGCCGCGCTGCTCGCCTTCGTGCAGGACGACATCAAGAAGGTGCTTGCGTACTCGACAGTGAGCCAGCTGGGTTACATGATGCTCGGCCTCGGTGCCGGGGCGTGGCTGCCCGCCGTCTTCCACATCTTCACCCACGCGTTCTTTAAGGCGTGCCTCTTCCTCGGTGCGGGCTCCATTAGTCACAGCGCGTCACATCACTCGTTTGACATGAAGCGCGACATGGGTGGCCTGCGCAAGACGATGCCGGTGACGTTCGCGACGTGGACGGTTTCCACCCTGGCGCTGTGTGGAGTCTTCCCGTTCTCTGGCTTCTTTTCGAAGGACGAGATCATCGACAACGTGGGCAACAACGGCTACCAGGCGTTCATGGTGGTCGGTCTCGTGGGTGCGTTCCTGACGGCGGCCTACATGACGCGCGCGACGTACCTGACATTCTTTGGCTCGCCGCGCGGGGCGTCAGCTGGCGAGGTTGCGCACGACGACCACCACGCGGTTGATACCGCGGGAGTTGGGCACGGCCACGATGGCCACACCGGTCACGACGACCAAGCCGGTCATGACACCCACGCTGGCCCTCGCGAGAGCGGCCCGCTGATCACCGTGCCGCTGGTACTCCTGGCGACGCTCGCTATCGGGTCGGGCTTTCTCAACGCGACGCCGTTCGGTTCGTCGTGGGAGCACCTGAAGGACTGGGTCGAGCCCCGTCCCGCCGTCGTTGAGGTCGTGGCGCACGGCGGTCCCGGCGAGTCGCGTGCCATGGCGTCCGAGGAAGGACATTCCGACACCCCATGCGGCACGGAAGCACCTGAGAAGGGCGTCTGCTACGCGCCGGCGCTTGAGCACGCAAAGTTCAAGTGGTCGAAGGCGTTGTTGTCGCTGGCAATCGTCTTTGCCGGCATCGCAATCAGTTGGTTGTTGTCTGTCGCGGTGTACACGAGGAAGATGCGCCCGTTCGCCGGTCTCACGTCGCGCGTCGCGCCGTTGCGCTGGCTACACCTCTTGCTCGTCAACAAGTACTTCCTCGATGCCCTCTACGAGCGCGTGATCGTCCGTGCAGTGGCGGGCCCCATCGCCCGTGCCGCGTACTGGTTCAACCAGCGCGTGATCGATGGCATCCTGCACACCGTCGCGGCGGTCGCGCGCGCGGTGTCCGGCTGGCTCTATCGCAACGTCGACCAGCGAGTGGTCGACGGCACGGTCAACGCATCCGGCCGCGCCACGCGCGGCGTCGGCGGTGCGGTGCAGCCGATCCAATCCGGCAAGGTCAGCCAGTACGGCGCGCTGCTCTTCGCGGCAGCCGCGGTGGCAGCCCTCGTCCTCGTCATCGTCAATACCTAGGAACCCCGAGAGGAGTCCGCGCACATGCTTCGAGACGACAACTGGCTGCTCAGCCTTGGCACCTTCCTGCCGATGGCTGGCGTGCTGGTCATCATGCTACTCCCGAAGGCTCGCGAGCAGGCCGCAAAGGGCGTCGCACTGCTGGCGTCCGCCGCGACGCTCGCCGTCGGCATCCTGACAGCGCTGCGATTCGACTACAGCGCCGCGGGAACCATGCAGTTCGCGGTCAATCGCGAGTGGATCCCGCTCATCAAGAGTTCGTACTTCATCGGCCTCGACGGCATCAGCCTTCCGCTGTACCTGCTGTCGATGGTGGTCACATTCCTCGTGGTCATCTACAGCCTCGACCACGTCCCGTCGCCGGGCAACCCGCGCGCATTTTTCGCCTTGATGCTTGTGCTGCAGACGGGCATGGCGGGGACGTTCATTGCGCAGGATCTGATCCTGTTCTTCGTGTTCTTCGAAGTGGTTCTGCTGCCGATGTACTTCCTGATCGGCGTGTGGGGCGGCGAGCAGCGCCAGTACGCGTCGCTGAAGTTCTTCCTCTACACGATGTTCGGGTCGGCGCTCATGCTCGTCGCGTTCCTTGCGTTGTTCTTCAAGACCGGCGCAGAGAGCTTCGCAATCCCGTTCCTCGTCGAGCAGGGTGGGACGCTCGGACGGACGCTGCAGATCTGGATCTTCGCTGGAATGTTCGTCGGATTCGCCGTGAAGGTGCCGATGTTCCCCTTCCACACCTGGCTGCCCGACGCCCATACGCAGGCACCGACGCAGGGCTCAGTGATCCTCGCTGCAATCCTGCTGAAGTTGGGAACCTACGGCTTTGTGCGGATCGCGATCCCGACGCTGCCGGATGCGGCGATCGCCTGGGCACCGTGGATTGGGGCGCTCGCTGTGGTGGGCATTATCTACGGCGCGCTCGGCTGCCTCGCCCAGACTGACATGAAGCGACTCATTGCCTTCTCGTCGGTTGCGCACATGGGTTTCGTGATGCTGGGAATCTCTACGCTGACCAACTTCGGCGTCAGCGCGGCGATGTTCGGCATGGTCGCGCACGGTCTCATTACCGGCATGCTGTTCTTCGTCGCGGGAAGCATGAAGGAGCGCTACCACACGCTCGAGATCAAGCGGCTCGGCGGCCTGCTTGTGCAGGCGCCGCGACTGGGCTGGATTCTCGGATTCACGAGCATGGCCTCGCTCGGACTCCCCGGGCTCGCAGGTTTCTGGGGCGAGTTCCCTGCGATTCTCTCGGCGTACAGCCCGGCCGAGGGGCTCAACGTGACGACGTACCGCGTCTACATGGTGGTCGCCGCGCTGGGCACGGTGCTGGCTGCGGCGTACCTGCTCTGGCTGTTCCAGCGCGTGGCGTTCGGCCAGCCGAAGCCGGAGTTCGCCGGCGGCGGGTCGGGCCACGGTGAGGGTCACGGACACGGATCCGAACATGGATCAGGCGACGGCCATGGCATCAGCGATGTGAATCGCTTCGAATGGTTGGCGTGGACGCCGCTGTTGGTGGCGATCCTCGTGTTCGGTGTGGTGCCCAACTTGCTCTTCAAGGTCTTCGATCCCGCGGTGCAGGGGGTCCTGAAGGCGTTCGGCGGGTGATGCGGTGATCGCCGCGCTGGCAGCAGGGTGGACCGCCCCGGTCATCGATTACCACGCACTTGCGCCTGAACTCGTGCTCGCGGGCGGTATTTGCATCGTGCTGCTTGCCGACCTTTTCCTTGACGAGTCGCGGAAGTGGATCGTCTCATCGCTCGCTGGATTCACCCTGCTGGGAGCGATGCTGCCGGTCCTGACAGTGTCACTGGAGCTCGAGTCCGGTGGGTTCAGATCGATGTTCGACGGTCGCTACGTGGTCGACCAATTCTCGCTCGTGATGAAGGGCCTGTTCCTCGTCGCTGGTTACGTGGTCGTCCTTCTCTCGAGCCGCCACGTCGAGGAAAGCGAGACGTGGAAGGGGGAGTACTGGTTCCTCCTGCTCACCAGCATCCTCGGCATGGTGATGATGTCGTCGTCCCGCGACCTCGTGTCGGTGTTCGTCGCGCTCGAGTTCTTGTCAATCCCGGCCTACATGCTCGCCGCGTGGCGCAAGCGCGACAGCCGCAGCAACGAGGCGGGCGTTAAGTACTTCCTGCTCGGCGTCTTCGCCTCGGCCGTGATGCTGTACGGCATGTCGCTGCTGTACGGCACCACGAACTCGACGCTCCTGACGGACATCGGCAGTCGCATCTCGTTCGATGGCGACCTCGCCGCGCTGAACATTCTCGGCACGGTCTTCGTGGTGGTTGGCTTCGCATTCAAGGTGTCGGCCGTGCCGTTCCATGCGTGGGCTCCCGACACCTACGAGGGGGCGCCGACGCCGGTGACGGCATTCCTCTCCGTCGCGGCGAAGAGTGCTGGGTTCGTGGCGCTGGTCACGGTGCTGTTGGTGGCGTTCCCCTCGGGGAGCGACGTCTGGCAGCCGCTCATCTGGGTGCTCGCGGCGCTCACAATGACGGTTGGCAACGTGCTGGCGCTGCGTCAGACGAACATCGTGCGCATGCTGGCCTACTCGTCGATCAGTCAGGGCGGATTCGTCCTCATGCCGCTAGCGGTCGCCGGCACGTCTAGTGGTCAGTCGCTGCGCGCCGTCGTGCTGTATCTGCTGATCTATGCAGCAACGAACCTCGGCCTGTTCGCCGTGGTCATCTCGGTCTCGCGGACTACCCGCAGCGGTCAGATCTCGTCGTGGGGCGGGCTGTTTTCGTACGCGCCGGTGCTCGGCACGCTCGCCACCGTGTTCCTTGCCTCGCTCGCCGGCATCCCGCCGTTCGGCGGCTGGATCGCCAAGTTTGCGGCGTTCCAGGCTCTGCTGGAAGCCGGCACTGGATGGAGCTACGCCCTCGCCATCATCGGCGCGGTCAACTCAGTGGTTGCCTTCGGCTACTACGGCGTGGTTCTGCGTGAGATTTGGATGAAGCCGGTTCCCGAGGGCGTGCCCGCGCGGGCCGATACCCCGGGTTCGCTGTCGCTCGCGCTTGCGATCACGGGTGTCGCGACCATGGTGTTCGGTGTGTTGCCGTCGATCGGACTTGACCTCGCGGACGTCGCGAAATTCGCCGCGGTCGCAGGTGGCGCCGGCGGCTGACGACGTCGCACGGGCCATTGCTGCGGCCGGCGGCGCGCTGCGGTTCGACGAGTTTCTCGACGTCGCGCTCTACGGCCCGTCCGGCTTTTATACATCGGGAGGCGGCGCGGGTCGTCGCGGCGACTTTCTCACCTCACCGGAGACGGGTCCGCTCTTCGGCGTGCTTGTCGCACGAATGTTGGACGACTGGTGGGTGCGGCTCGGCGAGCCGTCAAGGTTCCGCATGGTCGAGGTCGGCGCAGGTCGCGGCACGCTCGCGCGCGCGGTGCTGGCGGCGCGGCCGCGTTGCAGCGGGGCGCTCGAGTACGTCGCCGTCGAGCGATCGCCGGTGCTGCGCGAGCAGCATCCGCCCGGCATCGTGTCCGTCGCTGATCTTCCCGAGAATCCTGTACCGGGGGTCGTCTTCGCTAACGAACTGCTCGACAACCTCCCGTTCCGGTTGTTCGTGTGGGACGGAGGATGGCGCGAGGCGTGGGTCGCGCACGAGACAGGTCGGTTCGTCGAGGTGCTGCGCTCGGGAGCGTCGCCGTTCCCGTTACCGGCCGATGCCGCACTCGGCTCGCGGGTGCCAGTGCAGGAGCGCGCCGTCGAATTTGTTGCCCGGGTGGGCCGCCTTGCATCGCCCGGAGCGGTCGTGCTCATCGACTACTGCAGTACCGACACGGCGTCGCTCGCAGTTCGTCCGTGGCGCGAGTGGCTGCGCACCTACCGCCGCCACGAACGGGGCGGCCACTACCTCGCCGATCCCGGCTCGCAGGACGTGACGTGCGAGGTGTGCTTCGACCAGGTGCTTGCGGGCGCTCCTGACGCGGTCGTACAGCGACAGCAGGACTGGCTCCGTGGACTCGGCATCGATGAGCTGGTCGACGAGGGTCGGAGGGCCTGGGGGGCTGCGGCAGGGGCTCCTGACCTGCAGGCGCTCGCCATGCGAAGCCGGATCCCCGAGGCCGAGGCTCTGCTGGATCCCGCTGGTTTGGGCGGATTCAGCGTCGTGACGATCGTCAACTAACCCTGCCGTTTGGGCGCACCGGCGCAGACTCGTAATCTCATCCCCAACCCGACACGGAGGAATCCGATGCCCACCCCCGACCCCAACCAGGCCATCGAGGCGCTCAGCACCGAGTCGCGCCTGTTCCCACCGTCGCCGGCATTCGCCGCCGCAGCCAACGTGTCCGACCGCTCGCTATGGGACGAAGCGTCGCGCGGCCACGAGGAGTTCTGGGCGCGACAGTCGCGCGAACTCCTGCATTGGTTCAAGCCGTGGACCACCACGTGCGAGTGGAACCTCCCCGATAGCAAGTGGTTCACCGGGGGGACGCTGAACGTGTCCTACAACTGCCTCGACCGCCACGTGCTCGCCGGACTCGGCGACAAGGTGGCGATCCACTGGGAGGGGGAGCCCGGCGACGTTCGCACTGTGACATACAGCGAGCTTCTTGATGATGTGCAGCGGTTCGCAAACGTGCTGAAGTCGCTCGGCGTCGGCCGCGGTGACCGTGTCAACATCTACATGCCGATGGTGCCGGAGGCGGCGGTCGCGATGCTCGCGTGCGCCCGCATCGGAGCGGCTCACAGCGTCGTCTTCGGTGGCTTCTCCGCTCAGGCGCTCGCTGACCGCATTAACGACGCGTCGGCGAAGGTGCTCGTCACCGCCGATGGCGGGTGGCGCCGTGGCGAGGTCTTCCCCTTGAAGGCGCAGGCCGACGCCGCTCTTGCGTCCACGCCCACGATTGAGCACGTCGTGGTGTTGCAGCGCGGGGGCAATTCGGTCGACATGGTCGCGGGACGCGACCACTGGTGGCACGACCTGATGTCGTCGGCCGCAGCGGAATGCCCGGCCGAGCCGATGGATGCGGAGCAGCTGCTGTTCCTGCTGTACACCTCGGGCACGACCGGCAAGCCCAAGGGCATCATGCACACCAGTGGGGGTTACCTCGCGCAGGTCGCCTACACGTTCAAGTACGTCTTCGATCACAAGCCCGACACCGATGTCTACTGGTGCACCGCCGACGTTGGATGGATTACCGGACACAGCTACATCGTCTACGGACCGCTCGCCAACGGCGCGACGCAGGTGATGTACGAGGGCGTGCCGAACTACCCCGCGAACGACCGGTTCTGGTCAATCATCGAGAAGTACAAGGTGACGATCTTCTACACCGCGCCAACAGCGATCCGGACGTTCATGAAGTGGGGCACCGCCGAGCCGGCGAAGCACGATCTCTCGTCGTTGCGACTCATCGGGTCGGTGGGCGAGCCCATCAACCCCGAAGCGTGGATGTGGTACCACGAGCACATCGGCGGCGGTCGCTGCCCGATCGTCGACACGTGGTGGCAGACGGAGACAGGCGGCATCATGATCTCTCCGCTCCCAGGCGTGACGGCGACGAAGCCGGGATCGGCGACGCACCCGCTGCCGGGTGTCGGTGCCGAACTCGTCGACGAGCAGGGCTCCCCCGTGTCGCGTGGCGGCGGCTATCTCACGTTGACAAAGCCATGGCCGGGCATGTTGCGCGGCGTGTGGGGCGATCCCGCGCGGTTCCGCGAGACATATTGGAGCCGGTTCCCCGGTCGGTATTTTGCGGGTGACGGCGCCAAGCTTGACGACGACGGCTATCTCTGGCTGCTTGGCCGCGTTGACGACGTCATGAATGTGTCGGGGCACCGCATCAGCACGACTGAGGTTGAGTCCGCGCTCGTGTCGCACCCCAGCGTGGCTGAGGCGGCCGTAGTCGGCGCGAACGACCCGACCACGGGCCAGGCGATCATTGCCTACGTCACGCTCCGGGGCGGCGCGCAGGCCGATGAGAAGTCACTCCGCGACCACGTGGCCACCGAGATCGGCGCAATCGCCAAGCCGAAGACCATCTATTTCACCCCCGACCTGCCAAAGACGCGCAGCGGCAAGATCATGCGGCGTTTGCTGCGTGACGTGGCAGAGGGTCGCAACCTTGGCGACACGACGACACTTGCTGACGCCTCGGTGGTCGACGAACTGAAGCGGCGGGCGGAGGCATCGGCCCCCGAGGACTGACCCGCTAGTCGCGGAAGTTCTCGAACTGCAGCGGGATCCCGAAGTCGGATTCCCGCAGCAGGGACATCACGGTCTGTAGGTCGTCACGCTTCTTTCCCGTCACGCGTATCTGCTGGCCCTGCGACTGGCTTGACACACCCTTGGGCCCTTTTTCCTTGATCAACCTGTTGATTTCGCGCGCCTTGTCCGAGTCGATACCCACCTTCACGGTGACGACCTGCCTGACGGTGTCGCCCGAAGCCTGCTCGATCTTTCCCCAGTCGAGACCCTTCAGCGAGAGCTTCCTCTTTACGAGCTTTTCCTCCAGCAGCGTGCGCAGCGCGCGCAGCCGGTCCTCGCTGACGGTGGACAACGTGAGGACGAGTTCCTTCTGGTCGATCTCGGAGTTGGTGTTCTTGAAGTCGAAGCGGGTCGCCAGTTCACGCTGCGCCTGGTCGATGGCGTTGCGCAACTCCTGGCGGTCAATCTCGGAGACGATGTCAAAACTCGGCACGCGGGAGAAGATAACGGATCGGTAGGCTGTTCCAGAGTGGGGTCGGTACCCAAGCGGCCAAAGGGAGCAGACTGTAAATCTGCCGGCTTCTGCCTTCGAAGGTTCGAATCCTTCCCGGCCCACCATCGTCCGCGGGGCGGCGGACGCGACCGCCGCCCCTAGACTTCTCAACCATTACGCCCTCTTAGCTCATTCGGTAGAGCACTTCCATGGTAAGGAAGAGGTGGTGGGTTCGATTCCCACAGAGGGCTCGCAGACAGCATGGCGGCGTAGCTCAGTTGGTGAGAGCATCCGGCTCATAATCGGAAGGTCACCGGTTCGAATCCGGTCGCCGCTACCACGACCATACGGTGCGCACCGGGGTCCGCGCCCTGGGCGCGGCCCGGGCGCAATGAACAGGCAGGGAACCAAGTCGTGAGCCCATTGAGACTTGTCGCGCGGATCGTCCGGCGCGTCCTGACGCGCGGCGAAAAGTTCCGGGTCGCGCTCCTCGGCGTGTTCGTCCTCGCCAACGTCGGGCTCGAAATGCTGGGTCTCGGACTTTTCATTCCCACTCTGGCGCTGCTGACCAGTGACGACGCGGTCGCCAATCTCCGCGAGACGTGGGGCCCGTTCGGCTCGTTGTCCGACCTCGCCGTCGTACTCGTCGGTCTCGGCATCCTCGTCGCGGTGTTCCTCATCAAGAACGCCGTCGGCTTGCTGATTGCGTGGTATCAGCGCACCGCCATTGCGCGTATGTCCGTTCGACTCACCACCGACCTGTTCGAGCGCTACATGCGCCAGCCCTACGAATTCCACAAGCAGTCCAATTCGGCAATACTCATCCGCAACGTACAGAACGCCTATCTCGTCGTCACCGACGGCATTGGCGCGATCATGTCGCTGGCGACTGATGGCCTCGTCGCGGTCGGGATTCTGGCGGTGCTCATGGTCGTTGAGCCCACGGGCACAGCCCTCGTCGCAGCAGTGTTCGTCGTGCTCGCGTGGGTGCTGCAGCGGACCACTCGCCGTCGTATTGGCCGACTCGGGGCAGAACGCAACCAGCACAATGCGCAGATGCTGCGCCGACAGCAGCAGGGCCTAAGTGCGGTGAAGGAGATCATCGTCTCCGGCCGCCGCGACCGCTTCCTCGTCGAGCATGACCACCATGTCGAGGGCATGCACACGGCGAACCGCACCTACGGGTTCCTCCAGCAGTTGCCGAGGGCGTGGATGGAGATCGTCACGGTCGTGGGCCTCGCAATCCTGATCCTCGTCGTGGTCGCACAGGGCCGCGACCCGGGCGATGCGCTCCCGATCCTCGGCCTGTTCGGCGTCGCGGCCTTCCGCGTCCAGCCGTCGATCATGCGGATGATGATCAGCGTGCAAGCGCTCACGTACAGCCGCGCCGTGATCCAGACGTTCTACGACGACTTTCTCATGCCGGTCGTCGCAGAGGGGGGCGATGGAACCATTCCGCGGCTGTCATCCGAGATTCGGCTCGAGGGTCTGGGTTTCCGATACGAGGACCGAGGCGAGCCGGTGCTGAGGGGCGTCGACGCGCGCATTGCGCGCGGTGAAAAGATCGGCATCATCGGAGCGAGTGGTTCGGGAAAGAGCACGCTGGTCGACCTGCTGCTCGGTGTCGTCGTGCCGACCGAGGGCCGCATCCTCGTCGACGGTGCCGACGTGACGACGGGTGTCGGGTCGTGGCATCGCCAGATCGGCTACGTGCCCCAGGAGATCTACCTGCTCGACGACACCATCGGCCGCAACGTGGCCTTCGGGGCCGAGCTCGACGAGCCGACGCTTGCTGCGGTGTGGAATGCGCTTGCCGCCGCACAGCTGGCGGACTTCGTTCGGAGCCTGCCCGACGGACTTGAGACCGTGGTGGGCGAGCGCGGTGTGCGACTCTCGGGTGGACAGCGCCAGCGCATCGGTATCGCCCGCGCGCTGCTCGGGGACCCCGCAGTGCTCGTATTTGACGAGGCGACGAGTGCACTCGACTCGACCACCGAGCTCGGCGTGCTCGACGCCATCCGGTCGGCCAGCCGCGACAAGACCGTCGTCGCCGTTGCACACCGTCCTTCCACGCTTGCCGACTGCGACCGCTTGTGGCGGGTGGCTGACGGCGGCATCGTCGACTTAGGCCGACCCACCGAGTCGCTGCTGCGCTTGCTCGCCGACGCGAGTGACGAATAGGCAGGCGAGGCGGGCCTGTGCGCGAGTGCAAGGCACCGCTCTCTTTGTCCTGACGCTGCCGAGTAACGCCTCCACGGCTCTTACGTCACCGATCGGCCTCGACAAACTGGTAGGGGCGGCCCAGGAGATGCTGCTCCTGCCACCGTCGGTGAGTTCCCCGCCCTGCCTCCGCGGCAGGCTGGGGTCTCAAAAGTCTTCCGGATATGCGGGTGAACCGGGTCGAGCCCGATTGCCCAGTCGTACATCAACCGGCATCCCGACCCGTTTCCGTCAGCGGCCGGTTGAGGTCAGCCCCGTAGTCTGGGTACTGCGGCGACGGTGCCGCAAGGAGCCTCCGCATGAAGACCGAACGCATCGCCATGTACGCCGATCTGTTGGGATCGTGCCTTCGCAGCCCGACCATTGAGCGCATTCCCGAGCTCGCGCACGCCTTCAAGCGGGCATGGGACACGGGCAAGACCATCTACCTCTGTGGCAACGGTGGCAGTGCAGGCAATGCCATCCACCTCGCCAATGACTTCACCTATGGGGCGGGCGTCACCCGCGGCATCGGCCTGCGCATCGAGGCACTCCCAGCCAACGCGGCAGTCCTTACCTGTCTCGCCAACGACATCGGGTACGACAAGATTTTCTCCGAGCAGCTGCGCGTGAAGGCGAACGCCGGCGACGTGCTTCTGGTCTTCTCGGGAAGTGGCAACTCGCCGAACGTGGTCGCTGCTCTCGAGATGGGCAATTCGCTCGGCATGGAGACCTT
>Ga0315899_10002061_pt1 | contig 22508 bp, 25 predicted proteins | sample LakEriMetagenome_2_FD_203518 | JGI IMG/M metagenome (GOLD analysis project Ga0315899, IMG submission 203518) | Freshwater fungal communities from buoy surface, Lake Erie, Ohio, United States - Buoy 4 MA112 | ecosystem: Environmental > Aquatic > Freshwater > Lake | place: USA: Lake Erie, Ohio... | reverse complement strand
GTTCGAGATGGCCAAGTCAAAGCCTTTGGGTGCATTTAGGCCAGTACCGACCGCCGTGCCGCCCTGTGCCAGTTTCTGGATGTTATGCGTGACGGCATGTTCTATGCTGTCGCGGCATGCCGAAAGTTGCGCGACAAAGGCGGAAAATTCCTGTCCTAAAGTCAGCGGCGTTGCGTCCTGCAAATGGGTGCGACCTATTTTAACGATGTCCCGCCAATCGGCGCTTTTTGTTGCAAGCGCATCGGTCAAGCGACCAAGCGCGGGCAAGAGGTCATTGCGCACCGCCAGCGCCGCCGCAACGTGCAATGCGGTGGGGAAGCTGTCATTCGACGATTGGCCCATGTTGACATGGTCATTGGGATGCACGGGCGTTTTGCCGCCGCGTGTGCCCGTCAGCGCCTCATTGGCGATGCCTGCAATAACCTCGTTCACATTCATATTCGATTGCGTGCCGCTGCCCGTTTGCCAGATGACAAGCGGGAATTGCGCGTCATATTCGCCGCTTAATATGGCGCCGGCTGCGGTAATGATGGCATTGGCGATGTCGGCTGGCAGCGCGCCAGAGGCCCTATGCGTCAACGCTGCGGCGCGCTTCACATGCGTAAGGCCATAGATAATGCCCATCGGCATGCGTTCATGCGCAGGGAAGGGGAAGTTTGCGATGCTGCGCTGCGTCTGTGCGCCCCAATACGCGTTTTTGGGGACTTCTATCGGTCCAAAGCTGTCCGTTTCCGTGCGGGTTTTCCCCGTCACTTCTTCCGTCCGAAGTCCACGCTAACGACGTTAGAGCCATCTTCTATCGCCACCGGTGGGCTATCATTGCCGGCCTCTTCATGCGGCTCGGGCGTGCCTTCGCCTGCATCGACATGGAATTGCAACGCGAAGTCAACGGCAGGGTCAACGAAGGCGGTAATCGCGGAATAAGGAATGAACAGATGCGAAGGGATCTGGCTGAACGACAGGCCCACTTCGAAATGCTCGGCCTCAACCTTCAAGTCCCAATATTTATGCTGAAGCACAATGGTCATTTCATCGGGGAAGCGTTCGTGCAGATGCTGCGGAATGGCAACGCCCGGGGCTTGAGTTTTGAAAGTGATGTAGAAATGATGGTCGCCCGGAAGGCCATCACGCGCAACATCGCCGAGCACGCGGCCAACAACGGCGCGCAATGCCTCCTGCACAACGTCGTCATAAGGAATCAGGCTATCAACATGCTCATCGGTCATCCTTGCTAGGTGGACCGCCGAGCGCTCGAAATCAAGATGCTTGTTGGTGTAAGCCAACTTGCCAAATGCGCTAGCGCAGCTATATCGGCGGCCATGCGTACAGGCTCTATCAGTCGCAAGACGAACGAAACGTCCATTGATGTTGAGGTGAACCTTGACGGCACTGGTGTGTATGAAGTGTCCACAGGCATTGGTTTTCTCGACCATATGCTTGAGCAATTGTCGCGGCATTCGCTCATTGATCTCAAGGTCAAGGCGGTGGGCGATTTACATATCGACCAGCACCATACAACCGAAGACACGGGCATCGCGATTGGCGAGGCCGTTTTGCAGGCGCTTGGCGATAAACGTGGCATCACGCGTTATGGTACGGCTTATGCGCCGATGGATGAGACGCTGACTCGCTGCGCGCTCGATATTTCGGGGCGGCCCTATTTTGTGTGGAAGGTCTCTCTTGGCATGCCGCGCCTTGGCGAATGGGACACTGAGCTGATTGAACATTGGTTCCACAGCTTTGCGACCAGCGCCGGTATCACGCTGCATGTTGAAAACCTCTACGGCGCAAACAACCACCATATTGTCGAAAGCTGCTTCAAGGCCTTGGCCCGTGCGTTGCGCCAAGCGGTCGAAATTGATCCGCGCAAGGCAGATGCCATTCCGTCGACCAAGGGGACGCTCTAGACCGTGACCCTTGCGCTGATTGATTATGGCGCAGGTAATCTGCATTCGGTGCATAATGCGTTGAAGGCTGCGGGCGCGGTTGATGTGCGTGTCACGGCTGATCCTGACATTGTTGCGCACGCCGATCGTGTTGTTCTGCCCGGTGTTGGTGCTTTTGCGCATTGTATGGCCGCCTTGTCCGGCATTGACGGCATGATCGCCGCGATGGAGCAGCGCGTTCGGGCGCAGGGAATACCATTTTTGGGGATCTGCGTCGGCATGCAGTTGCTTGCCGATGAAGGTGTGGAACATAAAAGCACGCGCGGGCTGGGCTGGATTCCCGGCACGGTGCGCGCGATTGCGCCCGCTACGGGCCTGAAAATCCCGCATATGGGCTGGAACGATGTCGTGCCCAGCGACGGCGTGCCGCTTATCGAACGCGGCGAAGCCTATTTCCTGCATGGCTATCATTTTGACGCCGCCGACGCGACGGATGTTCTGGCGACCACAAACCATGGCGGCGCATTGGTTGCTGCGGTGGGCCGTGACAACATCATAGGTGTGCAGTTCCATCCTGAAAAAAGCCAGGCTTATGGCATCAATTTCCTCAAACGCTTTTTGGAGTGGAAGCCGTGATTGTTTTTCCCGCGATTGACCTCAAGGGCGGCGAAGTTGTGCGCTTGGCCGAGGGCGATATGAACCGCGCAACGGTCTATGCCGATGACCCCGCAGCGCAGGCGATGTTATTTGCGGAACAAGGTGCGGAATTTCTGCATGTGGTCGATTTGGACGGCGCCTTTGCGGGACGCCCCGAAAATGCCGAAGCGGTTGAGGGCATTATCGAAAATTTCCCCGGTTATATCCAATTGGGCGGCGGTATCCGCAACCCGCAAACCGTCGAGCGTTGGTTCGATATGGGCGTTGCGCGGCTCGTGATTGGCACAGCAGCGCTTAAAGACCCGCAGTTCGTGAAAGACATGGCGCGCGAGTTTGAAGACGGCATTGTCGTTGCCGTTGATGCACGCGACGGGTTCGTGGCGACCGAGGGCTGGGCTGAAAAATCCGACATGCCTGTCATCGACCTTGCCCGCCGGTTCGAAGATGCGGGTGTAGCCTCAATCCTGTTCACCGATGTCGGGCGCGACGGGATGCTGACCGGATGCAATATAGACGCGACGGTTGATCTGGCGCGGCGCGTGAATATTCCCGTGATCGCCAGCGGCGGGGTGAAGGGCATTGATGACATTCACATGCTCGCGCTGCATGCGAAGGACGGCATTGAGGGCGTGATTACGGGCCGCGCGATCTATGATGGGCGGTTAGATCTTGCAACGGCGATTAAGGTGGCGGGGCGGGTATGACCGTCCGCGTCCGCGTCATTCCCTGCCTCGATGTCTCCAATGGCCGCGTGGTCAAAGGTGTGAACTTTGTCGACCTGCGCGACGCGGGCGATCCAGTCGAACAAGCGCAAGCCTATGATGCGGCGGGTGCGGACGAGCTTTGTTTTCTTGATATTGGCGCAAGCCATGAAGGGCGCGGTACGATTATTGACGTCGTGCGGCGCACGGCAGAAGTGTGCTTCATGCCACTGACCGTCGGCGGCGGCGTGCGCAGTGCAGAGGACGCGCGAGCGTTGTTGCTGGCGGGTGCAGACAAGGTCGCGGTCAACAGTGCGGCAGTCGCGCGACCCGAAGTCGTCGCTGATATCGCCGCGCGTTTCGGCAGCCAATGCGTGGTCGCCTCAGTTGATGCGCGGCGGATGGGCAACAGATGGGAAATCTTCACCCATGGCGGACGTAATCCCACGGGCATCGACGCGCTGGAGCATGCGGTGAAGCTCGCCGAACTCGGTGCGGGGGAATTGCTTGTCACGAGCATGGACCGTGACGGTACGCGCGACGGCTATGACCTTGCACTCACGCGCGCTATTGCCGACGCAGTACACATACCTGTTGTGGCCAGCGGCGGCGTAGGCAATTTGGAGCATCTGGTCGCAGGTGTGCGTGAAGGCCATGCTAGTGCGGTTCTGGCGGCATCGATATTCCATTTCGGCCAATATAGCATCGCCGATGCGCATGCGGCGTTGCGATCTTCGGGGTTGCCGGCGCGGGTCTGAAACCTCGGCAAAAAAATTCGTTTCCCGAGTCCTTGACCTGTAATGAAAACTCCCTATCTGGGCCTTGTTAGCACTCACACCAAAAGAGTGCCAACGCTCATTCATTGCCGTCACGCCGGGCTTTGGCCGGTGGCGGGATGGCGAACAATTTAAGGAAGGTTCAACATATGGCATTTCGTCCATTGCATGATCGCGTACTCGTCCGTCGGGTCGAGGCCGAAGCAAAAACCGCTGGCGGGATCATCATCCCTGATACAGCTCAGGAAAAGCCACAGGAAGGCGAAGTCGTCTCCGCAGGCGCAGGTTCCAAGGCAGAAGACGGCACTGTGACGCCGCTTGATGTCAAGGCTGGCGACAAAATTCTGTTCGGCAAATGGTCGGGCACCGAAGTCAAGATCGACGGCGAAGACCTGCTGATCATGAAGGAATCGGACATCTTGGGAATCGTTTCCTAAGCGACGAATGGTTTGAATCATCCAGCCTTCGCTGGGGCACACAATTAAAGGAAAAATATCATGGCTGCTAAAGACGTGAAATTCGGCCGCGATGCGCGTGAACGCATCCTGCGCGGCGTAGACATTCTTGCTGACGCTGTAAAAGTAACACTTGGTCCAAAAGGCCGTAATGTTGTCATCGACAAAAGCTTTGGCGCACCGCGGATCACCAAGGACGGCGTTACCGTCGCCAAGGAAATCGAACTGAAAGACAAGTTCGAAAATATGGGCGCACAGATGGTTCGCGAAGTTGCTTCGAAGACCAACGATATTGCCGGTGACGGCACGACCACTGCCACTGTTCTTGCACAAGCAATTGTTCGCGAAGGCATGAAGTCGGTTGCAGCGGGCATGAACCCGATGGACCTGAAGCGCGGCATCGACACAGCGGTTAATGCTGTTGTTGCTGACCTCGTTAAGCGTTCGAAGCCAGTTGCTGGTTCTTCGGAAATTGCACAGGTCGGTACGATCTCTGCAAATGGTGAAGCTGAAATCGGTAAGATGATTGCAGACGCCATGGAGAAGGTCGGCAAGGAAGGCGTTATCACCGTCGAGGAAGCTAAGGGCCGTGAAAGCGAGCTCGAAGTTGTCGAAGGTATGCAGTTCGACCGTGGTTACCTGTCGCCATATTTCATCACCAACACCGAAAAAATGTCGGTCGAGTTGGATAATCCATACATCCTGATCCACGAAAAGAAGCTCGGCAATTTGCAAGCCATGTTGCCAATCCTCGAAGCTGTGGTGCAGTCGGGCCGTCCATTGCTCATCATCGCTGAAGACGTTGAAGGCGAAGCGCTTGCAACTCTGGTCGTCAACAAGCTGCGTGGCGGCCTGAAGATTGCTGCTGTAAAGGCACCAGGCTTTGGCGATCGTCGCAAGGCGATGTTGGAAGATATCGCGATCCTCACCAAGGGTGAAATGATCAGCGAAGATCTCGGCATCAAGCTTGAAACCGTTACCTTGGGCATGCTTGGCCAAGCCAAGCGCGTCACCATCGACAAGGACAACACCATAATCGTCGACGGTGCTGGCGAAACCGATGCGATCAAGGGCCGCGTTGAAGCGATCCGTGCGCAGATCGAAAACACCACGTCGGATTACGACAAGGAAAAGCTGCAAGAACGTTTGGCGAAACTCGCCGGCGGTGTTGCCGTTATCAAGGTAGGTGGTTCGACCGAAGTAGAAGTGAAAGAACGCAAGGACCGCGTCGACGATGCGCTGCACGCAACCCGCGCAGCCGTTGAAGAAGGCATCGTCCCAGGCGGCGGTACTGCACTTCTCTACGCAACAAAGGCTCTCGAAGGCCTAAAGGGCGTCAATGATGACCAGACACGTGGTATCGACATCATCCGCAAGGCGATTGTTGCTCCATTGCGTCAGATCGCGGCCAACGCCGGATATGATGGTGCGGTTGTTTCGGGCAATTTGTTGCGCGAAAATGACGAGACCATGGGCTTCAACGCATCAACCGATGTGTATGAAAACCTCGTGGCGTCGGGCGTTATCGATCCAACCAAGGTTGTACGTACCGCGTTGCAAGATGCGGCATCGGTTGCTGGTCTGTTGATCACCACTGAAGCAGCAATTTCAGACGCACCAGAAGACAAGGCCGGTGGCGCTGGCGGCATGCCAGGCGGCATGGGCGGCATGGGTGGCATGGGCGGTATGGACTTCTAAGTCTAAACCCTCAGCTCAAGCTGAAACAAAAACAGGCCGGAGGGGAAACCTTCCGGCCTTTTTGCTGTGCGAACCTGAGTCGTTTGGGTGCACATGCGAAAGAGAAATTTTCTCAATCCTGTTCATTCACAAAATATGGCATTTTACATGTTGAAATATATTGAGTTTTATAGCTTTTGAAATATCTGTTGCACTGCAAAATAAGGAGCGTAAGTGCAGCCGCCCCACAGCAGAGATTTCCGGTCATGCAAGATACGCATTCGGGTTCAGTTAACTCCCAATCTATCCACAAACATTCACTCGCCGCGCTCACCATTGGTGCTATTGGTGTCGTCTTCGGCGATATCGGTACCAGCCCGCTTTATGCCTTTCGCGAGGCGCTCCACCACAGCGCGCCTTCGGGCGGTATTCAAGAAGCAGCGATATTTGGCGTACTCAGTCTCGCGCTTTGGTCGCTGATACTGGTTGTTACCGTCAAATATGTCATCTTCCTGATGCGCGCCGACAATGATGGCGAGGGCGGTGTGCTGGCACTGCTTGCTTTGGCCGGACGCGGTATCGGTGGCCGAAAAGGCCTTGTTCTGGTCCTCGGCGCGGTAGGCGCTGCGCTATTCTATGGCGATGCGATCATCACGCCTGCACTGTCCGTGCTGTCCGCTGTGGAAGGGGCGAAAACCATTCCGGGTATTGGTGAAAATATCTCTCAGCAGACGATCATCTACATTACCTTGGTCATCATGGTTGCGCTGTTCGCCATCCAATCGCGCGGGACGGCGCTGGTGTCAAAACTGTTCGGGCCAATCTGCGTGGTCTGGTTTCTGGCCATTGGTGGTCTTGGCCTGTTGCATATATCCGACTATCCAGCCATCTTTGGTGCGCTGTCGCCGCATCATGCGGTTTCGTTTCTGGCGAGCAACGGCATCATTGGTTTGATCGTGCTGGGTTCCGTGTTTTTGACGGTCACTGGAGCCGAAGCATTGACGGCGGACATGGGCCATTTCGGTCGCTTCCCGATCCGCTTGGGCTGGTTCCTCTTGGTATTCCCGGCGCTCAGCCTCAATTATTTCGGCCAGGGCGCATTTGCCATGGCGGCGCTTGAACAAGCACGTGCGGCGGGCGTTCCACTTGAGACGCAGGACTGGTTCTTCCTGATGTCACCGGAGGCAGTGCGCGTACCGATGATCATCTTGGCGGGCCTTGCCACGATAATCGCCAGCCAAGCCGTGATCACGGGCGCTTTTTCGCTGACTCAACAAGCCATCCAGCTCGGTCTGCTGCCCCGTATGCGGATTGTGCAAACGTCCCCGGGCAGTGCAGGGCAAATCTACATTCCGGCGATCAACTGGATGCTGTTATTTGGTGTCTGGCTGCTCGTCGTTCAATTCCGCAATTCGTCGGCAATGGCTTCGGCATACGGTATTGCCGTAACCGGAACGATGGTGGTGACGACATGTCTCGCATTCGTCGTCGTCCACAAGCTTTGGAAATGGAGCATGGCAAAATCCTTACTGGTGATTTTGCCGTTTCTGGTCATCGACCTCATATTCTTCGGCGCAAACATCTTGCGTGTGGTTGATGGTGGTTGGGTGCCGTTGGCTGTTGGCGCGCTGATCTGTCTGATTATCTGGATATGGGTCCGCGGAAAGCGGCTCATCGACACCAGGGAAAATGAAGGTGCAATGACGCTAGCGGAATTGGGCAAATCATTGGCCAAAAGCAAGGTTGCGCGCGTGGACGGCACCGCAGTGTATCTGACCGCCAATCCGCAGGGCGTGCCCGGAACGATATTGCACAATCTTAAACACAACCGCGTGTTGCACGCCCGCAATATCGTGCTGTCTATTCGCACCGCCAGCGTTCCGCATGTGGCCAATGAGGATAGGTACACCTATGTCAAAGTGGACGAGAATTTCGCACGGGTCACGTTGCATTATGGCTTTATGGAGACGCCGGATGTGCCAAATGATTTGGCGCAAGCGATCCCCGCAAAAGATGCGCCGCTGAACGTTATGTCGACGAGCTACTTCATGGGCAAAAGCGTCCTGTCCGCGTCGAAGGATGAAGGGCTTCCGCTTTGGCAGGATATCATCCTGATCTTTTTGCAGCGCAACGCCTATAATCCCGCCGAGTTTTTCGGCATTCCTTCCAACAGGATTGTCGCCTTGGGCGGGCAGGTGGTCATCTAATGACGGCCAATCGCCGAACGCATGGGGCTTTCCTGTTGTTCGGCGATGGGCTTATTTGGGAGGGCCGCAATATGATCGGCCGATGCGAGATTAATTTGCTTGGCCCATGTGCTGAAGCATTTCGCCCATTTTCTGGTGCAACATGTTCATACCCTTCAATGGACGTACCATGACTTTGAAATGGGTGATGAGGCCGTCAGCGTCGCAAGTGATCATATCAACGCCGTTAATGGCAACGCCGTCGATAACGGTCTGGAACTCTAGGATTGCACTGTTATCGCGGTGCCATTCGCCGACATATTTGAATTCTGCATTACCCAAAGTATGCCCCGCCGCGGCGAGATATTTGGCGGTGATCGCTTTGCCCAGTTGGGGCGTGTGGACGACGGGGCTTTCGAAGACACAGTCGTCATGCAGGATCGCGGCGATGGCATCTACATCGCGTGACAAAGCGACTGTGTGCCAGATTTCAGCGGGGTTTGGCATGTTCAATATCCCAGATCGAGGTTCACCATTGGCGCGAGCGCCGCGCCCTTGCGATAGCGCTCCAGATTTTCGAAGAAACGCGTGGCCGCACGGACAAACATCTTGTCCTGCGCGCGGCCGGACAAGTGCATCGAGATATGCGCATTATCGAGCGTCCACAATATATGGTCGGCAGGAAGCGGCTCCGGCGTGGTAACGTCCAAGAACGCCGCAGCGATTTGCTTGGTCTGAAGCGCTGCTACCAAAGCCTCCTGATCGACAACTGACCCACGCGCAATGTTGATGAGGGCTGCGCTGGGTTTCATCGCCGCAAGCTCGGCAGCGCCAATCATGTCGTCGGTCTCTGCAGTGGCGGGCACGGCGAGGATGACCCAGTCAAAATCGCCCAATACCGCGCGCCATTGGTCTGGCGTGAGCGTGTTTGGTCCTGCCGAGCGGCGAACAACCGTTACATCCACACCAAAGGGCTTTAGCCGTTCCTCAATCAGCTTCCCAATCGCGCCATAGCCAAGCAGCAATGCCTTTGACCCAAACAGTTCGACCTTACCCGGTGAGTCCAGCAGCCATTCGCGACGTTCTTGCGCGCGGACAACTTCGCGGTAATTCTTTGCCACCGTTAACATGGCCATCACGACATATTCAGCAATGGTAACGGCGTTGATACCTGCGCCATTGGTGACAACACAGCCCTGCGTCTTCAACTGCGCCAGCGGCATGCCGTCGACGCCGGCATAGATGCTGTTCAGCCATTTCATGTTGTTGGCGGCATTAATGACCGTGGCCATATCGCCCTTGTCATACATGTCGAACCAGCCAATCTCGGCCTGCGGCGCAAGCGTCAATGCCTCTTCCTTTGACATGAAGAAATGCGGTTCGATCCAGTCGGGCAAACGCGGTTCAATCAACGGACGCACAAGCCCCGACATTACAAGTTTCGTTTTGGTCATGCGGCAAAAGCCTTCCAAGTGACAAAGATTAAGAACGGGATGCCGACAAGATCGGTCATAGCGATGGTTTTTAGCGCAGGCGGAGAGCCTGCAGACCAATAGAGGATCAAAAATGAGATCATACTGATGCCGACGCCAACGCTCGCGATGCGGCGGCTCGCAGGGTCAAAAGCAGCCCAGACAGCAAGCAGAAAGATTACGAGGAACAGCGCAGCGCGGTGATGCAGCAACAGAAACAAGGAGTTATCGCTAGCGACGTGGTAGAGTTGCCCAATTATCGCTGGACGGAACAGCGCCAGCGCGGGCAACGCGTGGATACCCGCAAGGACGAGCCAAGCAATTTTGAGCATCATATGTCAAGCTTCCAATCCCAGCCAAGCGGATCGCCGTCCATAACTTCGACGCCCTTGGCGATGAGGTCGTCGCGGATGGTGTCGGACTTGGCAAAATCCTTTGCTGCGCGGGCCTCCTTGCGAGCGGCGAGCGCGGTTTCAATTTTGTCTTCGGTGATGATGGCGTTTTTGGGCCGGGTGCGCAGGTCGGTGCGCGAGAGAGCCATAAGGTTGATACCCAGTACAGCGTCCATCTCTGCAACGGCAGCTAGTTGCTGTGCGACATCGACCTTTTTTAGGCCGATGAGCGTTTCTAGCGACGTGAGTGCGATGGCGGTGTTGAGGTCGTCTTCGACTGCCGCACCAAAATCACGTAGCGTCGCCGCAATAGCCGGGGCAACGTCACCCTGAACGTCGGTCACAGGAGGTGAAGCAAGTTCAGCATGACGGACCTTAAGGTTGGAGACCCCCATCACCATCCGCTTCAACCGCACCAGCGCCGCTTGCAGCCCCTCCCAGCTGAACTCCAGCTCGCTGCGATAATGGGCCTGCAGGCACATCAAGCGGTAGGCGAGGGGGTGGAAGCCTTTGTCGATAAGCAATTGCACGCGCAGAAATTCGCCCGATGATTTACTCATCTTGCCGCTGCGTTCGATCAGGAAATTATTGTGCATCCAGAAATGCGCCCCACTGTGGTCGCTGCCGCAGCGCGCCTGATTTTGCGCGATTTCATTGGGGTGATGGATCTCGCGATGGTCAATGCCGCCGGTGTGGATGTCGAACGGCAAGCCAAGCAACGCCTCTGACATCACCGAGCATTCGAGATGCCAGCCAGGCGCGCCTTTGCCCCATGGACTGTCCCATTCCATCTGCCGCGTTTCACCCTTTGGCGTCTTGCGCCATATCGCAAAGTCGGCTGCGTTGCGTTTGCCATCTACCTGTTCAATCCTGCCCTCTCCGTCTTCGGTCTTGGCGCGGGCCAGCGCGCCGTAATGGGCGACGGTTGATGTGTCGAAATACAGGCCGCTGTCGAGTTCGTAGCAATGCTTGTCGGCGATGCTGGTGGCATAGGCAATCATTGCAGGGACATAATCCGTTGCAATCGACCAATGGGCTGGCTGGCGAATATTAAGCGCCTTGATATCGGCCCAATAGGCCTCGGTATAATGGCGCGCGATATCCCAGATGGATTGCGCCTTTTCGGCCGCCATCTTCTCCATCTTGTCTTCGCCCGCATCGGCATCGTCGGTCAGATGGCCGACATCGGTAATGTTAATGACATGGGTGAGCTTATAGCCCTTATACGACAGCACCCGTCCTAACGTGTCGGCAAAGACATACGCGCGCATATTGCCGATATGCGGATAATTATACACCGTCGGCCCGCACGTATACACCCGCGCTTCACCCGCGTGCTCAGGGGTGAAGGTTTCCAATTGCCGGGTCAGGCTGTTGAAGAGTTTAAGCTCGGACATAGATTGGCGATGCTGGAATTGGGGGCGGAGGTCAAGTCACCGCGGGGTGAACATGTCCAAGGCTTCGCCGTAAATGCCATTCAGCCTACATATTGTCGAGATTACACCCGCGTTCGCCCAATATCGGGCGCAGCGCGCGATAGGCAGCAGGCGTCTTGTTCAGCGGGATCGTGGGGTAAAGATGGTGAACGATGTGATATTGCATGCCCGATGACCAGATATTCCCCATCCGGCTTTTGAATGCTCTTGTATCCTTATATCGTCCTTTTCCATCGGCGGGGTGATGCGGCGCCCAGCTGAGGTAGAATGAAATATAGGTAAGTGCCGCATGGCGCGGGAGCCACCACAGCAAGGCCGCTTCTATGGCATAACCGCTCAATGCCAATGCGGCGAGGATGCCAAAGAACAGGGTTTTGCTGATAATCGCATCATTCAGCGCGGCTGTGGCCGCCGGGCTGTCCCATTGCTGTAATATCTCACCGTACCGGTTAAACCCGCCTGTTGCCCTTGGTTGGCGATTGACGACCGTTTTCCAAAGTGCATGCAATGGCCCCGATGCATGGGTTGAATAATCGGGATCCAGAAGCGGATCATTGGCGTGCTTATGATGTTCCATATGCGTGATCCGCGCCGTACGCAGCGGCAGGGTTAACGGGATTAACGACCAGTGCCCCACAAGCTCGTTAAACCATTCCAGCTTCGATCCCTTTGGCGCGATGATATAATGCTGCGCATCATGCGACGGCAGATAGCTCATCGTGATATTGATCGAGGCGATGATGAAGCCGAGCCATAATGGCATCACGCCGGTAAAAACGAGTGGCCATAATGCCAACCATATGACTGTATTGGTTATGCCCCAAAACACCATGAGCCAAGGGATGCCTCCGGTAAACTGGTCGGCAATTGCCTTTTCGCGCGCGCGCAGGCTTTGGCTGGTCATATCCATTTGCCCCGATACGTCGCAACCAAGCCCAGCACGGTCCCGATGATCAGGCCGAATGCCAGCGGCGATAACGCAAAAGGTGCCTGCAATTCGAGCTTGAGCATCACTTGCGCAACCAAGGGCGCAAGGAACGCGATGCCAAAGAAAAACGGACCGAAAAAGAAGAGAGATTTAACGAAGGACATTTTGTTCAATTAATCAGCTTATCCAAGGAGCGTCAACGTTTCAAAACCCGTCCCAGCGGACCGCTTGATCAATTTCCACACGCGGGACGGTAAAATTGTTCACCGCTGCGTCTGCATCACGATAGCCAATCGCCATACCGCAGAAGAAGATATGCGCAGCATCGATGTTCAGCAGTTCGCGCATCGTCGTTCCGTACATGGCCCAAATTTCCTGCGCGCAACTGTCGAGGCCTTCTTCGCGCAACAAGAGCATTACGGTTTGCAGCCACATGCCCATGTCCGACCATTGCGGCGGGCCCATATATTTGCGGGTATATGTAAATAATTGTACCGGTGCCCCGAAACTGTCCCAGTTTTTCATCATCTGGGCGATGCGGCCAGCGCCGTCTTCACGGGCGAGACCAAGCGCATCGAACATCGCCTTGCCCACGCCGCGGCGCTGGTCTTCGTATCGGCCATCAAGGCCTTTGGGGTAGATGTCATATTCATGGCCATCACCCATCGGGGCAGTGGCGGCCTTCGCCTTAATCTTTACCGTCAGGTCAGCCAGCGGCTGTCCGGTGAGGATGACGGCATTCCAAGGCTGCGTATTGCCGCCGGAGGGCGAACGCTGCGCCTTGGCCATAACGCGCGCGAGGGTGGCTTGGTCAACCGGCTTATCCAGAAATTGCCGGACAGAGCGCCGTGAGGCAACGGCTTCGGTAACGTTCATTGGTATTCCCCACAGGTTTAATCGTTCGATTAAACAATGTCACCTCGGTAGAGAATTGCAAGAGCAGTTTAAATCCATCGCCGCACTTTGCCGCAGTATTCGCGATAGGTAATGCCGTGCATGTCCATCAGATGTTGTTCTTCACCGCGGATTTGTATTGAAATTAGTATATAACCGGCCACCAAAATGGTGAATGTAATGGCATCCGGTTGGGCAAGGAACAAGCCGCCCAACTGCATAATCATTCCCAGAAAAATCGGATTACGGCTAAATTGGAAAAGCCCATGGACAACAAGCGCGGTTTTCATTTCGGTATCAATGCCCACACGCCACGATCCGCCCATTTGGAATTGCGCAATTACAACCCAAAAAATGCTGGCTGTTAACACGCACCATCCTACAATCGACGCATATTCAGGAAGAGATATTTGGCCAATGGGGCGCACAACATTTAAGGCCCCAAGTAAAAGATACACCCCGAGAAAAATGATAAGCAGTTTAAAATATTTGCCAACAAAGCCTGCCACATCGTCACTTTGCGGAAGTACGACAGGGTTCCGACCCGTTTGACGCCAAACCCGCACAGTTGGAAGCACCAGCGCTATTGCAAAAAAGACCAGAAAAAAGGCAAATAATGACGACATGACTAATTAGATTCCTCAACTGATGAGAAACTCTACTATCATCGCGCTACATAATTTGCAAGATTTTGGCTATATATTGTTAATATAAAACAATCACTTGTTCTGTAATAACATTACTCCTCGTCAAACAATCCTGCAAGTTGCTCAATCATCGTTCCGCCAAGCTGTTCAACGTCCATGATCGTAACCGCGCGTTTATAATAACGCGTCACGTCATGGCCGATGCCTATGGCGACCAGTTGAACAGGGGAGCGCGTTTCGATCATCTCGATGACCTTGCGCAAATGCTGTTCGAGATAACCGCCATGGTTCACAGATAAGGTGCTGTCGTCAACGGGGGCGCCATCCGAAATCACCATCAATATGCGGCGGTCTTCGGCGCGGGCGATCAGGCGGTTATGCGCCCAAAGCAACGCCTCGCCATCGATATTTTCCTTCAGCAACCCCTCGCGCATCATCAGGCCAAGATTACGCTTGGCATGACGCCACGGCTCGTCTGCTTTTTTGTAGATGATATGGCGTAGGTCATTCAGGCGGCCGGGCATGGGCTGGCGTCCAGCGGCAAGCCAATCTTCACGTGCCTGCCCGCCCTTCCACGCACGGGTGGTAAAGCCCAATATTTCCGTTTTTACGCCGCAACGTTCCAAGGTGCGCGCCATAATATCGGCGCTGATCGCGGCAATGCTTATCGGGCGTCCGCGCATGGAGCCCGAATTGTCGATCAATAACGTCACAACCGTATCGCGGAACTGGGTCTCGCGTTCGATTTTGTAGGACAGAGAGCTGCCCGGGGACACAATAACGCGGGCAAGGCGCGCGGCGTCAAGCATGCCTTCTTCTTGGTCGAAATCCCAACTGCGGTTTTGCTGCGCCATCAGACGGCGTTGCAAGCGGTTGGCAAGCTTTGTCACGACCGATTGCAGGTTCGACAATTGCTGGTCGAGATAGGCGCGCAGGCGATTGAGCTCTTCTTCGTCTGCAAGCTCAATCGCGGTGATCGTCTCGTCATATTTGGTCGACCAGATTTTGTAATCGCTTTGCGGCAGATGGTCCCAATTGCGGCGCTGCGGGGTGACGGGCTGCATGCCATCATCGCCCATTTCGCCGTCGGCGCCGTCCTGATCGTCCATGTCTTCGCCGTCATAATCGGCCTCGGTCTCTTCGCCTTCGCCCTGCTGCGGCTCGGCGCGTGCTTCGGCTTGGCCAGATTCGCCTTCGCCCTCGTCTTCGCTGTCGCCGTCTTGGTCTTGGCTGTCCTCGGCATCGTCCCCACCTTCGTCGGCGTCTGACGGGTCAATATCGCCTTCGGTGAGGTTCAGATGCTCCAACATCGATTGCGTCAGCGCGGCAAAGGCCCGTTGATCATCCAATGCAAGCGCAAGTGCATCAAGGTCGCTGCCGGCATTTTCCTCAATCCAGCCACGCAGCATGTCGACCCCAGCGGCTGCGCCAGCGGGGACCGGCAAGCCTGTGAGGCGCTCGCGCACGATCAACGACAATGCTGTGGAGATAGGCACTTCGTCTGCGGCCTGTGCGCGGCTGATGGGGTCAGTGCGCAGTTTAAGCTCAAGCGCATGGCCAAGGTTTGCTGCGATCCCCGCCATGTTGCGCGATCCCAGCGCCTCGACCCGAGCGTTTTCCACGGCGTCAAAGGCCGCACCAGCGATGACTTCGGACGGTCGCAAGGCGGCATGGCGCGCAGCATCATGATGTTTCAGCTTCAGTGCAAAGCTGTCGGCAAATCCCCGTGCTTCGGCCACCTGATCGGGGGGAAGCAAGCGACCCGGCATTGGAACCTTGAAATTTTTGCCAGCCTGGCTTGGCGCATCGGCGGTGAAGGCCAATTCGACTTCCGGCTCATGCGCAAGTGCGCGGGCTGTGCCCGTCAGAACCTGCTTAAACTGCTCAAGGGGGGATTCATGCGACATTAGTCAGGCAGTCTTTTGCACGCGGGGGCGGAAATTAGGCAAGTGGCTGGTAACGATGAAATAGTCCCTGCCTTCAACCCCTGCGCTATCGCTCTGCGCAGGTTTATAGCGCGGGTTTTGCGCGAGCGCGCTCTGCGGGATGTCGCCATATTCGACAGCCGCGGTGCGGCCCGCGCGCAGCAGGGACAAATGCAAGAGAGGCGTTTTACGCATCATTACCCTTTAGGATTGGCCGCCCGCCACGCTTTTACCGCGTTCAAGGCGCCAGACACATGACCCTTTACGCCAAGGTCGGAATAAGCAAACAGCACTTTACCATCAGGCGCGATGACATAGGTCGTGCGGTTCGTGATGCCGGCCATAGGCAAGCTGACCTTGTAATCTTTGATCATTGGCTTGGTAGCGATGCCAACGGCGAATTTGTTGCGGCATGCTTCAACCGAAAAACGCTTCAGCGTATCGATATTGTCTGCTGACATGCCCACAAGGGATGCGCCATACGCGGCAAAGTCGTCCGCAGCTTCGGAAAATTCATGCGCCTCAACGGTGCAACCCGACGTGAATGCCTTTGGATAGAAATACAGCACAACCGGCCCCCGCTTCAGCGCCTTATTGAGGTTGAAGGTGTCAGCCTTGCCAGCCAGAACGGCTTGCGTGGTGAAGTCGGTTGCCCGTGTTCCAGCTTTCAGCGCGGCAAATGCCGGCGAGGTGGAGAGCAGAAGCGCGAGTGCCAGTGCGATGCGTTGCATAAAGCGTCCTTTCAACTTGGAACGGCGAGATAGCCGTTAGTTACTTTGATTTGCCAACAACGCTTTCAGGCAGGTCTTGCCCAAAAACGCGCTGATAATATTCGGCGACCAAGGCGCGTTCTGCATCGTCACATTTGTTCAGAAACGACAAGCGGAACGCAAAGCCGACATTTTTGAAGATCGCGGTGTTTTGTGCCCAAGTGATAACTGTTCGCGGGCTCATCACGGTCGAAATGTCACCATTGATGAAGCCCTGACGCGTCATCTCGGCGACCTTCACCATGTTTGTGACCGTCACTGCATCGGTGCCCGATGCCTTGGCTAAAACGATTTCGCTTTCGACCTGCGCAGGTAGATAGTTCAAGCCAACAACGATGTTCCAACGGTCCATCTGGCCTTGGTTAATCGCTTGCGTGCCGTGATACAGACCGCTGGTGTCACCCAGACCAACGGTGTTGGCTGTGGCAAAGAGGCGGAAATAGGGATTAGGCCGAATGACTCGGTTTTGATCAAGCAGCGTCAGCTTGCCTTCGGTTTCCAACACCCGCTGGATCACGAACATCACGTCAGGGCGGCCAGCATCATATTCGTCGAACACCAATGCGGTTGGCGTCTGCAGCGCCCAAGGCAATAGACCTTCCCGGAACTCGGTCACTTGCTGGCCATCGCGTAAGACAATGGCGTCACGCCCGATGAGGTCGATACGGCTGATATGCGCATCAAGGTTGATGCGGATGCACGGCCATTTCAAGCGCGCGGCAACCTGTTCGATATGCGTCGACTTTCCGGTGCCGTGATAACCCTGAACCATCACACGGCGGTTAAAGGCAAATCCAGCAAGGATCGCCAATGTAGTGTCAGGGTCAAAGACGTAGCTGTCGTCGGTGTCCGGGACCCGTTCGTCGGCGATCGAGAAAGCTGGGCATTCCATATCGACATCGATCCCGAACACTTCACGCACGCTGACCATTTTGTCAGGTGCAGCGAGGATCGTCGTATCGCGGCTGTCGGCTTGGATGTTTGGAATGTCGGTCATGTCGTCTCTTCTCGGTTCAGTTTTGATGTCCCTGTGCCGTTCGTGGGGAATAAGCCGGACGCGAACGGGAAGGGGAGGTTGTTCTTTACGCGAACGCGCTCTGCTTTTTTAAATGCGTATAAGCAGCAATCACGTCTTGCAAAGCCTTTTCATGAGACCTGTTGCCGCCATTTTTGTCGGGATGATAGGCGCGCACCTTTGCGGAATATGCGCTGCGCAATGCTCGCCGGTCGGCATCTTCCCCAAGCCCTAGCGTCTTTAACGCCTTACGGTCCTCAGGCGACAGAAAATGGCCATCTGCGCGTTCCTGTGGCATGCGCGAACGGAACCGCGTGGAAATGGCATCCAGAGGGTCTTTAAAGTCCGCCCATTTGGGCGGCGAATCAACATTGCCGTTCGCGCGAAAGGCGCGCGCTTCGCTTGGCCACGCATATATGGGGCTTTGCGCCATGGAAATCTCGTCGGCCGTCATGCCGGCAAACCAGTTATAGCCGGCGTTAAACGCGCGGATATGGTCGAGGCAGAGATACTGATAGTCGCCGGGACCATTGGCCGATGCTGCTTGACCGTGCGGATCAGGCGCGCGAAATTCCCCCGCTTCGCGGCAGCGCGGATAGGCGCATTGCCGCCCGCCCCCTTGAATGCGGCCATGAAATCGGTCAGTGGAACGGTCGGCGGCCATGATTTTCCTTGGCGAAAAACCTGCCATATGGGAAGAGCGGCGGATGAAAAAAGGTCCTGCACACATAGAAATGGAAATGTTGCTTGAAGCAGCATTCGCACCAAGCCGCCTTGCCGTTATAAACGACAGTGCACAGCATCATGGCCATAGCGGCGATGATGGGTCTGGCGAATCCCACTTTACGATTGAGATCGAAAGCGCTGCATTTACAGGCGTATCTCGCCTGACGCGGCAGCGCATGGTGAACAAGGCGCTGGGGGATATTCCCGGATCGCGGGTGCATGCGTTGGCAATCAAGGCTAGTGCGCCGGGCGAAGTTTAGATATTCCGGCTCACATAACAGGCCATAGCGGAGAAGAATATATGCTTAAATTGACTAAAGCTGTTCTTTTGGCTGCTTTATGCGCTTCCCCTGCTTATACCGCTGATGCAGAGTCGAACCGACCGAAGGTGTACACAGACATCGTCGCATGTCGTGCCTTGGCCGATGCCGGCGCGCGTCTTACGTGCTTCGATGCGGCAACCAAGGCGTTGGAAGACGCCACCGACAACCGTCAGATTGTGATGTTGAACCAAGATGATGTGCGCAAAACCAAAAAGTCTTTGTTTGGTTTTTCCTTACCCAAAATTCCTTTTTTTGGCGAAAGCAACGCAGAGCAAGAAGCAGAATTCAAACAAGTGGAAGGCGATCTGGCGGGCGTTCAATCAATAGGTGCCGGTAAATACCAGTTCATCGTCAAAGATGCAGGGGTCTGGCAGACAATGGAAGCGACACCCTTGCTCTTGAAGGACGGCAAACCTTTTACCATCAAACGCGGTGCGCTTGGCAGCTTCTTGCTGGTGATGAACGGCCGGGGCATCCGCGTGAAGCGGGTCAGCTAAGCAACAAAGCAAACTGATATGATTGAGCTTTCCCCGCACCGCCTGTCGCTGTCGACGGGTATCGATATGGATGCGTTTACCGCTGGAAACCCCGCACATCCCGCGATCATATTTTTACATGGTTTTCCCGAATCACACCGCACTTGGCGGCACCAGATGGCGCATTTTGCTGACCGCTTTTATTGCATCGCGCCCGACCAACGCGGCTATAGGGGTACATCAAAGCCTAAAGAGGTGGAGGCGTATACAGCCGACAAATTGACCGCCGATATCTTCGCACTGGCCGATGCGCTTAATGTGCAGCAATTTGTCATCGCCGGGCATGACTGGGGCGGCGCCATTGCATGGAGCGTTGCGTTAAATGGTCAACCCGATGCCCCCAACCCTGCATGGGCAGGCCGTGTACGGCGCGCCGTTATTGCCAACGCGCCGCATCCATATCTTTTTCAACGCCTGTTGATTACCGATATGAATCAGCGGGCATCCAGCCAATATATGATTGATTTTCGGGACACAGCGAATGATGCCCTTGTGCAGGATCAGGGGCTGACCGGTTTAATGCTCAAGACCGTTAAATGGGATAAGCCGAGCGCAATGGAGCCTGAGGAACGCACTGCGTTGCTTGCGGATTGGGCGGATCGCGATGCCTGTTTCGGCATGCTCAACTGGTACCGCGCCTCTGCGCTATATGTGCCAACGATGGATGAAGATGCCGAAATCCCTGCCTTTGCCGCTGGTGCGTTTCCGCAGCTGATGATCCCGACCTTAGTCGTCTGGGCTATGGACGACCTCGCTTTGCCGCCAACTAATATCGATGGCATCGAAGAATTGGTTCCCGACGTGACAATCGCCCCGGTCGAGAATTGCGGACATTTTGTCATTTGGGAACGGCCCGATGCAGTGAACGCGGCGATGGAGCAATTCTTACGCTAATCTTGGAGTGTATAGGATACGCGTGCGCTGATGCTATAATCACATCGCACCATAGGCACTGCGATATTGCCCTTTCCGCCGGCGCGCCCTAAAGCGCGGCCATTGTGACTGAACCAATCATCTTTGCAATCCCCAAGGGACGGATCCTCGACGAGGCTTTGCCGTTGATGCACGCGGCTGGCATAGAGCCTGAAGCCGCGTTTTTTGACGAGGCTAGCCGCGCGCTTCTGTTTGCGACCAATGACCCTGCGGTCAGCATTATTCGTGTGCGCGCATTCGACGTGGCGACCTTTGTGGCCCATGGCGCGGCACATATCGGTATCGTCGGGTCCGACGTTATCGACGAATTTGACTATTCGGAGCTGTACGCGCCCGTTGACCTTGGCATTGGCCGCTGCCGTATCTCGGTTGCGATGCCGCAGGGCGCAACGGACGATGTCAATGGCGGGCATATCCGCGTTGCCACCAAATATCCCACCACAACGAGCCGTTATTATCATGCGCGCGGAATTCAGGTCGAATGTGTGAAGTTGAACGGCGCAATGGAACTTGCGCCTTCGCTCGGGCTTTCGGGCCGCATTGTTGACTTGGTGTCATCGGGCAAGACCCTAGCCGAAAACGGGCTCGTCGAAACGGCGATCATTTCCCAAGTGTCCGCACGCCTTATTGTCAACCGTGCGGCATATAAGATGATGAGCGGGACTATTCCGGCCATGGTGCAACGCTTTCGAGAGCTGACGGGATCACGTGCAGCGGCTTAACGCCTCCGATGCTGGCTTTGCCGACGCATTTGACGCGTTGGTAAATGGCCGGCGTGAGGCGGATGACGACGTATCGAGGGATGTGGTGCAGACTATCCGCGATGTGCGTGCCCACGGGGACGCAACGCTGGTGGAAATGACTCAGCGTTTTGACGGGTTCGACCTTAATGATGCTGGTTGGCAGATTGATGCGGCGCAGTGCAAGGCGGCTTATGAAGGGCTGGATGAAGACTTGCGGGATGCGTTGACGCTCGCAGCAAAACGTATTGAGGCCTATCATCAGGCGCAATTACCCGAAGATCGCGACTATCGCGACAGTGATAATGTGCGTCTTGGCGCGAGATGGTCGGCGGTTGATGCGGCGGGGGTCTATGTGCCCGGCGGCCGTGCGGCCTATCCTTCCTCGGTGTTGATGAACATTATTCCGGCCAAGGTGGCAGGTGTCGCGCGTATTGTTATGGTTACCCCAACCCCGGGCGGGGAGACCAACCAGACCGTGATGGCTGCCGCGCATTTGGCGGGCGTCGATGAAATCTGGCGCGTGGGTGGCGCGCAAGCGATTGCGGCGCTGGCTTATGGTACGGAACGCATTCGGCCGGTCGATGTCATCACTGGTCCCGGCAATGCTTGGGTCGCGGAAGCCAAGCGTCAGCTTTATGGCGTCGTCGGCATCGATATGGTGGCGGGACCTTCCGAAATCGTCGTGGTTGCTGATGCCCAAAATGACCCCGATTGGATTGCCGCCGATTTGCTTAGTCAGGCCGAGCATGACCCGACGAGCCAGTCGATCCTGTTCACGGACAATGCCGATTTCGCAGATCAAGTTTCAGCCGCAGTTGATGTGCAGCTTACGGCGCTTTCAACGGGCGCGGTTGCGCGGGCCAGTTGGACTGATTTCGGAGCTATTGTCGTTGTTGATGATCTGGAAGGCGCAATGCCTCTGGTTAATCGGCTTGCGGCCGAGCATCTTGAACTGGCTGTGGACGATGACCGCGCAGAACGTTTGTTTGACCTTGTCCGTCATGCCGGATCGGTATTTTTGGGCCGTATGACGCCCGAGGCGATTGGCGATTATGTCGCCGGACCAAATCATGTATTGCCCACCGGTCGGCGCGCACGCTTTGCGTCTGGTTTGTCCGTGCTCGACTTCATGAAGCGTACCAGTTTCATTGCGCTCGACAGAAACGCCATCAATATAATTGGCCCAGCAGCAGCAACGCTTGCTGATGCCGAAGGTTTACCCGCCCATGCGGCGAGTGTCAGGAAAAGATTATGAGTGCGCATAACGCCAGTGCCAAATCCAAATCCCGTTCGGCTGCACGTCTTGCATCTGTGCAGGCATTGTACCAAATGGATATGGAAGACATCGGCATTGCCCGCCTGTTGAACGAATTCCACTCGCACCGTTTGGGGCAGGAAATCGAAGATGCGCAATATGCGGATGCCGACCC
>Ga0315899_10002059_pt1 | contig 22515 bp, 14 predicted proteins | sample LakEriMetagenome_2_FD_203518 | JGI IMG/M metagenome (GOLD analysis project Ga0315899, IMG submission 203518) | Freshwater fungal communities from buoy surface, Lake Erie, Ohio, United States - Buoy 4 MA112 | ecosystem: Environmental > Aquatic > Freshwater > Lake | place: USA: Lake Erie, Ohio... | reverse complement strand
CAAGAAGCACGGGGCGAGGGCCCTGATGCGGACGGAACGAACCTGGTAGAAGCGGCTTGGGACGGTGTCGGTCTGGAAGCCCAACGTGACCCTGCTGCCGGGAGGACCCAGGATGAGCCCGGACATGTCCGCTGCCACGCAACACAGCCGAGCCTTTTCGTCAAGATGCGCGCAAAACGCGACAGCCTACAAGCAGGCCTGCTTGGGCAGCGGAGCCACCCGGAGCAGTGGTCGGGGAGGGCGCACACCAGCAGCAATGCCCTTGACGTCCATGCCGTCGACGGTGCACAAGAGGTCGCCCAGCAAGATCTTGCCGCTTCGCGCAGCGGGCCCGGTCGGCGCAAGCCCGTTTACCACCAGCCCATCCCCACCCGGACCAGCGCCCGACTCGCCAGCATCGAAGATTATCCCGATGCCGACCGCCTTGGACGAGTCTGCGCAGTGGCCAGTCTCAGAAGGCGTCCTTTCTCCGCGGATATACCCGCGGGTGCGGAACGTACAGCAGGACGGCGCCTGACGCGGGTGCGGAACGTGCAGCCGCGGGTAGGACGGCGCCTGACGCACCTGGCAACGGAGTGCGGTCACTGCGCTGGCCGGCGCTCAGGTTCTGACTGAACCCCCGCTTGATGTTGGGGACCTTCTCGCGCGCGGGCTGTCGCACACTCAGGCAGTCGCACCCGCCGAGCCACGACATTCAGCCCGGCGTTTTCGTGGACAAAGAGAAGTTCACGGGCCACCCGACATTCCATGAGCAGCCCGCAGCATAAGCGGGTTGCGTTTGCACCAGAGAACGGGTCTGTGCAGCGGGGACCGGAGGCGACCCGGTTCCAGCCCCACGCCGGCTGGCTGCATCCCGGCGGCCCTGCTCAGCTCCACGCTGGGGATGTGGCCTGCTTGGCATTGGAGCTCGGGGAGGCGCGGCAGCGGGTGCTGCAGCTCGAGGCAGCGCTGCGGACGGGTGCAGGGGGCAGCATGGGCGCGCTGGGGGGAGCTCCATGGGCGGCGATGCCGCTGGGAAACGGCACGCCGCCTGTGGCGCCGCCGAACGCGCCCTTGCACATGCAGGCGCCAGGACCTGTCGCGGCAGGGAAGGAGAAGGACTCGCCGAAGCTGAAGAGCACGTTCATGCTGCCCGAAGTGTTTGGAGGCACACTATTCGATGGACGGGAGCAGGTGCAATCAGGCTCCCGCACGCTGTTGCGCGGCTGCTGAACCCGTCGTGTGCGTTGTGAACCTCATGCCCGGTGTCCTAGCCGTCTCTCATACCCGGTGTCCTGCGTGGCAGCCTGTACCTTTGCCGCCGCCCGGCTGGGCGTGGCAGTGGGAGTACGCTGGATACCGCAACAAAGACGGCACAATAACGTCGGAGCCAAAAGCAAAAGGTAATGTGCGCTGCCGTGCGCGTGAATTGCCATATGCCCAGATGCAGTTGGAAAGGCTGACTTAATACGCGTGGCGGAGTAGACGACGGGAGCAAAGGCAAAGAAGCCGGGCCCCTTCAACAGCCACTCAAGCCCCAGGCCACTGCGCCCGTGATCCCGATGGTCGCTCCTGTGATCCCGATGGTCGCGCCAGTGATCCCGATGGTCTCGTCCCACGGCGCAGCTGCTTTAAGCGCGGCGGGGCAACCGATGGCGTGGCCATCCGCAGGAATAGTCGGCTCAAATCCTCCGCAAATGTCTTATAATCCTGCACAGTTTGGTGTTGAGGGGGATTCAAGAGCGCTTTCTCCGGAAGAGTGCAAACAGTTTGGTGTGCCGTTCGGCACCGTGTGGAAGGAAAGTGCAGAACAGAGAAGCAGAAACGCGACAACAAGCAGAGAGGCGAGGACGGGACCGAGAGAGAGAGAGTTTATCAGGAACGATACTTCCTTAATGGGGGTTCCAGGGTGCCTCCCGGGGAGTCGACCTGACACGGCGCAGTCCCCTGTCATGTATGGGGGATATATGCCTAGGTACAGGTCCAGCACGTCGCCAGTGACCAACTCAAAGCACACGGCCACGTGGCAGGCGTAGCTCTGCACCATGTTCCGGGCGCACAAAAGAGGACACACGCCGCCAGCAATACATGTGACGATTAAACATGAAGAAACACTTGGGAGTCGCAAACGCCTGAAACGCTACGTGCGCATCAGACTCAGTGTGAATCCTGACAGACAAGTGGAATCGGAGACGTTGGCAGTTGGCATTCGAATGCGACGAAGCTCATCTAGTGCTGTACCACGGTATACTTAGTAACCTTATCTTTGCACAGTTAACGCCCTTAAATTGTTAAATCCTTACAAGGCACTGGCACACGAGGAACGGGTGGGATGATGCCTGCATGTTGCCTATGGTGCCTAGGGCTTGCCGCCCTCGCCCTCGTTTCCGAGGGTGCCCAAGACGTGGAAGCCCAAGGGCACACTAGCGTGCAAGCATCCTCCTCCACTAGCGTGCAAGCACTGCGGGTGTGATTCACGGCCCTCACACGGAATGAAGCAGTCGAGAAAACACGCAGAGTAGGGCGTCTGTATCCCACAGCAGACACCCACCGCTGATGCGCCTAAGAATCAGTGCGATTGTTCTGCCTTTCATTATCACGGATTGGGTTTCTCATTATGCTTTGGTTTGGTATCTAGCTCGATCAATTAGCTGGGAGAAAAGGTTCTAGAGAGGAACGAGGGAGGGTGGTAAGACTTTGCTCTTGCTTAGCTTGCTCCTCCAGCGCTTCGCGCTCCCAGCGGTAATTCAAGTAATCTTGCAGACGCAGCAAGAACACGCCTCCGTTGTGATTCCCAACAGCGATATTCCTTGGGTCTGCAGGACAGGCATGCCAGGCGCCAATCTTTGATCCAAGCCGGAAAATCGTCGCAGGACGGGGGTCGGCATAATTACTAGATGAGTCACGCATCAGATTCAACGTGTTCCCGTTGATGTCGATTTCAGATACAAAGGTCTCCCCGTCCATGCACTCAATGCGTTTTCGCTTGTCTGTCTGGAGCCGGAGGTGGAGGCACACACTGCCAGACACCTCTTCGTCGTCTGAACGTGCCTGGAGGGGAAACCAGCTCTCTAGACTCTGATTGATGGGCAGGGACTGGATTGGAAGTAAGACTCGACCCAAGAAATCGTGACTGCCGACAATGTCGTGATCGAAGATACTGACGACGAGACTGGATGAGACGTCGAGATTGTAAAAGCAAAAGGTCTCCTCCCAAACCGGGTTGAGTGTTTTGGTCTTGACATCGGTTTTGCGCATAGCAAAGGGCCCTTTCTGAGATTCTTCCACCATCTGCCCCCGAAGTTTCATCGCACGAATCTTGAGGTCTGTGACCACGGACGGCCGTCGCATCTTCAGAGCCAGGAGAGCTTGTCGAGTAATTTCTAAGATGTTGCACTCCTCGGCGGCCACAACGGACGCGCTTTGTTCCTCTTGCAGCATGAGACACATCTCACCTATTGTGTCGCCCTTGTCGAGCAGGGCAACCTGCTGCCCAAGATCATGCTTGCCAACTATTGGGACTTTTTTCATCTCTTTCGGAGAAGCGCCCTCTTCCTCTTCGCGTTTTGGCTTGTTATAGTTGTCAAACTTGACCATGACTCGAAGCGCTCCGGTGATCACCATGAAGAGACTGTCAATCGAGTCTCCTTGAACAAACAAGATTTTGTTTTTTTCCAGAGTAATGAAGGTGCACTCTTTCAGCATTTCCTTGTGATCCCACGCCGAAGTCATCTGCACATCCCAATTATGGTCAGTGTCTACGTCCCGACTTGAATGAATGAGTCGAGATCGTATTGAAGCCAACGCAAGCGCACACATGTATATAAGATGCATTGACACAGGGCCATATCAGACAGGATGCCCATGACCCATTGATGCACCATGCCAAACAGAATTGCTCAGGAGAAAATCGAGAAGAACTTGAGAAGATATAAAGGGTGGCGTAGGGGGAAAAGCATGTCATAAAATTACAGGTCAATTTCCCCCGATGAACCCTAACAATAATGGTTCATTCCCGAAAATGCACCCGGAATTCGTGTGGTTTAAGACATCCTTTACTACTACGCCACACTGTATGGGCAATGCATACATAAAAGCGCATGGTGTCTAGGGGAATTCGGGCTCTATCACCTCCAATATCAAAGCCCTCTTGAGCTGCATGCGCTTCAATGCAAGGTCTACCATTGCGGGTGCGTCCTCCATAGTTTCTTGGAAAGATGCCTTCATGAGTTCCCTCGCCGAGCCAAAATTTTGTGCCCGCATTGTTTTGATCTCATCAATGTCCGCATCAAAAGCCTGCAGCGCAACCGTCGCAAAAGGGTCTGATGTGCCCGACGCATCGGCCGCAACGAGATTGTTTGCAGCCTTCACGGTGACAGTCAACATCTTACGAACCATTGGGTTCTTCATATCTTCCTCGTCATCACCGTCGTCAGCATTGGCAATTGCTGATATTGCAGATACTGCTGCAGCCTTGACGTCAGGGTCCTCGTCGCTGGCCAGTTGGCCAAGTAACTTGAATGTTCCCGCATCGGTCGGGCGGGTGATTTTCGACAAACATTCTATCGACACGATTCTCACGCCTTTATCTGGGTGCCACAGATAAGGCTTCATGGTCTCAATGACGAGGAAGTTGAGCGATGGAATTCCGCGAGCTGGAAAGGCAATGTTTCGCCGGCACATCCTCTCATTGGCGATCTTGATTAGCACCTCAGTGCTTTTGCCATGCATTTGAGAGCCTGGATTTGTTGTAGCCTGCAGCTGATCCAACAAGAACATAATATGCTGAAGGATTTCAATGTCCACATCCTTCTCTGGCTTGTCAACATCGAATACTTCTTTTTCCTCTGTTTCCTGTGCCACAGCTGATTTCATCTTGCGAGCTTCTGCCTTCAGCCTGGCCCTGCGCGCTTGCTCTGCGTCTTTTTTCGCCTTTTCCTCGAGTTTTCGAGGATCAACATGTTGCATGAACTTGAGAAGGCTATTGAAGGACCACAGCGCTGTATCATGTGTAACCGTTAAGTCAACCTCGTCTGTACCCAACTCCTCTGCTTCAGTCCAAACATCCACTTGATGGAGGGTTGAGTCTGAAACCTCGCTCGCGTCTGCACCAGCACCAACATCTCCTGGTCGAGGACGACTCTGCCCATCTCTGGATCCGCTTCGGCCTGTCTGAGATGTTTGCGGTCTCTCACCAATATCAAACTGATTTGGATTGGCACCAGCCTCGCCTGTCCGAGGACAGCCCTTGCCTTCCCGGCTCCCACCCTCGCTCACGACGGTCTGAGATGTTGGGAATATGTCTCCACTGTGGCCAGTAAATGGCCGGCTGTCTGACGTTCTAGGCCGCAGGTGAATACTGCCGCGAGTCCCAGGTCGCGATTCAATCACTTCGACGTCGACGTCCGTATACATACTGATTCGTTGCTGCAGCTCCGCGTCATCGGGATCATTGTACTTCCCATCTGCTGTATGCGGTGCCGCATGAATCTGCATGATCTCCGCGTATTGGCCATCTGATGTTTGCACAGTCTGATGATCACCGACGTGGAGATGCTCATCTTGCTGACTCCCATGCTCGTTCGCGTCTTCGTGCTTTTCAATTGCGTGTGCTGCGTCATCGATATCAAACTGGGCCGTGTCGTCGTCTGTGCGCGGTGCTGAATAAATCTGCTTGACCTCTACAGGTGCCATCAAGATTTGACGATCGACGTCATCTAACCCTTCCTCTGTGAGGTGCAGCACCGCGTCATCGGGATCATTGTACTTCCCATCTGCTGTATGCGGTGCCGAATGAATCTGCATGATCTCCGCGTATTGGCCATCTGATGTTTGCACAGTCTGATGATCACCGACGTGGAGATGCTCATCTTGCTGACTCCCATGCTCGTTTACGTCTTCGTGCTTTTCAGTTGCGTCCCTGTTTTTGCACTCAGATTCAATTTCCTCGACCGCCCCTTCATACACTGAACTGAGAGGTTCAGTTCGTGAACCTGCGCTGCCACGCGTCGGAGGGCGGCTGTCTGCCGCTGCGTCCACATTTGGGGTTGTAGCGCGGGAATACAAGACTTCAAACCGCGCAAGGGCTTCGGCTTCTGCTGCATCCCTGAAAGATGAGGTGTCGCTGTTTGAGCCAACGTCGGAGGCAAAACTCACTCCTGTAGCAGATTTTGGACGTATCTGATTCTCAATCTGCTGGCGTGTTGCAAGGTCCTGAGGATTCATGGCGCTGGCCGGCCGGGAGGCATGTGTCACTGGTGTATCCGGAAATGAAGCTTGACGCGACTCATCACCAGAGTCGAATTGACGATCGTCTGCGTCCACATTTGGAGTTGTAGCGCGTGAAAACAAGGTTTTAAATCGTGCATGGGCTTCGGCCTCTGCTGCATTTCTCAAAGATGAGGTGTCGCTGTTTGCACTTGAGCTGCCACGCGTCGGAGGGCGCTCAAGGACGTCGGAGGCAAAAGTCACTGCTGTAGCTGGCCGAGAGATAGGGCTGCCTGGCGCGGCAACCCCGCGGTCTATAGTTGACATCTGCTGTCTGTCTGCAGCCTGATCCGTGCGCTGATCCGCCTGCTGTATAGGGCTGCCTGGCGCGGCAACCCCGCGGTCTATAGTTGATATCTGCTGTCTGTTTGCAACCTGCTCCGTGCGCTGGTCCGCCTGCTGTATTTGGCTCGCAGCCTGCTCCATGCGCTGGTCCGCCTGCTGTATGCTCTGCAGCGTCAGCTGGAGATCGACCCTGTGTCTTTTTACGCTTGCAGAATAAGCCTTGATGAGGGCTCGTTTGTTCTCTCCTGACTCCCACGCCTGATCTCGCTCATCATCCAAAAGCGGCTGCCCGAAAACCTGCTCTTCTGCTTTAGCCCTCAAACACGTCAAAATTAGCCGATCATCGTGTGACTTCCCCCATGCAGTCTCTCGCTCGTCTGGTGAGAGCTCACGACCAAACACACTAACTTCAGCATTGGCCTTCATCAGCAGCAGCTTTGCCTCGTCATCTTGCAAAAGCCGTTTCACAAGGTCGATCTCTTCGTGTGAGCCAGTCAATACCTTGGCAATGCCACTCATCCACAAACTGAGGCCTTTGGTCAAGATCATACTGCTCTCCGAAGGAGGCTCTTCGATGATCGTTTCGTTTTTCTCTGCGATCGTTTCGTTTTTTTCTACATCATTTGTTGAAGCTTTCGATTCAAGAGAAAAAAGGCCTTTGGGAATGTCGCCGTAGCCCTCATGTTTTAAGAATGTCTGCAAATAATGCTCAAGGGCTTTCTTTTTTATGCTCGCAGCTTTAATAAGCTGCTTTTTCAACGAATTTTTCTTCGGGCCCTGTGCACAAGAGAGGCATGGCAAAGTCAGTCAGATCAGAACACCAGAAGTATGCTCAGTTACAAAAGAGGAAAATGAAGAAAAGCACCTTCCATGCGTCATCCCGTTCGTTTTGCTCCAACTCGCTCCCAAATATCGCTATTTCTGCATCCGATCGCAGCATCTCATGTAGGAGCGCCCTTTTGGCCATTTCTAAAGTTTTGCGTTCAGATGCAGCAGAAGTAGGCGCATTCTTGGCCTGTGCCTTGGCTGGCTTCAGGTCACTTCGTTTTGACTCGGCCAACAGAGCTTGCTTCTGTTCAGAATCAAGAGCCTCCTCTTTTGCTTCCTTTTTATCCATGTTGTCACTATCCTTGGCTTTTATGACATCAGGAGAATCGTTTTTTTTTTTAAAAGAAAAGGACCTTTTCATACTATCCAGCGCGCCCTTGGCGGCAGCAGACGAAAAAAGGGACATCTTTTTCCCGCTAGGCTGCGGACTATCCTTCGCAATGTCGGCGACTTTCAAGATCTTCTGGTTCTCATCAGGTTGCGCCACGTTGGGCGCATCACCACTCTGTATCGCTTCGACGAGCTTGCTGCGATCGGAGCCGACATTTGCCTCTAGATTCCATTCAAATGCCTCTCTCTCTGCTGCGGTGAGCTCTCTCCCAAAAACAGAGATTTCAGCGTTCAGTTTGCCCTGAGCCAACGTTGCCTTGTCTGCTTGCACCAAGCTGCGAACGATAGCAACTTCAGAATCGGTACCAGAAACAATGCTTTTGAGAGCATCAAACCAAACGTGGAGCCCATTCTCAAAGAGCCCTTCCGCACCTTTTTTCTCAGACTTCGACCAATTCAGAGATGAAATCGCGGCACGTGGTTGAGAGCGCTTCAGAGATGTATTCGCAGGCACTGAGTTCTCCTCTGCCTCGGCTTCATCTGTTTCGTTTCCGATGCCCAAGTCGCGAGCCTCGTCTTCAGCATCGCGATCGCGTTCAGCACCACAGCGGTGACAAAAATTTCCTGCGCGAATCCACTCAGACTCGCAGTGTATGCATGACCCACAGCTGCCCTCAGACAGGTTTACGGGTCCAGGATGGCTGCATTCTGAACATGAATCGGCACTCGTGACCCAAGGCGCCCCGCAATTCTCACAGAAACGAAAATCTCCCATCAACCTCTCGATGGCCTTTTCAGCCTCTCGTGCAGCGTGCTCCTTTGCGAATGCTGATTTGCGCTTCAGCTCCTCCAGCTCCTCATGCTTTTTTAGCTCGTTAGCCGCCCTTGCTTCCTCTTGCTGCTTTTTTACCTTCTCTGCCGCTTTTTCATCCTCATCCTTGATCAGACGGTTTAGCTCCTCACGTGCCGCTCTCCAATCCACCTCTCGACCTCCCTGTAGATCGTTGATTTCCCTAGCAATCGCCAAGTAGTCTGCTCTAAAACGCTTCTTGTTTCGATCCCTGGCATGAAATTGGAGACGCTCCATCTGAGCATGGTTGAATGCATTAGGATCTTCTAGTGCAAGCTCCGCTGTTTTCGATTTTCCTGCCATGTCTCCATCGGGTTCGACGAGGGGGGGCATGGGAGGGGCAATAGCATATTCAACCTCGTCCGGAAATTCGAGAGAGTATAGATCAAACTGTTGCGCAAAGCGTCCAACAACATTACCCGTCTTCGTATCCCAGAGAAGGGTACCAAATGCATGCAAAGTTGCAACGGTCAAGCTGTTCGGCGCAAATTTGCAGGCGGTTGCTGGATCTTTTTCATCAGTCAGCTGATGTGCTACAAGTGTACAACATTGCCAATCAAGCACACGAAGGATTGTCACACCGTCACTTGACAAGCTGATTAGGTGCTGGCCAGTAGAAGAAAACTCAACATGACAGATGGGGCTGGTGTGGTCAGGAGTAGAATCTGTCGCCACCTGGTGTGCCACGGCCCATTCCCATTTCGAAACTATACCATCTGCCCCAGCTGAGAGAATGAAATCGCCTTCATTCGAGAATCTGATGCTACACACAGCTGCCGTATGCTCGCCAATAATCACTGCGTCTGTGGTTGAATTCAGCTCAAAAAGACGAACAGTCTTATCTATCCCTCCGGTGACAATCCAACAACCGGTCGGATCAAATGCACACGATGTCACTGCATAACTATGCAGATGGAGCGTCTCGATTTCAAGCCCCTCATCCAAGTCCCAGACTTTGACCATTTGGTCACTAGCGCAGGAGAGGAGCTTTCGTTGATCCCGCGAGAGGTCCAAACCATAGATTACCCCAGCATGGCCGGCTAGCATCAAGAGCTCAAGTCCAGAATCCACCTCCCAAATCCGGATAGTTTTGTCGAATGACGAGGAAATGGCCTGGGTACCTTTGGCCATGCTAATGCAAGTGGTCACTGCAGATTTGTGACCACTAAATACTCTGATCATTTGTCCTGTATCGACTTTCCAGGTTCGCAGGGTAGAATCGTTTGAGGCTGTCATGACAACCATGTCAGTAAGAAAGATTGCATCTAGAACCTCTCCGTCATGACCCTCGAGCCGGGTGAGCTGATCTCCAGTCACAGTATCCCAAATAATTGCCGTCATGTCTGCAGATGATGAGACAATTTTCTTATTACTCGGTGAAAAGGAGACCCTCAGCACGGCTTCGACATGACCGTCGATGCGCCTTACTTCGTTTCCAGACGTGGCATCGTAAAGCCGTACAGAGCAGTCAGCACCGCCGGTCACGACTACGTCATCCTTGTTGCTGATAGAGACACTGAAAACTCCTCCCCAATGCCCCAAATACTGTACATACAGGGAATCCATCACCTACAAAGCTCATGAAGTCAGCTTCAAAGATAAAAAAACACATGACAGGGGTGTTTGAGGTTGTCTCTTACCTCATCTTTGTTGGTGTGAACGAACCACACGTCAGGAATTCCATCCCTATCCCCCTCTGCATAATAATGCTGTAGCATGTTATGAGCGACTTCGTTGATGAGACCTTGCCCATTTCCCGCAGAATTGAGTGCACATTGAAAGGTCAAGTGGCCGTTTCCGGCAAGAGTTACAATAGCCTCGTGGACCAATTTGTGAAATTGACGCACAAGCTCGCTGTACGGAAAGATTTTTTTTGCAAGCAGCATATCATCATGCAATTCAAACGCATATCCTGCGAGACATGCTGCCTCGACGATGTCGAGCCTGCAAAAATGTTTTTGGAACATGACCTGCGCATTACGATCGCTTTCGTGACGGGAATTCCACGACGATGGTGGCCGTTGAGATAGAGCGCGACCGACAGGATCTATAGTTTTTGTCGATCTTCCGCTGGACCAGCAAATGTGGTGCGGTAATTCGCGGATCTTGCGCATATTCGCCACTCTCTTCCTCCTGTGGAAAATTAATCGCGATACACCCTCCATAAACGTACTCTGCGCGTTGATTCCGCGGGTATATTTGTTGCCATCGTCTTTGCTTGCTTTCCACTGGTGCGTCTCCAAGTGCGTAATTTCTTTGCCGTCGGCCCATTCCCCGCTGAAATAATTTGCCATGGCCCTGTGAATAGAGCACTGCCGCACAGTGTTCTCTAATTCGTACCTTTCAAAGACCACATGCTTAAATAGTCTGTAACGAAACTTTTGGGTGGGCACCTGGTTATTGAAGCGTGGCTCTAACAACTTGCCCAGACTATTCGCAAGCAATTTGCCCGTGAAGCTTGGTAGACGTCGATAAGCTGGCACTTGCGGTTTGTAGACTTCCTCTAATACGTCATCGTCACAAGACAAAAGATCATACAGCTCCTGCCATACGAGGCCCTCTCTTGAGGTGTAGAGATATGACAGGGAGCGCGCGATCAAAACATTGCCATGTTCCAGTTCAAGCGACTCGCACACGAGTTTGACTAAATCCGGGATATTATCTGGTAGCGCTGGACATTGGTTGAACGATATCCAGTCTTCAGACAAATTCATGCACAGATTTAGGAAAAGAGGCGAACAATTCATAGGCACTCCTTCAAGACCTGCAGATTCCAACGATGCTTTTCTTATCGTCTCGAAGTGCAAGTTTGAAAACCCAGGTTTGCCTCTCTTGTCCAGATAGCCATCCAAGACAGGCTGCGCGTCTACTGGTCTCAGAGCATATATATTGAAGTATACTTCGCCGGTGAACAGGTTGTTGAGCATGTTCACACAGTCCACTGAAGAAGGTTTCAGTGACAAAATTATGCTGCTGTACTGAGGCAGCCTCAATGGCAGCCACTCAAATGAAGGCATGAAGCCGGCTGGTGTTTCGAGATCGTCCACAGCATCAAGGATCAAGGTAATCAACTCCTGTTTAGACGCCTTTTCTAGCATCGATGACAGCATGTCCCGAAGCTCGGGGAGACTGTCCGGAAATGTGGGAAGTTTCATCCCAAACGTTGTCATCAGCTGCGTGAGGATGCTCTTCATCATCCTGCGAACGTTGAGCGATTCCTGCGACCACCCCATGAATCGGAAAACACAAATTGTGCCTGGGTTCCGCGCCTTTGCCTTTATTCCTGCGTTTGCCAAAAGTGCGGACTTTCCGACACCGGCCTCACCCATGACGATAGTGGGTTGATTTTTAAGCCCCATCCGCTGCTGATACTCTCCTTCGATGTAATCAACCAGTCTCCTCATTTCATCTTTGCGGCCTGCAAACACCTCCGTCTTCCTTGCAGCTATGTCGAGATGAAAGGAACATTCTTGTAGGAGTGGCAATTTCGCGTCGTTTAGAGCTCGGTGATCCTTCTCCAATGCAGGCTCAATGCGCTGAAAGAGTGCGTTTGCTACTTTTTGAGCGAAGGCTCTAATGTAACTTTGCCCACGCATCTCTGCATGCATTCCGTTTGCCTCTGCTTTCCAGGGATAAGTGACGACACTAATCGAAGCTTTCAGCCCAGTTGCAACAACACCGCCCGGTGTGGCTGCGCGGCCTCCCAAGGGTGTGCGAGCACGCATGATATCCTGCATCCCTTCATCGCCATGCAACATCATTTCCATCGTATCCACAATGTCTGATCTGCAATTAAGCATTTTTTCGGCAGCTTCTCTGCTGATCTCTGCCAGCATAGCAGTTTTCGATAAGACTTCAACCGTACTAGACCGCGGGTAGTCCAAGAGCAAAGTCGTTTCACCAAACACGTCGGCCCCTTTCAGACGTCCTACTTCACGGACATTCTCGCCTTCTGCAAATGCCACCATATGTCGAAGCTGTCCCCGAAGGACAACAAAAGCAGAATCGCCCCATTCGCCCTGCTTGACGATGCACGCTCCCTTGTCTTCGATGCGAATTTTGGAAACTGCAGCAAGAAAATCGATTTCAATGTCCGAGAGCTGCTTCAAAAACGTCGACTGTCTCAGCCCCATTGCGTGCTTGGTCCTCTGCGACAAAATTCTGGCTTCGATATTTCCATTTGTTGGTTGAGCGAGGTACAACATAAGGTCGTTCCGAATGTCTCGGTGTACTGTCGACGATAGCTGGTGTCGTGTGATTTCGACTAATACACACGCCGTAGCGGTGGTTATCGTGCAGGTTCGGGGGGCTCCGGTTACGAGATTCATTTCTCCCACAGTCTCTCCTGCTTCCATTATGCGAGCTACTTCGGCTGGCTTTCCTTGCTTGTCGCCGTCCTCGAAAGTGATCTCTACCCTTAATTCACCCTCAAGTACAAGAAACGCAGAATCTCCGAAGGGTCCCCACCCTGTTTCTTGACCATCGTCCTGTCTGAAAAGCTGAATGCCTTCTGGTAAATTGACGGTAGATACCATCTTGGAGAGACGCTCGACTTCCTTCCCTGTGAGAACTTTTACCATAGGCGACTTGTTGGTCGACATTGCAACACCGATGGCTCTGGTTGTCGGATAATCTGGCGCAATTGCACGCGTCAGCAAGTGTGTCTGCAAGTTTAGGCTGCCGGGCGGCATGCTATTTACTACGGCCATAATCCTTGATTGAATGTCTGGATTCCGAATCAACAAAGACTCCACCATATCGTATCGAATCAGAGCCAGATCAACTGGAGTCACTGCTTGAATCATGGTGTCCCGTCCCATGCCCAAAACCAATGTCAGGTCTCCGAAGGCATCACCACGTTTCAACACAGCCAATTTCGTTTTGATGGGTTCCTTCTTTTCGACAGTCTTCGGGCGGCTGCCAGTGCGGCTGCCAGCTCGGCTACCTGACCGACTTGACGGTTCACTCTTGGCCTCTTCGATTAGAATTACCTCGAGTTCGCCCTTGAGAACAACGAACATAGTCCGATCGACGTCTGCTTGCGAGCACTGGATCGTCTCTTCGCATGCCTTAATTTCAGCCTGCATTTTCGCCTTAGCCATGGCATTGCGTTCTCTCCTTTCTTGGTCCGTGAGCCTGGTAATTTTGTCTTCCATACGCTTGATAGTATCGCGAGCCTTTGCGATATCTTCTTCACTGCCACTCCAATGATTCTCCAAAGGTTGTACAACGAGAAACGGGCTGTCGGTCGACCCTCGGAACGATTTCCGCTTCGAACGCGAGACAACGCGCATGAATTCCCAGTCTGACAGGGTCTTCAAAAAAATTGATTTGCGACAACTCATTGCTTCCCACGCATCCAAATCGATTTGGCGACCACCAAACTTGTCTTTTGCAGTGTCTTCCCGAGATGGAGATCCATCCTGCCGCAGATCTCCTGTGGGTGGAGGGGGAAATGTTCCCATCAGTTCTCTCGGCGGAGGGGTCTTCGGTTCAAAATTGCTGACTGTCGGCTCCACATTTAGCAGCAGTACGCTACTCCCTCGTGAGCCTGGCGTGTCAGGTGCGATGCTGTCGTCCGGGGGGTTCTCTTCGACATATTCTTCCATGTCAACTAGACGCTTGAAAGCTAATTCTTTCGACTGCCAACATTTGATGTGCTGAAACCATTCCGGCCGGACCCCTTCGAGCTTTTGGACAGCATCAGAACCCCCCTTCTTGTCAATTTGTGCCTTTCGCAGGTGAGCCATAGAATCTTGAACATCGAATTCGTCACCTTGTTCAACGTACTTCAACTCCTGACCCATCTGCATAGGGTCGAATCCCCACATAACAGCAACACTGCGCTCCAGGGCGACATCACGAGTGCGATCCAGGATGCCGTCACACAGATCCTGATACATCAGCGATTCCTTGAAGTACTTCGCATGGTCGACATTCTTTATAGGCTCCTCTTTCTCGTGGTTTTTCGCATCAAGCAGTAACTTCTCAACAATCATGAGAAACTCATCAAACCCAATTTCTCCACTTCGGTCCTCATCGAACTCGTCCATGAATGCTCGAGTTTCGTCTTTCGTCAATTTGACCTCTAACTGTTCAAAAGCAGTCTGCAGCTCTTCGACATCGATTTGACCCGATCCGTCGACATCGATTTCGCAGAAGAGCTCATAACACTTTTTCTTCATGTTCACGCTGTCAATCTTGCCCAGCTTATGTAAAATTCCCGTTCGTATCTTTTGCATCTGCATTGCCGCTATTTGAAAATTGATCGCCTCATAGAACCCTTTTTGAAGCTGCGCGTACTGTCGTTCCCACTCTTGCTGACCAATAGCCTTCTTCTTCGCATCAATACTGCTGAGATTAGGGATTTTCTTCCTCCGATCCAAGATGACATATTTCCGTGGATTGGAGTTGGTATCAAGTTTAAACCATTCAATGATCACCTTACGAAGCTTGCCTAACTCGCCTCGATCTGGGATACGTGATATTACAGACCCAAAAATATCAAAGTCAATGGAACCAGGGAACGAAATGCCGTTGTCATCCTCGCCCATCAGGCACAAGAAATCTACACCTGCCGATTCAGCTTGGCACTGTTTGAGCACATCATTGCATCTGGCCCGAAATGTGAAGTTGCTTGCAAATTCTGGCGCATTGAAAAGCGAAAAGAAAGGGTCCACGAACTCGAACTCGAACCCGAAATTGACTACGGCATCTCGCACCATTCGAGCAACGTCCCGCACAAGGCACAGCCGCTCGGGCTCGTTTTCTCGGATCGACGATGAGACATACACGGAAAAGACTTTGGACGGTGCCATGACACGACGCGATACCACTCCAGTGAGACACGGCTCTACCGATCCTCCAGCATCAGGTTCCTCCTCGTCTGCCTTTCCATCAAGCATATTGGCATATTCTTGGGCAGCTTTTTCCATGTCTTCGTCCTCCATCCCCACTGGGGACTCTACGTCAGCAGCTTCAACCGCTTGGAAGGCTTCCATCGCTTCGAAGGCTAGTTGCTTCAGCATGTCCGCCAATGCTCTACAACCATTCTTTGTACACAGAACTGCTGCTTGCGCAAACGCATCATTCGCCTTTTGGAAATGATGCTTCACGCCTGTTATGCGCGCATTCTCAAGCGATTTGTTGGCAGCGTTGGCAAGTTGACTTGCGCGCTGCAAATCTTCACAGGCGACTTTCGTGATTTCTGCGTCCGTTGCCTTTGTTGACTCCCCTGCCTCAGCAAAAAGGAGTGCGGACTCAGCAGCCATCTTGACGCTCTCCTCGAAGCCCTCCAGGAACGTGGCCATTACCTCCGATGCCACTTTTGTACGGACTAGCTTCATCATGCGGTCTGCATTGCGGAAGGACAAATCTCTTCGCGCCACGGCAGCCAGCCTGGCCTTCTTCGCTTCCTTTAGCATTCCAGACTCTTCAATCTTCTGCACCAAAGCGATGGCATCGTCAAAGACTTTGAAAGATTGGGTCAGCTTCCCCTCCTCTACTAGTGCCTCTGCTTCCGCGATTTTGGCGCGGGCCCTGCCCAGGAAATCACTCTTGAGCTCGGAGGACAACTCCATTTTCTTTGAATTGCACTTGGAGGAGCGCATCTTATCAGTAGCCTTTTGCAGCTTCACGATGGCTCTCGTCAGAGCCTTTTTGGCCGCCGAAATCGTTGTCTTTGAATCCTCCTCCCGAAAGCTCATGTATTGCAAGTGCGCTCTGCATGAGCTGGCAAAAGCATCCATGACCGTGAAGACAGGTCTCTGTTGATGTAACACCTCTGTCAGGTCCTGGACTGCTTCCTCTCCAGTATCCTGTCCTGGGTCATACTGAAGGTCTACAAGTTCGATGCAGTCACCCTCCTGACAATCTGACATGAGAACGGCTGCGATCACGGGGCCTTCCACGCCTGTAAAATGCTGGGGAATCAGAGCACCATTCTTGTAAAATTTCAACACCCCACGGTCTTCACCGGTTGTAAACTCGAGCTCTAAGCGCACAGAATCCCCCTCCTTGTACGCCCAAGATGCTGCAACGCCTTCAAGCGCCTCCTCGCCCGTACATATATCGCCGTCGTCTGAGTAGAACCTGTTGCTCACATTGGTGTCAGAGGCACGAGTCGGGGATTGAGCACGCGAGGCAACTTGCCAGCTGGAGAGCACGCGAGGCAACTTGCCAGCCCAGCTGGTCTTCCACAGACATCTATGGCCGTTGCTTTGTTAATGGCAGATTGAATACTAATGGCGGTTTGAATGTTAATGACCGTTTGCATGTTTAACCATTTGCATGTTAATCAGCGTATGCTTGCCAATGACGCTTTGCATGTTAATGGTGCTTTGCATGTGAATGGCCGGTTGCTTTACACTGACCATTTGCATGGTGATCCCTCCGGTCTTAATGATAGCAAGGACGCGCAATCAGTACGCGCGAAACTTTATAAAAGGCTACTCTCTGTCAACGCTGACGCATTTTGAACTGAAAATTGTAGCTGATGCGGACGCATCAACGATTTTCAGTTCACGCTAACGCGTCAGTAGACGCTCCGCGTCAGAGCCACTGCCTGGGTTGGTGTTCAAGGAAAGAGATACCAGACGCGGTCTTCAAACTCGTCCTCAAACCAGAAGTCGTCGAGCCCCATGCTCTCGTCCATGACACCAAAAAATATGTCGCTGTCCTCCCCCTCTGGCCTCGGCTTCATTTTTTTAATTCGCATCTCGCATACGAGCTTGCCTCCGTCAGCCACCTCGCCGGTGGTAGCCGACCCAACACTGCTGTCCTCGCATATCAAAAACGAGCCCTGTATGGACATTGATTCGTGGCATTCCTTCCACTGTGGGCCCGAAGTGTCTGTCGAGTCCTGCGTAAGCTCCAGCCAGTGTTCAGCAAAGTCCGACGTCTTGAATGCTGCTTGGTACCTGCATGGTGCCTCATACACAGTCATGCACACTCGCGATGCGGCGCAACTCACACACACACAACCGCAAGTGTGGGTCCCTTGCGTCGCAAAATCTCACTTTTCCAACGCAGATTGAAACTGAGCCTTGGCCTGCTGCATCTCGCCCTTGCCTAGAAGCTCTTCAGCATCCTTCATGATCACCAAGGCCTCCTCGTGTGCAGCGTCCAACGCTAGCTTGGCCTTTGTCCCCGAATCTGCAGCAGGCGTACCAGTGAGGCAAGGCGCATGTGCAGGGGAAAAGGAGGGACAGAAGATGGCAAGCACGCGGCCTAGGTGCACAAGGGTGGGCATGCTACCGCGCAAAGCGTCGAGCTCCGTGAGCAAGCCTTCAAAGCCCTTGCGCGGCAGCTGGCTCTTTCCGGGCACCAGCAGCTTGGCCCGCAGCGACTCGAGCATTTCAACTGCAGACTCAATTCTGCCAGCAAGCAAGGACGCCCGCGCATCTTCGAGCTGCACACCGCGCGCCAGGGCGCAGAGAATGAGCTGGCGCACGCACGGCTGGGAAGCGCGACGTCTGCGCGCAAAGTGCTGAACATGGGAGGGTTTTCTCCGTACCCGCTGCCGCTCTGCTGCGCCCTTCTTCTTGGACGCGCCTCCTCCCATGTCCCCTCCCTCTTTTTCACCTTTTCACGTTATTGGCCGACGCGCTCTTCCCTCTCACACATTGTCCTGACAGGGCAGATGCATTTGGCAACGAACCCAAGCAGTTCGTAAAGAGTAAATAGTACGAGGTTCAGGGGCACAAGAGTGTTTGGCCTGCGGAGCCGAAGGAGCCCGCAGAGATCGGAATACTGCTGCGCGAGGCGGTCACTGGCCCGGCGCGCACACTCGGCGGTGTGGAAGGTGTCGGCGATGCATGCCTGTTTCCAGGCCCCCCCCCCGTGACTGCGCTCTCTGCTCTGGGCCGGGAGGGGGCCAATGGCGCGGAGGGCGCTCAGTGCGCGGGTCCTCCTCGTCATCCTGCAGCTCTGCCTGGCCGTGGAGCACACGCGCACTAGCAGCACGACATGGTTCCGCTGGCCCGCGGCGCTTTCGCTCACGCACGGCGACGCCGGGAGCGGGATGGCCGCGGGGGGTGGTGGCGCAGGGGCAGTGTGTGGAGGTACGCCAACGGGGAGCAGCGGGCTACCGTTGAGCTTCGGGATGATGCGGCTGGTGAGCGAGCACGCGCATGGGTCGCTGGGCTCCCTCGCGTGCTTTCAGCTCCGCGCGCAGCTTACGGCGGGGGGGGGCGGTGCGCCGCGCGTGCAAGCAGCACGTCTGGCGGCATGGGGCAGGCGAGAAGAGCACCGGCGGAGCACCGGCTTGGGGAGGGCAAGGACAGTGGGTGGTGCTGCTGCTCTGGTCGCTCAGGCTCAGGTTCCCGACGATGGTGGCCACGGCCTGAACGCACGAGAGGACGAAGTGTGGACCGCAGCGCGGGACGCGCGGGGAACACCTCTTTGGATAGAGGCTGTGAACGGGGCAACACCCCTGCAGGACGAGGGCGATGAAGCCGACTTCCAGGTCCTAGCTGATGAAGAGTTTGAATACGGCTGGTGGGCTTCTTCGAAGGCGAGTGTGCAGCAGGTGGACCAGGACGACTCGCGCCTGCCTACAGTCGAGATGTGGGAGGGCGACATTGACATTAGGGACTGGAGGGATGGAGAGATGGAGTCAGAGCTCGGGCGCCTGGAAATGGCCGTCGGCGAGGACCGCATGCCGAGCCTGCTGCAGCTGAACAAGGCCATGCATTTGTGCTGCAAGGCGGTGTACAAGGGCCTCGGCCAGGCCGGGCTCGCCAAAGGGCTGCGCGTGCTGAACCTCATGTGGGAGTGCGGCGTGGCGCCAAACAGCCGCTCGTTTGACCTGCTGCTCGATGCGGCCATCGGGTCCGCGGCGCAGGGCAACAAGGAGGCTCTATACGTGGCCCTCACCATTGTCCTCAACATGTGCGAGCTGGGCATCGCACCGCGCGTCATCTTGGTCAACCAGCTCCTGAAGCAGGTTCTCAAGGCCACGGGCAACGTCGAGGAGGACTTCAGCCTCGCGTTGAAAGTGATGGACGCGGTGAGTGCCTCGGGTTTGCCGCTGGACATTTACACCTACAATTCTTTCGTAGCAGCGACCGCACTCCAGCCGCAGCAAGGCCCTCACCATTCCCTTCGTCTGATGGCGCGCATGCGCCGCCACAAAGTCAAGCCCGACATCGTCACATACAACGCCTTCCTGCACACTTGTGCCAAGAGCTGCCACGTTCATGGCTACCCGAAAACATTCTCAAAAGTACTCTGTAGTGACTCGACATTGGCTTTGTACTAGGACAGGACAAGTAAACTAAAGAGAACTAAACACACTGTCTCAAAAGTACTCTCAGTAGTGACACGACATAGTACAATACACTTGGACACTGTAGTAGCAGTTAGTAGTAGTTAGTTGAACTAAACACGCGTCTTGTGTTCAGTAGTGACTCGACATAGTACAATACACTTGGACACTGACTTTGAGAATGTACTCCAGGCTCGTCCGCCGCGCGTGGCGCATGTTGCACCTGCTCCGCGAGCGTCCGCGTGGTCTCCGGCCCTCGGTAATCTCATATAATGCCGTCGCGCACGCTTGTGCGCGTGCGGCCGCTGCTGCACCGGCAGACAAGATGCGCAAGATGAGCGCGAGCGCGAGTGCTCGGCATGGGCATGGTGGCACGGGGCGGATGTGGAGACCAGGAGGCGGTGAGGATGAGGAAGCGGAGGGAGGCGACGATGACCTGTCATCCGTGTTTGCGCGTGGGCGGCTGCTGGAGGAGATGCTCAAGCTCGAGGAGTTGATGCGGGAAGACGGCGTCGCCGCCGACTTGCGCTCCTTCTCCACCATCCTGCACGGCACAAATTCCCCCCCCCCCCAAAAAGTGTTGTCTACAGTGACCTTCTTATATACATTAAGTGTACTCAAAAATCAGGACACTGATTTTTGAGAAATTGTGTCAGGCCTCGCGCGCGGCATTGACCGCATGGTTGTCGACACGCTCGCCATCCCCCCCCGCGACGCCCGCGCCGACTACGCCGACGCCGACAACCAGCTTGGCCGCATTCGGCGCCTCCAGACGTCACGCGGCGCCATGAGGTCCGGAGCAGGGGGCGCTTGGAAGCCTGTCGTGTCAGCAGAAATGCGCATGGATCTCGTCGCCCAGGTGAGTGTTTGGGGTTCAGGGTTCAGGGCAACCATTTTTTTCAAGTGTTGGACGTGAGTGTTGCAAGTATTTCAACTGTTGGACGTGAGTGTTGATGAGTGTTGCACGTGAAACACTTGAGCTTTCAAGTTCGTGAGTGTTGGACGTGAAACACTTGAGCCGTGCTGCGGGACTTGAAACACTTGGCATGACATGTGTGTTGCTAATGTGTTGCTAACGTGTTGTTAATGTGTTGTTAATGTGTTGCTATTGTGCTGCTAATGTGTTGCTATTTTGTTGCTAATGTGTTGCTAATGTGTTGCGAATGTGTTGCTAATGTGCTGCTAATGTGTTGCTATTGTGTTGCTAACGTGCTGCTAATGTGTTGCTGATGTGTTGCTAACGTGCTGCTAATGTGCTGTTAATGTGTTGCTAATGTGTGTTGCTAACGTGTTGCTAATGTGCTGCTAATGTGCTGCTAATGTGCTGCTAATGTGCTGCTAATGTTTTTCGGGACTTGAAACACTTGTGCCGTGCTGCGGAGCTGTTAGTCGTGTGTGTGTGTGTGTGTGTGTGTGTGTGTGTGTGTGTTTACAATATCACATTGGTGCAACACTTGCGCGGTGCAGCAGAGCACTTTTATACAAATATAAAATGTGTGCGTGTGTGTGTGTGCTTGTGTGTGTGTGTGTGTATGTGTGTGTGTAAAGTGTGTACAAACATACAAATATTAAGTGTGTGCGTGTATATACATACATATATACATGTATATCATAGGTGCAACACTTGTGCTCTGTCCAGGCACATTAGTGTTGCTAATGTGTTGCTGATGTGTGTCCAACGTGTTGCTAACGTGTTGCTAACGTGTTGCTAATATATGATAGGTGCAACACTTGTGCGGTGCAGCAGAGCGCTTACTCATCGACATGTCCGGGTGTCATTCTGAAAAGTATACAAAAATATAAAATATGCATGTGTGTGTAAGTGTGTAAGTGTGTGTGTGTGTGTGTGTGTGTGCGTGCGTAATATGTGTTACTCATGGACATGTCGGGGTGTCATTCTGGAAAGTTAATCCTAGTAGTAAATAAACATCAGTGGTGAAACATAATACTACCAGTTAATCAACATCAGTGGTAAAATTCAATACAAGTAGTAAAGAAACATCAGTGGTGTCATTGATAGTCTCTATCCTGCAATTACATTAATCTAGTAGTAAATAAGCATCAGTGGTAAAATGTTGATTGACTTTTAGTATTAATTAGTTATACCACTGATGTTTACTGACTACTAGAATTAATCATAGTCTCTATTCTGCAATCATGTGTAGTAAATGTACTAGGGCACTGACTTCTAAGAGTATTTTTCCCGGCAAGGGCCTACGGCCGATGGGCGCATGTGTTGCTAATGTGTTGCTAATGTGTGTTGCTAATGTGTGTTGCTAATGTGTTGCTAATGTGTTGTGCTAATGTGTTGCTAATGTGTTGCTAATGTGTGTTGCTAATGTGTTGCTAATGTGTGTTGCTATTGTGTTGCTAATGTGTTGCTAATGTGTTGCTAATGTGTGTTGCTAATGTGTTGCTAATGTGTGTTGCTAATGTGTTGCTAATGATGGGCGCATCACCCGGAGACCACGAATGACCGCGCCGTCTTCGAAGTAGTTAGTTGAACTAAACATCGCCCTGAGACCACGAATGACCGCGCCGTCTTCGAAGTAGTTAGTTGAACTAAACATCGCCCGGAGACCACGAATGACCGCGCCGTCTTCGAAGTAGTTAGTTGAACTAAACATCGCCCGGAGACCACGAATGACCGCGCCGCCTTCGAAGTAGTTAGTTGAACTAAACATCGCCCTGAGACCACGAATGACCGCGC
>Ga0315899_10002053_pt1 | contig 22558 bp, 20 predicted proteins | sample LakEriMetagenome_2_FD_203518 | JGI IMG/M metagenome (GOLD analysis project Ga0315899, IMG submission 203518) | Freshwater fungal communities from buoy surface, Lake Erie, Ohio, United States - Buoy 4 MA112 | ecosystem: Environmental > Aquatic > Freshwater > Lake | place: USA: Lake Erie, Ohio... | reverse complement strand
GGCATTCGGAGGAAGTACCAAATCTTTTACCTTTACCTCACAAGGTTTAACAACATGGACAATCAATCATTGATTAGAGAGCGCATTACGAGTTCCATTCAGCTGAAGCAATCATTACTTGAAAACACGGCGCTATTACAAACAACAAATAAACTTGCGGAAATAATTGTTGCCTGCTACAACAACGGCGGGAAAGTGCTGTGGGCCGGAAACGGTGGCAGTGCTGCAGATGCGCAACATTTAGCCGCAGAACTTACCGGACGATTTTATTACGATCGTCCTGCATTATCGTCGGAAGCATTACACGTAAATACATCCTACATCACTGCTGTCGCAAATGATTATGCATACGATTTAATCTACAGTCGTTTGATTAGCGGCATTGGCAAAAAAGGAGATGTACTGATCGGACTATCGACCAGCGGTAATTCGGGAAACGTTGTCAATGCCTTGATTAAGGCTAAAGAAATGGGCATTGCAACTGTCGGATTCACCGGTGAAGGCGGAGGTAAAATGAAAGAACATTGTGATTTGTTGTTTGCTATTCCTTCACGCGATACGCCACGTATTCAGGAATGTCACATGTTGCTCGGTCACACCGTTTGTGAAATTGTTGAAACCACATTGTTTCCAAAATGATCAACGAAGCGGTTGTATTGGCGGGCGGTTTTGGAACACGACTAAAAACAGTTGTTAGTGATGTACCCAAACCCATGGCGCCTGTTGCCGGAAAGCCATTTCTACATTACGTATTATCGCGATTAGCACAATCCGGAATTTCTCGCGTAGTATTATCAGTCGGATATTTATCGGAACAAGTAATTCAACACTTCGGCGAATCGTACGCCGGAATGGAAATTTCCTATGCCGTAGAGGAAACGCCATTGGGAACAGGTGGCGGCATACGTCTTGCTTTGCAAAAGTGCAGCAGCGCACACGTTTTAGTGCTTAACGGCGATTCGTGGTTTGACTTCCCGTTGAAACCATTTTATGAATTTCATCTGGAAAGTTCTGCCGATGTGAGTATGGCATTGCGTGATGTAGATGACGGCGCGCGTTACGGAACCATTGAATTAGACGGGAAACGTGTTAAAGCTTTTCGTGAGAAGTCGGAAGAGTTTGCCGGGAAGCAGCTTATTAATGCGGGTTTATACATTATTCGTAAAAAAAGTTTTTTGCAACATACACCCGAAGATCAAGCATTTTCGATTGAGTATGATTTCTTTGCACGCTATGCACAACGCCTGCAATTTCAAGGCTACCGAACCGAAGGATACTTTGTAGACATCGGATTACCGGAAGATTATTTCAAAGCGCAAGAAGAATTTCGTCAGCGTTATTCATAAAAGAAGGAGATCAAATTGATCTCCTTCTTAATTAATGTCCTAAGTTAAAGCTGTACATATTAAATACAGCGCCAACAATTTCATTGAACTCAAGACGCACTAATAATTCTCATTTTTTCTAACAACAGCATTTGTGCTGTCCGAAATTAAAGTGCTGCATTAGCTATTTTTGCAACAGCCTTGCTAATTCTACCAGCAACCTTTGCATCAGCAGTGCATGACTTGGAGCTTTCCTGCATGTCAGCAGCCTTGCTCATCATTTCAGAATACTCCGACATCATTGAAGGATCGGTTGGGTTGGCCTTATATTTTTTCATAAAAGCAACATAATCATCTGCGAACGCCTCATAATCAGAGCAGAACTGTTCACAATCGCCTGCTGCATCATCACCTGAAGAGGATGATTCAGGACGCTCCTCCTTTTGTAAAGCAGATGACAATTGAAAAGATTTCAAGCCATCTAATTTATCAACAGACCAACGAATGTATCCCGTCTCTCCCTTTTTAAGTTTCATCAAGCCGGTTACGTCTTCTGATGAATAAGGACCACCCATACCACCTTCTGTAGCTTGCTTGACGGTCACAGGTCCAGACTCGCCTAGTAATTCAATACCAAAACCTACGTGATAATCCTCTCCGCCATTAGTACCAAAAGGGTTGATGTTGTCAGTTGGAAAATCAAAATCCTTATCAGTGCGCTTTACCTCTACCGAAATAATTGCCCCCCCCGAAAAAGAACCTTCTTCTACCTTGAGCACATAATCTTTGTCTATAACCTCAAAATAAGCGCCCAAGTCACCCTTAATACTCGTGCTTTTCGGCTTAATTGTCACTTCTGATGTTTCTTTCTTTTCATCTCCCCCACAACTTGTTAGAATAACAGTGGACAAGACAACTGTACCAATAATAGACAGAAATTTTTTCATTGTTTGTTTAGATTTGATCTATTCCTACTCTTTACGATTTTCAGAAACTCGCTGTTTTTTAGACTGGTTTTCTTGACTCCACATTAATTGACCTCAACGTGATTGTGCACATTTAAAGCACACTAATACCAAAAAAGTTCAACCGTGTGGCGAATATACAATATTTTATGCAACAGTAATTGTCTTCGTCAAACAACTATCTACCTGCCATTGTACCTGCCATTTGGAATGCCGCGTACAAATCAACTACGCCTCCTGTTTTACTTAACGTTCCAAACTTCACTTTCTTCTTCTTTTCACCCGGAATAATCACCTTCTTTTTCTTCAATGATTTATCCGAAGAGGATTCGATAATTTGCTTCACCTGTACTACAGTTAACGTTGGGTGATACGACCAGATTACTGCTGCAACACCAGCGCAAACCGGCGCTGCCATTGATGTTCCGCTGTGTTTCACATAACCGCCGTTATCTTCGCAAGACATGATATCTACTCCCGGAGCAAATACATCAACTTTGACTTGACCATAATTGGTGAAAGGGGCAGCAGATTTTTTACCGGATTTCCATGACAATGCTCCCACCTCAATCCAATTCCCCGCTTCACCCCCTCCGGCTACAGCGAAATTATCGTTAGGAAAAATATCGGACAGATCGTTGTTCTTGCTATCATTTCCGGCGGCGTGAATCAACAGAACTCCATTAAGTTCAGCATAACGAACAGCGTCATCTACGACAATTTTGTTATGTCCATAGGATTTCCCGAAAGACATGTTGATGATTTTGGCTCCATTGTCAACCGCGTAACGAATACTATTTGCAACGTCTTTATCGCGCTCGTCACCATCAGGAACACAACGAATACCCATGATTTTAACCGCGTTCGCAACACCCCAAATTCCTACATTATTGAAACGGTTCGCTGCAATAATACCTGCCACGTGAGTGCCGTGACCTGCGTCAGGACCTTTGATATCCGGGTTGCCATAATAACGTTCATTTTGATCATCGTAGTTATCACCAACAATACCACGTGGGTCGAATTCTAAATTCAAATGATAATTCAGACGCGCATCAATTTGCTTCTTACCATCATTGATGTCCTTCTGCAACTTCGACAAATCTTCAGCTTTGCGCACAGTCAACTTCATCACTTTGTGTGCTTTCGCGAATTGCGGCGTTGGTTGATACGCTTTGAACGCTTCGAACGTTAATGTATCCGATTTAGCCTGAGCCTTGATGTCTTTGAAATACATCGTAAAGAAATCGAGTTGACGCTTAATGCCTTGAAACTCTTTTACTTCTTTGTCGTGATCCGCCTTCAACTTCAGGTAACGATCGTAATCCGCTTTTTCATCGGCCTTGATAGAGCCGGGATCACGCTTTGCGAAACGCTTATCTAAAGGACGCAACTGACGCACTAGTTCAAGGTTATCGTAATGAACGTTCTTGCCGTCTTTTCCACCGATAAAATTCCATCCGTAGATATCATCTACGTATCCGTTCTTGTCGTCGTCAATTCCGTTGCCCGGAATTTCGCCCGGATTGCGCCACATTACATCTTTTAAATCTTCGTGTGTATAATCCACACCACCGTCAATTACCGCAACGATAATTGTGTCGGGCTTTTTAGAACCAACCAGTTCTTTGTACATTTTTTCTGTTCCTACACCGCGAACTTTATCTTGCTTGTAAGAAAGATTAAACCAGTTTTCCGGGGCTGTTTGCGCCCACGACATACTTACTGTGAGCGCGGCAGCAATGGCAATACTTATTTTTTTCATTGGAATTAATTTAACTGACTATTAATAATAACCGAAGATAACACGTTGACTACTACTTTTTCCTGACAAGAGGATGATCGGTAATAAGGCGTTACGGGCGGTTTGATATTCGAATTATTACTTTAACACTTCGCGGGAAATAACCAACTTCTGAATCTCTGAAGTTCCTTCACCGATAGTGCACAACTTCGCATCGCGATAATGTTTCTCTACCGGAAAGTCTTTGGTATAACCGTAACCACCAAAAATCTGAACGGCTTCATTCGCAGTTCGAACAGCAACTTCAGAAGCGTAGTATTTACAGAACGCACCTTCTTTGGTCATTTTCTGACCTTTGTTCTTTTTATCAGCGGCGAGGAATGTCAACAATTCAGCCGCTTCTATTTCCGTAGCCATATCTGCTAATTTGAAAGCGATAGCCTGGAACGCGGAGATCGGCTTTCCGAACTGGTGACGTTCTTTGGAATACTGTAATGCCGCATCATACGCACCTTTTGCGATTCCTAAAGACAATGCTGCAATAGAAATACGTCCGCCGTCCAACACCTTCATGGCCTGAATAAAACCATCCCCCTCTTTTCCTAGCATCTGATCTTTGTGCACACGACAATTATCGAAAATCAACTCTGCTGTTTCCGATGCGCGCATTCCTAGTTTATTTTCTTTCTTTCCTGATGTAAAACCGGGAGTTCCTTTTTCAATAATGAATGCCGACATGCCGTGCGCATCGCCCTTTTCGCCGGTACGCACAATAACCACAGCAACATTTCCTGAGATCGCGTGTGTGATAAAATTTTTGGATCCGTTGATGACGTAGTAATCACCGTCTTTAACGGCCGTAGTCAGCATTCCGCCGGCGTCAGAACCGGTATTTTGTTCTGTTAAGCCCCATGCACCAATCCACTCTCCTGTTGCAAGTAAAGGCAAATATTTTTTCTTCTGTTCTTCATTACCACACTGAAGAATATGTCCTGTGCACAAGGAATTATGAGCGGCCATACTTAGACCGATACTTCCACATACTTTCCCTAATTCGGTAATAGCAGTAACGTATTCGAAATAACCGAAACCTGAACCGCCGTACTCCTGTGGAACCAGAACGCCCAGCAAACCGAGGTCACCCAGTTGTTTCATGATTTCAACAGGAAATTCCTGAGACTCATCCCACTCCATAATACGGGGACGAATTTTTTCATCTGCAAATTTGCGTACCATTTCAGCAATCATGTGCTGATTTTCGTTCATTGAAAAATCCATGTCTTGAATATTTTAAGCGGTTTTGAGGGCGATTGCAAAAGTACGGTTTACTTGCTGCCTGTAGCACCCGATATACAACAAAAAATCAGTCGCTATAGTTCACCAGACTTATAATATTATCGCAGAATGGAAGTAAACAGGCGCGTCCCTGCAGCGCATCTAATTCCACAATAAACCCGAACGCAGCAATTTCGGCACCTAACTTCTTGCACAACATCGCGGCAGCTGCAGCAGTTCCGCCGGTTGCCAATAAATCATCATGAATAAACACACGCATTCCGGGTTGGAGCGCGTCTTTATGGATTTCTATTTTGGCTGATCCATACTCCAAATCGTATTCCTGAGAAATAGTTTCGGCGGGTAGTTTTCCTGCTTTACGAATGGGAATAAAGGGCACGTTCAATGAGGCAGCAACGGCATATCCGTAAATAAAACCGCGACTCTCGATGCCAATTACAGCGTCGATTTTCTGACCTTTAAGATGGTCGGTGAATCCTTTAACAACGACAGCTCCCAATTCGGGCTGTTGTAACAGCGTTGTGATATCTTTAAACTGAATTCCCGGCTTCGGAAAATCGGGGACGTTACGAATGACTTTTCTTAAAATTTCCACTGATCTTAGAGTGTGAGATAAGGAACAATTTTACGGTATAATTCCTCATTCACCAAAAGGCAGCCTTTAATTCCGGCAACAGAAGTAAATGGTCCGTGTTGTTTGCGATAATTGACAATTCCTTGTGCAACGGCAGGTGTGAAATACGGATGCTTTTTGAAATCGGAAACCTGAGCTGTGTTGATTGAAATTTTTGTAATGCGATTCGTGTCCACCGTTATGCGACTTTCAAAACCTGTCAGCACCTCTGGTTCAAGTCCGTACACTTCGAGCAATTGCTGCTTATTGGAATAACCTCCAAGCTTCTCGCGATACGCGATCATGCGCTTCGCGAGCACCGGCCCAATACCGGGCAACTTTACCAGATCAGTTGAATCGCTGCGGTTGATGTCTATTAGCTTCGGTGCTGCAGGAACAACAACAGTTTCTTTCTTCGGCAGTTCATCCGGCAATGCAATATACGGTTTCCATTCTTCATACAATTCGGGTGTAACCACGAACAGCTTCTTCACATCTTCCCGCACTTTGAATTGACCGCCTTTGTCTCTGAACTTAATCACGGACGCTGCTTGTCCTTTTGATAAACCCAATTTCATCCACTCGGCCGCGTTAATTGTGTTTGGATCAAAAACAAAAAGTTCCCGTTTCTTTTCCTGCAATTCCTGCTGGTGATAAATCGGTTCGTCTTTGATTTCAACCGCCGCATTTGCTGAAGCTTTCCATACTTGCCATTGCGGAAGTTCCAACATCTCTTTTAACGAGTTATCGTTTGTCCACCATCGCATCGTTGATAAACCAATAACGATAAACAACAACACCAACGTGCCGACTCTTTCACCGGTAGTCATTCCGAAGTATTGTTTGATAAACTTCATGGTAATACTAAGCGCGCTTACTAATTGATCGATTAATCAATAAATACACAGGAAAACCGATGAGAACTATGAGCAGTCCTAAACCCGTGTTGACAAAATCCATAAAGAGCAAAATCAACGAAACCGCTCCGGCAGCGAGGATATAAATTGCAGGAATGAAAGGATACCCAAGCGCCTTGTAAGGACGTGCAGTTCCGGGTTCTGTTTTACGCAAGCGAAATAAACCTGCAATAGTAACGATATAAAAAAGCAAAGAAGCAAACGTAGAATACACCAGCAAATCGCTGTACGTTCCGGAGAAACATAACACAGAAGCCCACACACATTGAATCCACAAGCCCACAGCAGGAACCGACTTTTCGTTTAATACACCTGCCTTTTTGAAGAACAAACCATCTTTAGCCATAGCATAATACAAGCGTGCGCCGGCAAGAATGATTCCGTTATTACACCCGAATGTGGAAATCATAATTAATAATGCCATCAATACAGTTGCCGTATTGCCGAGCATCATACTTGCAGCAGCCGATCCTACACGATCCATTTCTGCAAATGCTACACCGCGTTCTGCAACTGTTGCTCCAGCAACATCACCATTAAGCGGCAACAAAGCCAGGTAAGCGAGATTAGCAAGACAGTATAATACTGTAACGATGGTGGTGCCAAGAATTAAACTGCGCGGTATGTTGCGTTGCGGGTCTTTAATTTCTCCTGCGATGTACGTAACATTATTCCACGCATCGCTGGAGAATAATGAATTGATCATGGTCATTCCAAATACAGCCACCAAACCCCAGCCATATATTTCATTCCACGAACCCACGCCGGAATCGTTGACTACCCAGCGTTTGGCTTCCCACATGTCCGTGAAATTGGAATTCCATGTAGCACTACCGATTCCGATTGCCAAACCAAAAATGATTAGAGCAAAAAGTGCGAGCAATTTTGCAGAAGTGAAAATTTTCTGAATCCACGAACCGCCTTCAACACCGCGACTATTCAACCACGTAAGAAACACAATTGAACCGACGGCTACTAATCGTCCCGAGGTTATATCAATAGCACCAACAGACAACAACACTTGTCCTAACCCTAAATTGGGCAACAACTCGGAAGTGTAGTTGGCGAATGCTGTTGCAACGGCAGCAATAACACCCGTTTGTATTACTGAGAATACACTCCAACCATATAAGAACGCAGGAAGTTTTCCCCACGCACGTCGAATGTAAACGTATTGTCCTCCTGCTTCGGGCATCATTCCCGCCAACTCGCCATAGCTGAGTGCAGCGGCCATGGTAATAATACCTGTAAGTACCCATGCCAACAAGAGCCAACCCGATGCGCCCAGATCGCGCGCCATGGCGCTACTTACCAAAAAAATTCCTGAGCCGATCATAGAACCGGCAACTACGGAAGTAGCGTCGAGAAGTCCGAGTTTTCGTTTGAATGTGGACATAAAAAAGGGCGGGAAAACCCGCCCGAAAATTATTATTTAGGCGCGTTGAGTTTGCTGTGTCTTCTGCTGTATATGAAATACACAGCAATGCCGATTACTCCCCAAATTACAAAAGCTACCCACGTTTCTGCACGAACGAAGTACATCAGGAAAAGATTAAATGCAACTCCTAATGTGCCTACCAGGTACACTGCAGGTGTTTTATATGGTCTTTCCAATTCGGGCTTTTTATATCGCAGGATCATTACTGCCACACAAACCATACTAAATGCCAGTAATGTTCCCATACTGCACATTTCAGAAACTCGACTTATCGGAGTAAGCGCTGCAACCAAAGAAATAATTCCACCTACCAGAATTGTGCTTCGGAAAGGAGTTTTAAACTTCGGATGAAGATCCCCGAACATCTTAAAGGGCAATAGACCATCCTTAGCCATACCGAGGAATATACGAGTTTGACCAAGCATCATTACAAGCATCACGGAAGTAAGACCGGCTGTTGCTGCGATCGTGATCAGGAAAACAGCCCACTTGATTCCAACACCGTCAAAGGCAGATGCTACAGGTGCAGCCAAATCTAGTTGCTGATATGGCACCATTCCTGTCAAAACTAGCGAAACAAGGATATAGAGAATAGTACAAATAACAAGAGACATTACAATAGCGAAAGGCACATCTTTCTTCGGATTGATAGCTTCACCGGCTTGAGTAGAAACAGCGTCAAAACCGATGTAAGCGAAGAAAACAATTGTAGCTGCCGTAAGTACGCCTCCAAACCCGAATTGAACAGTTTCTTTACCATCCACCGTTGAATGGATTTCATCAGGGATGAATGGCGTCCAGTTTTCTGTGTCGATAAAGAATGCACCGGCGATAATTACGAAAAGAACAACCGCAATCTTAATGATAACGATAATATTATTTGTACTTGCTGCTTCTTTGATTCCTTTTACGAGAATGGCAGTAACCAACCATGTAATCAGGAATGCGGGAAGATTAAATGCAAATGCAGGAGCTGCCTGTCCCAGTTCCGCATATTTAGCAGTAGCGGTAGTCATGTCATTGCATAACCATATCGGAAAATCTAAATGAAATAAGTGGAGCAGCTTTACAAAGTAACCACTCCAGGCTACGGCAACAGTAGTAGCTCCCATCATGTATTCCAAAATCAAATTCCAACCTATAAACCAGGCGAACAATTCACCTACTGTACCGTAAGCATAAGCGTAAGCAGATCCTTCAACAGGAAGCACCGAGGCAAACTCTGCATAGCACAATGATGCAAACAAACACCCGATACCGGCGATAACAAATGATAAAGCAAGCGCGGGACCGGCATAATCGTGCGCCGCAATGCCCGTAAGGGTAAATATTCCCCCACCGATAATTGCACCGATGCCCAAAGACGTGAGCCCCCATTTGGTTAACACACGTTTGAGATCGCTCTTCTTCATGTCTGCTTCAAAAGCAGATACAGGTTTAACTCTCCAAATAGACATATTACAGTTTTAGTTACTGATACCGAATCACCAAATATAACCAAGAATCCCAAACGAGAAATGTATTTTTGCAGCATGGTTACAATACTGTTTATACTGGGTTATCTGGCCATCATTTTCGAACATCCGTTGAAATTAAACAAGACGGCGTCGGCGCTGGTTACCGGAGTTTTGTGTTGGACGGCCTGGATTTTAACCGGCGATTCCGAATTCATTAATTCGTTTTTAGGCGAACAGTTAGGTGGTCTTGCCGGAATTTTGTTTTTCCTGTTAGGCGCGATGACCACTGTGGAGCTTATTGACGCGCACGACGGATTTGAAGTTATCACAGGAAGAATAACGACAACGAACAAACGCAAGCTGATCATCATTATCAGCGTGATTTCATTTGTCCTATCTGCTGTGCTTGATAACCTTACTACCGCAATCGTGATGATTACGTTGATCAGAAAACTAACGGAAGACAAAAACGATCGTATGTTTTTCGGTGGTGCTGTGGTTATTGCGGCAAACGCGGGTGGTGCATTTTCTCCGATCGGCGATGTTACAACCACGATGCTTTGGGTAGGAAACCAGATTACTGCGGGTAATATTATTACCAGCTTATTTATTCCGTCACTCGTATGTATGTTGGTTCCATTGTTGTGGATGTGGGTTAAATTGAAAGGTAATGTTCAGCGTCCTTCATTGGAAAATGGAAGTGGTCGCAGTAAAGTAAAAACAACAGAAGCTGAAAGAAACACCGTTTTCATTTTCGGAACAGGCGTGTTGGTGTTCGTTCCTATTTTTAAATCAATCACGCATTTGCCTCCATTTATGGGTATTTTGTTGGGAGTTGGTTTATTATGGATTGTTACGGAAATCATTCACAAACAAAAGAACGACGAACACAAAACCGAACTATCTGTTGCGGGAGCCTTGCAGCGTGTTGATACACCAAGCATCTTATTTTTCCTTGGAATTCTTTTGGCGATAGGCGCATTAGAAGGTACAGGCGTGTTGCATCATTTGGCGGAGGAAATGGATCACATGATTGGTAACATTGATTTGATTGCAATCGTGATCGGACTTGCTTCGGCGGTAATAGATAACGTTCCATTAGTAGCTGCTGCGCAAGGCATGTATTCGTTAGCGGAATATCCAACTGATCATCATTTGTGGGAAATCATGGCATATTGTGCAGGAACAGGTGGTAGTGTTCTAATTATCGGTTCGGCTGCAGGTGTTGCCATTATGGGCATTGAGAAGATCAGTTTTATCTGGTATTTGAGAAAAATTTCATTCCCGGCGTTGCTTGGATTTTTGTCCGGAGCATTAGTATATATCGGGCAAGAGATGCTGCTGAACGGATAAGGAATGACTGCCGCACAAAAACATTATCGTGAAATTGTTACGCTTTTTGAATCGCACGCCGATTCGAAACGGGCGTCAGGTGCTAAAGCCTATATGCGTAATCAGTTTGATTTTTTCGGATTGACATCGCCCGATCGTAAACATCTTGTGCGTGAGTATTGGAAACAACACGGACCAATTACTATCAACGATCTGCCTGAGTTTATTGAATTGTGTTGGCAACATCCCATGCGCGAAATGCAGTATGCAGGAATGGATGCAGTAATTCAGCATGCGAAAAAATTACAACGCAAAGACCTCGCGATGTTGGAATTAATGATCACCGAAAAGTCGTGGTGGGACACGGTTGATTTGGTTGCAGCGCGTTGTGCCGGCGTGTACTTTCAAAAATTTCCGGAAGAAATTCCGTTACGAATAGAGGCTTGGATGCAGTCGGGAAATTTATGGTTAATGCGAAGCGCATTGTTGTTTCAATTGCACTATAAACATCAAACGAATGTGCAACTGTTGCAGTCGCTAATTATTCGCTTACAACATCATCCCGATTTTTTTATTCGTAAAGCTATCGGTTGGGTGCTGCGTCAATATGCAAGAACCGACGCCCGTTTCGTAAAGCATTTTGTGAATACGCAGGAGTTATCTGCGCTGTCGAAAAAAGAAGCATTGAAGAATTTGTAATTCTCTACTCAGCGCTCTTGACTATTTCCCACGTATGATCGGATAACAACGTCATGGAGCACACGAATTCATACGGACAAGAATTTCCCCATTCATCCGGAGCCACCATCGACAAAACGTCTTTACCAGATTTCGTATTATACAGATGATACGTATGACCGATTAATGGTTTAAAATTCATATCCGCCTGATACATTCGTTCGGATAACTCCACGCGATCATGAATTCCTTGTGCTTGTTGCATCAACAATTCAACTTGCTTTCGAATTTGATCCAGCTGACGATTCGTTTGTTCGTACATCGCCGACATAGCCAATCCTTTCGTGCGCCCTTTATCAATTGGCTTGATGATGGCACTTCCAACGTGATGCGCATACGGCAACAATCCCGGATGTTCAGCTACTTTGTCGGGATCAATCGGATTTTCGAAATCGGCAGAGGAGGAATTATTCATGCTGTAACAACAGTTAATTGTTGTAGTTGTTTACGAAAGTCGACTTTTCAATTGTGCATCGAGTACCGCCAATCCTTCTTCAAATGAATGTGGATTGTACTTCAACTCGCGGATGGCTTTATCCAAAATAAAACCTGTTCGTGGCGGACGTTTAGCGGGCTGTTTGATAGTAGAGGATTTAGAAGGTGTTATCAATGACTCATCCAATTTCCAGAATCGCGCTACACGCTGCACCAATTCCAACACGCTCATAAAATCTTTCCCGGAAATATGATAAATACCGGTAGCTTTTTGTTCAGCGATCAGTACACAACCTTCCGCTAAATCTTCTGCCAGTGTCGGAGAACGGAATTGATCATCCACAATATTAAGTGCTTGTCCTTTGCCTAATGCATCTTTTGCCCAAAGCACAATATTGGAACGACTCATTGCATCTGCAACACCATATACAATGATGGTGCGAACAATTGCCCATGGAAATTCACATTTCTTTACCAACTCCTCGGCCTGCAATTTTGTTTCAGCGTAATAGCTTAACGGATTCGGAGCATCCTCTTCCCTATACGGACCATTTTCTCCATCGAATACAAAATCGGTAGAGAGATGTATTAACTGTCTTTGTTTAATTTCAGGCAATTTACTAATCGCGCTTGTTAAATACTCAACAGCTTTAAAATTGAGCTTCAATGCACCTTCACGTTCACTCTCGCACTGATCGACATTGGTCATTGCAGCAGTATTGATGACAATATCGGGGTGAAGTGTAGTAACGATTTTTTGCACCTCTGCTTCGTTGGTGATATCGAGCGCATGGTAAGAATATCCTGCAGTTTGCGTGTATCGATTTTCTCCTTTGGACGTTGCATGTATTTCCCACGTTGGAGAAATTGTATTACGCTGCACTAAAGTGGCAATTAATTTTTGTCCGAGCAGGCCGTTGGATCCAGTGATGAGAACTTTTTTCATGTGCGTAAATCATATTCGTTTTCAATGTTACGAATAATGAGGGATTAATTGAATATGCCAGTCAAGCAACTTCAGCAGAATCAACGCTTCTTCCAGTCTGTCTCCAATATGATATTAATCATACCGTAAGTTGCCGTATTGGTATACATTAGTTTCATGAAAGCATCACGATTGTTTGTTCCTTTACTACTAACAACACATTTGTTATTTGCACAGCTTCCGCCAAGCCATTACTCGCGGGGATTTTCGGCGTATGCAGAGATAGGCGACAACAGCGCGCCGGGAACAAGATTTCCTTTCGGCACTGCCTTAGGATTTCACGGGATGTTCAAGAATCACACCTTGGGATTTCGTCATGCTGTATTTACAGATTTACAAATTTTCGCACGTGCAAACCGATATGTGTTTGATGGTGTGTATTACGGTTACCAATTCAACCAACGCAATTACTACGTGATGCCATCTGTTGCTTTTGGCGCTACAGAAACACGTGTCGATAACAAAGCGTTACACAATTATTCGTACGGAATAGAAACTGCTTTTGAAACGGGAGTTTACATTCGCGGCAACGGTATCAGCTTGCGCGGCTTACTGCATTGGAATCCGGACTATATGTATAGTGGAGTCACGGTGCAACTGCGAACCGGATGGATGTGGAATGATAAAACAGAAAATTAAAGATCCCAGATACGGTCTTTACGATTTCTTTTCGGATTGAAATATTCTTTGTTTTCAAGAATAAAAGCCATAATGAAATACATAATTACCGGAGAACCGAAAGTAAAGAATGAAAGGTACACGAAATACATTCGAATACGAGTAGTTCGAATGCCTAATTTTTTTTCCCACCATTGGCAAACTCCAAACGCCTGATTCTCGAACCAAGTTGCGATAGAGTCCATAAATTTATTTCCGGTGATACGTGCCATTGGTCAAATATAAAAAAATCAGAGTGATCCAAAGTTAAATAACTTGCACTATACTGATTGTCGCACGATCAAACGTGGTGATAATGTTCCGGCATCGCTTTCGGTTGCGGAATCGGTTTTATTTATCATCTTCAGCAACCTTTCAATCGCATGACGACTTAGATCTTCCACAGGTTGCTCCACAGCTGTAACGGGCGGAGAACATACGCGGAATGCTTCAATATCATCAAAGCAGATCAAGGCCACATCTTTCGGGATTTTTTTACCCAATGCAGCCAGTGTTTCAATCACTACCAAGCCGACTCGATTGTTGGCTGCGAAGATCGCGTCCGGAACATAATCGCTTTTCATAAGTTTGGTAACTGCAGCAGCAGTGTCTTTTTCCAAATTATCGAAAGAAGCTTCCACAATTACATCCGGATTGACCTGAAATCCTTTTTTAATTAGTGCTGCTTCGTATCCTTTTCTGCGATCGTTTATAGAACTCAAGTGCGATGGTCCGATCGTAATCAACGCCACACGCTTTCTGCCTGATTCAATCAAATGTTCCGTCGCGCGTTCTGCACCACGATAGTTATCAATAATTACACTTCGTCCTTCAACATCCGGCAATATACGGTCAATAAACACGACCGGAAAATCTTTATCCATGCTCGGTTGATAGGGTTGGGCATCCATCAAACCGGAACTAACAATGATACCTTCTGCATTTAAACTCTGTCGCAACATCTGAAACAATTGCACTTCTTTCGCCGGGTCTTCATCGGCAGAACACACCATGAGTTTATAACCTTCTTTCCAGGCAATATCTTCTATGGTGCGCGCCATACGAGAATAAAACGGGTTCGCAATGTCTGAAACGATCAAGCCAAGTATTGTTGACTTTCCTGTCCGCAGTGTCCTCGCCAGTGAATTCGGCTGATAATCGAGTTTCTGCGCTAATTCAATAACCGCCTGTTGCGTGGCTTTGCTAATACCGAATTGGTCGCCTTTACCGTTTAGAACAAGAGACACCAGCGTGCGGGAGACACCAAGTTGCTGGGCAATACTTGCCATGGATACTTTAGACATTGTGGGGTGCTTTTAATGGCTTTACGAGCAAGTTAAGAATTAGTTAAAACGAATCGACCGAAACCTAAATTCGATTGACAGACTTGCACTTATTTCCTACCAAATCTTTTTATCTACCACGATTTACCCGGCGTCATCAGTCATTACCGTTTCCTCCAATCCCGACACCGACAGTTCTAACACAGTCTTACCGATTTCGCAATGCGCACACCAACGTAATCGACAGTATTCTTGCGCAAGACGAATGCAACCCTGACTTTCTGTTACGTTTTTTAGCATTACACCTTGTTGCTTCCATGCTGAAGTGAAAAGATGATCCTCCGCTTTCAGGGTATTCCATAATTCGACGGCGGCGGCCTGCAGCTGCACTCGTTCTTGTTGTCTGCCCAACACCAGCAGCATTGGAGCTACTGCATTAATCAACACCAAACGAACCAGAGAAGCCGCGGAAGAGCGCTCTGTTTTGTTCAAACCACTTTGCTCTATCACATTCGTCATGGCGTGCGCAAATTGTTCCCAGTCGCCCCGCACCAAATACAACCACAATTCAGTGGCACTTCCCATAATTACTGCCAATTGTTCGATGCGCACTGTCGGATAATTAGCAGGACGTACGCGCATGAAACGCCAACATACCGGCGACAAAGCCGTAATCCCGAAACACTTTCTAAGTCGTTCGTAGGTTGCGCACCAATACTCGAAATCTTCTTCCCTTTTTCGCGTGTGCAACAATCCGGATGCGCCCCACAACAATGCACGACGCTCGTATAAGGAAAGTTGTTCTATGGACTTGACCGGCACTTGAATTGCCAATTGCAGAAATGCTTCTTTGTTGTATGTGGCTCCGGCTGCGCTAAACACACGTTGCCAAAAAATTTCCTGCACATCATTGCAACGCTCGCGCAATAACGCTTCCAACTCATCGGACTTTTCGACTAAGCGTCCTATTCCTTGTTCTTCAAGCACTTTTCGAAAAACATATTGCGGCACAACATCCCAATTGTTGCGGCAGTGAAAATCACCTGTTGATGCCATCAATCGTTCCCATTGCATTAACAATACGGTATCCACACGATGTTGCAATTCGAGTACCGGCAACACACGACCATCGGGCAGGGTAATCTCTTCATCATGTTCCCACACCACGTGAAGAATTACGTTTTGATAAGCAGGATCAGCAGTATGGTGATGCTTATTCCAATCCGATGAGTTAATATGAATTTCTACAGTTCCTGCCCACAGTTGAAATCCGAGTGCGAGTTGGGCATGATGAAAATCAGGACCGGATGAAAAGTTGTGTTCTCCGGGATGAATAACTTTCAACGGTACGCCATCTGTGGTGCGTAGTTCATCGTGATTGAACCAGCCGTATTTCCAAATCGTTTGCACTAAGTCTTCGTTCATGCCGCGAAACTAATCGCGGTTACGAATGCGTGCTGCGTTTCTCCGATTGTATTCGGGTGTAGGTGCTTGTAGTCGGTTGTAAGTATATACGAACGACTTAAATTTACACTAATCGCTTGCGTTAATCCTCATCTTCCTCTTTGTCATTGCCCTCTGCACCACTTCCTCCATTCAAGGCTCCGCTGCCGATTTCTGTGTGACGAATTTCGCCTCCACTGGTTCCCACACGCTGTGCGACCACACAACTGGCAAGTCCAACAACCAACACTACAACGTACAATAGACGAGATGCCTGATGCTTACGTATGGCAGCAAAAAGTGTTACTGAGGATAACACACCCAATCCTATGATCATTATCAAAAACAGCTTTCCGATGTCTTCGTGAGTTTCAATAGTATCGTGGGATATACTCGCAATCGATTCGACCACCTCTTCCGCACCTTCTCCACTAAAAAATGCAGGTAATGCAGTTACTGCAGAAAATATGAATACGCCCAACGCAGTCTGTTTTACGACGGAGTTATTTTTTACTAAAAAACCGGCAATGAGAATCAACGTGCCGATAATACCACCAACGATCGGAAGGTGATTAAACAATAGGTGTACATGTGCTGCATTCATAATAGTTACTTTTGTGGTAAATGTATTGCAGAACTCACCTTCAAGCAATGATATCGGTTAGCTTTTAATATATATCCGCGATTATTCATTCACTCCCCCATCAAAATGATCAATGGCGTATCTGCAGCTGAAGCCGCACGGTTCATTCAAGAACACGGCTACAACGAGCTTCCTTCGGCGAAACCGAAAACAGTATGGCGCATTGCATTGGAAGTCGTTAAAGAACCGATGTTCATTCTGCTGCTCAGTTGTGGTGCTGTCTACTTGCTGTTGGGAGATTATACTGAAGGTATCATTCTGTTGTGCTGGGTACTCATCATCATCTTCATTACGTTTTACCAACATCGAAAAACAGAACAATCACTGGAAGCATTGCGCCAACTGGCTTCCCCTCGAGCGCTCGTGATACGCGACGGTGAACAGCAACGTATTTCCGGACGCGAAGTTGTGCCCGGCGACGTAGTCCTTCTTCATGAAGGGGATCGTATTCCTGCTGATGGTGTAATAATAGAAAGTAATCACTTAACGGTCGATGAGTCCATTCTTACCGGCGAATCGGTTCCGGTGCTTAAAAACGAATCGACCGAAAAACATGTTTTTAGCAGTACGCTTGTCGTTCAAGGCAACGGCATTGCTCGTATTACCGAAACAGGTGTGCGAACGCAATTCGGAAAAATTGGTACATCATTGCGAAACATCGAAACCGGCACAACTCGTCTGCAGCAGGAAACTACAAAACTTGTACGCAATCTTTTTATTACGGGAGCGCTGATTAGTGCGGGGGTCATTACAGCGTTCTATGTTACGCGAGGAGATTTTTTAAATGCGTTGCTTAACGGACTCGCTGCTGCGATGGCGTTATTGCCCGAGGAATTTCCGGTTGTACTGACCATATTTCTTGCGCTGGGAGCGTGGCGGCTGTCCAAAAATCACGTACTCACCCGCAAGCCTGCTGCAATCGAAACACTAGGTGCAGCAACTGTATTGTGTAGCGACAAAACCGGCACCATCACCCAGAACAAAATGGAAATTACCGCGCTGTATAATGGTCAAAGCATTATAACAAAGAACGAATTCAGCCAACAACGCGACGCAATTCGGGAAATAGTACGTGTGCTAAACGGTGCATCGGCGGCAAATGCTGTAGATCCGATGGAGAAAGCAATAACCCGTCAATACGAACAACAGGCCGACAGCACTTCATTTAATCTGCTGCGTGAGTATCCACTCAGTAAAGATGTACCGGCCATGACGCGAGTATTGATACATGCTGAAGGAGGAACTCCGGAAGCATACTGTAAAGGCGCACCGGAGGCTGTCTTCAACTTGTGTCGATTAACTCCTGAACAGCAAACAAAACTGTTGCAAGTGGTGCATACGCTGGCTGCTCAGGGTTATCGTGTGCTTGCCGCAGGTCACTGCGCATCTGTGCCTCCACAACTTCCGCAACTTCAACAGGAATTTCAATTTCGCTTTTCAGGACTCGTTGCATTTGAAGATCCCATCCGACCGGAAGTTCCGCAAGCTATTCGTGAGTGTTACGATGCCGGAATTCGTGTGATGATGATTACAGGCGATTATCCTGCCACAGCACAAAGTATCGCACAACAAATCGGACTTCAAAATTACGACAACGTGCTCACCGGTTCCGAATTACGAACACTGTCGCAACAGGAATTGCAAGATCGTACGCGCAACACGACAGTATTTGCTCGAATTATCCCGGAACAAAAATTGCAAATCATACAAGCATTAAAAGCCAATGGTGAAATAGTTGCAATGACCGGTGACGGCGTTAACGACGCACCCGCATTAAAGTCTGCCGATATTGGCATTGCAATGGGACAAAAGGGAACGGATGTTGCCCGCGAAGCTTCAGCTTTGGTATTACTTGACGATAATTTTGCATCCATTGTTCAAGCTATTCGTTCAGGTCGCCGCATATTCGACAATTTGCAGAAAGCTATGTCGTATATTATAGCTATTCATATTCCAATTATCGGGTTAGTATTACTGCCTTCATTTTTCTCGTGGTTGCCCATTATACTGATGCCCTTGCACATTGTGTTCCTCGAGTTAATTATTGATCCGGTTTGTGCTATTGCATTCGAGTCGGAACAAGAAGAGCAAGGTATCATGAAACGTCCGCCACGTAACGCGAACGAGCTGTTCTTTGGTTGGCGAAAGATGTTACTTAGTCTTACAAAAGGATTGCTGCTGTTGAGTATGGTGCTCGTCGTGTATTTCCTGTCCATTCAAGAATCGCATTCCGACGAGGAAGTAAGGACCATCGCTTTTTCTGCGCTCATCATCGGTAACGTTTTCCTCATTTTATCTTCACTCTCGGATACACGAAATTTTATCGTCGTGTTGCGTGAGAAGAACATTGCTGTGCTGGTAATCGCAACAATCGCATTAGCTATTCTGTTCTTAGCTGTAGCAGTGCCGGTGTTCAGTACTCTCTTCAGTTTTGAGTTTCCGGGATATGTCCACCTTGTAATTTCTGTAGTAGGTGCCGCAGCACTCCTTATTATTCTTGAACTTATCAAAGCACAAAGAAATAAGGCGAGACGTTCTTCATCGTAACATCAGCAGTCCTGTGCTTACTTTTTGCGGTTAAGTATCAACAAGCCAAACTCAAAAATCAACATTCAACAATCCAAAATCAATTATCCACCCACACCACATACCGAAAGCCCACAGTACAATGCTGGTCTTCTTCCTGTAAATACGTCTTACACTGAATCCCGGCAACATTACGACCACCAATACAACTGTACCGCTCGTCGTACCAATTGCCTCCACGCACTAAACGTCCTTCCGCAGGCAACTGCTCGGCATAGTAGCGCTCCACCTGCCAAACCAACAAACGCTCACGCGCATCCGGCGACTCCCGCGGCTCCTGATGCTTGGCGAAAATCTTCTTCCATGCACTCACTTCATCGCGCATCCATTCACTCACGTTTCCGTCCAAGTTGTAAATGCCCGTATACGGATCACGATGCAGCTTTGTGTAGAAAGGCACTTCTTCTTTTCCGTATTTCTTGCCTTGTATCACCTTGCCATCCAGCGTTACTCCCTTTTCGTTAAAACAAACCGGACTTGTATGAAAAGCTCCATCCTGTTCCACATAATTTCCCGGCGTCGTATGGTGATCTAGCAATTTCTCCCGCAACGGATTCCAATAACCGCCCCAATTAAACAACAGCTTCCTTTCTGCATTTACTACATTGCCCTTAGGCTCTTCATCCTTCGCATTGTATATCGGTGGCGATTTCGAAGCATCGTACCGCACTAATAAATCGGTATTCCAACTGTTATCGGCATAATTATTATAATTATCCGAAAAGTACCACCATTTATTTTCTTTTTTAATAACGGTGGTTACCATATCCCATTCCCGTTCCGAAGGCAGCTCACAACGTAATGTTCCTCGCTCACCCTTTTTCTTCCATGCTTTATTTAATTCTTGAGTACGCCAATGCAAATACGCACAAGCCTGATAATAACTCACACCCACTACAGGATAATGATCGTACGCCGGATGCCAGTTGTACATATTCGTCATGGGTTCGTTAAATGAGTATGTAAAATCGTTCATCCAACACACCGTATCGGGGTAAACATGCGTAATGTAAGTTTGTCCTTGCCGATTGGGATTAGTGTACGCATACAACAACTGCCTCGTGTCAATTTCCGGATAGGCATAAAATCGCTCACCGGGCGGCAAGAACATCTTCGTTTTATTGCGCACTGCGGTGTCGGATAAATCAATTTTCACATCACGATCCAATGTCCCATCGGCTTTCACATAACCCAGGCGCACGCGCATGATGGAATCTTGCACCGCCGTTACAAATTCACGGTATTCGGCATTCGTTACTTCGTATTTCCGAAAATAAAACGGGCGGAAATACGATTGTATCGCCGCATCCGGTAATTGTTCCGTCCACAAGTTACCGTTATAGTTCACACTCAGTAAAGCTGTATCCACGTAAAAACGTAAAGAAGCCGGCAATACTTGGGGATTGGTAGCAGATGGCGTTCCAACATCCTGACGCATAAACACGCCCCTTCCGCCTCGTTCTCCTGCCGGACCGCCCAAAGCCGACAAAGGATCGAACCATACCGCATCCGGCAATTCCAATTTCGGTTGTAAATACGGCGGCACATTCACCACAAAACGCGGCAGGGCCGTTTGCTTAAACGGCGTATAGTACCACGTTTTCCCATCGGCACCATCCGTGCGCAACGACCCCGCATGTGTGGTACGATATTCAATTAAACCTTTCGATTCCGGCTGCACCATAACCTGCTGCCCTTGCATAGCCGGCACCACCGCCAGCCAGCACGCTAAAAACGTCCATAATTTCATAAGTGTATAACGCAGATATGAAGAAAATCAATATGCTATGAGAAGATTTTTAGAGGAGGATTACGAAAATATGCTTCACACAATTAGCTGTTCGAACGCGACAAAACAGATAATTCACTGAAAATTTCTAGTTATGAACTATATGAAGGATCCGATTGTGATACAGCCGTGCGAGAGTATCCAGCAATTACAGAGCAGCATCATTGATTGCGAAACGAAGCTCCAACTGCTATAAAACTCCCCTACCTCTTCTTCCTCAACGGTTTCACCTCCAACTTATCCGATGTTCCCGTCATTTGCAAGTGCAGGAACCGGGTGTTTTTGTCGTCTTCCATGTATTGGATCTCGTCGTCTTCCGTGGCGTTAGTGTTATTCTTCTTGCCAAACAGCGCATTCTTACTGACTTCCGTTACCAAACTCATCGGAATGCGGAAATGATAGTTCATTAGCCCTTGCCCCACCATTTCTTGTTCTCCGTCCATTTGTAAATAACCCAGTGTGGAGTTGATGGTCATTAACGGAATGATCAACTTGCCGTTCTTCACCTGCAAGGTGTTGCTTAAGGTATCGAAACGAACTTGCTTCCAGTTTTTGTCGGGGAAGTACGGCGATAGAGCTTCGAAAGGTGCGTAGTTTTCTAAACGGCCATTATACACCGTTGCGGCTATGCTGATATCGGACTCTTCGAGGATGGGAACTAAATCGGCGTGAGTGCGAATTTTACCGGTAATCGTAGACGTTAACTGCCCGTGTAAATTATTGGACAGTACGTAGTCTTGTCCGAAGTTGTCGAATTTGAATAATAACTGATCGAGTTGAACTTTGCTTGTTTTAATTATCGGATTAAAATAAATTTTATTCGGGTCGGAACCATCAAAATATCCTTTCACGTGCATAGTTCCACCGGCTATACCCATGCTCAATGTGTCGATGTATAAATAATGATTTTTA
>Ga0315899_10002052_pt1 | contig 22558 bp, 21 predicted proteins | sample LakEriMetagenome_2_FD_203518 | JGI IMG/M metagenome (GOLD analysis project Ga0315899, IMG submission 203518) | Freshwater fungal communities from buoy surface, Lake Erie, Ohio, United States - Buoy 4 MA112 | ecosystem: Environmental > Aquatic > Freshwater > Lake | place: USA: Lake Erie, Ohio... | reverse complement strand
TTGAAACGCGTTCACTGAATTTGATTTTCCATCTACAAAATAATTTTCTGTGTAAGAAGACTCCTGTAATCCTTTCACAACTGCGCTTGCGGAACCTCCCTTCCAATTCACATCTAAACGCTCGGCGTAAACTCCTTCGTTTTTGTAGCGTTTAAACTGGTAGGTAAGTCCATTCTTACGAACGAACACATCCATTTCTGTAGTCGAGTATGTAAACAGAACCGACTGATCTAGCTGGCCCTTTTCATTTTTTACTTGCCCTTTATTCTCAATGAAAAAAGTATCATTCGCTAAAGCGAAGTTGCAAGAGAACAAAGCAATAATAGCTGTAAAGAAAAGCGTGTAAAGTGATTTCATGCTTGGTGTATTTGGCATATTACGCTAATGTAAGAATTAGGTTTCAGGAAACCGAATGTTCATTCGAACCTTACAAACCATGCAATGTTAAATATAGCCATATCTCGAAGCGTCATCCGCAAAGCGGTCATCCACGAAGTGGTCATCGCGCTGCGTCTATCTGAAGATACTCAACCTCTCCGCATCCAATCGAATCATGATAAACAGAAGAATCGTAAACGCCATAAGCGAAGATCCTCCGTAACTGAAGAAAGGAAGAGGAATACCAATAATTGGCGCTAACCCTAGCACCATTCCAATATTAATGAGCAAGTGCATGAATATGATTGCTGCAACGCAATAGCCGTATACTCGCGAGAACTGAGAACGTTGTCTTTCAGCCAGAACGACCAAGCGATAGATAAGCGCAAAGAATAATAAGATAACCGTTACGCTTCCGACGAATCCCCATTCTTCGGCGACAGCACTAAAAATAAAATCGGTCCATTGTTCAGGCACATAGTTGTTCTGAGTCATTGGTCCTTGATGAAACCCTCTTCCAAAGAAGCCTCCAGAACCAACGGTAATCTTGGCCATTTCCGAATTATAAGTAGCATCTTCACGTTCAACGGGAAGCGAAAGCATCACATAGATTCTTTCCTTGTGATGTTTCTCGAGCACATTGTCTACAATGTAGTTGATTGAAAATGCTAAGGACGAAGCCAAAACCAAAGAGATTACAATGACCGAGTACAGCATTCTTCTTGATCGAGGGACAATAAAATTCCGGACGAAAATCAAGGCAAGCATTGCAATGAATATGAGAACAATAATGAACGTCCACACCGAACTCTTTTCACCAAAATAGGGGTATGTGGTTCGGCCTGCACCAATAACAATACTAAGTGTTCCTATCACAACACTTGCAAACCCTGCAATGAGGACATTGCCCGACATTCCTTCTCTGTACATAACGAGAATAAAGGCGAGAAAAGTTAAGAGCGAACCAACATCGGGTTGAAGTAAAATTAAAAATGCAGGGAAGCCAATGATTGCAAACGCCTGCAAACGTGTGCGTAAATTTTTAAGTTGTATCCCTGAACTGGAAATGAATTTTGAAAGGAATAACCCAACCCCAATCTTAGAGAACTCACTAGGCTGTATGCCAAAATCTCCAATACCAAACCAAGCCTTCGCACCGTTTACCTCCTTTCCAATGACTAAAACCAGCATCAACAAGAGAACGAAAAAGAGGTAGATGTATACGGCAAGCTTGTTAAAGACTTCAGCATCTAAGTAAAGGATAACTACAATTAAAAAAGTACAAACTCCAATCCACACCATTTGCTTTCCGTATTCTTCAGAAAATGTAAATGGACTAGGCATTAGCGGATTGTAAGCCGCGCTGTATATCGTGAGCCAACCAAACAATACCAAAACCCCATAGAGCGCAATCGTGCCCCAATCAAGTTGAAGATTTTGTTTGTTCGTCCCTGCCATCAATTCAGAATTTTTGCATTGATCATTTGCTCTTCTCGAGCTGGGTTGCTCGTGCTGCCTTTTAAATATTTTTCAATCATTAAACTGGAAATAGGCGCAGCCCATGTTCCTCCGAATCCCGCGTATTCAACATATACGGCTAATGCAATTTTAGGATTCTCCTTCGGCGCAAAACAAACGAAGACACTGTGATCTTCTCTTGGTTCGTTCTGCACGGTTCCCGTCTTTCCACAGATAACAATATCTGAAAGCTTAATGCTATTTGCGGTACCTCCAGGTCCAACAACCTTCTCCATGGCATTTACCACTGTCTCAAAATAATCTGGTTTTACGCCAACATCTATGCGTGTAACATACTCCGTTCTTGCAGAACCTCCCCTTCCAATTTGTCTTACTGTATGCGGGGGAACGTAGAATCCTCGATTCGCAATAATGCAAGCCAAGTTGCACATCTGAACCGGATTAATGAGTAATTCCCCTTCACCAATTGCAATGGAATAGATGGTTGAAAAATTCCAACCACCAGCACCGTACTTCTTGTTGTAGTATTCCGTACTTGGAACATTTCCCTTTTTCATATTCGGAAGGTCGCTTCCTAAGTTTGAGCCAAATCCCAATTTTCTAATTTGCTCGTTCCAAATAGAAAGTCCCATTGCCGCATCATTCGCTCGATTGTTTGGATCTCTGTTGGCTTCCACAACTCGTTGGAGAACTCCTCTGAAATAAGGATTGCAGGAGTGAACAATAGCCATTTCCAAGTCGTCCATGCTGTGTGGACCGTGACAACCAATTAAACTCCTGTTACAAGCAATTCTTGTGTCTTTTGTAATTGCACCCAATTGCAGTGCCGTAAGAGATTGCGCCAATTTAAAAATAGAACCTGGTCTATACTGCGCTTGTGTTGCACGATTGAATAGGGGCTTCAGCGGGTCTTTCGCTAGGGCCGCGAAATTTTGTCCGCGCGCTCTACCCACTAACAAATTCGGATCGAAGGTCGGGGCAGAAACTAAAGCTAATATTTCACCTGTTGAAGGTTCAATGGCTACAATACAACCCCGCTTATTCTGCATTAATTTTTCACCATACTTCTGCAATTCCGCGTCAATGGTAGCATACAAGTCCATTCCCTCTTGTGCGGCGCTGTCTAATTGTCCGTTGGCTACACTGTGCTCCACTCCAAGATTGTCGCGATAGACATACTTAATTCCGCGTTTCCCTCTTAGCTCTTTCTCATAAAATTTTTCAATTCCATTTAGACCTATATAATCTCCTTTTCTGTAATCGGGGTGTTTCTCTAAGATGTCCTTATTCACCTCACCTACATCGCCGAGCACCAGAGCGCCGAGGTTTTCAGGATAGGTACGTAATGTTCTTGCTTGAACAAAAAAACCTGGAAATTTATAGAGGCGTTCCGCGAAAACCGCATACTCTTCAGGAAGCATTTGCTTAATAACAGGGGACGGCTTGTACTTAACGTTTGGATAAGTAACGGCCTTTTTCAATATTTCTCGAAGTTCTTCAATGGGTAAATTCACCAACTTGCAAAACTCTGTTGAGTCGAAGGGCACAACGTCTTTTGGCAAGACCATTAAGTCGTAAACCGTTTGGTTGGTTACTAAAACCTTTCCGTTACGATCAAAGATATTTCCCCGAGAAGGGTAGACTACAACTTCACGCTCAGTTAATCGAGACCCTTTGTTCTTCCATTCACTTGTAGCTACCTGAAGCGCAAATAGTCGCACGATGTATATCGCGCAGATAATTCCAACTATCAATAAAAAGGTATACCGGCGGTTGTCGTTGTTCAAGGTAATTAGCTGCTTTTCTTATTTGGCGAAATTAAGAGTTGCGCCAAAATCATCAGCAATAAAGTTGCAATAGAACTTAACAAAATATGAAACAATTGAAAGAAAAATTTGTCCCATCGTAAAAACTCGAAAAAGATTAACCACGTGTGATGCGCAAACGTTAGAATTCCTGCATACGTCGTGTACCACGCTAAACCCATTTTGTGAATGGTCGGTTTCAAATTAGAATCGTACCCTTCGCGGGGTGCAAGCATATTTTGAACAAGGGGTTGAAGATATACAAGAAGCAAACATGCCGATGTATGCAGCCCTGGAGGCCCGGTAAACAAATCCATTAATATTCCTGAGAATAATCCTATCAGCATCAATAGCCAACGGGGCGTATCAAACGGAAACATTAACAAACTGAAAATGTAAATAAACGGAAGCACGAGCCCGTCAAACAATTGAATTCTGCTGACCACAAGGGCTTGTAAAAGCACAAATAAGAATACGCGCAAATAATTCATCATTCTTCGCCTCCGTCTGCATTAATTTGTTGCTGTTGAAGAGAGTCTATTTCCAACTTCTCAAGATTCTTAACCACTTGAACCCACGCAATTTTTCTATAATCCGTAGCCAACTTTACCTTAATGCGATGAAAGTTTTCTTCCGGCTTGTCTTCAAGTGCTTCAACGTTACCAATTAACATTCCTTCTGGAAAATGACTTGAAAAACCTGTTGTCACAATCGTGTCACCTACGTTAATGTAAACGTGTTTCGGGATCTCCTTTACAAAAGCGAAAAGTGGATCACCACCGGGCCATTCAAGAATTCCAAAATCACCCGTTCCCTTCATTTTAACCGAGCCTTGAAATTTTGTGTGAAGAACAGGCATTACAATCGAATAATTCTCGCTCACGCTACTCACAATTCCAACGATACTACCGTTGGCAATTACGCCCATCTCAATGCCTATACCTGCGGCATATCCTTTATTGAGTGTAATGTAATTTCTTTTTCTGCTAACCGTAGCATTCACCACGCGCGCAGGCGTGTAGGTAAACTGTTGTCTAACACCTTGAGATTTATAAGTAGCAGTATCGGACGTTAAATAATTATTTGGAAGCATGCTTCGCAAAGCAGCGTTCTCAATTGCCAACTGATCATTGATTTCCGCAAGCCTTAGATAACTCGTGAATTCATCACGCTTCTCATAAATGTACCCCGCGAAATCAGAACTGTGGCGAATAAATTCTTTTCGATGAAAATTGTTTTCAGAAAACAAGACACTCAAAGCAAATGCTTGGAGTACAAGAAACAACAAAAGCACATGAAATCGTTGCAATAATGCTAATAGATTACCCATTCTGCTTTCGTGTTAACGAATTACTCGCGCATTAAGAATTGGAAACGGTTGATGTTCTTCAACGCAATTCCTGTACCTCTAGCTACAGCACGCAACGGGTCATCTGCTACATGAACAGGTAATTTAGTTTTACGGTTGATACGTACATCTAGGCCGCGAAGCAAAGCTCCACCACCCGCTAAATAAATACCTGTCTTGAAAATATCTGCCGACAATTCGGGAGGCGTGTTTTCCAAACAACTCATGATTGCCTCTTCAATTTTCGAAATTGATTTGTTCAATGCGTGAGCAATTTCTTTGTAAGAAACCATGATCTCCTTCGGAACACCTGTAACCAAGTCACGACCTCGAACACTGTAATCCGCTGGCGGATGCTCTAAATCATCAATAGCAGCACCAACTTCAATTTTAATTTGCTCAGCGGTACGCTCACCAATTAAGATGTTGTGGTGACGACGCATGTAATCTTCGATGTCTTGTGTAAGTTCATCTCCTGCTACACGAATGTTTTTATCTGTTACAATACCCCCCAATGCAATAACCGCAATTTCAGAAGTACCACCTCCGATATCGATAATCATATTACCCATCGGCTCTTCAACGTCAACACCAATACCAATTGCCGCTGCCATTGGCTCGTGAATCAAATAAACCTCTTTCGCACCAGCGTGTTCAGCAGAATCTTTTACCGCACGCTTTTCAACTTCAGTAATACCCGATGGAATACAAATCACCATTCTTAAAGAAGGTTGAAACATTTTTCCACCCTTGTTAATCATTTTGATTAACCCTTTAATCATATCCTCTGCTGCGTGGAAATCGGCAATAACACCGTCTTTCAGCGGACGAATTGTTTTTATATTCTCGTGAGTTTTACCATGCATTTGTTGCGCTAAGCGTCCAACGGCAACAGTTCTACCTGAAACTCGGTCGCGAGCAATGATTGATGGTTCATCTACAACAACCTTATCGTTCATGATAATGATCGTGTTTGCCGTACCTAAGTCAATGGCAATTTCTTGTGTTAGGAAACTAAAAAGTCCCATGCTTTTCCTTCTTTAAAATCGGTTAATTGAAAACGCTTCGATAAGCTACAAAGATAAGCGTGCAACAAGCATTCTAACGAATTGCGAAGAATTTTTTTGTAGCGTATGTTTTGAGTTAATTTCGCAAAAAAATTACTATGTCATTCGAACTACCAAATTTACCTTACGCATACGACGCACTTGAACCACACATTGATGCGCGTACCATGGAAATTCACCACAGCAAGCATCACGCTGCATACACAACAAACCTAAACAACGCCATAGCCGGAAGCGATTTAGAAAATCTTTCTATCGAAGAAGTTATGGTTAAAGGTTTTGAAAATGCCGCAATCAGAAATAACGGAGGTGGATTCTACAATCACAATTTATTCTGGGAACTTCTTTCACCAAATGGTGGAAAGGTTACACCAACCATGGAGGCCGCTATTAACGAGGCTTTCGGATCATTCGATGCATTCAAAGAATTGTTCGTGAAAGCTGCAATGACTCGCTTTGGTTCAGGATGGGCTTGGTTGTGTGTGAAAGACGGAAAACTTGAAGTTTGCTCAACACCAAATCAAGACAATCCTTTGATGCCAGGAGTTGGTTGCTCTGGATTTCCAATTTTAGGCTTAGACGTATGGGAACACGCGTACTACCTGAACTATCAGAACAGACGCCCAGATTACATTCAAGCTTTTTTCAATGTAATTAATTGGGAAGTGGTTGAAGCTCGCTTTAACAGCGCGAAGTAATTCTTCCAAATAAAACAATGAAGCCCTCGAGATTCTCGGGGGCTTATTCTTTTCTAGCTCTTAGGACAAAGTTTTGTCCCAAATAAACACGACGAACTTGTTCGTCAGAGGCTAATTCTTCCGCACTTCCAGACTTCAAAATATTTCCGTCGTAAAGCAAGTAAGCTCGGTCGGTAATCGTCAGTGTTTCTTGCACATTGTGGTCGGTGATCAGAATTCCAATGTTGCGTTCTTTCAGTTTCCAAACGATACGCTGAATGTCTTCAACAGCAATGGGGTCAACGCCTGCAAAGGGTTCGTCTAACAAAATAAATTTCGGGTCGGTAGCCAATGCGCGCGCAATTTCTGTTCTTCTGCGCTCGCCGCCACTTAAGTGATTCCCTATGTATTTTCTTCTTTCAGTAAGTCCAAATTCTTCCAATAAGGCATCTAATTTCTCGGCCTGCTCTTTCTTTGAAAGTCCCGTCAATTCAAGCACAGCTTTAATGTTGTCTTCAACAGATAACGATCTAAAAATGGACGCTTCTTGAGGCAAATAACCCACACCCATCTTCGCACGTTTGAACATAGGCATATCTGTAATCTCGGTCTCGTCTAACAAAACCTTTCCGTGGTTCGGTTGAATCAATCCAGTTACCATGTAGAAACTCGTAGTTTTACCAGCTCCATTCGGACCAAGTAATCCAACGATTTCACCTTGTTCAACATGAAAAGACACGTCTTTAACAACGGTGCGCTTTCCGTAAATTTTCTGAATGTTTTCAGCCCTTAACTGCATACTGCGAAAATAGGCATCAAAGTGCTTCTATTTGCAACTGCCTTGGCAAAAGAGCAAACGTCATTCGGTGGTGCTCACATGCCCCAAACTCTGAAATTGCTGCTCGATGCGCCTTTGTGGGATATCCCATGTTTCTATCCCATGCATATTGTGGAAATTTCTCGTGCAGATTTAACATGAATTCATCCCGGTGGGTCTTTGCTAAAACTGACGCCGCGGCTATGTTTAAAAACCGGCCATCGCCCTTGATCATGCACGTGTGTGCATAACCTTCCAGCGCATAAAATCTATTTCCGTCTACCAAAAGATGTGAAGGCCTTACATTCAAATTCAATGTAGCGCGCTGCATTGCGGTAATTGAAGCACGAAGAATATTCAACTGATCTATTTCTTGGGGAGAGACGAATTGTACATTCCAAGCAATAGCCTCTTGCTCAATAATTCCGCGCAATTCATCGCGATGTTTCTTGCTCATTTGCTTCGAATCATTCAACAGCGGATGAGAAAATCCTTCAGGAAGAATGACCGCTGCCGCAACCACCGGACCTGCGAGGCATCCTCTGCCGGCTTCATCTAGGCCCGCCTCTGAACTATTTGTGTGAAAGGGAAGCATTACTCGCGTTTAATTTTTCTCGCTGTTCCATCGCTCATTCGAACAATGTAAATGCCTTTAGACAATTCGCTTTTTTCAATCCCTCTTCCTTGTAAATCATAGTAAGCAACGGGAATAGCTATTGATGTTGAAATGAATTCTTCAACACCCACAGGCATGGTAATTCCCGAAAAGAAATTCCAAATTTCTTGGCTTCCATCGAAATCCTGACAAGTGCTTCCTGTAACTGTAAGTGGTGTGGTTCCTGGCCACGTGTGCCCGCCACCAGAGACTTCAATGTACCAATTGTCGTGCTCTGCACACCCCGAATAAACGGTCTTCGCAGCTGTGCAAAGGTCAAATAAATTCGAGTTCGCTATATTGTTGTTTGAAGTGGACGTGCAGCCATTTTCGGTCTTCCAAAAATTGAGGGTTTCTGCAACGCTGGTTAACACACCGAAGGTGGGGTACTGTCCTGGCGAACCATCATAAGGCACAACAAGATCAAGCGTTCCGTGAATATGAAATACTGGAACAGGACGTGTTGGAAATGTATTTTGAAGCATTACCTCTGTCATTGTTCCTGCAACAGATGCCACTGCGGCAAATCGATTAGACAACTCACCGGCTAATGCGTAACTAAAAATCCCTCCATTCGAAAACCCACAGGAATAAACGCGAAGCGGATTAACGCTTTCCGTTGCTAGCAAATAATCGAGAAGAGCATTAATGTATCCAATATCATCAACATCTGTCGGATCTTGCCATGCATTCCAGTGATTTATCCCGTTAGCATCTGGCAATCCTTGCGGATAAACCACATAAAATTTCCCCACATCGGCAACTGCATTCATTTCCGAATACCCCATCTGAAAATTCATGTTATTCGTGTATCCGTGGAAGTTGAAAACCAACGGTCGTTGCCCTGCAGGCATATTCGGCGGTGTATACAAAATGTATTCGCGCGTTGTGCCGTTGTAGTCAAACGAAAATGTCGTCTGTGATTTTCCGGATTGTACCAGAAACATCATTGTAATAATGAATAATGAAATGCGCATATTCAAAAATAAAAAAGGGTCGGCCGAAGCCAACCCTTTTCAAAAAGTATTTATCGATTAGTTATCTGCAAGAGTGAACTTAATCGGAATCGTCAAGAATACACGTTGCGAAACCCCGTTTTGTTTCCCTGGGTTAAACTTGCCTAATTTCTTACAAGCCGCTAACGCTTCTCTGTCTAATCCTTTTCCGCCTTCAACACCACGTGTTACTGTGAAGTTTGAAGGAGTTCCATCCTTTTCAACAACGAAGTTCACGAATACTGTTCCTTCGATGTTTTGAGACTTTTCTTGCTCAGGGTAAGTAATGTTATTGTACAAAAACTCATACAATGCTTTCTCTCCACCTGGGTAAGCTGGCATCTCTTGAACAAATGTTAATACCGGTTCTGCCTTGTCTTTTTTGTCATCGACAGGAGTATAAACCGCTATTGCATCTGAAGGTCCCATTGGGCCATCATCACCTTCGGTTGTTTCGTCAGCAATTTTCTCATCTTTCAATTTGTCATTCGATGGAGGAGGTGTCTCCACATTCTCTTCGATAACGATAGATGTAAATTGTATTTGACGCACACTTGGCGGTGGCGGTGGTGGCGGTGGCGGTGGCGGCGGTGGCGGCGGTGGATTATTTGGGTCTGTTGGTGGAGGCGCAATCATTTCTACGTTCATTTCCACCTTCACCTCTTTCTCCTTCTTTTCACCCTTGGCTAAGATGACTGGCGTGATTAACGCACCCGATACCAAGAAAATACCTGAAAACACCGCAATGGCTAAAACACCTCCATACATCGAACGTATTCTATACGCTCCATAGGCTTTGTTTTTGTTCTCAAATACCTGCTCATTACGATCCGATGCCATAATGCTATTCCAGCCCGCTTCAAAACCGAGGAACGTAACCACAGCTGCTGCTGTAGCTACAGCCACCAAGTCGGAGTGGTTGCTAAGAAAATCAGTTACTGCTGACATAATGGTTTACTTTTATAATGTGCAGTACAGGACTACACACCAATCGTTCATTTCAATTTTAATTCTGCTACTTTTTCTGGTGAAAGGAATAGCAACGCCTCGCGCGCTTCCATGTCCATAATGGCACGTTTCTTCACGCTGGTGATATTCAATTCGTCAATTGCATTAACTACATTCTTCCATTTCGTAGTTGGAATTGTTTTTACAATTACGAAAGGTGCAAGAGAATCATTCGATGCGTCTGCAATAAGTTCCTTGAAGCGAGCATTGATTTTTTCGTCTTGATCGTGAGAATTACTGTTTTTCAATTCTTCTCTTTGTTGATCTTTAAGCGTGTTTACTTGCTCTACTACTCTTTTGTTTCTTTCAAGTAGCATAACGCGTAAGCCGTCTTTTGAGAAATCTGACTTTTCCAACTTCGTGGTGTCCTTTCTGAACTTTCCATGGTAATAGAAAATTTCGTCATCGGTTTCACCCACAATGATAGTCGTTGCCAAATCATCGTCAAGTTTAGTCTGATCGTCCTTGTTTTCTACCTCTTTCGGGTATACAATTTCGAGAGTCTTTGGTTTACTCAGTGAGGTAGCCAAGATGAAGAAAGTCAAGAGAAGGAACGCCAAGTCAACCATCGGCGTCATGTCCATGCGCACCGGGCTCTTCTTGGGTCTCTTTTTCCCGCCTTTTTCGTGGCCACCACCACCTTCTATTATTTCTGCCATAACATGTTTGTTCTATACGGTTGCATTATTTGGAACCAGATTCCAAAGTAGTCACCATGTTAAATTGGAAAATTTGCTTGTCACGGAACACGTCAATTACTTGTTCTACTTTTTCGTAATCCGTGGTTCCGTCTGCTTTAATTGCGTAACGTAACGCTTTATCGCCTTTGATGTCTTTCGGTTCTAAACCGTGTTTTTCGGCATCGGCCATAAAGGCTTCGTAACCACTCTGAATCCAATCTCCCAATTCATTATTAAGTGAATCGGTAGGGATACCAGGGGTTTGTGCGTCTAATGATGCTCTTGTCTTTTCGTCTGCACTTAAGTACTGACTTAGGTTGTTCATTGGCATTCCGCACATACCTAGCAAAGCGAATTTGCGCGCTTCATCTTCGGTAAGTTTTAATTCGGGATGTCTTTTAACCATGCGGTTTAACATTTCTCTGCGAATATCCTTTCCGGCAAGGTCAAAGAACACTCTTCCCTTTTCATCAACAGTAATTTGCATAACCTTCTCTGGTAACAACAATTCAGATGTTGCAGCAGGAACGTCTACAATTACAGGTTCGTTCGGACGGAATTTCGCGGTGAGAATAAAGAACGTTACCAACAAGAAACCAAGGTCAACCATAGGCGTCATATCCAAGCTAGGAGCGCTTTTGGGCATCTTGAGTTTCGGCATATTCTTAAATTTTTATAATTAAGTAAAAACTTGAATTAGTGCTTTGAAGCGAATGTTTGCGTAACTGTGAAGTTAGCTTCGTCCATTGCGAATGTCATGCTGTCAATACGAGTATTGAAGAAGTTGTAAAGGATAATCGCAATCGCAGACGCCATGATACCCAAGAACGTGTTGATTAAGGCTTCAGAGATACCCAATGAAAGTGCAGTTGCATCAGGAGCACCTGCAGTTGCCATGGCTTCGAACGAAGAAATCATACCTTTTACAGTTCCTAAAAGTCCAACAAGTACCCCTAAAGATCCACAAGTAGAAAGGATAACTAAGTTCTTAGAAAGCATTGGTAATTCCAAAGCTGTAGCTTCTTCTAACTCTTGCTTAATAGCAGTTACTTTTGCTTCTTTATCTAAAGTAGTGTCTTCAGACATTGCTTTGTACTTCAACAATCCTGCACGCAATACAGCTGCAACAGAACCTCTTTGCTTATCGCAAGCTGCAAGAGCACCGTTAACATCTCCGTTAGACAACATCTTACGAACGTTGTGTACAAACGTAGAAACGCTTCCTTTTCCTTTAGCCATCATAATGCTGATGAAACGCTCAATGAAGAAAATGATTACAATCAAGTTAACCGCGATAAGAATAGGTACAATGAATCCACCTTTGTGAACAGTTCCTAATACGTTTAATGGATGACCTTTTACAGGATCTCCGCCTTCAAAGTTTGCTGTATCACCTAAAATAAAAGTGAATAATGCCCATCCGGTTAACAACGCAATTGGAATAGCGATGTACGGGAAAATTGAACTGAAGTTAAAGCCGTTTTCTTGCTTAACTGTAGGACTTGCTTTTTTGTTCATGTCTGTGTTAATTAATTATCTGTTGTTTTATTCGGGCAACGAAAATAAGGAAGTTTGATCAATTTTGAACGCCTTCCTTAAATCTTCATCTAAGGTTAACATTTGACAAGAATAACGATTCATCCTTTCTTTATTTCGAAGGATATATTTTCGGCTGTTATTCTCTCGGTTTAGGCCGAATTCCTTAAAGGAACGGCATTAATACATTTGATGAAGTTTCGCGCGAACGAAACGACTCACTGTAATATAGGTGCTGAAAACACCAACCACCACGCTAAGCGTGATGAGCAGAGCACCCAGTTTCCAAAACCCGCCTCCATCTAACAGGATTTGAATAATGTCTGCCAATGACTGCTGATTGAAATACAAAATCAATGAGATTGAAAGCCACGCAATCGTAGAAGAAAGCAAAGCGTTCTTCAAACTTTGCCACAAAAACGGACGTTTAATAAACCACGGTGTTGCGCCCACCAACTGCATACTACGAATGATAAGGCGTTGAGAAGAAATAGCCAATTCGACCGTATTCATGATAATGAACGCAGAAATGATTAAGAACAAAATAACGATGCCTCCAATGATAGCGCCCCATTTCGAGATGTTCTCGTTCACCGATTGAAGCAGTGTCTTTTCGTATCCAACATCCTTAATTATTGGATTCAGTTTGCAGGACTCTACAAAAGCGTCTACTGTTGATCCATCGGCTTTTTCTGGATTAATTTGAACGTCTATTGAAGCAGGAAGGGGGTTGTATCCAAGAACTTGAACGAAATCTTCACCAATTTCTTTGCTGTATTCCGCTTCTGCTTGCTCACTCGACGTATAAGAAACCTGGGAGGCAATTCCGCCTCCCTCGATTTCCTTTTTAAAACTCAATATTTGTTCTTCGCTCACTTTGTCATTCAACAACAATTGCACGGTAAACTGCGATCGAATATGATCTGAAACCTGCAGCGCTACTAAATAGAAGACTAAGAATATTCCAACCATTAGCAAAACCAGCGTAGATCCTGCAAAAGCAGAAATACGAGAAATGCTGCTGGCTGAGGTGCGAACGAATTGCATACGTTTAAGACACAGAAACTACATGTCCTTTGAAGAACAAGTTTTCTCCGGCTAACGGATGGTTAAAATCTATCACAACAGAGTTCAATCGAACTTCTTCAACAACTCCTTGAACTTGGTGTCCCTCTGGGGTTTGCATTGGAATTACTTCTCCAACGGCAAATAACTCTTCGTCAAACTCACCATCTTCCTCCATGAATTCACTCTTTGGAAACTCCATGAAATATTCTTCTTGCTCTTCACCATAAGCCTCTGCGCAAGGAATGCTAATACGGAACTCGTCACCAACATTCAACCCCGCTAAACCCTTCTCGAACCCTTCGATCATTGGATCAACTTTGAAAGTAAACTTCATTGGTCCATGCTCAAGTGTTGTTTCTACCAACTCTCCGTTTTCATCGTCGATGAAAAGCTCATAATTCACCTCGACGGTGGCTCCCTCTTTTATCATTTCTTTTTGATTTTTAATTTCTGTCCTGACTTTATTTTATTTGGAGTAATTCCCTTGTTAAGCTTAATGATAGAATCTACAGATACTTTGTGTTTCGAAGCAATGCTCGACAAGCTATCACCTGACTTCACAGTATAGTACACAAACTCTTCTTTCGGTTCAGCCTTAGGTGGGGTTGGTTTTGGAGGAGTTGGTTTCGTTGGCGTTTCTTCAACTTTTGGCTCCGGTTTTTTCTCTGGCTCGCTGTCTTCGGTAACTTTTGGAATCGTAATGGTCTTTTTAACTTTCACTTTAATCTTTAAGCTCTGACCTGCCTTCAGCGATGAAGATTTCAGCTTGTTCCATTTTTTTACATCAGAAGAGGAAACACCGTACTTACTTGCTACACCCTTGAGGGTTTCGCCTTTTTTCACTTTGTGCGTTTTCCATTGATCTTCCCAAACAACCTTGGTGGTTTGTTCTACAACTGGTTTCACGTCCGCAGTATCTGCTGGCTCTGGAGCAGGTTCTGGAAGTGGCTTGCGAATTTCGCTCGCAGCATAAATGTCTTTTTCCTTAGCTAAAAAGTCTCCTATTTTCTCAACTGGTAAAGTAAAATAATGCTGTTGACCATTGTCCGGAATTTCTTTTAACTTGTACGTTCCATTCAAATAGGTGATTTCCTCAATTGGAAGATTTAAGCTTTTTGACACTACGTTGAAATCTACTCTACCCGTTACATGAATGGTATCTGTTTCAAAGTATGACATGGAAGCTTTCTTAGCAAAAATGTTATGCTCTGTAGAGTAGTTCATAATGTAATTGACCGCAATAAATGCAGGAACATAACCTTGAGTTTCTTTTGGAAGAAATTGTTTAATCGCCCAAAAATCTTTCTTTCCACCCGCTCTGCGAATAGCTTTGTTGACATTACCCGGACCGCTGTTATACGCCGCAAGTGCTAGATTCCAATCGCCGAAAGTGTTGTATAAAAAACGTAAGTACTTACAAGCAGCTTCTGTTTCTTTAATTGGATCAAAGCGCTCGTCTTGATAGCTTGTTATATCTAAGCCATACATTTTACCAGTGCCAGGCATAAACTGCCACAAACCAGCTGCACCCGCTCTTGAGATTGCAGTAGGGTTCAATGCAGATTCTACAATTGCCAAATATTTCAATTCCAAGGGAATGTTATATTTCGCCAACGCGTCTTCAATAAGCGGGAAGTAAAGTTGTGAAAGACCCAATACCTTGGAGGTTACATCTCTTCTGCGCTGCGAGTACAATGCTATAAAATCACGAACATTGTCATTGTAAACCAAGTCAAACGGACTCTCTCTGTCCAATACTTTCAATCGCTCTCTTGTCAGTTCTTCTGGAAAAGAAGGAACGTGGTCAGGGTCGTAATTAAATGCGTTTTGAATATCTCTATCTGAAGAAAAACAAAAATGATTGAGATAGCTCGCCACCAACATTCTGTCGATCTCATCTATTTCTTCTTTTTTCAATGCTGTGACCTGTCGATCTAGCAATGTGTCCTTCGGAAACTCCAATGCACTTGCACTCCAAGACATGAATAGACACAGCGATACCGTTAGTAATTTTTTTATCATGATTTCCCTTTAATTTAAGAGCAACTTCATTTACTGAAATATATTGCCCTTACATTTCGCATACAATTTCCGAAAAAAATGCATTATTTCCAATCTGGGAAAAATACAATTGTGAACACTCGGTTAGGGAAAAACTCGAAAAGCCTACGATAGTAAGGCTTCTAGCGATTTTGAAAATTCAAACAAATTGTGGTCATCTTTATGACGTGCAGTGACCTGAATGCCGAAAGGCAAACCTGTTGAAGACTCTTTTCCACATGGAATAGAAATCGCTGGGTTACCCGTTAGGTTCGCGTGTACCGTGAAAATATCTTGCATGTACATCGAAATAGGATCCTTCGATTTCGCTCCGAATTCAAATGCAACATCTGTACAAGTGGGGGAAAGTAAGAAATCGTATTGATCGAAAATAACTTGGGTCTTCTCTTGTAACACGCGTCTTACACGCTGTCCGGTTCCGTAATAGGCGTCTATGTATCCTGAACTCAACACGAACGAGCCCAATAAAATTCTTCGCTTAACTTCACGACCAAAGCCTTCCGTTCTGCTTTTTCTGTAGGTCTCATCAATACCTTTAGCGTCTTTGCTTCTATACCCGTAATTAATACCGTCGAAACGTGCTAAGTTAGAAGAAGCTTCTGCTGTGGTTAACACGTAATACGCCGGAACCATATAATCTAAATACGGGAAAGAAATGGGTTCAACCACATATCCTTCCGATTTCAACTTTTCTAAAATCTCGTTTATACGTGCGCGAATTTCCGGATGAACAGCAGGGCTTTCAACCGCCTCTTTCAAGTATGCAATTTTAGGCTTGTGCTCTTTGGAAGCCGCACTTGGCAGAGCTTCCAACAAGGTTGTGCTGTCGTATGCGTCTGGACCACCGATCACTTTCAATAAAAGTTCAGCGTCTTCAACACATTTGGTCATTGGACCAATCTGATCGAAACTCGAAGCGTAAGCTATGAGCCCATATCTAGAAACCGCACCATACGTAGGTTTCATACCCACAATGCCGGTAAATGAGGCAGGTTGACGAATAGATCCTCCTGTATCACTTCCCAATGCAGCCAAACAAAAGTCTGCAGCTACCGCGGCAGATGCACCTCCTGAAGATCCTCCAGGTACACAGTTTTCGTTCAACGGATTTTTAACCGCTCCGAAATATGAAGTTTCATTGGAAGAGCCCATTGCGAATTCGTCGCAATTCAATCTTCCAATTATAATTGCATCTTCTGCAAGAATGCGTTCTACAACAGTTGCGCTGTACAACGATTCAAAACCCTCTAGGATCTTTGAAGAAGCAGAAACTTTATGGTTTTTATAACAGATGTTATCTTTAATGGCAATGACCATTCCCGCAAGTTTACCCGCGGTTCCATTGTCTATTTTTTGTTGAATAAGCTCGGCTTGTGCTAAAGCCTCGTCTCCCCAAACTTCCAAGAACGCATTCAAATTCATGCGCGCTTCAATGTTTTGAAGGTACTGAGAAACAACGTTTTTTAACGTAATGGATTTTGAGGAAAGCTCAGATTGAACTTCCTTCAACGAATGAAACACCATTGGAAATAGATGTTATTTATTCTCGATCTTGTCAGTCTCTGATGGAGTTGAAGAAGAACCTTCGCCTTTGCTAGCGTCTTTGAATTCCTTCATTCCTTTTCCTAGACCACGCATCAATTCTGGAATTTTCTTACCTCCGAAAAGAAGAAGAACAACTGCAAGAATCAAAACAATCTCCATTGTACCAAACTTACCCATAAACTTGTTTTTTAGTTGCACAAATATACGACAAACCGAAGGTTATAGCTTACTCGGACAAACGAAATTGGTTTTAGGTAAAGCCGTCTTCGAAATAGCATTGTAACCACCCGCAATGTCAATGACATTGTGTATTCCGCGACTTTTCAAAATGCTCGCTGCAATCATGCTGCGGTACCCGCCAGCGCAGTGAATGTAGTTGTTCTCTCCTGATTTGAAGGCACTCATGTGGTTGTTCAATTCATGAAGAGGAGCGCTATTGCCAATTTCCAAATGCTCCGACTGGAATTCTGTTGGCTTGCGCACATCTACAACATTCACATTCTTTTCGGAAGCTATTTCTTCGAATTGCTCTGCAGAAATACTTTCAATTTGATCGATTTCATTTTCTGAATTATCCCACGACTCGAAGCCTCCTTCCAAATATCCTACAACTCCGTCGTAACCTACACGCGCTAATCGCGTGATGGCTTCTTCTTCTTGACCCGGCTCGGTAACCAACGCAATGCGTTGCTTCATATCTGTAATTAACGTTCCAACCCATGGAGCGAAGTCGCCCTTCAATCCAATGTTTATAGAACCTGGAATGAAGCCTTTGCAAAATACTTGCGGGCCACGAACGTCTAACAACAACACGCTATCATCTTCCATCAACACCGTGAACGCCTCTACAGACAAAGGTTTCATTGAGTTTTGAACCACTTGTTCCAAAGAAGAAACGCCTTTCTTATTCATAGCCACATTCTCAGGGAAGTAAAATGGCGGTGGCAATAGACCCGCTGTAACTTCCTGAATAAATGCTTCTTTAGTCATGTCTTGCAACGCGTAATTCACTTCCTTCTGGTGACCCAATGTGTCGAAGGTTTCTTTGCTCATGTTCTTTCCGCAAGCAGAGCCCGCGCCGTGTGCAGGATAAACCGTAATGTCGTTTTCCAACGGCATTAACTTATTTCTTAAGCTGTCAAATAGATATCCAGCTAAATCTTCTTTCGTTAACTCACCCGCTTTCTGCGCCAAATCTGGTCTTCCAACATCGCCAATGAAAAGCGTGTCTCCTGTAAATACCGCCACTTGCTTTCCATTTTCATCGCGAAGCAAGTAACACGTGCTTTCCATGGTGTGACCCGGTGTGTGCAACACTTCAATCGTGCAGTTTCCAACTTGAAGAATTTCTCCGTCGGTTGCGATGTGTGCGCTAAATTCGGTCTTTGCATTCGGTCCGAAAACAATGGTGGCGCCTGTATAAACCTGAAGGTCTAAATGTCCGCTTACAAAGTCAGCGTGAAAATGCGTTTCCAAAATGTATTTGATCTTTGCGCCTGAAGCGTTCGCTCTGTCTGTGTATGCTTTCGTATCGCGAAGCGGATCAATAATAACCGCCTCACCATTGCTTTCAATGTAGTAAGCGCCTTGCGCTAAACAACCTGTGTAGATCTGTTCAATTTTCATAGTATTTCAATTATTTCTTTCGTTAACATATACGTTCCCACGGCCAGCAAAAGTACAACGAAGGACTTTCGTAAAATCGCGTCTGACCATTTTTTAGAGAGTAAAGTTCCAGCTATCACACCCACTACCGCAAGTCCTAAAAAAGGAAGAAGTATGGAAAAATTCAAGGTGCTCAATTCCGAGTAAGACACCACCAAACCAGATGCTGAATTTAATGTGATTACCACAAAGGTGGAAGCAATAGCTGCAGACATAGTGGTGTTGCGGTAAGCGTATATCGCAGGGACAATCAAAAATCCGCCGCCGACTCCAATCAATGATCCCAACACCCCAACCAATGCTGCGTTCAAAGCCAATGAAACAAGTCCTTTCCCTTTGTCTTTCTTCGGATTCAATAGCTTGTAAGCCACAATGTACATGATGGTCACAAACAACAAGAGCAAAATACTTTGCGTTGAAATTTTCAATCCGAACAACAAAACTTCTTTCGGTAAAATAGGCAGCACAAAGAATTTGGTTAGCGCTATAAAGACCATGGAAACCGATGCAAACAATAAGGCCAAGCGCCATTCAATTTCTTTCCTGCTTTGGATTACACCAACAATAGAACTGAAAAACAAGATGGCGTAGGATGAAACAACCGCCGATCTTAAATCGAATCCGAACAAATAAACCAGAATGGGAATGGTAAGAATAGCCCCGCCGCCGCCAAGAACGCCCAACACAAAGCCCATGAGCAGTGCTCCGAAAAATCCTAGGGCCATTGTTAGTTCCATAATGCAAAGATAAGGGGGTTCAATAAAGCCTTGAGGTGATGTTCGTCACTCAGGATTTCCTATGCGCATCAAACGTTGCGTGTATTCATGCTGCGGATGAAAAAAAACTTCTTCCCCACTTCCCCGTTCAACGATTTCACCTTTCCGCATAACCATAACATTGTTACTCATGTGATAGACCACAGGCATGTCGTGAGAAATAAATAAATACGTCAGACCAAACTCTTCCTTCAAATCATTTAACAAATTCAACACCTGAGCTTGCACAGAAACATCAAGCGCTGCAACCGCTTCATCACAGATAATTAACTTCGGATTGGTGGCCAATGCACGGGCAATGACAATACGCTGACGTTGTCCGCCTGAGAAATTGTGTGCATACCGCTGCGCACTATCGGCGGGCATTCCAACGGCATTCAATAAATATTCAACGCGCTTTTTTCGTTCCGAATTTGTACTTCCAATTTTATGAATATGCAAGGGTTCGAGTAGCATGTCTTCAATTTTCAACTTCGGATTTAACGAAGCAAACGGATCCTGAAAAACCATTTGAATGTCTCTTCGAAATTTATTCGGGAAGGAAATGTTCTTACCGATTAACGGTTCATTTCCAAATGAAACCACTCCACTCGTTGGCGCCAACAGTCCCATAAGCATGCGACTCAACGACGTCTTTCCACATCCGCTTTCGCCTATTAAACCAAGGATTTCACCCTGTTTAATCTCGAAGGAAACTTTGTTCACGGCTGGGATTGTTTGCCCCGGATAAATCTTCGTCAACCCTTCAACCTGCAATAAAACATTTTCATTGGTGAAAAACGAATATTGCTTTTCAGCGTGATCATTTCCCAACGTAATCAAACTCTTTCCTTTTGAATTTTTTGTAGGTCTACAAGCAAGCAAACCCCTTGTGTATTCGTGTTGCGGCGCATTCAACACAGTAGCTGAATCGCCCTGTTCAACAGCATTTCCAGCCTTCATCACCACAATGAAATCTGCGATTTCTTTCACCACATGCAAGTCGTGTGAAATGAAAAGGACCGACATGTTGCGGTTGTTTTTTAATTTCTTGATAAGCTCTAAAATGGACGCTTGCACGGAAGGGTCCAACGCTGTCGTCGGTTCGTCTGCTATGAGCAATTGTGGTTCGGAAGCCAACGCCATAGCTATCATGATGCGCTGACGCTGTCCACCTGAAAACTCATGCGGATACTTTTTTAGAGCGCCCGCTGGATCGGGCATTTCAACCTCTTCTAACAAAGACAATACTTTGTTCTTTCTAACCTCTTTGTTTTCATGTTGAAGGCATTCCTCCATTTGCTGCTGACACGTCATTGCTGGATTGAGCGCTGTCATGGGCTCTTGGAAAATCACCGCGATTTTCTTTCCACGCAGCGAAGAAAGAATTTCATCGGTAGGCTTTACGATTCGATCTTCTTTTCCAATTAATTCACTCGAAAGAAAAATCTCTCCGGAAGGAAAGGTTAAATTTTTTGTTGGAAGTAAACCGAGCAACGACATCGCGGTCACTGATTTTCCACTTCCAGATTCGCCCACAACCGCGGTTATTTTACCCGGGAATAGCCCATAAGACAGGGCATTCACAACAACACGGTCGTTGAACGCAACGCTTAACTTCTGGATTTCCAACAAGGCCTTCATGGTATGCAAGATGAAAATTATTTCAGTTGGAAAGACATTGCGCCGTTGAAGAAATAAACATTTCGCTTGCAATAAACCTTTATGTACTTAGCGGGTCTAAATCCAAAATTGTGTAGTTTTAGTGAACCTTAAAATTTCCCGCCGTGAAAAAACTTGTATTTCTATTTGCTGTTTTCTTCATTTCGAATAGTGCTTTTGCTCAAGTAACTTGGAGTGAAAACGTAGCTCCCATTTTGTTTGAACACTGCACCAAGTGTCACCACGAGGGCGGCATCGGGCCTTCTTCATTCATGACTTACGACGACGCATACAACAGTCAAGCGAGTATTTTAGGAGCGATTACTTCCGGGCAAATGCCGCCTTGGCCAGCCGATCCGAACTACCGTCACTTCGTGGGAGAAAATGTTTTAACACAAGCCGAAAAACAAGCCATTGAAGATTGGATTGTTGGTGGCGCACTAACAGGAGACCTAGCACTTGCACCCGCAGCACCTGTGTACAACAACAACACACAACTTCCGTCTGTGGATCAAACGTATCTAACACCCGATTATACAAGCCCCGCAACGAGCACAGATTATTACAGAACTTTTGTCATTCCTAGTGGATTAGCTCAGGACGGGTGGATCGATGGTATTGAAATCATTCCTGGAAATGCTGACATTGTCCACCACGTAGTGATATCCTATGATCCAACCGGGGCAGGGGCTACATTGGATGCAAATGATCCTGGAGATGGGTTTCAATCGAGCGGAGGAAGTCTTGTGAATGGTGCAAAATTCTTAGCGGCTTGGGCCCCTGGCGGAGGACCACTTTGGGTTCCGTTTGGCTTTGCACAACGACTTGAGGCGGGAGGAGATTTCTTGGTTGAATTTCACTACCCGGCGGGAAGCCTTGGACAAAGTGACCAATCTACCATTAACCTTCACTACTCCGATGATCCGACACCCCGCGAGGTTTGGTACAACCCAATTTTAAATCACGCTCCGGGCGTTTTAGATCAGAACTTCTTATTCATCATGCCGAATCAAACAGCCACGTTCACTGAGACGTACACTGTTCCTGCTGAAGTAACATTGATTGGAACTTTTCCACACATGCACCTCATCGGAAGAAGTATTAGCAGTTGGGCAGAATTACCCAGCGGGGCTATTGAACCGCTCATCAGCATTCCCTCATGGGATTTCAATTGGCAGTTGAGTTATAACTATCCGCAATTGATTCACATTCCACAGAACACCAACCTTCGCGCTGAAGCTTTTTACGACAATACATCAGCGAACCCCTTCAACCCAAACAGCCCACCACAATTGGTAACTGCAGGGGAAGAAACAGGTGATGAAATGATGATTGTATTCTTCGCATATAATTATTA
>Ga0315899_10002051_pt1 | contig 22558 bp, 20 predicted proteins | sample LakEriMetagenome_2_FD_203518 | JGI IMG/M metagenome (GOLD analysis project Ga0315899, IMG submission 203518) | Freshwater fungal communities from buoy surface, Lake Erie, Ohio, United States - Buoy 4 MA112 | ecosystem: Environmental > Aquatic > Freshwater > Lake | place: USA: Lake Erie, Ohio... | reverse complement strand
GGCCGCAAGTCCCTCAAGGAAAAGAAGGCGGCTCCGGCGGCGGCTGCGCCGATGGGCTGGACGAACACGGCGGCGATTGGCTTTGCTCTGAACTCCGGCAATTCCGACAACATGCTGGTGACGGGTGCTTATGATGCGGCCTTCCGGAGCACGGGGAACGAAGCCCTCATCAACGTCTTCGGTGGCTACGGTGAAACTGATTCCGCCACCTCGACGCAGCTGCTGCGTGCGGCGGCTCAGTACAACCGTCTCTTCAGCGAGCGCTGCTTCGGCGGTCTGGGGATTGGTTTTCTGTATGATGACATTGCGGAAGTCGACTACCGTCTCTCGCCTGCGGCCACGGCTGGCTACTATCTGGTGAAGAACGATACCACCACGCTGAGTGTGGAAGCTGGTCCTTCCTATGTGTGGGAAGAAGTGGGCGGTGTGAGCGACAGCTACTTTGCGATTCAGGCGGCTGAGAAGCTGACTTGGAAGCTGGCTGACGGCATTGCGCTGACGCAGAGTGTCACTTTCAATACGGAAGCCGAGGACTGGGAGAACTACCTGCTCATCGCGGCGGCGGCGCTTGATTTCGATGTTACGGAAGACCTTACCTTCCGGACCAGCGTGAACAGCATCTACGATAACACGCCGGCGAACGGGAACGACAAGAACGACCTCCTGCTGAGTGCGGGGATGGCCGTGAAGTTCTGAGGACGTCCGCAGATTCCCGCGAGCGGGGATTTGCCAAAACTGGAAGCGGAGGGCACAGATGCGATCGATGAGACTGCGCTGTGCCCTCCGTGTTTTTCCGTTTCTTGCGGTGATGGTGGTGGTGCCGCTGAGTGGCTGCCGGGCGTACCGGGTGGTGAAGAATGTGGTGAGCGGGAAAGAGGAAGTGCCGGTGGCGGCGGATGATTCCGAGAGCATGGTATCGACGCCGCGGCGGGCCGAGTGGCCGGCGTTTACGGGGCCGCAGAGCCTTCGGGTGCGGCCCGCGCCATTTCCGCAGATCCGATTTGCGGGTGAATCGCATGAACTGAGCCGAGGGGAAGTGGCCAGGGTGAAGGAGGTTGCGGTGTGGCTGAAGGGTCATCCCGAGCGGGTCGTGGTGGCGGGCGGGGCGAAGACCGGGGCTCTGGAGTATTCGCGTCAGCTGGGCGAGATGCGGGCGGCGGCGGTGCGTGATCTGCTGATTGACCGCGGGGTGCCTGCCGGGAGGATTGTGACCGTGAGCTATGGGGAAGACGGGCCGGTGAGTGTCGATGGGGTGGTGTTCGGGCTGGTGAGCACGGGTGGGGAGGAAGCGGCGGCGGGTGAGTGAGGGTGTGGTGGACGCTTGCTGCCGGCTGGATTTCCGTGCAGGGCAGGGAGGATGGGAGAAGACATTGTCGGCATTGATCTGGGCACCACGAATTCGCTGATTGGCGTGGTCGAAGCGGGATTTCCGATTCTGCTGGCCGATGCGGCCGGGTCGAGGCTGACACCGTCGGTGGTGTTCTATCCGGCTGGCGGAGGGACGCCCGAGGTGGGGGCGGCAGCGCAGCGGAGGAGGGTGGCGGCCCCGGGTCGGACGGTGACGAGTGTGAAGAGGCTCATCGGGCGGCGGCCTGGGGAACTCGAGCACATTCCGGCGTATGCGGTGGGGCGTGATGCGGCTGGGCAGACTTCCGTGGCGCTGGATGGCAGGCTCATTTCTCCCGTGGAAGTTTCTGCCGAGATTCTGCGGCATCTGAAGGTGGTGGCGGAGCGGGCGCTGGAGCGGCCGGTGAGCCGGGCGGTCATCACGGTGCCTGCGTACTTCAATGATGCGCAGCGGACGGCGACGCGGCGTGCTGGTGAACTGGCCGGATTCCAGGTGGAACGGATTCTGAACGAGCCGACGGCGGCGGCGCTCGCGTTTGGGTTCGACCGTCTGGGGGAACGGGCGAAGGTAGCGGTTTTCGATCTTGGCGGGGGGACCTTTGACATTTCCGTGCTGGAGATCAGCGATGGGGTGTTTCAGGTGCTGTCGACACATGGGGATACGGCGCTGGGAGGCGACGATCTGGACCGGGCGCTGGCTGGCTGGCTGCGCGTGCGGGCCTTTCCATCGGGCGGAGAGATCAGTGCGGAAGAAGCGGCGCGGCTCCATGAAGCGGCCGTAGCTGCCAAGCATGCGCTTTCGTCCGTGGAGGAAACGGAAGTGAGTCTTCCGTTTCTGCGCGGGGGCGAGAGTTTTGTGTGTGTGGTGCGCCGCGGGGAATTCGAGGAACTGGCGCGTCCGATTCTTGAGCGGGTGCGGGGGCATTGCCGTCAGGCGCTTGCCGATGCGCGGCTGGAGCCTGTGGATCTGCAGGCTGTGGTCCTTGTGGGTGGAAGCACGCGGATTCCGATGGTGAGGAGGCTGGCGGCGGAGATTTTCGGACGCGATCCGGATACATCGCAGCATCCGGACGAGGCAGTGGCTCTGGGGGCGGTGATTCAGGGCGGCATGCTGTCTGGCGCGCTGCGGAAGATGACTCTGCTGGATGTGACGCCGCTGTCGCTGGGGATTGAGACTTTCGGGGGGCTCATGAATGTGATTCTGCCGCGCAACACGACGATTCCGGCGAAGGCCGGCGAGATGTTCACGAATGCGGTGGCCAATCAGCCATCGATGCTGATCCGGGTGCTGCAGGGCGAGCGGGAGATGGCGCGGGACAATTGGGAACTGGGGAAATTCGGGATCGAATTTGCGCCCGGGCCGCGGGGCAGTGCGCGGGTTGGTGTGCAGTTTGCGATTGATGCCGATGGCATTCTTCAGGTGCTGGCGCGCGACACCGTGACTGGGCAGGACAGGGTTCTGGAGATCGACAGTGCGGCCATTGATGTGGATGATGCGCGGGTGGAAGCGATGCTCAGTGAGTCGGTGGAGCATGCGTGGGCCGACATGACCGAACGGCAGTGGACGGAGGCCGGGCTGAAGGCGAAGGAATTGCTGGATGGGGTGGCGGCGGCCCTGCCACTGGCGGGCGATGCGCTCGATCCAGCGGAACGGAGCAGGGTCGAGACGGCTGCGCAGGCCGTCCGGAATGCGCTGGAGCGGCGCGAACTGGCCGCGCTCAAGGAAGCCAACCGTCAGCTGGATGCGGTCACCGAACCACTTGCGGCGATCCTTGTGGAGCGGGCCATGGAAGAAGCGATGCGGCGGCAGGGACTGCTGTGATGCGGCTCTTCTGCCCTGATGCAGGGCGTTTTCAGAGCTGGCGGAGGAGAGCGACGGCTTCGCGCAGGCGGTCCGAGGGAGAAGCCTTGGCATTCAGCCGGGGGAACTTGCCGCCGATGAGGAGGAAGTCGCCATTTCTGGTCAGCATGAGGCGGTCGCCCCGGATTTCGACGGCGGAGCAGCCGGCGCGATGGGCCTGGAGGCGGATTTCCGTGCAGCGCCAGAGGGTATCGACGGCTTCCGGGGGTGGGCCGAAGCGGTCCTTCCATTCACTGATGAGGGCCGAGAGTTCGCGCAGAGAAGTGACTTCGGCGAGCTGGCGGTAGGCTGGGATGCGTTCGCTGGCTCCGGGGATCCATGATTCCGGGAGGAAGGCTGGGATTTTGCGTCCGGCAGCCTGGCGGAATTCCGCTTCGCTGAAGGCCGCGAAGTCGACCGTGAGCGAGGTATCGATGCGGCCCGGGACGCGTTTGCCCTGGAGGCGGGCGACGCTCGCCTTGAGCATGCGGCAGTACATTTCGAATCCGATGGCGGCCATGTGACCGCTCTGCTGGGTGCCGAGGAGGTTCCCGGCTCCGCGGATTTCGAGGTCGCGCATGGCGATGCGGAATCCGCTGCCGAGGGCGGTGTACTGTTTCATGGCATTGATGCGTTTGCGGGCATCGCCGCCGGTCATTTCGCTCCGTGGGATCATGAGGTAGGCGTAGGCCTTGTGTCCGGCGCGGCCGACGCGCCCGCGGAGCTGGTAGAGGTCAGCGAGGCCGAAGCGGTCGGCCCGGTCGATGATGATGGTGTTGGCGTTGGGGATATCGATGCCGCTTTCGATGATGGTGGTGCAGACGAGGATATCGGTCTGGCCTGAGACGAAGCGGTTCATGACCTCCTCGAGCTGGCCTTCCTCCATCTGGCCGTGACCTGCTTCGATGCGGGTGCCGGCTGGGCTGAGGCTGCGGAGTTTATCGGCCATGCGTTCGATGCTGCCGACGCGGTTGTGGAGGAAGAAGACCTGGCCTTTGCGTTTCAGTTCGCGGTCGATGGCTTTTTTGATGATGCGTTCGTCGTAGGCGCAGATGATGGTTTCGACGGGGCTGCGGTTGGGTGGTGGGGTATCGATGGTGGACATGTCGCGGGCCCCCATGAGTGCCATGTAGAGTGTGCGCGGGATGGGGGTGGCGCTGAGGGTGAGGACATCGACGCTGCGGAAGAGGTCCTTGAAGCGGTCCTTGTGCTTGACGCCGAAGCGCTGTTCCTCGTCGATGATGACGAGGCCGAGGTCCTTGAAGCTGACGTCCTTCGAGATGAGACGGTGGGTGCCGACGACGATGTCGATGCTGCCATTGGCGAGTTGTTCGCAGACCTTGCGGCTTTCGGCCGCGGTGCGGAAGCGGTTGAGGACATCGACGCGCACGGGGTAATCCGACATGCGTTCCCGGAAGTTGTGGTAATGCTGCTGGGAGAGGACCGTGGTGGGGGCGAGGATGGCGACCTGTTTACCGGACATGACCGCCTTGAAGGCAGCGCGGATGGCGACCTCGGTTTTGCCGAAGCCGACGTCGCCGCAGATGAGGCGGTCCATGGGTTGGTTGGATTCCATGTCCTGCTTGGTGTCGGCGATGGCGCGGAGCTGGTCCGGGGTTTCGCGGTAGAGGAACGAGCTTTCGAATTCGTGCTGCCAGCGGTTATCGGGTGGGTGGGCGAAGCCTGCCGCGGTCTGGCGGGCGGCATTGATCTCGAGGAGTTTCTCGGCGTATTCGAAGATTGAGCGTTCCGCCTGCTTGCGGGTTTTGGCCCAGCGTCCGTCGCCGAGGGTATTGAGATCCGGGGTTTTCTTGCCGAGTCCGACGTAACGGCCGATGAGCCATGCCTGCGGGAGGGGCACGTAGAGTTTGGCATCGTTGGCGTATTCGATGACGACGACATCTTCCTCGGCTCCCTCTGATCCGGTGGCGCGGCGGATGAGACCGCGGTAGCGACCGATGCCGTATTCCTGGTGGACGACGTATTCGCCTTCGGTGATGCCCGAGAGGTCGAGGGGGATGCGCTGCTGGCGCTGGCGGCGCTGGGCGGTGACGAGGCGGCGGGCGCGGGAATGCTGGTAGCGACCGAAGATTTCGGCATCGCAGAGGACCGAGAGGCGGGCGGCGGGGACGGTGAATCCGCTCGTGAGGTGGCCGAGCGCGCAGTCGAGGTGAGCGTCTTCGATGCCTTCAGCGCGGGTGAGTTCGCGGAAGCGTTCGATTTCGCCTTCGTTATTGAAGAACATGACGACGCGCCAGCCGTCGGCGTGCCAGCGGACGAGGCGGTCGGCGAAATCGCGCCGTCTGGCTTCGAGCATGACGAAGTCGCCGGCGTCGAAGGTGCCTGCGGGTTCGCCGTGGCAGGCCGTGCGGAAGTCCTCGGTGGTGGCCGAGGATTCCGGGACGGTGCCTTCTCCGATCCAGAAGTCGGCCCGGGGAGCGTCTTCGATGCCGACGGCGATGACGAGGTCGTGCGGGCCGATGCAGGAGGAAAGTTCGCAGAGCGGTTGGTCATCGGCGGCCTGGTGCAGGAGGAGAGAGCCTTCCGTTTCGCGGCCGACGCTCAGCTGGGTATCCGGGTCGAAGCGGCGGAGGCTTTCGATTTCCTCGCCGAACCATTCGATGCGGAGGGGGAGGTCGGCTTGCCATGAATAGACATCGATGATGCCGCCGCGGACGGCGAACTGACCACGTTCCGAGGCTTGACTGCTGCGTTCGTAGCCAGCTGCTTCGAGTTGGCGGCAGACATCTTCCATGGCGATGGAGGAACCGGTCTGGAGGGTGAGGGTCTGGGCTGAGAGGTGGCGGGGGAGGGGGACCTGTTCCGCGAGGGACGAGGCATTGAGAACGATGGGTTCGATGCCCTGAGGTGGCGAGCTGAGCCGGGAGAGCAGGGCGAGGCGTTCCGAGGAAGTTTCCTCGTCCGGGAGGGATCCTTCGCTGCGCTGTTCCTCGGCTTCCGGGAAGAAGAGCGAGGGGCCCCACCATGTGGCGAGGTCGTGCGAAAGGGCCTCCTGCGCGCGGAGGTCGTGAGTGAGAATCCAGACGCGGCGGGATTCGGCGGGATCGAGCGAGGCCAGCACGACGCCTGTGGCGAAGGCATGGGCCGCGGGGTGGACGTGCTCGAGGGCGGCCGGCTTGCGTTTGCGGCGGGTGCCCGTCGTTTTGGCGATGCGCAGACGACGGGCGAAGTCGCTGACTGCCGCGGTGCGGGCGCACAGGTCCCGGCCGGCTGGCCCGTGGGGGGCTGCCGTCGTTCCCGGGGCGGGACCGTCGTTCATGTGGCGGGGGATGTGGTATGCGGCGGCTTGCGATGCAAGAGCGGCTGGATGGATGCGGTTGTCATCGGCATTGCGCTGGGTGCGGCGCATCTGGTAGGTCTGGCGTCAGACACATGAAAACGAAACGACTGCTTCCGGGGATGCTGCTGATCACGATGGTGCTGGGCATGGGAGGGGTGAGTCCGGCAGAAGAAGGAGAAGTGCTGGGTCATGGAGCGGCGCGGTACCGGCTGCAGCCCGACTGGGCGAAGGCTGATCCGAAGATTGCGCCGGTGATCAATGCCCATGCCATGGCCGAGGGCCGGGACGGGCGCATTTATCTGGTGACCGATCATCCGCAGAATGACTTCCTTGTTTTCGAGAAGGACGGCAGGTACGTGCGGTCGATCAGTGCCGGTCTCGGGGGCGGGCATGGACTGGAGATTTTCGAAGCGGACGGAAAGGAATATCTGGTGCACATCGACTGCGGCTGGCATTTCAAGGCTGAGGGCTGGCAGCCATCGGCGGGTCAGGGCCGGGTGACCCTGCTGACGACTGACGGGGAGGTGGTCCGGAAGTTTCCGACTCCGTCCGAGCTGAGCGGGACGGTTGCGAAATTCATGCCCTGCGATGTGGCGCGGACGCCGACCGGGAACCTGCTCATCGCAGATGGCTATGCCAGTGACCGCATTTATGAATTCACGCTGAAGGGAGAATTGGTGCGCGAGTGGGGTGGTCCGGGTGGGGAGGCTGGTGGCTTGCGGAATGCACATGGAATTTCCATTGATGCCGACGACCCGCGGGGTCCGCTCGTGTGGGTGCCGTCGCGTGACGAGAACAAAGTGAAGGCCTTCACGCTGGAAGGGAAGCATGTGGACACCCTCGAGTTGCCCGGGGCGTATGCTGGCCAACTGGTATTCCGGGGCGACCGGATCTACACGGCGGTCTGCTGGAGCCGGGTGAAAGGCACGGGCGAGCGGCTGCCGTTTTCCGGATTTGTGCTCGTGCTCGACCGGGCCACGCGGCGGGTGATCAGTGCGCCCGGCGGAAGTGAGCCTGTCTATGTGGATGGGAAGCTGCAGCCGATGGTGCAGGCCCAGCCGGTTTTCCGGCATTGTCATGATCTGTATGTGGATGCGGACGGCGACATTTATGTGGGGGAATGGAATGCCGAGCGGCGGTATCCTGCGAAGCTGCGCCTTGTGAAGTGAGCCGTGCGGGAGAGTGGGGTTTTCAGTTGAAACCGGGGGCTGGAGCCGCAACGCTGGCCATCCCTCTGGCGGCCTGATGAGCGCGTGCCGGAGAATTTCATTTTCCGCCGTCATGCCGCACCGCAATATCACCGATGATGTCCGCATTGCTGACATTCACAGCCTGATTTCGCCCGAGATCATCATGCACGACATTGATCCCGGGGAGAAGGCGTATGAATTTGTGGCGCACAGCCGGCGGGCGGCCGAGGCCGTGCTGCAGCAGCGGGATGACCGGCTCCTTGTGGTGGCTGGTCCGTGTTCCATTCACGACGAGAAGGCAGCGCTCGAGTATGCGACGCTCATCCGGGAAGAAGCGAAGAAGCACGCGAAGGACCTGTGCATTGTCATGCGGGTCTATTTCGAGAAGCCCCGCACGACGGTGGGCTGGAAGGGCTACATCAACGACCCCGGGCTCGACGAGAGCTTCGACATCAACCACGGGCTGCGGCTGGCGCGGACCCTGCTTGCCAAGCTCAGCCAGATGGAGATCGCCTGCGGCACGGAATTCCTCGATACCATCAGCCCGCAGTACGTGGCCGACCTCGTCACGTGGGGAGCCATCGGGGCGCGCACGGTGGAAAGTCAGGTGCACCGGGAACTGGCCAGCGGCCTGAGCATGCCCGTGGGCTTCAAGAACGGGACCGGCGGCGGCATTGGGATTGCCATTGATGCCATCCGGGCGGCGGCCTGTCCGCACCGGTTTCTGAGTGTGACCAAGCAGGGAGTGGCGGCGATCATTCACACGACCGGGAATCCGACCTGCCACATCATTCTGCGGGGTGGGAAGACCGGAGCGAACTACGATGCGGCGACCGTGGCCGATGTCAGTGGCCAACTGGAGAAGGCCGGGCTGGTTGCGAGCATCATGATTGACTGTTCACACGGGAATTCGAACAAGGATCACCGGAATCAGCCAGCCGTGGCGGGCGATGTGGCGAGTCAGATCCGGGCGGGCTGCCGCGCGATCACCGGGGTGATGATTGAGAGTCATCTGGTGGAAGGACGCCAGGACGTGGTGGCCGGGAAGGAACTGGTCTATGGCCAGAGCATCACGGATGCGTGCATTGGCTGGGAGGATACCCGGTCGGTTTTTGCGCAGCTGGCGGATGCGGTGGCTGACCGGCGGGACCGGAGGAGGCTGTGAAGTGGAGCAGGGCGGGATCCCGTGGACGCGCTCTTGCGGGTGGCGGCGGGAGCCATGACGGACGCTGGCAATCATGAAGGCATCCCGATTTCAGTACCGCCGACGGGTGACCTTTGCAGAGACCGATCTGGCGGGCATCATGCATTTCTCGAATTTCCTCCGCTGGATGGAGGAAGCGGAGCATGCCTTCTACCGGTCGCTGGGGCTCAGTGTGCATCCGGTGCAGCATGGGTTTCCGGATACCGAGACTGGCTGGCCGCGGGTTCGGGTGAGTGCCGAGTATTTCCGGCCGCTGCAGTTCGAGGAAGAAGCCGAGGTGGAAGTGCTGGTGGCCGAGATGCGGACGAAGGCGCTGCGGCTGGCCTTCCGGATCTGGAAGTCGCCGGATCAGGCGGCGGCGCGGGAACTGGCGGCGGCGGGCGAATTCGTGGTGGTGGCGGTGCGGGCCCTTCCGGGGACGCGGGAAATGAAGTCGGTACCGATACCGGAAGCCTTCCGCGAACGTATCGAGTCAGTGCCTGCGGAAGCCCTGGAGCTTCCGGTGGCGAAGCGCGCATGATTTGATTTCAACCAGCATTCCTGTGAACAACAAAATGAACAGCACCGCAATTTCCTGGGTCCTCGGCGTCATTATCTGCTGGGGTCTCTACAGCGTCTTCCTGCACATGGGGAGTCTCGGCATGAAGGTCGAGGGAGTGAAGCCCGATCCGACGGCGAACCGCATGAAGGCATTTCTGTGGGTGGGGATTGCGTATTTTCTGGTGGCGGTGGTGGGGCCTCTGATTGTGCTCAAGCTGCGGGGGGCGGTGGTCACGCAGATGCCGGCAGCGGCATCCATGAACAGTCTCATTGCGGGCCTGCTGGGAGCGGTGGGGGCCTTCTGTCTGCTCATGGCGCTGAGCAGCGGGCGCAGTCCTGCGGAAAATAAGCAGCTCATCGCGCTGGTGCCGACGCTCGTCTTTGCCGGTGCTCCCCTCGTGAATGCGATGGTCAGCGTGACCAAGGAAAAGATGTGGGGTCATACGCCGCCGCAGTTCTTCATCGGCCTGGTGCTGGCAGCGGTGGGTGCGGGACTGGTGATGGCCTACAAGCCGAGCGGCGGGCATGGTCCAGCTCCCGAGAAGAAGACGGGATCGGTTCCGGCCGTGCGGGCGGCGGCTCCGGCTTCCGCGGTGCCTGCGCGTCCAGTCATGGCGGCGCGTCCAGCTCCGGTGATTGGCGAAGGCTTTGCGGATGTGACGACGCGTCGGTACTGGGTCTCGTGAGGAGAAATCCGGCCGGAAGCTTCTGCTGAATTCATGCGCCACGAACGCATCCAGTCACGGCGCGGGGAAATCCGCTCGGCTCAGTGGGAACGGCTGCGGGCGCTGCTCGACACGATTCTGATCACGAATCCGTTTCACCGGAAGCGGATTGGTCATCTGACTCTGGAAACACTGGATGACTTCACGCAGCGCTGTCCGCTCATGACGAAGCGGATGATTGTGGCCGACCGCGAGGCCAATCCGCCGTACGGAACGAATCAGACTTATCCGATCGAGAACTACACGAGGTTCTGTCAGACGAGCGGGACCACTGGGCCGCCGCTGACGTGGCTGGACAGCCGGGACGACTGGAACAGCATGCTCGGGGCATGGCAGGTGATCTATGATCATGCGAAGCTGGAGCCTGGCGAGGACCGCTTGTTCTTTCCGTTTTCCTTTGGTCCCTTCCTTGGGTTCTGGACGGCCTTCGAGGCGGCAAGCCGTCTCGGCTGCATGGTGATTCCCGGCGGTGGGATGAGCAGTCAGGCGAGGCTGCAGCTGATGGCGGATCACCGGGTGACGGTGCTGGCGACGACGCCGACGTATGCCCTGCACCTCGCGGAAGTGCGGGAAGCGTCCGCGGGCCTCCGCGGGATGGAATTTCCGCTGCGCCTGATCATTGTCGCAGGCGAACCCGGGGGGAGCCAACCGGCCCTGCGGAGCCGGCTGGAAGCGGAGTGGCCCGGGGTGAAGGTGTTTGATCATCATGGGCTCACCGAGACGGGGCCAGTGAGTTTTCAGGCGGCGGGCAGTGCGAGCCGCCTTGAGGTGCTGGAGGATCTGCATTTTGCCGAGATCCTTGATCCCGCGACGGGGCGGGAGGTGCTGGAGGGAGGCGAGGGCGAACTGGTGGTCACGACGCTGCAGCGATTGGGCTGTCCCATGCTGCGGTACCGGACCGGTGACCTCGTCCGGAAGGTTTATGCCGATGACACAGGGGCCCTGTGTCTGGATGGGGGAATTCTGGGGCGGTACGATGACATGGTCTGTGTGCGTGGCGTGAATGTGTATCCTTCTGCGGTCGATGCCTTGCTGCGGCAGTTTCCGGAAGTCGGGGAATACCAGGTTCGGGAGTCGCGCACAGGAGCGCTGCTCGATCTGCGGCTCGTGGTGGAAGTGAAGCCCGGACTGCGGGATCCCGAGCTGGGCGACCGCATCAGCGCGGCCCTGCGGGATGCGCTGCAGATCCGGGTGCCTGTGCAGGTGGTGGCTCAGGGGACTCTGCCAAGGTTTGAATTCAAGGCCCGGCGGTGGATCAAGGAGACTGCCGGAGTTTAGCCTGGGGTTCCAGCGTGCTTCCGTGGCGTAGGGTGGGTGACTTCTGCGGTCTTTCCCGCTACAGCTCCAGTAGGTCTGCCCTACAGCGACGCCCGCCGCGCTGCCAGCCTGGTTCTGCAGCAGGTCCCTTGAAGCAGATCAGAGCGATGCGGTAAAGGCTTCGATGGAATCGGAGACGATGGCGGCGCGGTGGAGGGCGCGGAGTTTCTCAGGATCGGCGATAGCTTCGATGGAGTCGCGGAGGCCGTCGGGGATGGGGCCGAAGCGGAGATCGAGGGCTTCGAGGACGGATTGGCGGCGGGAATGGGTGCGCTCTTCCATGCGGCCATCCTCGCGGCCTTTGAGTTCGCCGGTCTGCATGCCTTCCTGGCGGAGTTTCTGGGCGAGGGTCATGGCGGCGGTGCGGTGGGGTTCAGAACCGATGGATTTGATTTTATGGAAGAGGGCATCGTTGTCAACGGAGTCGCGGCTGTACAGGTAGCTGACGATGAGGTGGAAGGTGTCGATGAGAACCATGGCGAGGAGTTCTTCGTCCCAGATCGGGTCGCTGAGGAGCTCGCCGGAACGTTCGGCTTTGAGGACACGGCGGGTGAGGATGCCGTCGGGGGTGCTGCGGATGGCGTCGAAGGGGAGAGATGCGAGCTGGATGAGTTCGTAGAGGAAGTCGGGGAGATAGCGGCGCATGGGGGTGCCGGGATATGGTGGACACGGAACGCATAAACTCCAAACTTCACGACATGAAGACGACGACCAGGAACGCGGGGTCTGCCCCCACCGGCAAGCTTCCCCGTCAACGGAACAGTTCACAAGTAGAGTCCGGGGCGGGCATTGGTTCGGTTTTGGGTTGTGCCTTCTGCTGGCTGAAGATGCTCGGAGGCACGTTGCCGAGGGCTTCATGGGGGCGCTCTTCGTTGTAGGTTGTCATCCATTCGTGGACGATTTCGCGGACTTCGCTGAGGGAGGTGAACACGTGCGCATCGAGGACCTCGCGCCGGAAGGTCCGGTTGAAGCGTTCAATTTAGGCGTTCTGCGTGGGTTTGCCGGGTTGGATGTAATGGAGCCGCACGCTGTGGGCCTCGGCCCAGGCGACTACTTTCGCGGAGTAGAGTTCCGGTCCGTTGTCGATGCGGATCTGATCCGGCAGGGGCCGGCTCTCCCCGATCTGGTCGAGCACCCGGACGACCCGCTCCGCGGACAGCGAACTGTCGACTTCGATGGCCAGAGCCTCGCGCGCGCCTTCGTCGATGATGTTGAGGGTGCGGAAGTGCTTCCCGCAGAACAGCGTATCGTGCATGAAGTCCATGGCCCACATCCGGTGCGGTTCGGCGGGAACGTCGAGCGGTTGGCGGATCCGTTCCGGCAGCCGCCGTTTGGCCCGGCGTGGCAGATTGAGCTTCATGGCTCGATAGACACGCAGGACGCGCTTGTGGTTCCAGCGGCAGCCCCGCTGGCGCAGCCAGTGGAAGCACTTCCAGAACCCCCAGCGGCCGTGCCGGCCGACAACCTCGTTGAGTCGCCCGATGACCTCGGCGTCCCGGTCATCGGGGGGCGGGGACGGTCGATACCACGTGGTGCGGCTGACTTTCACCAGTCGGCACGCCCGCGACACGGGAAGGTTCTGTTCCCCGATGAGCCAACCGGCCGCCTCGTGGCGGTCGGCTGGCGTCAGAGCTTTTCTTCGAGGAGTTCCTTGAGCGCGTGGTTCTCCATCGCAAGATCGGCATACACCCGCTTGAGCCTGGCGTGTTCGCCTTCGAGTTCCCGTCCGCGGGTGAGCAACGACAATCCGCACGCCGAATCGCTCTTCCGCACCCTCAAGCACCATCCTTCCCTGCCGGCCGCAGGCTTCGCCACGCTCGAGGAAGCCCGCGCATGGACCCACCGCTTCGTGCAGTGGTACAATCATGAACACCTGCACAGTTCCCTGCGCTTCGTGACACCGGCTCAGAAGCACGCCGGAGAAGACGCCGCCATCCTCGCCAGACGCGCGGAAGTCTACCGCACGGCCAGGGCACGCCATCCGGAACGCTGGAACGGCCGCAGCACCCGCAACTGGTCCCCGGTGCGCTCCACCACCCTCAACCCAGTCTCCCAGCGCTCCCTCGAACCCATCGCCAAACGCGCCGCGTGATCAATTCGCATGATAAACTGGACAACTACCTTGACATCTATCGGGGGTAAGGTTGCCGAGCTTCTCATGGGGCCGCCAGTTGTTGTAGCGACCGAACCATTCTTCCAGACTCTCGCGCAAGGCCGGCAGCGTGCCGTGCTCGAATAGGTAAATCCGTTCGTATTTCACGCTCCTCCAAAGCCTCTCGATGAAGACGTTGTCCATCCAGCGCCCTTTGCCGTCCATGCTGATTTTCACTCCCAGATCCGCCAGGCGGCCCGTCCATTCCGCAGAGGTGAATTGGCAGCCCTGGTCGGTGTTGAAGATCTCCGGGACCTTGCCGGTGGAGTTCAGGGCCTTCTCCAAGGCCTCAAGGCAAAGATCGGTTCCCATGGTGTTGGAAAGCGCCCAGCCCAGCACCTTGCGCGAATTCCAGTCCATCACCGCGCACAAGTAGGCGTGGCCTCTGGGCATGGGAACGTAGGTGATGTCGGCGCACCACACTTGGTCGGGCCGGTTGATGGCGAGGTTGCGCAGCAGGTAGGGATACTTGCGGTGACCGTCGTCCGGAATGCTGGTCCGCGGCTTGCACCAGATCGTTTCCTGGCCCATCTCGCGGCGCAGACGTGCGACCCGTTTGCGATCAGTTTTCACGTCGTAATCGCGCTCCAGCACCGTCACCAGACGGCGACTGCCAAGGCACGGATCCTTCATGTAGATCTCATCCAACAGCCGTTTGATGCGGATGTCTTCCAGGTCCTCTTCCACGGGTTTGTAGGTGATCGTGGAGCGTGCCACGCCTAACAGCCTTGATTGTTTCCTCATGCTGATTTTGGGATGATTTTTGTCCACCAACGCGATGCGATCCCTTACAGACCGAGTTGTTTGGACTTTTTTGTCAGCCAGTCCAATTCGACGGCCTGCTGGCCGATTTTGGCGTGGAGCTGGGCGCGTTCGCGTTCGAAATCCTCGGCTTCGGTCTTGCCGGCACCGGGGCCGAAGACGCTCGCCGCTCCCTGGGCCATCGTCTTCTTCCACTCGGAAACCTGCACCGGGTGAATGTCGAATTCCTTGGCGATCTGCTGGATGGTTTTGACGCCCTTGAGCGCCTCAAGCGCCACGCGGGCCTTGAATTCGGGGTCGTGTCTTCTGCGTTTGCCTTTCATTTTGTGTGTGTTCGGTTCGGTTTAAATGCCGCTCCCACACACCACAATCATAGCTTAGCCACTGGCCCGATTTTCTGGGTCCGGCTCAAACCCAGAGCGGTGAAACGAAGACCAAAGCCGCATCAGCTACTGAATGTTCCCCGGCATCAAATGATCGAGATCAGCCACCGCTCCCGCTATAAGAAAACCGCAGATGAAATTATCCCAAACGATCCTTAAGTTAGCGCCATTCGGGTCGGTCCCCGCAATAGAACAAATGCGTCTTCCTCGATGGGAAAATGTTTCAATGCGCGGACTGACCCCAGAGACGTGGGAGATCCCGCCACTTCGGCCCGGTAGATCAGATTGGTCGCGAGCGGATTCTTCGCCACGTTGAGTTGCAGGTAGCGTGCCTCGCCCACTTGTTCAAAGGTCGTCAGCACAGTGCCCGGGTTGGACTCCAGCCGAGGAGTGCCAAGCGCGAGCTCGATTAGATTTTCATGTCCGTCGCCATCCGGGTCCTGATCGTCGGGATCACCAACGTGCACAGAGACTTCCGCGCGTCTCCAGTTTCCAATGGCGTCGCTGGCCAAGACCCGGATCGCATACGTTGCTGATGGAAGTCCCCGCGTGTCCCAGTTGACCGTATGGTTCTCCGCTGCAGTGGTGCTGCCGAGGACGATTTCCTGACCGAGATATTGGTTCCAATAGCTGATCTCGAGATTCCCAACACCCACGCCACCATCCGTCAGGTGCTTATGCAGCCAATCCTGACCGATGATGGAACGAACCTGGTGGTCTCTACCCCAGGCCAAAAGGAAAGCGACATTCCTGGAACGCTATGACGGCAGTAGCATCACCCGAAGCTCAAGCCCACGGGCCTTCTCTGTATGACCGCCAACCTTCGTTTTCCGGGGCCGACCCCTTTCCTTATGGTTAGGCGTTTTTGTGTTTGGGTCGATGGCGCGAGAAAAATAAAAATCCAGCTGAGCCGAACAGGACCAACAAACTGGCGCTTGGCTCGGGAACGACTTGGATCTCAATGCCGCCGTCCCAACCAGTGCTAACGCCCGGGGCAAGAGTGTAATTGCCGGCAGCGAGATTTTTGAATTGTTGAATCTCCCCGTCGGCGAAAGTTGGCGTTGCTGGGCCACCGGGTGTGCCCGAAAAGGAAGTGGTGCCGATTACCGTGTTAGTAGCTAATCCGATACCTAGGATAGTGCTGCCGTCCGCCGAAAAATCGAACGAGGCGGCGGGATGTGATCCAAACCCCGAATACTGCAAAAGCGGCGATGTTATCAGTGCGTCGCCGGTGGAATAATTTCCGAAACGGCGGTCATCATCCGCTCCCGTCGTATTGGTATTGGTTATCGTAATTCCATCCAGCCAGTCGATCTGGCCTGTCGTTCTGTCGATAGTTAGAATTAGGTTTGCTGCTTGGCCCTGCGTGGTAACGAGCGTCAGGGCAGTCGCGACGAGTGCGGCCACTCGGTGGATATTTTGTGGTTTCATCGTGTCGTTTCTTCTATTTTTGGTTATTTTGGTTACTTTGCTGCTAGGAGTTTGCTTTTTGCGGGAGGCCCCTGAAACAGCCGTTGGGCCGGATCGGAGGCGGGGAAATGGGGTTGGGTATTCACTTTGTCGAGAGCGAGTGCCAAGAGGGATCGGGGCACGGGCGGGTGCAGGGCAAGGCCGTTGAGGTTCAGCCGCCGTAGATCACGCCGTCTGGAATCTCGTAGCGCTCGGCACCGATGCGCACGATCGTAAGATCACCTTGGCGGGAGGAACTGAAGGCGCCCCCGTCGGCCTGGCTGGTGTCGGCACTGGTGGCGCGGCCGTTGGTGAAGAAGATCGAGCGCTTGCGGCCGTCGGGCTTCGTGACGGTGACGACGCCGTTGCCGTTGCCTTCCCGCTTCACGCCGAAGGGCGCGGAGATGGTGGGCTGGCCGTCGCCCATGGAGGCGGAAATGCTCCCGGTGGCATGGTAGTCAGTGCCGGCCACGATGGCATCCCTGCCAGAATCGTATCCGGCTTGGTCGGTGGAGACGCAGGCGGGGAGGGAAACCGCGCAGGCGGCAAGTAGGGCAAATTGTTTCAGGTTTTTCATGGGTGTTGAACGGGGGTGAGTGGGGCGGTGCAAGGGTTTGGGAATGCGATCAAAGTTCGATGGCCCTGTTGATCTTGAAAAGCCAGCCGGCTTCCCCAGCCTTGAGCTTGTATTGCAACTGGCGGGTCTTGCCGGTGGGCTTGGCGTTTGAGTCGCCAGCCTCGTAGAGCGGGAAGCGGCGCAGTAAGGTGCCCTCTCCCACGGCGAACTGGTCGTGGCCCATGTAGCCTTTTGAGTTCACCTTGTCCTCCCCCAGATCCGGCAGGGTAATCTCGGTCAGGGATTTCTTCTTGTTGGCCGCATAGGCGACCAGCGAGCCATAACTTCCGCTTCCGGCCGAGGTGACATAGACATAGATTTCCGGGAAGCCGTTGCCATCCAGATCTCCGACTTCCGCACCGGTCACTGAGCCGTCCACCTCAACCACGATGGGCTTGTTCTCGCCTTCCAGACCGCCCGGGGTGATGGTAAGCTTGTTCAAGGAGCCTTCGTTGGGGCAATTCACCTGGAAGGTGATGCCTTGCAGCGAGAGCTTTTTGTCGAAGCCTTTGGGCTTGGCTGGAGCGGCCTCCTCGCCTGTGGAGACCAGGGGGCAGACGGCCAAGATAATCAGAGACAGGAGTATCGCCGGGGATTTCATGGGCTTGCAGGGTTGTTGGTATGGGCTGCTGTCCGTGTGATTCTCCCTTTGGTCGTCATTCCGCGAAGATGGCGCGCATGAACTTCCTGGGCTCGCCGGGGACCACGGTGCCGGGGGCGCGGAAGGTGCGGTAGACCCAGCCGGAACTGAGCGCCGGCAGTCCAAGTTGGATCGCGTTTGCATCGGCTCCAGCCACTTCCGTCACGGTGAGTGCCCATGAAGCCAGGTCGGTGGATGCCTGAATCTTGTAGGACAGCCCTTCGTCGACCTGCCTCAAGCCGAGTTCACTGCCAGCCGGGTCGGCGGGATCGGCCACCGTTCCAACGCGCACCGGCAGGGTCAAGGTGAAGACTTGCTCAGAGTTCACCGTGGCGATCTTGCCGACGATCTTGCCGCCGTTGACACCGCTGGAGGGATTGCCATCGGTGGCGAACTCGCCCCAGTTGTTGAGGTTGTCGCCATCCGGGTTGGCGGACTTGGCACGTTCTGCCGTCTGGCCGGCACCGGGGTAATAGGAGCTGATCCAGGAATCATACGGAGCGGGAACCGTGGTCAGGGTGATTACGCCCGGGTTGGTGACCCGGTAGGCTAGATCCGAGTAGCGGATCTGATACCAGTTCATCCCGAGTTTGAAAATCTTGTTGTTGGGAATTGGGTCGGCGGCTGTGTCCATGAAGATGCCGCCAGCGCCGCCGTTGATTCCCCGGGATTCCGAGTAGTCGATCAGCAACAGCTTGGTGCCGATGGGGAGCTTGGTATCATCAATCACCCTCAAATCCAGAATCGGGGTCAGACCCAGGAACTTCTCCATCTTGAAATCACCTTCGATCACGATCGAACTACTCGTCCCGGTACTGGGCCGAAGAGTGAGGATTGTCTTGGAAGCATACTTAAGATCGAGGGAGGTTTCGAGGTAAAGTTGCGCGCTGACATCCGAAGTCCTCAATTTGATATCCATAGTTCCATCGCCTTCAACGGTCAGGGTCTCGGTTGGTGTACCGCTGATGGAACCTTCGGCAATCAAAAGGCCTTGGCCTTGGACATTCATGCTGGCACCGCCAGTCAGGAGCATGTCGCATCGGGCGTCGCTTATTGTGAGCTCCGCATTTCTGCCAATGTCGAGGCTTGTCTGTGTGCCGGAAACCTTGATGGAGGCATCTCTTGGCTCCAGGTAGACTTTCGCGCCCGGCACCGGAAATTCCTGCCCGATATGGAAGGTAGTGGCTTCGCCCGGAGCACTCTCGGCAATGACTAGCCTGCCACCATTCAAATCCATCACATTGATCGGAGCATCATCCTTTGGCAAACCTATGTAAAATATGCCACCCTTTCCGAGGATGGTTAAGCGACTGTTTTCATCCGCGAGGTTGATTGAACTAACACTCGGGTACACGGCATTGAATGTGTTGTTGCCGATGACTTCCACGGTATTCGTGCCTGATCCTTCCAATAAAAAAGCCTCGAAGGTCGCCGAATTGCCAATCGTGAAATCGGAATTCTTAAGCTCCAATATTGCCATCGGATTGGGCGTCCAGTTGGGCTTATGACCCAGGAGCTTGGTATTGGCCCCCAAGATGAGCGAGCTTCCATCAACTTTAAGGAAGTTCGTCTGGAGAGCCGTGTCTGACACGTTCAAGCTCAGTTGCCCGCGGTTTTTCACCTCGAATTTGGAATTAGTGGCACCTGAGGCACCTACGATGAGGTGGGAACGTTCGAGGGTGAGTGCCCCGCCATCGACGACCACGTTGTTGGCCTCTGAGGGGAACCAGAGTCGCTGGTCAGCATTTAATCCAGGGCCGACTGCACCGGAGTTGAGAAATTTCAGGGATGCCCCTGTTGGCACGCTGACTATCGTACTCGGGCCGACCTGTCGACTCAGACCGGCGATGGTGTTGGCTGTGCCTGCCGCAGCGCTGATCGCAAACGACGATGAGCTTGTGAGGGCATCTTGCGACTCCTGTCCTTCGCCAAATCGCAGGACCGAGTTGTTAAGACTCAGGAGCGGGTTATCGCCAAAGAACCCCAGCCTGGCTTTCAATAAACTGAGATCGACTCCCTCGAGTCTGAACGCATTGGTCTGGTAGGGTCTGATCGGGTACGATATTACGAATTCCACCCTTTTAAACGTGCTAATTGCAGCAGCGCGGGGGGCGCCTGGGAGGACGCCCGTGGCGATCCAGGTTGTATCGCGGTAGGCACGATAGGCTGCATCTGTGTAGGAAACATCTTCTTCCATTTGCATGCCGCCAAGTGGATCTCCGTTCCATGGGCCGTCTTGATTTATTTGAAGTGAGGTATAGGCGCTGGTGTTGGTCAGGTTGGAAGAGAGGAGGCCTCCACCCGTAGACGTCAACTGGTAGACCTGCGCAGCGGCCGGTTGGATTGCGGCCAGGCCGGTCAAGGCCAGGGCACAGCAGGGAGTGAATGTGTTTCTAATCTTCATGGTTTTTTAGTTGGTGGGAGCTCTCTTTCCGGCCGGCCGGGACGATGGCCCTGGGTTTGAAGCTGGAGGCTGGTGGTTATTCTGAGGTGGATTGTTTTTCGGGCTGATCGCTACTGGAGGGTTCCTGGGTGGATCGGAGGTTGGGACAGTGCGGGGGCGATGTGGGACAGGAAGTTTTCAATCTTCGTAACCGTGTGCCCAGCGGGCGTTACTGCGACGGATGGCGGAGGCATTGGGAAGGAGTGCTAAATGGCGGATTGTTCGCGTTGGGAGAAAGTCGCATGTTCTGCAGGAGCGAGGCATTTTCGATCCCCTCAATTGGGGGGATTCCCAAGCCCCATTACCCACTCCGGGCAAATAAATGGGAACGGTGCCGCGCGAGTCGTTGATATGCACCGTGCGCGATGTGTTGGTGGTGTATTCGTGATGGTTGTGATTCCCCGCGGAATTGGCAGCGGCGATGGCGAGGGCGCCGACAATGGCGCCCACGGCCACTTTCCCGGTGTCGGGCATGTGGTGGTCCCGGTGTTCGTAATCGGCGGGCGGATGGGAATACTGCGCGGTGACGCGGGCCGCAGGAACGGCGGCCAGAACGGCGCACAGAACAAAACTAAGTGGTCGGGTTTTCATGGGTCGAATCAATCGACAGAAAGAGTTAGAAACCGGTGACTTCACCCCATGTCAAACCGCCGTCGCCATTGCGGTCGAGGGAGTGAAAGGTATTTTCGAGGTGGGCGCGCTTTTTGTTGCTGCTGCTGAACTCCGCGGGTTCGAGGAAGCCGTCGCGGCTGGTGTCGAGCGCTTGAAACAGGGGCACCGCCGCGCGGGCGGTTTCCTTCGTTTGCCACTCGGCGAGTGCGATGCGCCCGTCGCCGTTGGCATCAAGCTGCCGGTAGCTCTCGCCGGTGATGTGAGCGGAAAATTCAGCCGGGGTCACGTTGCCGTCCCGATTCGAGTCGAGAGCGGCAAATTCTTTCTTGCCGGTGCTTTGGGTGGCACACGAGGCGAGTAGAATTGCAGCGAGGCCGCAGGCAAGGGGTCTCATGGGGCGGTTCGATTAGAGGAAGGTTACGGGGAAAGGATTGGGAGGTTACGTCTGCGATCGGCTTGTGGGTGCATGGGCTTCCGAATTTTGGCTGCGAATGTCGACGACCCATTCCCAGTCATTCCAGGAAGCAAAGAAAAAGGCAGTGAGAGTTTCCAAGTATGCTCCGCGGTCGGTCCAGGTCTATGCCGTTCGATCGGCAAGTTTTTCACATTCTATCAATGAGGAAACGGAGAGCGGTGGTCCGTGCCGCAGGCCGGAACATCACTGAACATCTAAAAGGAATTTGCTTTTCGCGGGTGGCGTCATTGGCGGGACGGGGAACGGGGAGAGAGGGGGTCTGGGGGGAGAGAGGGGCCGAAGCAGGTTAAAATTTGAGGGAAGGACGATGAACCGCATGGAGACAGAGGTTCCGGACGGATGAATTTGGCCGATGGCATAGGGTATCAGGTTGGTTCATGGTGAATTTTGACGACGCTTGAGCATACAATCCCCGACCGCCTTGCCAAGGTATTTTTTTGCCGGCGGGATGTTGCGTCGTTCCGGGGATTTGCTTCGAGCCGGGGTCTGCGGGCGTCAGGTGTATTCCAAGACGAGAGTGCGTCCGTCTCCGAGATCGATTTCCGGGGCTTTCCAGCCTGTGCCGGTGGTTTGGTCCCAGAGTTCGGGCGGGTCGGTTGGGGATTCGTCGTCGTCGGCTGGAATCCAGGCTCGGATGGCCTGCCAGGGAGGTTCGATGGGCTCGAAGGTCTCGATATCGAAAGGCGGCTCTGGGGGTGGCGGAAGACTGATGAGGGCCTCCCAGAGACCGAGGAGCCGGAGGAAGAATTCAACCTCACCAAGGCGGACGATAGTTTCCACGCGTTTCATGGTGCCCTGACAATGGGGACATTTAAGGGGATCGGCACCCGAGACGCTGAGGATGAGGTCCCGCCAGAGTGGGCGCATGGCGCGCGCGGTGGCTTTTGGCGGAGCGGGGATGAGCGGGATTTCCGGTTGGGGTTTCTCTGGGGTTTTCTCCGACGGCGGCTGGACGAGGGATGCAGTGGGACGGGCGAGGCCGCGGGATTTGTTGGAGTAGAGGCCGTAGTAGCGAATGGTTTGCTAGCCTTTGGGTGGGATGTGCTCGATGGCGGCGGCGAGAAAGTCGGTGGCTTTGAAGACTTCGAAGTTGCGTTTGGTGTGCCAACTGCGGCAGGAACGGTAAATTGAGGAAGACCTTCAGACTGCCGGTAAAACTCAGCATGGCGTCGCGGCGATGGATTTGAGAAACAGCACTGCGAGCGGGAGCTGATCCTGATGCGTTATCTCCGCAGTGGCTCCGCCGGGCAGACGCAAAGTGAGCCGCGAGGCTCCCGTGGGCGTTGCCACCAGGGCCTCCATCCAGGCCGCGTCTTCCGGCATCCCCGAGGCCGACCGCCGCCGCACGGGAGCCGCCGTCCCGTGTTTGCGCCGCCATGTCACGAAGGTCTGATACTTCACTCCCGCCATGGCCGCGAACTTCGGTGCGCTCAGGCCGCTGCGCTCGAACTCCTGCACGAGTTCAATCTGCCGCCCGGCCGGCACGAAGACGCGGCCGCCCGCGTCCTGCTTCAAGATCAGGTCTGATTCATTCATAGAGGCCATAGCTTTCCAGCTATGAC
>Ga0315899_10002050_pt1 | contig 22559 bp, 22 predicted proteins | sample LakEriMetagenome_2_FD_203518 | JGI IMG/M metagenome (GOLD analysis project Ga0315899, IMG submission 203518) | Freshwater fungal communities from buoy surface, Lake Erie, Ohio, United States - Buoy 4 MA112 | ecosystem: Environmental > Aquatic > Freshwater > Lake | place: USA: Lake Erie, Ohio... | reverse complement strand
TTCCGCGGGCCCTTGCCTCCCTCTGCGGGCGGCTCTTTGAACGTGTACGTGGGGATGAACTGCTTCCACCCCGCGGCGTCCTCCTCTGGCGGGAGCCCCAGGCTCGCCGCCACCTCGCCTGCGGCGAGCGCGCCCGTGTTGAGCGCGCCGTGCAGCACGATGGGGCTCGCGTAGTTGACGCGGTTGGCGGGCAGGTGGCGCAGCGAGCCGTCCACGGCGCCCGCGGTGGCCTCGCCTGCAAAGAACACCGCGCCCGCGTGCGGCTCCCGCAGCTTTGCCACCGCGGCGGGGTCCTCGCGCGTGGTGGGCGTGGAGTAGGCGCCCCGGATGAAGGGCTCCTTTCCCCAGTTGTGCACAAAGCCGCCCACAAAGTGGCCGCTGGCGCCCAAGCCGAACATCGCGTCGATCTGCGCCAGCAGGCGCGCGATGATGGCGGGCTGGGAGTGCTCCGCGAGCATCTCATCCGCGCGCGCGCCCATGACAAAGCCCGTCACCACAAAGGGCCCGTCCGCCGCGTCGTCGCCGCCGCCGCCGCCGCCCGCGCCGCCGCAGACCGGCGCGCCTCCAGCCTCGTCCGCAAAGCGCACCACGCGCGGCGGCGTGCTGCACATGCCGCCCTCGCCGCCGCCGCCGCTGCTGCTTCCGCTGCCGCCGCTGGCGCCGCCCAACGCCGCCGCCGCGGCAGCCGCCGCGGGGTTGAGCGGGCTGCCCGCGCGCGCGCCGCTGCCGGCGCTGCGCGCGCCGCCGCGGCTGTGCGCGGCGCTGCTTTCCCCGCCGCCCACGTAGGAGCCCGAGCACGTTTGGGTGAGGGTGAGGGAGTCGCCCACGGAGCTCGGCTCGGGACCGCCCTCGGCGAGGCTGCCGCCGCACGCGGGCGTGGCGGCGTCGCCCCAGTCCTCCTCGCCGCCGTCGCCCCCCGCGCCCTTGCCGCCCTCCTCCACAATGTTGAGCTCGTAGGGGCTCAGCGCGGAGGCGGGGAACTGGCACGCGGTGCCCTGGATCAGCCCGCCCACGCCCTTTGCCGAGTTCATCCACATCTCGGGGAAGAAAGCGTCCGCGCACACGGCGCCATGGCAGTCCGCGGGCCAGCCTCGGCGCGCGAACTTGAGCACCGCCTTTACGCCGTTGGCAAAGGCCAGGGTGCGCAGCGCGGCGGTCTTTTCAGGCGCCAGGGGCGGCGAAAAGGCGATGTCGCCGTCGCGCAGCACGGGCAGGGGCACCGCCACCACCGCGCGGCGCGCAAGCAGCGGCGCGCCCACGCGGGGCGTCACTTTTACGCGCGCGCCGCCGCCCGCCACCTCCACCGCCGCCACGGGGCAGCCCACCCGCACCTCTAGGCCCTCCGCCAGGTGCTCAATGAGCACGCCAAAGGAGGGCTCCATGCGGAAGTCGGGGTCCAGCTCGGTGCCGTCGCCGCGCCACGCGCGCTCGAACTTCATGGCGGCGCGCGCGGGCACGGAGGCCGCGGTGCCGCCCGCGGTGTTGCCGTACCCCGCGCACGCGAGGCCCAGCATGCGCGGCGGCACGCCCTCGTCCTCCAGGTAGCGGCGCAGCGAGCGCGGGTCCGCGTCCGCGTCCGCGGACTCGAACTCGGGCAGCCGCCACAGCGCCTCGCTGCACGCGTGGAAGTCGGGGTCGTCGCAGTCAAAGCGCAGCAGGCGGCCCTCGTTGGCCAGGAAGTAGTAGCCCGCGCCGCCGTCGGGTGCGGGCGCCTCCGCGGGCCCGCCGTCGCCGTGGGACCACGTGAACAGGTGCCGCCGGGACCACCCGCGCGCCTCGCACAGCTCCACTATGGGGTTCACGTCGCCGTGGATGAACTCCGCGCCCAGCTCGAGGGGGCGCCCGGGGATAAAGGTGGTGTCCTGCTGCACGCGGCTGCAGGAGGGTAGGGGTGGGGTGTGTGGGGGGGGAGGCGGGAGGCACGTGAGAGGCAAGCGCGTACACATACACACCACCAAGGGCAGGGGGGGGGGGGGGGGGGCCCGCCCCCGCCCGGGGACAGGAGGAGTTCAGTGCATCTCGCGTCGCATTTCAGGATTGAGGCTCAGTGTGTAGATGATAAATTTAGGGTTAAGGGTTGAGGGGTTAGGCAGGGTTTACCTGAAAAATGAGGATTGTGTAACCTGTACCACTTGTCCTGTTGCGCCCATTCCTCTACATGGTCCAGGTGTACGTGCGCCACACCAATGAGATCATCTGTGGTTTAGGGTTTAGGGTTTAGGCCCTAAAGGTTTAGGGTTTAGGCCCTACACCCAGATGTACGTGCGCCACGCCAATGAGGTCGTCTGTGATTTAGTGTTTAGGGTTTAGGCTTAGTGTGAACACGCTAACTTTAGGGTTTTGGGTTTAGGGTTTAGGAGATCATGTGCACCGTCACATTCAAGTATCACACGTGATTCTTTCTTGCCATGTCTGCAAATGTACATGGAACCAATTTCTTACCCTTCGTAAGGGAGTCTTCGTCGAAAATGGCCACAGTCAAAGTCTGCACAACGCGTACAAACACTCCTTTCAATGCTGCGGTGCACTAGCATGCTGATTTCAGTCCACGTCTTTTGGGAAACACTAGTCCACGTCTTTATGTGTGTACTGCAACTTTCCGAGGAGTTTTGCTGGGTGTACCTTTGATACTGGTTGGGAGAAGCGCATTGGCAAATAGAAGATATAACCGTATGCATGTGTGTGACCTGTTCGGGCATGTGCCCGTGTGCACACACGCGCAACGTGACACAAATGCTCATGTACAGGTATAAAGAGCGCGTGTCGAATCGGCATGGCACACCGCACACAGAACACGCATACAACACCGTGGCCATCGCGAAGATTGGCAGCTCAAAATCTGCATTCCACGTTGGCTCACGCGATTGTTTCACTGTTTCTGTCCTGTATGTAACGGCTCCTGCGGCAGAAATCGGGTGAGCACTCAAAGTGCGAGATGGTAACGCACGCGCTCTATTTCTGAACACTAACCTGTGACGGCTTCGCCCAGCGGCTCAGCGAGGAAAATGAGCGCATACGGGTCTGTTGAGCCCATCATATCCATTCGCGGAAGGCCTTTTGCACCCACAACCGTGACCCTGTGCGTGCCACAGAGTACTTTGACATTAGACCCCAAGTTGGAATGCAAGTTTGTCGTGCACGCGAACATGCATTTGCGGTGTGTGCGCCTGATAGCGTGCGTTCAGTTAAAAATGTCTGAAGGCGTCTGTGGAGTCAGAAGACAGGAGTACAAACCGAAGCAAGCCGCGAATCTGGTTGGCCAGCTGCTCGTGCTTTGCCTTGCCGCCAAATTGGACTGGCTTGGGCAGGCGCTCCTCTGGTGGCAAAACTGCCAACGCCATGCGATCCAACTGTTCGTCCATGCCCAAAAGCTGTTTGTGCACAATTTGCGCGGCATGGAACATGGCCAGTTCACGCTTCATGTGCTCCACCTGGCATTTGTCATAGTCAGCGTCGTGAGATGAAAGGGCTCCCGGCAGAAACGCGATAAAAGTCACCTGCAAGAGCAGTAGCTCATCTTCATCTTTCTTGGCATCCTCCACAAGACTTTCGGTGGCATAGCGTTCTACGATGTCCTCCACCATCTTTTGCTCGTCTTCGTTGTGTGGCTGCGGATTTTGTGAACACATCTCATCAGTCAAATGCCAAAATCTCATACATAAATTCGAGGAGGGCCATTTCCATTTCATCCTCCTCGATAGGGTGTCGCCATTGACAACAACCAGAGTCATCTGAAAAAAAATGTGGACCCGGTTGCGTTAGGCTGCATATCGCATATTCAGGCACGGATGCAGAAATACACACTCACCAGTTTCTCAACAGCCGTTAAGACCTTCTTGACAGTCCCATCCTGATCAGACCTCACCCACTTGGCGTCCTCACTGCACCACATCACAATTGGATGCATCGTCAGCACACGTCAACATCAACCACAGTCATAGCCCTAGTGTCACCTTCTGGCACATACTCATGAATCACATACTCATAAAATGAGCAAGGCAATCGATTTCTTACGGTTTTGCTTGGGATTCATCGTCACTTTCAGAGTCGTGGCCGGCAAACGCCTGCAATGACATAGCCTGTTGCTGCTTTTTGTCTGCAGAAAACGGAGTGACTAACTTTTTCATTGTCGAAGCGTCTATCTCCACTCCTCCCTGTGTGACATCCGGGCACCGCAGTGAAACAAACGAACATGCAACATGCTTCACTTTCGACTAAAATCATCACAAACAAGCATGCATCACAGAAAACGGTCTGCTGTAATGTGGCATAGAGCCATATAGGAAAAGATCCGGATTTTCCATTTTCCTCATGAGAAGGGCTTTCACACACAGGAAAAAACAAAATGGGGGGAAGTGACCACCACTCCGGTTCCACGGTGGAAACCATAGACGCAGTAGGACACCCAATGAATGCGTTCCAAGTTAGCAAACTAAACTAAATCAAACTAACCCTGAACCCCACACGAGAGTATCGTATACTCTCAGTCTATATGAAACAGGTAGGTGCCCATCTGTGGCGACCACGACGTTGTCCAAGTGTAGCAAGAGAAAACATTCTAACAAGAGAACACCTTCTAGTAAAAAAAACACATTCTACACATGAATACCGGCAGTATGATACTTGGGGGAGGCGCTGTTGATTTTGCCATATCATTGCTGAGTTGAGACTGCGAAGGCACACCCCCCTTGTGCGCCTTCAAGATCGCCTCTAATGTCGCATCAGGCATTCGCTTCTTGTTATCGAGGAGGAAGTCGAGCGCATTCGAGGTGAGGATCTCAATCGCTTCGGGAATAAAATCCGGAGCCTCCTGGTCGATTTGTTCTTTCACCTCAATGTAGGTGTCGATCAAAATACCGAGCAGCACGTTGAACAGGACCATGAAGAGAATGATAATGAAAGAATACTCGTAGAGGTAAAACACTTCACGGTACGTCGATTGCAGGAAATGATTCCTGTATGAACTCGGGTCGTATCCGATGAGCATGTCCAAAAATAGAAATTCAAAGGAATCACTGATGGTGCTGGATGGCTCATGGAGGTGTCCAAACAAAATGTGCCCGACGACAGCATAACCAAAAAACACGAGCATAAAAAGGAGCAGGAAGTGCAAAATGTTGGGAATTGCGGCTACAATAGTACGCGAAACCAGACCGAGATGCTCCTGGAAATCGAGGTTCTTGATGACACGGACGACAAAGAGGAGGATGGACAACCCGACGAGCTCATTATAGGTGCGGAACTGGCTGGCGAGCGCCGACACGTCGTCGATGAAATGCAGAAACTCGACCTCGTCCGTCGCATTCGTCTGGAAGTACCGCATTCCTGCGAATGGATCGTGCACTCCGGGGTAGGAGTCCTTCATCTTGAATTTCCACGCCATGTCTCCATACGTCACCCAGTAACCCCAACCGGCCCACATGAGCACGAAGTGAATCCAGTCGAAACAATTCCAGGCATTTAAGAAGTAGTTCTGGGGCTTCATGATTCGAAAAGATGTAACAATATCTTTGGTCTCCAGGATGCAGTTTACGGCTAAAAAGATCATAGCCAACACCTCGAGAGGTTGCTGCATAGAATTGGTACTGCCCTCACCACCCCAGCGGTAGACAGGTGGCCCGGAAACTGTGCGCATGGTAGATTGCCACCTAATGGCCCCTCCTAGCTCCCAGGTGAACTCATATTCATTATGACAAAAGACGTTGCTATCGATGTTGAACGTGACGAATGTAACCTTGGCCGCACTCGTGTAGTCGTCGAAAAATTTTCCCTCGCGCAGATAGGTAATGTAATTAGTCGCTTGTTCTCGTGTTGAGCGCGAGTCCAGGTATGCATTGAAGTGTTCAGCATAATCGGGGTGAATCTCCTGTGGGTCCTTGATTTTTTGGAGGAGCTGGTCGTAACTATGATTGAAAAATCCCCAGCCGGCATCGACGCCGTTTAGATCAGCGCGCTCCCCAACCGTCATGTTGTAGGCTTGATTAAAACTGGCCTTCCCATTGTAGATCGAAGACGTCGGGATGAGCACAGAATCCACACTATAGGGTTCAGTGTTGGCACCGTCCGCCAAGCAGACGCTCTCGGTGCCAGTGGCATTGATAAAAGAAATGACACTGGTCTTTCTCACGCCTGGGTAGGCTTCGCCCTCACCAGCCACACAGCTGGTAACGTTCTTGCGCTCTAGCGAAATCATCACACTGCCCACGAGTCGGTTAAAGGGCGTAAGATACCGAGGCCTCTCTTTGGCGGAGCCTGCAACGGTCGGCCTATCTTTGAAAAACTTCCGTACTTCAAACTTGTACTTGTCCGGGCATCTAAAATTCTGGAGGAGCAACTCTGCGCTGATACACTCGGGGAGGCCGCCTGACCCCGGACAAAGATCCTGTGGGCACCTGCCGTCAACGGCGCTGTTGTGATCTGTGCACCAGCCGCAAGTGTTACAATCTTTGGCTTTGCCGCAAAATTGCCCAGGTCCGCCTCCCCAGTTCCTGGTCGCAGAGAATGAACCCGTAGCAAAATCAATCAGCGGCTGGTACCCCTGCTTGCAATCCTTGTGTTCTGCGCAGCTTGCTTGCCCAGTGAGCATGCCATTAGCCCAATGATCAACAGTGAAGTCTGGGAACGAGTGATTGCTTAGCAACTTCCGCATGGGACCGCTTTCAGGTGCAAATAAATGCGGCTGTTCTGCTCGCAACTTGTCCCGGTTCTTGCGAAACGTAGGGTGCCTCTCGAGCACTTCCCGCATTGAAGCATATTGCGCTTTGTCTGCCTCGGCCGCCTCCTTGCGCACCACGAATCGCTCACCGCGACGGCGTGAAGTGGGGCAAGGCGTCCTCGCTGCTGTCAGAGCGATCAGCGAGGTGTTGACAGCCATACCCTTCCTGCCGTTGGACACCACCTCACAAAAGGGAACCTCTACGAGGTTTACTGTGTCTTTAGTGCCGTTGCCCATCTTGATGGTGCCATTCATACCGTAAGTACCAAACATTTTCATGAAATGCTCGTCGAAAGGCGACATGCAGTTCCAGTCGAACGTGTTCAAATCGATTGCACCGCCAAAGCAGTAATCCATCAACTGGTTGAGGTGCTCCGTTTGCGCAGCCAGAGCCTCGCGCTTGTCGCCATATGCAAAGTCTGGGAGGCCCCCCACGCGCTCAGGCACTGTAGCAGGGTCGATCTTTGGGCCAAATGGACGATTTACTGTGATGTCTGTGATGTCCAATATCTCCGACATTTTCGTCGACTGGTACAGGTGAAGCTCAAACTCGCCGTCGGGCACTTCGATCACGAGAGATCCGTCCTCGGGTCTGGCATCCTCGGCCAACAGAAAATCGCCCATGGTATCGCTGTAAATGTTCCATTTAAAATTGGGCGAGCGGCCGCGAGGGTCGACCTTTAAAAGGTTCCAGTTTATCGCTTTGCTTGAAGCGTTGTAGAGGACTTGCAGGTCCACCGTGATTTTTGTCGTGAATAGGTAGCGCCCGCAGTCCGGGATGCACCCGAACCGCCCAAACCCCGGATACTCCTGGCCGTCCCACTCGCACGTGCCGTCGCCGCAGATGGGGTCGTCCCAGGCGCGGTCCACAAAATCGGTCTGCAGCCAGTCCAGGATAGTGTCCGCACTCGAAACGCATCCCGATGAGACGTCGACACCCATTCCGTTGGAGGCGCCCAAGAGGCCCGCGAGGATCGTAGCCTGGAAGGCCGACTGTATGGCATTGTGGGCCTGCAAGTCTTTGTTCTGCATGATCACGACAACCAAATAGATGGAAGCGAAGAAAACGATGGAAGCCAACGAGTTGTAATTGCGGGAGCGCGACATGCGCTTCTGCACCTGGAGCAGCAGACCGTCGATCTGCTTCTCGTGCTTAACCGACTTCTTGTGGTCTGATTCGAAAGCCACTGTCGTGCCACCCAGCTTCGCCCGCGTCTTGTCTTCCATCTGCCTCGCGCGCTCCGCAGCGCTTTCCCCGCTCTCGCCCTCGAAAAAGTCTCTGAGCAATTCGGCCATCAGGTCGTTAGAGTTCTTTTCCCGCCTTTTGCGGCCCTTGAGAGCCCCGGCTACTTGCGCCTGCATTGTGTCGGCCGCGCGCGGTGCTCCCGGCTCCCGGCGCGCGGTGCTCCCGGTCGACCGGCCGCGCGATGCCCCCTTTACTACCTATGGTGGGAATGGATTGTGCTGCCGTTGCACTAGAATAGAATGTGGTGCGAAACAAAGCAACAATGGTTCGGAAGAGACACCTGTAGTAACCTCATTCACCACTTCCTACGCTCCCCAAGGTGTTCGGATCCCCAAAAAACACCGAAGGGTTGAATTTATTTTACCCGAATCGACCAGAGTTCCTAGGATCGCCCGGAAATCGATTCTTTTCGAACAAACAACGTAACAGAAGGAGTTCTTTCAGGAAGATGGCAAAAGGATCGCAACGGCCAGCTCTATCCCTTTCCGACAGTTTGGGCGCACCGGGCGGGGCGGCAATTAGGGGGGGATTATTTAATATTTGAGGCACAGCGGAGCGGGGCGAGATGAAGAGGGGCCGCCGCGGCGCCGCCGCCGCCGCCGTGTCACGGAGGAAATCCGTCAAGGGCAAGAAAGCTGGCGGCAGCACTTCGAGGTCTTCCCAGTCGGCTGTGGTGAAGGTGGTCGCTGATGACCCCCTTTCGCACTTCATCAACGCCGAAGACACCTCCAAGATGTTCGGCAGGCGCGTGTTTATGCTCGAGAAGATCCTGAACCACAAGCACGCCAACGACAAGACGGTGATCAAGAGTTGCGGTCGCAAGGAGGTGGTGCGCCAGCGCCAGATCGACGGCCTCGCGCACCTCGTTGAGCACCGCCTCGAGCGCAGCGCCCACTACTCGGCAGCCTTCTGCCTGACGTTGTTCTTCGTGATCTCATGCTCAGTCCTTATTGTGCAGCGCGACGTGGAGGCGGCGTACCAGACAGAGGGCGCCTTGTTTTACAGCGTCATCGGCGACCTCGACTTGGAGACGGCGGAGCTCACGCGCGCAGACGATTTTTACGACTGGCTGGAGGGGAGCCTTATAGACCCAATATATGAGGACCCGGCGTGCGGCGACGGCATCTGCGATTCTCCAGACGAGTATCCAGGCTTTGGCCGGTTTGGGTGCATCCCCGACTGCGGGCGCTATAAGAAGACAACCTTGGCGACTGTGGTGTTGGAGGACTATTTCGAATACTCCAAGTCGGTGCTGGGTTCATTCCACGCCGACAACGGGAAGGCGAGCGTTTGGGACATGTCGACGGTTATTGACAAAGAGAAGGACATTCACCCGGACTTTCGCTGGAACATCTGGAGCGATACCATGCAAGATTACATCTTTGCCGAGCATCAGAAGCCGACCAAATCGGGGGCCCCTGTGAAGGTCGTGTTGCCCGACGGCAGGCATGAGGTCCGATTTTTCCAGTACCGCAAGGTCTCGGAGGCGATTGACGTGACTGCGATTTTCGATCAGCTGCTGATGTTGCCCAACACTCTTCCCAAGCGCACAACGCCCACTGATCATGGTTATGGCGACACGCGGGAGGCCATCTCAGCAGGCGCCATTATGATGAAGCAGCTGAACGACTACTGCTACAGTGGCAAGCAAGACCCGATGCCAAAGGAGTGTGAGTCGGCAGCCAACATACGGGCAGGGACTGCAATACCGACGATTGATACCAAGTTCAAGGCGATGGGGTCCTATGGCCTGCGGGGCACTGTCACTGTCCCAAATCCGAAGAGCAAGGAAAAGCCCCCGCCTCCCACAGTGCTGATGAAAGTTGACTTTTGCGGCATACTCCGGAACGGCACGCAGGGTATCAAAAATCGCTACAACAAGATCAACTTCCAGGCATCCGGGATGGACTGTGGCAAGAGGCGTGCAGGACGGCGCGAGCTGAGGCTGAGCACCGAACCGCCTACCTGGCAAGATTTCGAAGGGGGCGACGGCCTGCCAGCCCGGCATCTTCTGCAGACTCCCGGCGCGGTGGACCGCGAATTCAACTCGACGGATATCGAGGCTACAGTCGCCGCGGCGCGAACACTGCTGCAAGGGCCTGCAAGCCCTGTGGGCGGAGTTTGCGTGCAGCATGGCGATTGCGACCAGGCGAAAGTGGACCCGCTCACGGGGGCGGCTGGACAGTTTTGCAGCATGGGCGATGGATGTAAAACATGCTCTTTCTGTCAGATTGATGGCTTAGATGCCATCAATGGTCTGTGCCCAAAGGCCTACTGCCCAGATTCAGGAGAGCTTCCAGGCTGCATCCAGGGCACCAAATTGGCGCGTGAATGGGATTGTCCGGCTAAGAAAGAGTTTGAGCTCTGGACGTATCATACCCGAGGGGAGCAGGTCACGGTCGCCCCACCTGGGAAAGCCAAGTTGCGGTTGGTCACGCCCTTCAACCGGCTTGTAGGGCCTATTATGATTACGCAGAGGCGGCGCGTGACTGGAAACTGTTCTCAGGTGGTCAACACTTTCATCAAGTCGTGGGCGTCCAATGGACTGGACGCTGGTGACGGTTGTCTGCAGGGGGAAGATGAATTTGACGGCGAGCCCTACGGCCTTGACACTGCGTTCGTTCCGGGTTCAGCGCTGTACGACGGCAATCTCATTGCTGAGGAACACTACGCCGTCTCCGAACGTCTGAACAAGACTATTTCCGAGAGTACTTCTAGAGGCGTGACGGTGGTGACAGTGCCCAGTGTGCCCTTTGGATTTTTTCCGTACAAGTGGGACGCGGTGAACCACGCTGAGAAGAATCTGACGGGGCAAAATGTTACTGGGGCAGGTGTGCCCTATGCGTACAGGGAAGAGCAAGCGGATATTTTCAAACTCTACTTTGATACGCAGATCACGAAGTCGCAGGCAAAGAGCTTGCTGCACTTTATGAAAGAAGGCGGTTTCATCGACCCAAAGACGTCGAGCATAGAGACGAAATTCATCACATTCAATGCTGATCTCAACCGCTTCACGCTCATGAAGCTTGATTTTGAGTGGACTTCAGGCGGTAGTATCGCATGGTCATATTGGGTTGAGTCCGTGGTGCTGGACATATACGACATCAAGGAAGGAAAGGCGCAGATGGCATTTGAGATCATTATATGCGTTATGCTTGGCCTCAACGTCTTGCTTGAGCTTGTCGATATCGCTGTTGCCGTTCGTACCAACAAGACTTCAAAGTATTTTTTTAATCTCGGCAACCTATTTGACTGGCTTCACTTCGGCTTCATGGGTTCGTGCCTTTATTTGTGGCTAACAATTTATTCTACGACAGAGCAATTTGTCATGAAAGTCGACGACTATCCCGTTCTACATGATGCGTATGCTGGCGCAAAACATTTTGCGGTCGATCCGATCAACGAGGAGGCTTACTTGCAATTTGTCGACAATATTACTGAAATTGCAGAGTACTTGCGCACGTACAATGCTCTGGCAGGTGGGCTCTTTGTGCATTATGCATGATTACTTGTCTGTTGCTGCTCATATGGCACGAGTAACCAGCCCTGCGTCAGTGTACTCGTTTGACAACTGTGTGTGTGTGTGTTTGTGGAACACTGCAGGGGTTACCGTCATTCTGTTCGTGTTTCGCTTACTCAAGGCTTTTGACTTTCAGCCTATAATGGGCATAGTCACACGCACGCTATGGCAATCGTCCGCTGACATGGCGAACTTCTTCGTTCTTTGCTTTCTCAGTATGAATCTACAAACAGTCTGCACATGTCACCAAATCTGCCTTCGGTCTTTGTGTGCATGCGGACAAGATTTCTTGTTGCGTCTGCTGACGTGCGAGTGTTTTTGTGTCTTGTTTTGATCCTGGCAGTTGCCGGTGGATACGCAGTCGCGGCGATGGTGTTGTTTGGGCACCAGTTTAACGCTGTCGCCGATGTCAGAGCAGCCATCTCAATACTCTTTGACATCATACTTGTCATGGACACATGTATGCACTCCTGCTCTCTTGTCATCCGAGCATATCTCCGTCAGACCCAGTGCAGACAGGCGTTCATGCATGCATCCGTGCACACATTTGTTCATGCGCGTGTACGTGCTAACAATGCGCACATTTCCAGCCGTGTTTTTGGATCAGATGAAGGCTGCTTGTGAAAATTCTGTCATTTTCGGCGTGTTCTTCTGGTCGTGGCTTATTGTTGGCTACTTTTTGCTCATCAATGTTTTCATTTGTATTATCATCGACGCGTACATCATCGCCAAAGAGCAGAACGATTCTAAAATGGGGGTGCACGAAGAAATGGCTATCATTTTCAATGACTGGTGGAAATCGTTCAGGTGTGTTTGTGTGTGTGTGTGTGTGTGCATATGACATTGTACTGCGCTTGGTTGTGTATCTGCATGCGAACATTACAGGAATTACAGGAAGCAGACATGCGGGTGAGCAGGCAGACGGGCAGGCAAATAGAGGAGTGTACGTCTTCTTGGCTAATACATTGTGAACGTTTTATTGGCTGACACATTGTGAGTGCTGCAGGTTGCCTTCATCACAGTATATGTCAGACGCCGCTCTCCTGAAGATTTTGCAAGAGAAAAAAATGGGCCTGCCTAGCACCTATCAACTTCGTAATGTAAGCATTTGTGTTTTTGCCTGCGTTGTGCGTAGGAGTGCTCGCATAGGAGCCTTCATACACGCACAGGCTGTGCTTGAAATTAAGGGGAAGGCATGGACATCATTCTGGAGCTTCTACCCGCGCACACGCATACATACATATTTCCAGGCCGTTCTTCTGTCCATGGAAGAAGAAGTAGGCATCGTGCTCGACGAAGGTATCGTCGTCAACCGCCATTCGCTCCGCCGAATACTTCGCGGGCCGGGCGATGTGGAGCAGCTTGTACGATTCATTTTCGTTTTGACCTTGTTGCCTGGTGTTTGTCGCGTGCGCTTCATCTTGCTGTCAACACTCACGTACACACCTAGTGCACGACGAAGGGTAGATTGTTTGAGAGGATAAAATTTGGGACGTTGTGTTTTGTTGGAAGTTTCATGCGGCTGCACTATCTTGGTCCGTGATAATTACGTGCGATGGCAGGGAAGTGGAAATCCAGCGGAGCCCATCGAGGACGAAAAGGGCGCATTGCAGGATAGCTCGGAGGATGAGGAGGAAATAGATTGGAAGTGAGCGTTTTTTGCTTTGTTTTCCCCCTGCACCATTTTGCAAACCTAAAGAGCATCAATGAGTGTTTGTCTGTGCGAGACACGCGCCCTATGACAGATCTGAAAGGTCGCTCTCCACTGACATGTCCATCCTCAAAGCCCATGGATTTGATTTATTTTTTTATGAACTCAGGGACGATTATGAGGAGTGCGTTGTAGAGGACCTCATGACGCGTTACGCTGCGGGGCATAAGGGCGATGAGGACCAAATTCTGGAGGCTATGCGAGTCGACAGTATGAAGCGTGCTATAGCACTTTTCCGGAATCAGCAGGTGCGAGAGCGCAACAGACACAGAAAAGTGCGCCAGCGCAATGCTGACTCATCACATCGTTGAGCAGTGGATGAACCGAAAGCTAGAACACTCAGCAGAGGTATGTGAGCGCCTGTCGCTGCGTATCGTACCAGCGTCGAAGCAGGTGTGTATGAGCATGTATCTGCTCGTGTGTACGTCGGTATACCAGAGTGTATGTAAATGCACAGGGGGGTACACGACGAATATGAACAGAGACAAATTACGAACAGACACTAATGAACGCCGCTGGTGACTAAATGCATGTGTGTGTGATTTCGCGTATGCGGTCGTGCATGCAAGGATGTATGTGCGTGCCAGTTTCCCTGCCTGAGTCTGCAAAGAGCGGAATGCTCGCGCCTACTTCCGATCACATCAGTACTCCTGATCTCATCCATCATCATGCAGGCGTCTATAGCCAAACAGTCAGCAGCGCTCAAAAAGGCACCTGAAGTGCCCGAATCACGGGGGCTCCTCCGTGTCACAGTGATAGAAGCGCAGAATCTTCCCAAGTTGGATCTCATGCGCACATCAGGTATGGAGCGTCGGCGTATGCGTTCCTGGACTCGTAGGCGAAGAAGCCTCTGGCCCACACCGTGAATTGATAGTGTAACGTATCAATTGCGACATATGACATGAACCACGCGCTTGCTAGATCCGTACTGCTTTGTTTTCCTGATGGACGAAAGAGGCGAGCCGGGCGAGATTATTTACCGCACCGAAGTCGTGCCTCAAAACAGAAATCCTGTCTTCAACGAGGTGTGCAGCGTGTTTTCTTGCCTGCGGTTACTTAATACTAGATCCAGGCATTATCTGCGTCTTCTTCCCTTGCCGTCTGTTGCAATTCGTACTAACGTCTGTTGCAACTCTTACTAACGTAAAACGCGCACTGTGTTTGCGTAGGAATTCCTATTCTCGCTCTATCCCGGTGTACAAAGTGTGTCAGTCTTGATATACGATGAAGATCACATCACGGACGATGATCTCATTGGATCAGTGCAAGTGAATCTTGAGTCTCTTGATCCGTGGGTGCCCATCGAGCAATGGGTGCCAGTCCAAAGTAAGTAATGCACGCACGGGAGCACAAAGACCGACAGTGCGCGGTCAGAAAATGAGGCCACGCAAGAGTGTGCGCCCATGTCGGCATGCTAACCTGGGAGCGATTGAGCAGACTCTGAACGCAAAGAGGGCATCAAAGAGTCCAAAATGCGATTGCAACTCACTTTGCAGCCCGCCAACGCAGATTTCGATTCTGTAATCAACCCGCCCAAACACACCCTTGCTCACTTTCTGTTATCCCTTTGTGGTTGCTCATGTTTGCCCGTGCCATAGTCCTATGCATCTGTGTATGAGATGTGTGCGCACAGTAGACGTGGTGCATCTTATCTCGGCTGCATCTCATGTGGACTCTTGCCAACATGGGATCGTCATGTTTCCACTCGCGCACTGTTTCGCCCTGCCTTCTTTGCCCTGTGTCATCGCCCTGACGTGCCCTCCTTTTCTCTTCCGGTCGACAGGGGAGCATGAAGAGTGTGCCGTCGTCATTGGACGGCAGTGTCCCAGCAGTTGGCCCCAAAAAGTCTGAGCCAGAGATGCGGGTACTTGATGTCAATCAGGGGGATTCCAGTCGCTCGATGGATGACGAACATTTTTCATCTGAAAGTCACCCTTTTGCTGTCCACCAGCGTTAGACCTGTTTCTTGGCACGTGTTCTGTTGCCGTCGTCACGAGATCGGCGTGCAGGGTGTAGGAGGGTGTAGGGAGAGTGGGTCACAAACACACAGTTTGGAGGCTTTTGTCGATCGAGATCCACTGTGCCTCCTTGTTTACTAATAACATATACGTACTTATCGTGCATGCCTTTGGACATGAGCAAGTGTATTAAACAATCGCACAAACACCGACGAATCGTCAAAAAGGTCAATACAGTCATCAAGTTAATACCTTGGGAGACTCACACCAGGTGCACGTTCAATGACGTGCACCCCAGTATCGCTAAGATTGCATCGACTCACTCGGTAAATGTGCTGTCCACCTTGTTGATTGGTCCCGTGCCACTCTCTTAATCATTCTTACGCACAGTATCCTGGCAGTAGCCATCAGTTCCTCTTGTGCAATAGATCAACCTATAATATCCCACCACTTTTTAAAAACCACATGTGAATCACACCCTTGGGGATACAAGAAACTCGCGAGTTACACATACAGTGCAGCGCTTTCAGTGCGCTTTGTGCGGGGTGGAGGCCTTGGACTGCTCGTTTCTCAGGGCCTGCCAGTACCAACCACGTCAGGCCTTCAATTGCTAGTTTTTCCAGGCCTGTCAATACAGCAACATTTTGTAGCAGCGAGGTTTTCGCGGCCTGCTGCCCCCCCCCTAAATACGTGCTGAGGCTAGGAAGCAACGCACCCTTCAAGTCGCTCACGACTGAAGGGCAAAAGATTGCGGCAAAAGCTTTGTGTATGACATTATGTCGCTCGCATTCATCCGTGTATGACCTCAATGGCCACCATCATTTCCTCAACTTCATCGCGAAAATGCTTGAGCTGAGTGTTCTTGTGATCAATCTCTGTTTCAAACTTGGATTTCGACGAGCTTGCCTGGGGAAGCACATATGCGCGCGCAAGCACAAAGCGAAAAAACGTATTGGCGAGAGAGTAACTCAGAGTAGGAATCCAAGAAAGCAGGGAAGGTATCAGGGGCCTCGGGCCCATATGTTCAAGTCTTTGATAATATGCAGAGCCCATGAAAATTTGCGTATGAGCGAAGGAGTCTGCACCAAAGGAGTCTGCACGATCATTCGATGAAATACAAGGGTGTGAAATACAAGGCTGGCAAAGCGCACACCCTTGAGCGTTGCAATGCGACGCTGCAGTGTATACACATGACGAGCAGAGAGTGCATGACGAGGAGAGTGAGCATGAGAAAGCGTGCATGCTCCGCACGCGGAGCACGCGCACAAATGTGGCTCACCCACTGGCGTGCACGCTTTCTCATGTACCAGGCGTGATGCACAGCGAAGAGCCATATAGAGTACAAATCACACCTGAGCACGAGCCTGCGCAACAAGTGTCTGCAACTCCTGTTCACGCTTTCTGTGTTTTTCCTCCAGCATAGCCAAGCGAGCCTCCATCCGGCTCACCTCGTCCGCCGCCACATGTCCTCCCCCCTGCCCCCTCCCTTGAACGAGGTGAGACCGACTGGATGACGCACTGTGCACAACATTATCAGTCTCGACGCCCCGGCAACCCACTTCGCCTCCGGAATCTGGCCTCCCGCCTCCACCTACGCGTCCACCCTGCAAACCCTGCAAACTGCCGCGGACCATCCTTTCCAATTCCGACACCTTCAAGCGCAGCGCCAGAACATCATCGCTTCGTCGCACCGCCCCTTTCTGTGAAGATTGCACCCCCCTGTCGCCCGGCGCATCATCTCCACCCGCGCTGCTACATACATCTCTGCTAGCCATGTCTCCGGCACCACCGTCTGCGTTTGTGTCGTCGCCGGAAAAATATTGGGTGTGGTGGGCCAGCGCTGCCTCCGCCGTGGCAGTGTGCAGGGAGCCCTGAGGTCCGCATGTGGCTTAGCTTGAGTACCCACATGGAGAGCGATGCTTGCACATGTGAGAGTATGCGGAATGCATTTGCGGAATCTACGGGTAGACCCCGCAAGTTGAAGCATCGGCATTAATGTATGTCGATGTTGGTGTGCAGAAAGGGATGCTCACATGCTGAGACACGTGTCTATGCGCACGCAAGAGAGCTACACATACACACGCGACATCGACGATGTGATTCGGGGCCTCGCCACCGACAGGATTGGATACCTCGCCCCGGTTTAGGGCTTAGTATTTAGGGTTTAGGCCTAAAGCCTAAACGAGCCCTAAACCCTAAACGACAGGAAGAGATACCTCAACCCGGCCCTTGGAAACAAAGTGCTGGGTGATGGCTTTAATGCGTCGCTGCGCTTGCCCCTGTTTAGGGTTTAGGAGTTAGGGTTTAGTTCGGTGATGGCTTTCATGGCCTTGGAATTGAAACTCCTCATGCGGAGCGTTAAAAAAAACGAGGGTATCGTTTCCAAGCGGCCGTCGACCCAATAATTAACTAATTACCACTGGCAAAAGTTGCAAGGAATACAGTAATACATTATTCGAAAGCTTTGTACAAAGCCTCAGCTCTGCCTAAACCCTAAACCTTAAACCCTTAACGTTTCCTTCGAAAGCTTTGGCGTCGTTTGGTCTGCCCCTGACAAAGCACAACCATCACGCTTGCGCCAAAAAAAAAGCAAAAACATCAAACAATCGCACATATTTGGTGTGTCTGTTTGCGCGCGTGTGTGTGTGTGTGTGTGTGTGTGTGTGTATACATACACATAAGGGACATAAAATGCAAGGGAAAGAGCCCTGAATCAAAGAAAAGAGCCCTAAATCAAAGGAAAAAGCCCTACGATACTTGTATACCTGAGCTTCCTGAATAACTTTGAGCCGTATATATACATACATACATACGTACGTACATACATACATACATACATACATACATACATACATACATACATACATACATACATACATACATACATACGTATGATACATACATACATACACATACATATATCTGCATAAAAACATACATACATACGCTTAAATACCTGAGCTTCTTGCATAACGGACTTGGTGCCGTCTTCCATGGCCTCAATTGTGAGCTGCGCCACCTCTCTCGCGCGCTCGCCTGCTCAGCAGCGTGCGTGCGCGCGCGTGCGTACATCTTTTACGTCGGCCGTTGCGCGTGCACTCCCAAACTTGATCTCTAGCTTTCTGTTTTTTTCTGTTTACAGACATGTTTTCATTTTTTTGTACATTTTTATTTTTTCTGTACAGCAATTTGGGAATATTCAGAATTTGGACTCAATTCGTCACTTTTTTATTTTAACAAAAAATGACTCCATACAAGATACGTGCACGCGCACATGAGCAACCAGATATGTCACGTACATAAACCAAAAAAAAAAGAGCTTTACTATACAAGATGCGTGTACGCGCACATGAGTAATCAGATATGTCACATATATATTAGGATAACTTAATACATCAGGATAACTTACTCTCAGCGAGCCGCTGCTGCAAAACAAGGATTTCCCGTTGCGCATCACCCGCCCCCCACATACTCGCGTACCCCATCCCATACCCCCCCCCCCACCCTCCGAGCACACCCATACCTCCCACGCCACCCCCGCTGCCTCCTCCCCCTCCCTTCAACATTCGCAACTGATTTTCGAGTTCAAGAATGCGCGGGTCCACGGAAGCATCGGGCGCTGCCGCAGGAGCATCAACTACTTTCCCCCTGCCCCCCCGAGCAATCGCTTTGCCAGCATCACCTTTGCCAGCTTCACCTCGAGGCGCTGCCCACTTGTCCTCCTGCCCCGATGGCGCACCTGCCGTACCTGCGCGACGAGGAGTGCAAGGTTTGTTCTCCCCGTCTACCCCACCCTCTCCGCTACAATCACCGCCGACACCACCTCCGTCACTCGTATTGCCATCGGAGACATGAGCATCTTCCGCACCCTTGACAGGTGTTCGCGGGATGCGCTCGCGAGCCACGGCAATGCGCTGCTCGAGCTCCTGCACCGCATGCGACTTGATGCCATGCTCTTCATTCCCTCCGCGGCGCTCGAGGGCAGCTTTAGCCGACGCGAGCTGCTCCTGTGTCTCAGAGAGTTGGCGCTGGAGCTCCTTGATTTTCTTCTGGTAGTGAGTGCGCACCTCGCCGACCTGCTTTTGCTGATCTTTGCTACTCAGCGGCGCCACGTCCTTGGCCGGGCCCTTGGCAACAAGCTTGTTGCTGAGCTCCTTGTTGGAGGTTTGGAGTGTGCTCATCCGCTTCTCGTACGCGGTGCGCTGGCTCTCCATCTCTTGCCGCAGCCCGCGCATTCGTCTTTCCGCGTCTTCGGAAAGCTGTGTGGCGTCCTTTTCGAGAGTCGCGATGCGCGCATGCAACGCTTCCAACTCCTTGGACTCCTCTGCCGACGGTTGCGCAGCGCGGATGAGGTCGCGCACCACATTTGGCTCCGACTGTATATCCTTGATCTGGGTTTCCAGGGTGGCGATCTTCTTCTTGAGTACCTTGACTTGTTTGGTTTCGCCGTTAGCGCCGCTCAGGTCGAGCTGGTGGTTGAGTTCTTGATTCTCGCTCGCCACCTTTTCGAGTTCGTGTTGCAGCGACTGTATCTTGGCGTCTTGCGCCTTGAGAAGCTCGTCGTTCTTGTTGACTATTTCTTGGTTCTCCGAGTACCACGACAGCCGAGCCTCCAGGTCCGTTTTTTCGCGTTCATGGGCAAGCTTGAGATCGCTAATCTGCTTCTCCAACACCTTGACATCCTCTGCCTGGGACTGCATTTTGGGGACATCGACGCCACCCAACTGCGCTTCCATCTCCTTCTTTGCCTTGCGAACCCTGTCGATTTCAAACTTGAGCTCTTGCACCTGTGTGGTGTGCCGACGGCGGGTTTCCTCAAGCTCATCAACCACACGCGCCAGCTCCAGCTTGTTGGCAAGGTCGCCGCCCACATTCTGCGAGGTGCGGAGGAGGAGATGCTGCAGTTGATCCTCCATTGTCTTGTTTCGCTGCTGCAAGCGCTGGTTTTCTATGAAGAGATGGTGGTCCTTGTCCCGCGCGCCGGCCTGCGCAGTCTTGCACTCGTTGAGGAGGCGCTCATTTTCCTTCTGGTAAGCAGCGATGAGCACCTCTTGCTCCCGTAGGTCCTTTTCTAGCTTCTCCCGCTCCTCCTGCGAGATGTCTGACGCGAGCAAACGTCCTCGCGTCAGGGGTTTATCGCACACACAAGACGTGACATGCAGCACATTGACAGAAATCCTACCAATCGGAATCTTGGAACCCTTACGCACCGCCTTCACCAAATCGCTCGTTTCCAGCACTTCCACCTTTTTGACCAGCGCAAAATTGCGCTCTTTGACGTCTTGGATCTCGGCATCGTGCTGCATATCACATCACGTCATGTTGTGTTTGTGAGTGTGTGTCGCGCGCACGCGCTCTTCATGTTATTGTTCCCGAATGGATTCTTGATACACAAACACACACATACACACACACACACACACACACACACACACACACACACGAGCACACAGTTGATGAGAGGACCTGATCGTGCAAGTTCTCAAATCTTCTACAGCGCATCCCGAGAATCTGACGCTGAAAATCTTGCTTGCGAGGGAGGACGTGGAGAGGCGAGAGAGCAAGGGCGGCGGGAATGGGGGGTGGGAGGGGAAGTGGGAGGGGGGAAGCACCTGGGCACAGAGATCCTGAAGACGCCGCGCATGGTCCTCACGCAACTTAGTCAACGTAGCTTCATATTGACGGATCATCTCATCATGCTCCTGCTCATTAACCATGCCCCCTGCCCCCCGCACACCAGAGACACCCTTACCATCGCCCACCCCCGCCAGTCTCTCATTGGAGGGCCCAGGTTCGTCGCGGGCAGAGGGGGTATGATGGGGTAGGTCGTCGGGACTGCGCCCAAGTTGATGCTCGTACGACTCGCACCAAGGGCGCCCTGGCAATAATAATAATAATAATAAGAGTAATAATAATAGTAAAATCAATAAATCAATACAATAATGATAATGATGACAATGCCTCTATCGGTTAGCGTGTGCGACCCAGCCAGTCCTCGCAACACCACAGCACAGACCACGCCACACACAGGCAGACACACGCACTGACGCACACACAGATCACCAGTGACGTCAGAGGGCTGCCCGCCTCCACTTCCTACCACCAAATCACGTGACCTGCGCGACGCCGCCTGCACCCCATGCGATCCTTCCACGTCACCTCCGCCGCCGCCGCTGCAGCCAACCTTACCGGAACCGTGCAGCAGCGCATGGACTGGCGTGGGGGGCTGCAGAACACATTCTCCAAAGTCAGAGCCCCAGTGCATGCACCAAATCAAGCCACCATATACAAACTTTTGAGAATGTGTACTTTCAGGCGGCTTGCGTGGCGCCAAGTTCCGGCAGATTGCCCTCCCGCCCCCCGGCCCTGCTCTTGTGACTGCCGGCGTCCGTGTCCGTGCCTTTCACTGCCTTGACCCCGCCCGGCATCAACACAACTTGCACTGCTCTCGCCAACACATGATTTTCCCGTGGGCTTTTCGCGCGCCGTGCTCGGCCGAGTGCTGCGGAATTCCGCGCGCAGATAGAGAGGCATAAACTTGCTTCAATGTGCTCTCGTCTTTACAAATTATAACCACTACTAGCTACCACTAGTAAATGGCTATGCGTAGGCGTAGACGTCAACCACTAGCTATGCCTAGTAATAAGTTACTTACAATTACTAATGATAACCACTACGCGCTACCACGAGTAAATGCCTATGCGTGGACCTTCACTCGTGATGTGACAGAAGCAGACAGACAGACATTAACATGCGTAAGACCGGCACAAACACGCGCAACACTCTAGAGGACACATACTATATAGAGAACACATTCTCTACAGTGCGTAAGACCGGCACAAAAACGCGCAACACATTAACTCGGCTTGAGACAGAAGTGAGGCATGTACCAAAGGCAATCGCAGCTATATAGAGAACACATTCTCTACAGCGCAGCGCGCATGTGCACCACACACGCGCACGCTCTTTCTCAAAGCACCTTGTGCGCACGGGCACCTTGCCGGGCGACGACGTAAGCGTTGGCGCAGGCACAGCGCGCAAAGACGACGCCGCGCCTGACGTCACTGTCGATTGCCGTCTCCCACCTCCCCCCACAGAGCCTGGTGCTGTTGATGGGCGTGCCCCCCCCCGCGCGCCTGTGTGTTTGGCGCTGCCAATGCTACCACTCAGAGGGGGCTTCTTTGCCGCCAGCACCTTGCTCGCATTTGACTCGGCGGCAGCCATCAGCTCCGCTATGCTGCTGCTCACGCCTTGGTTGCCCATGCTTGCGCCTCCTGCAATACCCTTATGCAATTCCTCCTCCACTTCCACTGGGCTAGTGGCGCGGGCACCAGTGGCCGAGCTCGCACTGCCGCAAATGCCACTTTGTCTGTTTCCGCCGCCTCCTTTGCTGTCCCCGAGAAACGTTT
>Ga0315899_10002047_pt1 | contig 22592 bp, 18 predicted proteins | sample LakEriMetagenome_2_FD_203518 | JGI IMG/M metagenome (GOLD analysis project Ga0315899, IMG submission 203518) | Freshwater fungal communities from buoy surface, Lake Erie, Ohio, United States - Buoy 4 MA112 | ecosystem: Environmental > Aquatic > Freshwater > Lake | place: USA: Lake Erie, Ohio... | reverse complement strand
CAAAGAACAGGTGGCTGCTATGCTCCACAATCTTCTGAAATTTCAGGAAAAACCGGAATACCTGGATGCTACTGATGGATTAGCTGTGGCGGTGTGCCATTTTTTTCAAAATAAAATGCCCGCAGCCACCGCAAAATCGAAAGACTGGGGTGCTTTTATTAAAAATAATCCTGGAAGAGTAAAAGGCAGTTAAATCGTTTCCGGTAATGCTGCCTTTATCAAGGCCTGCAATTCTTTCATTCGCGCCTCTTCGACCTTTATTTTTGGTCGTGTAAAATTAATGTTGTCGGCAGTATTAATGGGAACCAAATGCAAATGCGCGTGCGGTACTTCCAAACCAACAACCGCAAATCCGATACGCTTGCCGGTCAACACCTCTTGCATGGCACCTGCAATTACTTTACTGAATCGAAACAACTCGGCGTAATCCTCTGCAGGAAGATCATAAATGCGATCCACTTCCTTTTTAGGAACGACCAATACATGTCCTTCGACTAGTGGAAATACGTCCAGAAACGCAAGACAACGTTCGTTTTCCGCAATCTTAAACGACGGTAAATCACCGTTAATGATTTTGGTAAAAATGCTCGCCATTAACGTGAAATTTCAAGAATTTCAAACTTCATCGTCCCGGAAGGAACTACAACATCCGTAACATCACCAACTTCCTTACCCAACAATCCTTTCGCAATGGGTGAATTCACAGAAATTCTTCCGGTCTTTAAGTCTGCCTCATTTTCCGGAACGAGTGTATATGACATCTTCGCGCCCGTTTTAACGTTCTTGATAGTCACTTTGCATAGAATATACACACGGGATGTATCCAATTGCGATTCATCTACGATACGCGTATTGCTCAACAACTCTTCCATCTTCGCGATTTTCATTTCAAGCAATCCTTGAGCTTCTTTAGCAGCATCGTACTCCGCGTTCTCCGACAAATCTCCTTTGTCTCGCGCTTCTGCTATCTGAGCCGAAATACTTGGACGCTCTTTAGTCTTCAGATAATGCAATTCTTCCTGCAATTTCTTAAGACCTTCCTCGGTAACGTAATTGATCTGTCCCATAGTTTATGCGAATTAGTTAACAGAAAAGAAGTCCCGGCATAACCGGGACTTCTCCTACAAATTTAATAAAAGTTATTCTACTTTCCTTACAGGCTCAAACGAACCCCAAAGCTGTGTACTCCTGAGAATGGATTTGTTGTACGGTATGAATAATCAACACCGAATGTTGAACCTTTCTTACCAAACGGTAACTCCACAGTAGCACCGAACGATGGACCTGTAAATGCAGTAGTACGATTATCGTCAGAAGTAATGCCTTCTTCGTAATCATAACCCGCACGTACCATCAACATCGATTTCCAAGCATACTCAGCACCCACTCGGAACTGATCTTTAGAGAACGAGTTTGATGTGAAAGTTCCTGCCATGGTCAAACGGTGATTTTTCATTGAAGCGCTGTCCTGTGAAAAATACAAATCATAAGAACCTGCTATGTTAACCTGAGTAGGAAGATCGAAGTCCTGTGAACGCTGCTCAAGGCTCATAGCGTAGTTACCGCTGGGAGAAACGCCACGGAAACTCAAACCGTCCCCGGTAAACTTCATACGCGGGCCTACGTTACGTAAGGAAATACCGAACTTGATGTGCTCGTATTTACCTGTTACGTACTGAATACCTGCATCCAAAGCCAATCCGCGCGCCGCAACGTCAGCGATAGCCTGAGAAATACCTTTCACAACGATACCGCCGTAAATGTTCTCGGAAAATCCTTTCGCGTATGACAAACCGATATTGGTAAATGTCGGATTGAACGTACCAATGCCACCTTCCGGAAGATCTACAGTTGTAATCGGAATTTCACCGAAATCCATAGACATTACACCCAATCCGATCACACCGGTTTCGCCAACACGCTGCGTGAAGCCGAATGAATTGATATTGATACCTGTACCCACCAACCAGTTTGTGCGGCAAAACATCATCTCTGTACGTGTAGTAAACGCAGTTCCTGCAACGTTCATGTACATTGCTTCTAAGCCGCGTGCACCTGCGTGGTTAGCACCTGCCCATCCTGAATTTCGTGCGTAAGGATTGATCAACAATTCTGTTGCTCCGGCTTGTCCGGCACGATCCTTATTTCCCGCCTTCAGAACTGATGCTGTTGAAAGCATCAGTCCGCAGGCTACGATTGGAATTAAAACTTTATGTTGTCTTTTCATGATCAGAACTTTCTAAATCAATACTTGCAATGTTCTATTAATACGCATCCAAATCAGCAGGACGCATTACGCCAAACCACTTCAAAATCTTTTCACCTACACCCGGAACTTCAACGTGTACAATGTACAAGCCACTCGCCACAGGAATGTTTGCCTGGTTTTTCAAATCCCAGTCTACATATGTTTGCGGTGAATCCTTTGTGATACGACGTACCATAGTTCCGTTTACAGTGTAAATACGAATTGTACACTTTTCAGGAAGGTTGGTAAACTTCACACGATTATCCAACTGATTGCGCTCGTACTCAGAATATGCATAGTACGGGTTAGGAACCACATTAATCAAATCCAATGCATTCTTCGCTGCATCCAAATTAGCGGTCTGCACTTTCAGGTCGTTGGTATTGAACGAATACATCGGGTTGTTACCGTTCTGAGGATTAGCAACAGAATCCGTTGCTAATGCAGGGTTATTGGCATTTGGCTGAACACCTGTGAGGTATTTCTTATAAGGTTTAGCCACACGAATCTTAACCTTTACATCAGTTGGTAATACCGGATCAGACTGATAGCCATTTCCGAAATTCCAAGTCGAAAAATCTTCATCCAACATCGGAACATTTACCCACATAGCATCACGGAACACCTCTGTGCGCTCGGTAGCAGCAGCAGACGAAGTCATGATCTTCATGATCATCTGACCACAATCGTATGCCGGAACGTCACGTAATTCATTTCCAAGTGGTCCTGAAGGGAAACGTCCGTTACCGTTGTGGCCGAATACGTAGAGGTAGTGTAAACCACCCCAACGAGATTCAAACAAGTTTCCTGTTTCAGTAGAAGTCGGGTTCCACAACATATCGCGGCCACGCTCAGCAACCATTGCAGAGTTTTCTGCAAATGCCATGTTCAAACGCTCACCGGTTTCAACGTTAATTACGTAACCGGGGAACCAGCTCATTCCTGTTGCAGAAATGAAGTCCGCATCATTTGGATCGTTTGATACTACACCATCACCCGTGCGACCATATTTGTCCACAGAAGGTGAGTTACGTACGAAGAACGCTTGTGTTAATCCTTGGTTCAATTGTGGGTTTGGACCTACTTCGAATACTGGTACACGTGACCACTTAGAACGATCGTTTGTAAACACTACATCAATGCTGGATACGTTTTCGAAACGGTTAGCTGCAGTAGTAGTAGCGTTCGGGAAGCCCGGGCCAAATGCATAACATGGCTGCGTTGCGGTTGGAGAAATGTTATCAGCAACCAAACGATATGGTCCCCAGGTTCCATTTACCACTTTTTCGTATTGAGCGTCAGCGTCAATAAACGTAGCACCAATTGAACGGTCATTGAAGTCTGCAACGCAAACACCTGTACCGCTTGTTGTACCCGCACGAATCCAGTTGTATTCCGAATTACTGTCATCATCCTGAATTCCTGACAACCAATCCTTAGTAGGATCTGTGAATGTCATAGACGAAGACAAGAAACCGTTTTGAATCGGATTTTGTTGTAGACCGTTAGTAAAGCCCGGAGGATTTACCTGCGCTAATGTTACAGACATACCTAATTCAGGGATAATCTGCTCGTTAAAATAGGTACTATAGATATTTAATGTAGTATCAGAGCTCCAAGAACGAGATACAGGAGATGTTTGAGTCAATACCCAACGTGCTGTATCAACAACCACAGGACGGTTATTCGGATTATTGATGATCTGAATGGTGAATTCACCCTCAGGAACATTCAAAGGATCGATAACCTTAATATTTACAGGACCTGCACCATTTTCATAAGTAACCTGATCAACACGGCTAGTTCCACCGTTGTTTACGGTTGTCGCGTTAAGAATCGCGTCAATTGATGACTGCGTCAACTCTAAAATGTTTTGACCGTGACCGGTACCTTCCAAACGAGTCAATTTAGGACCTGAACCGTAAACTGCCTGTTGATTTGTTCCACCGGCTTCCGGAGACGGAATGTGAGGAATTGCAGTGTATACCTTAATGTTACGACGACCTGCTAAGTAAGGCTTCTTCTGACCGATGTTAGAAGGTGAAGTTGCATTCAAAGGATCGAAACTAACGTCAGAGTATTGGATATAATTATTATACGCATATGAAACAGCCATATAATAATAAGTCTTGTGGTTAATCAAACGACGATCTCCTGTTGCAAAAGCATCTTCAGTGATCTGGAAGGAATTGAAGATACCTTCGTCGTTCGCCTGCAAGGTCATATCCTTTGGAACGTCTGCATTCAATGCCTGATCAAATTCGCGGTTAACCAAGTTAGTTACACCATTCTTAACGTCGCACTGATAAATCAAACGAGCTTTGTCAGGATTGTAGATATCCGCAGTAGTCACGGTTGCATCTTTTAACTGGAAGATTTGATAACCTTCGAAATTGTAAGTAGTATCGATACCCGGAGCAACGTTGCTATAAACGATACCCGGATCAAATGCTTCGTAACTATTCAGATAGTTGTTGCCGGTTTCTTTGTTAGACAAATAAATCAACAATTCTTTATCCAACTCTTGGATAGTAATATCCGGAGCATCCGGACCGTCCAAAGTACGGAAACAGTTGTCGAATAAGCGCTGAGCTTTGTCATCTGTAACACGCATTAACGCAACAGAAGCCGCAGGGCCACCGCTCGCTGCACGCGCCCAAACAGCACCTACAGTAATGTAGTTGATCGCACCCGGTTGCAAAGTAAACGGACCGGCAGACTGTAACATACGACGGTCAGCAGGAGTGTTACCTACAGAAGCTTCATCCCAAGCCGGTTGAGGCTGGAAGTTCGTACCCCAACCCTGAGGATCTGTATCTCCAGGGAACATGAAATCACATACCAAAGAACCTCCATAAGCATTACCACCATAGGTCAAAGGAGATCCGTCTTTCCAGAAACCTGACAAATAGTTGTAGAAATGCGTTGCGTTTTCAGGGTTACCAATAATCGTAAAGTCGTTATTATAGTATACGAATTTAGACATAATGATCTGCTCACCTACCTCGTCAACAGTTCCGTCGCGGTCATTGTCTTTTCCATCACCCGGATCGGCAATTGGCCCTTCGAAGAAGTCCATTCCAATCGCAGGAGGATTAGCACCATAAGTACCTAAAGTCGGCTGTGCAGAAGCACCGTCGTTAGCGTCACCATTATACGTATAACCCAAACCACGAGCAACGTCACAACCTACGTAGTCATCCAAATAATCACCCAAATCTGCGTCAGTCCACTGACCGAAGTAAGTGTTATTCATGGCTACTGTTGAACGGTTGATAATTTTGTACGAATAGAATGTCATGTTGTTGATTTCATCGTTCGTAGAGAACGCGAAAGCCTGTGCATGAATCTCTAAACCGATCGCCTGTGCACCTGATTCTGAGTGTACGTTACCTTTATCGTTAAACACCCACCACAAACACTGGTCACCATAGATCTGATTCTTGGAGCAACCTAAATTACCCGCCACATCAAATGCAGGGTAATCACCCGCAGTGTAATCGTAGAATCCATCTCCGTTAACGTCCACGAATGGAGCCAAGTATTTACCTTGTCCAAATGCGGCATCACCGTTACCAGGCCAGTTCTGAATTACCAAAGGAACCGTATAACCAGAAGGTCCTTGCCCTAATGTGTACGCATAGAAATCTTCAACTTCTTTACGGGTAATTTTCCAGTGGCGATCGTAGCTATTACATACTGCACCATCAATAGATACAGTTGTCGTATCCAAAGGACCCGGCCAGAAGTCGTTACCTGTCTGACGATAAGTCATTGCAGCAACTTTTAACTGTCCACCCGCATCCAAACCACCAATCCAAAGAGCTCCGGCAAACACAGAGTGCGCCTTACTGCCCTTTGGAACTTCGTACTTGGCATTGTTCAAGTCCCACCACATATCACCGCCGGTCATAATCGTTGTACGAACGTTATTGATTTCCAAGTCGGTTTTAGCCGTTGCCGGCGTACAAGATGCAGCTAACTGATCTTGAGTAGTGACACGCATACTACCATTTGGTCTACGTCCCCCGGACGCTCCATTCTCTCTTGCAGATGCAGCGACAGTTAATGCCATCACCGCTGTGAGAGACCAAACATGAAGATTACGCTTGATTTTCATTTTACTTCCTTTTTTGTTTCTTACTAACTGAATTTCTGTATTGGGATCAATCACGCGTTCCTGTTTAGAAATCTAGCATTACACCCAAACGAATACGGCGAGGGATGCTGTAGTTCGAAGGATTATTCACTTTTACTGTATACAAATCCATGAATGAAGTCGGATCGTTCTGAGCATTGATGATCTGTTGAGTTTGTGCTGCAGCCAGGTAACCGTCATCATTCGCGTTACCGGTGTAACGGTAAACGTTTAATACGTTACGAGTGTTCAAGACGTTCAACACCTGCAAATAAATGTTCAGGTTAGCCATCTTCCGGCCATCACCTTCAGGTGTTCCACCCCATGACAACTCAACGTTCTTGTCGATACGCAAGTCCATACGATACTGCCAAGGCAAACGAGAACCATTAACAGAACCGTCCAGGTTTTGACGAGTAGCTATACCAAACTGTGCTTCAGGAGTTGGGTTAGACTGCTTAGTATAAGGAGTACCTGAACCTGCACGGAACACTACGTTAGCACCTACGTTGTCAAATACACGAACAGACTTACCATTCTTGCGTGTCCAAACAGGACCAGTGTAGTTTTGACCTGAACCGAAACGGTAATCCACGTTAGCAACGATAGCATGACGCTGATCGAAATCCAACGGAATAGTTGTTCTCAAGTTAGGCTGACCGGAGTTAATCAGGTTAGCAGCCTCAGTTGCACCTGAACCTGTACCGTCAGCGAACTGTAAGGTATAGCTTGCTGTCAACTGAACACCGCCTGTACGACGTAAGTCATACGCTACAGTGAAACCTTTAACGGTACCGAAGTCGATGTTACCAAATGTGAAGTAGTTAACAGGATAAGCGTAGTTAACAGCTACAGCCTGAATCATGTTACGCATTTCACGATAGAATGCTGTTAATGTAATTGCTGCATTCTTACGAGCTGACAAAGTTTGAGTGAAACCTAATTCGTAGTCAGTAGTACGTTGTGGTTTCAAATCCGGGTTGTTGTTGAACAAACCAACGCGGTTCTGAATGTAGTAGTACTGGATAGGATCCAAACGATAACCTGTTGTAGGACGCTGAGTCAAGACGTCGTAGTGAGCGAAGAAGTTAGCCTCATCAGAGATCGGAAATGCGAACGCGATACGTGGCATGAAGATCAACTGAGGATCGTAATCTTTAAATGCTTTTGAAGTTACTGCAGTCTGCGTAGGATCAACCAAGTATGGAGTGATACGACCGGTAGTAGTAGCCTGCGCCAATACCGCAGGATCCTGAATTTCGTTACCCTGAGCATTGTACCACTTGTCTCCGTTACGGTAACCCACAACACCTGTTGGGTTGTTAGCATCGTTAACATAAACCACATAGTCATCGCCCATGTTATCAGGGTGTGAGAAGTTTCCTACTTCACCTACAGTTTTTGCTTCATAGAACAAATACTTGTCCTTCAATACTTGCTGGTTAGCATCGAAACGGTCAACACGCAAACCAACGTTGAACTTCAAATCTTTGAAGTCGAACTTGTCCTGAATAAATCCTGCCATGTAGATTGGGCGGAAAGCACCAATAGAACGTGTAAACACACCATTTTCCTGACGTGTAAAGAAGTCGTCGAAAGACGGGTTATCACTTGCCTTCATGCGCTTACCGGTGTGATCGTAACCATAATAAGAAACGATGTTTGAACCGTCCAACAATAAGTCGTCAGCGCTGAACATATCTACAGAGAAGAAATCAGGTGAATAAGAATCGATATCGATCCAATCGGTGCTGTTTTCAGCTAAACCTAATTTAGCACGCAACTGCTTATCGAAATAACGTTGCTGGCTACCGTCATAAAAACGATCATACAAGAAGGCGTCGTAAGTACCGAAATCTACCTGCTGCGGGTTAGCAACATCCAATTGAGTTAAGTGGAAGTTTGCCAATTGACGCATACGGATCCAAAGATCCAATGGGCTTAAAGAATAAGCACGTTCAGCGCGTTGCTCAAATTCGAAACCAACCTGAATAGCGTGATTCTTAACGTCAGCAGAGAACATTGTGAACACACGGAATTGCGTATTGTCCTGAATCTGATATCCGTTATACTGACGACCCGTATTATACCACAACGAGTAAACGTTAGATGGACGATAACCGTTCAACAAACCTAAGTTCGCCAAAACCTGGTCACCATTTACTACCTGAGAACCGAAGTTATCAAATACGTATCCTGTGTAGTTAGACATCAAAGGATTCGGATTAACCTGCTCACCATTTTCATTCAAGTAATATGGCTGGAATGTTAATGCTGAATCAGCGAAAGCAGTCTGAACATAACCGCTCAACGTGTCGCCATTGATAACAACAGTTCCGGGAGCGAATGCACGACGCTTGTACTGATTGAACGTTCCCACGTAACCGTAATCGAATACACGGTCACGGTGTGAATCGTCTTCTGTTACAGACTTGAACTGGGTGTAACCAACCTGCAATGTATAATATGCATTCTTAATATTAGAAGAAGATTTCGGATCATTAGAGCCGAAACGCTGCGTCAAACGGGCATATGCACGCCAAGTATTACTTGTTGTGATGGGATTGTTGCTTGGGTTGAACAACGCGTACTCATATACATAACCGTAATTGGTCCCGTAATCGATAGAACCGCCGAATGTAATGTTCAGATTGTCGGTTGGTTTGAAATCGATTTTAGCGTTCAGACGCAAAGCACGCGTAGATACGTTCTGCCGCGCAGGGATTTGTTCTAAGTCGCCCATCGTCACAAATTCAGCATTACGAACGAAACCGGCACCATTTGGAGCAGGACGCAAAGGATTAGCCTCCAAATCACGAAGCTTATCGTCGTTTATCTTATATGTACCAATAGCTGATGGATTTGGGTCCTTTTCCAAAACACCTTCACCTGATAAGATGAAACCAAGAACCGGCTTATTGCCGTTCACAGAGTCCTTCTTCATCCAGATTGGTCCACCAACACTGAAACCTACGAAGTTGTAACCGTAATCATCCAGAACTTCTGAAGTGATTAATTCCACACCACCGAAATACTGGCTCTGAGGACCGCGCGTAGTAATGTTGATTACACCACCTGTAGCATCACCGAACTGAGCAGGAACACCACCGGTGATCACGCTTACTTGTTCGATAGACTGCTGAGGCATGTTCGGTGAACCGATTACACGCTGACCGTCGATGAAATACGCGGTACCGTCGGAACGCTGACCACGCATGTTCAAACCTCGGCCTTCGTCACTTTGATAAACACCCGCAGTAGTAGAAGCCACTGAGTTGATGTTTTTCGAAGGCATCGCCAAGAATTCTTCGCGGGTTACAGTTCCACCTGACTTTGTATCCGGGTCGATGAGTGGCTCCTTATATTCTACGATTACCACGTCATTCAATTGAACGCTGGTAGCATTCATCTCAATGGTGATATACGTAGTTTTCAATTCGCCAACCATAATACCTTTCATTTCGGTAGGTTGGTAACCGGTGTATTGTGCTTTTACGTTGTAGCTACCCGCAGAGAGTGGCTTCAACATAAACTCACCGTTGAGATCCGTAGTGGCCCCACCGGCATTTACACCATTTAGAGAACAGGTAATAACCGCAAACGGTATCCCCTCTTTCGTCGCTTTATCGACGAGCTTTCCTTTAATCGCACCGCCGCTCTGAGCGACGGCGAACGATACACTTGCCAACACGAAGGCAATTGCAACGTAAATTTTTCGCAGCATAATGGTTCTGTTTCGTGTGTTAAATTTTAATTGGTCGTGCAATTGAAGTCGGTAAATATAGAGAGTTTTATTTTTTACGTGCAAATTTACTTTTAATAAAATTTAACACATCCAAAATAAAGCTCCAATACATTGATTATCAGCAATCAAAGTATTAAAAAAACTAAACAAACTAACTTACTTAATAACCTCCTGCCGGGGGGATGTGAGCAGTGGTATTCGAAACGGGTCAGGTATCGAACGCAACCTTGCGGTTACCGGGTTCGGAATTTCTTCCGGGTTATGTCATTGACTTCAGAATGACATCAAAGAACGTTTCGCTAATGTATGATGAAAACGTTAAGAAATCTCAAAACGTTATTCGTTTCTATTCAATGGTATGAAAAACGAGCCATGTGGCAGCAATACGGCTATAACTGGAAAACTACTTCTTCAGCTTCTTAAACCAGCGCTTAACGAAGAATTCGCGTTTATTTTCATTCACCATTTTGGCCTTCTTCGCAGTTTTCTTCATGCGTTTGCGCGTTTTCTTGGTGTTGTATTTCTTGTGGTATTCTTTCTTTGCTTTTGCATCCGACATTTCCTTTTTACGCTGCTTCTTCCACTCTGCCTTAGCTTTTTTACGCTCCGCTCGAGATGTTGGTGCTTTTTGTTCACCGTTGTCTTTACCGCCGCCACCGTTATCCTGTGCAAATGAAGACGCGGCAAACGTAATGCCCAGCGTTAAAAACAAAATGCGAAATGCGTTTCTGAATCTCATACCACAAACTTACATATTGACGCTACAATAATCGCACCATGATATCGTTATTTCCCGGCAGGTTCATTTATCTTTACTACATGACAATAACGAAGCCTATTGCATTACTATTGCTGATGTGGATGTTAGTTTCCTGCAAAGAAGAACAGCAAGGAGTTCCACCTGCATTTGTTGACTTAAGGATATATCTATCGGATCCGCAAAATATCGAGTTGACGAATATCGGTGGATGGAAGTTTTTTTCAGGAGGTTATCGGGGCGTACTTGTGTATCGTAAATCGCAAAATGAATTTATGGCTTATGATCGCGCTTGTCCTTACAAAGTAGAAGAACCCACCAGTTTGATCGTAGTAGACACCTCCAACAATATTATTGCCGTAGACGAAAGCTGCGGAAGTAAATTTCAATTGTTGGATGGATCTACCTTGCAAACACCGGCATTGGTTCCTATGAAACAATATCGAACCGTTTTTGATGGTACAATGGTGCGAGTAACCAACTAAAACGAAAAAAATCCTCCTGATGCGGAGGATTTTTTTATTCTATCAATCTGCGTACTATTTAGTAACGATAATGCTCCGGCTTAAACGGACCATTTACCGCAACACCAATATATTCAGCCTGATCAGATGATAATACATCCAGCTCAACGCCGATTTTCTCAAGGTGTAACATCGCTACTTTTTCATCCAGATGCTTTGGAAGCGTGTACACTTTCTTCTCGTACTTATCCGAATTCATCCACAATTCCAACTGCGCTAATGTCTGGTTGGTAAATGAATTAGACATTACGAAAGATGGGTGTCCTGTTGCACAACCTAAGTTTACCAAACGACCTTCAGCAAGAACGATGATGTCTTTTCCATCAACGGTATACTTGTCTACCTGAGGTTTGATTTCATCTTTAGATGATCCGTAGTTCTTATTCAACCAAGCCATATCGATTTCAGTATCGAAGTGACCGATGTTACAAACGATGGCATTGTGCTTCATGGCGCGGAAGTGACGCTCAATAACGATATCTTTATTACCGGTTGCTGTTACGATGATGTCAGCACGTTTTACGGCGTCGTCCATCTTTTTCACTTCGTAACCATCCATAGCAGCCTGCAATGCGCAGATCGGATCGATTTCAGTAACAATAACACGTACACCCTGACTGCTTAATGATTGAGCAGAACCTTTACCAACGTCACCGTAACCGGCAACAACGGCAACTTTACCTGCCAACATCACATCAGTTGCACGACGAATAGCGTCAACCAACGATTCGCGACAACCGTACTTGTTATCGAACTTTGATTTAGTAACTGAGTCGTTGATATTAATTGCAGGCACCAATAATGTTCCTTTGCGCATACGCTCGTATAAACGATGCACACCGGTTGTAGTTTCTTCAGACAAGCCGCGGATTCCGGCAGCCAATTCAGGATATTGGTCGAACACCATGTTTGTTAAATCACCACCGTCGTCCAAAATCATATTTAACGGTTTGCGATCTTCACCAAACCATAATGTTTGTTCAATACACCAATCGAATTCTTCGTTGGTCATTCCTTTCCATGCATACACAGAAATACCTGCGGCAGCAATAGCAGCAGCAGCATGATCTTGTGTTGAGAAAATGTTACAAGATGACCAAGTTACTTCAGCACCTAATTCAACTAATGTTTCGATTAAGACAGCGGTTTGAATAGTCATGTGCAGACAACCTGCAATACGTGCACCTTTTAAAGGTTTTTGTGCGCCATACTCTTTGCGGATGGACATCAAACCGGGCATTTCAGCTTCCGCCAACTTAATTTCTTTTCTTCCCCACTCTGCCAGGGAAATATCCTTCACTTTGTAAGGAATGTACTTTTTAACAGCAGTATTGCTCATGTGATAACGATTTATTTTAGGAGTGCAAAGGTACTTTAATTCAGGGTATTACCCAAATTATGATCCGAAACGGTTAAAATGCTGTATTTTGCGCCATGCCCTTGGCTCAGACACTACATCCGGACACGTCGTCCTGCATTTACATCTGGAACGTATCCGAACCATCGGAAGAACTTGCTGAACATGAAGCACTTGCAGGTAAAGTGATTTCGCCGGGTAACGAGTACAGTGCAGAACATCGACTCCAACATTATTATTTGCAGCGAATATTGGTTGAACAGCATTTTCCCGGTGTTACTTTGAATTACAACGCAAGTCGTAAGCCAATATTAACTAATGGACAACACGTTAGTTTTACACATTCCGGTAAATATTTCGGAGCATATTTCAGCCATTCGTTATGCGGAATTGATATCGAACTCAGTAATTCGAAAGCACTGAAGGTTTTAAGAAAGTTTTTAAAAGACGACGAAATCATCTATTGCGAAAAATGGACAGAAGAGCTCGCGTTGAAAATGTGGTGCATTAAAGAATCTTCATTTAAAGTTGTGGGGCGTGAAGACATGTTTCTAAAGAGTCATATTTTCGTAAAAGAACTTCCGGTGCACGATGAAGGGATTGTCCCGGTAGTGATTGATAGTAATGCCGGTTTTCTGAAACGAGATGTTCGCTTTATGCTTAATAATGATTATTGCTTAGCTTATACTTTGCCTGTATGATTTACGAAGAGATACTCAAAGCGAAAAAACAGCAGCGAAAGCAACTTTTTGTACTCGTAGATCCGGACAAAACAGGGCATCTTGAAAATATCTTGCAGCAGCCTGAACACGAGCTACCTGACGCTTTTCTTGTTGGGGGTACGTTGCTGGAGGAAAACAACACCCAAGCAGTTGTTGAGTTTATAAAAAAAGCATGTCGCAAGCCGGTGATTTTGTTTCCGGGCAATCCTTCACAGCTGTGCAGTAATGCAGATGGTTTATTGTTGCTGAGTTTAATCTCGGGACGCAATCCTGAATTATTGATAGGTCAACATGTTTTAGCGGCACCTCTAATTCACAAGTCAAAATTAGAGGTGATTAGTGTTGGATACATTTTGATGGATAGTGGGAAACCAACTGCGGTAAGCTACATGAGTAATACCGTTCCGATTCCGGCAGACAAACCCCAGATTGCAGCAGCAACAGCATTAGCAGGGACGCAACTTGGACTTAAGTGTATTTATCTGGAAGGCGGAAGTGGTGGTCAACAACATCCGAGTACTGAAGTAATAAAAGCTGTGCGCGCCTTCATTGATACTCCTTTGTTAGTAGGTGGTGGAATTACAACACCGGAACAAGCTCGAAATATTTGCAAGGCCGGTGCGGACATATTAGTTGGCGGAACTATATTTGAACACGAACCAAATTTGGTTGCTGAATTTATTCGCGCGATTCGACCATTATGAAACTTATTGTGATTTCATCCTCCAAACCTGTTCCTGAAGAGACGACTATCGTGACGTCGCTTTTTGAACATGGGCTGGAAATTTTTCATCTGAGAAAGCCCAAGATGCGGACGCGTGAGATGGAAGATTTTATCAAAGCAATACCGGCTCACTTTCGCGATAGAATCGTCATTCACAGTCATCACAAGCTTGCAAGAAAGTACAATTTAGGCGGCATACACATTACACGAACACATCGAAAAAGAAAGTGGAGTACCTGGTGGAACAAGCGATCATTAAAACTTAAAAATCCTTCAGCATTAATTACTACTTCATTTCACAAACTGGCTTCGTTATATGAAAATAAGGAAGCCTACAGTTATGCGTTTTTGGGAAATATTTACGATGGTATTAGCGGTAATTACGGAGCCGGATTTAATCATCACAGTCTTCAATCAGCGTTGCAGCGCGCGGGCATTCCCATTGTTGCGCGAGGCGGAACAAATCTGGAAAATGCAACAACATCACAAGCATTAGGATTTACGGGTATAGCTTTATACGGGACCATATGGAAGTCAAGTAATCCATTACTTACGTTTCTTACTATTAAAGAAAAGTTGGCCGAAAATCCTTCTACACCTGTATGATTACAGAAGTCGTATTGGATACAGTGCGTCACACCAGCGTATGGTCGTGGATTTCAACGCTGAGTTCAATTTTATACATCGTTGGAGCTTCTCGCGGCAAAGCGTGGTGCTGGCCGGCAGGAATTACAGGTAGTGCAACCGCCATGTTAGAATACTATTTCCAGGGATTACCGGCAGAGAGTGTGCTGAACGGAATTTATGTGATACTTGGGTTTTCCGGCTGGTACATGTGGCTCCAACAAGATCAAGCGAGCAAAAATGTTTTCATCGTAAGAACCCTAAACGGCAGCCAACTTCAATTGTCACTGGTCATTTCATTATGCGGTGGATTTACGTTAGGCTTCTTTAGTTCCACGTACAACTGGAGTAACTATCCGTATATCGATAGTATCCTCGCCGTAAGTTCGGTGGTTGCGACTTGGCTAACGACAAAACGTTTTATTGAGAACTGGATTTTCTGGATCATCATTGATGTCGCATCTGTGATGTTGTACATGCATAAAGGGCCCGAAATGTATTTGTTCGCCATATTATTTTTCATCTTTACCGTTCTTAGTGTTAAGGGACTGCTTTCATGGAAACGACAACTATCAAACGCATAGCATTAATTGGAGCGGAAAGCACCGGCAAAACTACGTTGTGTCGTTCTCTTGCGATGTGTTACAATACACTGTGGGTTCCGGAGTATGCGCGAGAGTTCGTTGCAGGCAGTAGTAAGGAAACTTCACTTGATGATATCGTTACCATTGCACACAAGCAACTAGAACATGAAAATGAATTAGCCGCACTTGCGAATAAACTTTTGTTTGTAGACACTGAATTTATTCTCGCGAAAGTGTGGTGTGAAGACATTTACGGTAATGTTCCGACATGGATTGAAGAGCGAATTTCGACACACCAATATGATTTGTATTTATTAACGAATAATGATTTGCCTTGGGTGCCTGACCCGGTGCGCGTTAATCCACAACGTCGTGATTACTTTTATCAGCTCTACCTTAAAGAACTTACGAATCGTCAATTGCCTTTTGAAATAATTAGCGGGCGTTACGAAATGAGACTTTATAATGCTACTCAGGCATTGCAAAAACATTTTCCCGATTTAAGTTAATTCCTATACCTTTGCGCTGATCCAAAGGGGTGTCTTGTGTTTACACGAGGCTGAGATCATACCCGGTTCATGATTGTTCCAAACACAATGATGAACACACCTGAACAAGATAATGCTTGCGTAGGGACCAGGATCGGAACATGAAACGATGCATCCCTTGTCGCGGAATGTCCGATCCACAAAAAGGACAAAATGAAAAAAACAGTAGTAGCGAGTTTTTTAACTCTGTTTGCCTGCACAACAATTGCAGCACAACAACTTCAACTTCGCGGCACGCTTAAAGATGCCACAACGAAGGAACCATTGGCTTTCGCAATCATCAAACAAGCGGGAAGCTTCACACAAACACAAACTGATTTCGCCGGCAATTTTGTTTGGGAAATTAAATCTGATTCTACCGAAAAACCTCTTTGCCTGATACCGTTGGTAATGGGTTATCGCCGGGACACGATTTGTTTTGATAAGGTAAATACGCTTGACATTTTCCTGGAACGCGAAGTGTACATGAAAGAAGAAGTGTTGATTACTGCAACACGTGCGAATGAGAAATCCGGCATGGCGTATTCTGAAATAGGTAAAGCTGATATTGCAAAGCAAAATACCGGTCGTGATATTCCATTTCTGCTGAACACTATGCCATCTGTGGTGACAACTTCTGATGCCGGCAATGGTGTTGGTTATACCGGCATTACCATTCGAGGAACGGATGCTACGCGAATTAATGTCAGCATTAACGGAATTCCACTTAACGATGCGGAATCGCAAGGTGTATTTTGGGTAAATATGCCCGACTTCGTTTCGTCCACTGATAATATTCAGGTGCAGCGTGGCGTAGGAACTTCAGTAAACGGCGCAGGTTCTTTCGGAGGCACAATTAATCTACAAACCGACCAAATTAATAACCGCGCTTACGGTGAGATAATCGGTTCGGCGGGATCATTTAATACGTGGAGAACAACTGCAAAAGCGGGTACAGGTTTAATCAATAATCGGTTTGCATTCGATCTTCGTTTGTCCCGATTGAACTCCGATGGTTTTATCGATCGCGCTTCTTCCGATTTGAGAAGTTGGTACGCTTCCGGCGTGTATGTAACAGAAAAATCCTTGCTTCGTTTTACCGCGTTCTCAGGTCGTGAGCGCACCTATCAGGCGTGGTATGGAGTTCCTGAAGATTCTATCAAAGCAGGCAACGTTACTTTCAATCCTGCAGGGATATATTTTGACGAAAACGGACAATTGCAGTATTACCAAGGTGAGACGGACAACTATCAGCAAGATCATTATCAGTTGCAGTTTATTCATCGCATTAACAACAGATGGAATTTTAACGCTGCATTGCACGCCACAAAAGGCCGCGGCTATTATGAACAATTTAAAGAAGATGCCAATCTGGGAGCATATGGATTTACGGATTCGCTTTCACTTGCAACTCCAACAGATTTAATTAGACAGTTATGGTTGGATAATTGGTATTACGGAGGAACATGGAATGTCGCCTACAACAGCGCTAAAAAAATAAAAATAACGATTGGTGGTGCGGCAAGTACATACAGCGGAGATCATTACGGAACTATTGTATGGTCGCGCTATCTGCCACCGGCGGCATTAATTAATCCTGAGTTTTACTTTAACACCGCTACGAAATCAGAAGCGAATATGTATGGCAAAATGAACTATCAACTCAATAATAAATTCAATTTATTTATTGATGGGCAATATCGCTATGTGAATTATGCATTTGAAGGAATTAACATCTTGGGAGAATCATTGCCACAAGAAGTAACGATGCATTTCTTTAATCCGAAAGCAGGATTGACATATGAAATCAACGATGCGCAACAAACATATGCCTCGTTTAGTGTTGGCAATAAGGAACCGAACAGAAATGATTTTACAGATAGTCCGCCTGAAAATCGTCCGGTACACGAAACTGTTTATGACACCGAATTGGGATGGCGGTATAGAAAAAATAAATTATTCGCCGGAGTTAACTTGTACAATATGCAGTACAAGAACCAATTAATATTGACCGGAAAAATTAATGATGTAGGCGCATACACGCGACAGAATGTGCCGGTTAGTTTCCGCAGAGGGATTGAAGTTGAAGGCGGCTATCAACCATTTACTTCATTATCAATCGTTGGTAATTTGACATACAGCAATAACTTCATTCCACGATTTGTGGAGTACATTGATAATTACGACACAAGTACTCAAGATTCTATCGTTTACAACAACGCACCAATAGCGTTATCACCAAATATCATAAGCGCGGTTACGATTACGTACAATTACAAGAAAGTGATCGAAACCGGATTTATCGTAAAACATGTTGGGCGACAATTCCTGGACAATACCGGACAAGAATCGAGGAGTATTGATCCATACACTATACTTGATTACAGATTCACGTGGCACATTCCGACAAAATCGATGCAAAACTTATCTGTAAGTGCGTTTGTGTATAATGTATTGGACCTGCGGTATAACGCTAACGGATATACTTACGGATGGATTGCCGGCGGTGCGGAAGAACGTTACAACTTCTTCTATCCGCAAGCAGGAAGAAACTTTATGATAATGCTGAATGCGAAATTCTGATTACTGATCGCACTTACATGGTGGAGACATGTGAATGGTCGTATTCGGCAGCAATGAACGAATACGTTCTTGTGTTGATTTGTTAATGAGAATAGCGCGTAAATCCAACACTTTAAGGTTTCCTGCAATCTCTTTTAACTCCTCCGGGAATATGGATAAGTTGTTATCCCATAAATCCAGATGTGTGAGATTTTTCAGTTTGCCAATTTGTGGAGGAATAGCCACTAATTCATTTTGACTGAGGTCAAGAATTTTAAGCTTGGCCAAATCGCCTATTTCACGCGGCACGAAATCCAATTTATTGCGGGACACTTTCAGTACCTGAAGATTTTTGAAATAGCTGATAGAATCCGGTATTTCGGTTATACTGTTTCTGGAAAGATCTAGATACTGTAAGTTCGGAAACTTCCATAATTCAGCAGGGAAAGAACTTAACTTCTCTTTTCGCAAAGTAAGTTTCACCACTTTCTCCGGTTCTTTCAAAGCTGCAGCCAAACTGGTGTGGCCGTCCATCGTGTCTAATGTCAGGGAATCGATTAATGGCAACAAATTCTGAGCGTGAAGTACATTTCCACACCAGAAAAAAATCAGTAGTGCCAGGAATCGTATGCTCATACTATTTAGATAACAAGGATCGCGCCATTTGTTCGTCCTTTTTTATTTGTGATTTTAATGCTTCCAAAGAATCGAATTTCAGTTCATCACGAATGCGTTGTACAAAACTCACCTTCAATGATTCACCATAAATATCCGAATTAAAATCCATTATGTGTACTTCGTTGGTCCGAGTTACACCATCAACGGTGGGACGAACGCCGATATTCATTACACCTTGATGAACTTTACTGTTATGTAGCACTTCAACAGCATAAACACCATTGGAAGGAATTAACTTAAACGTGTCACTTACCACTACGTTAGCTGTAGGAAAACCGATTGTACGACCCAGTTGTTTTCCTTTTACAACTGTCCCTGATATAGCGTACCGATAACCTAACAACGCATTAGCGTCCTCCACTCGCCCGGCCTCAAGAGCTTCTCGAACCTTGGTAGAACTGATCACATTATCGTCAATCAACTTTGCAGAAATTTCGTCTACATCGAAGCCTAGTTCAGGCGCCATTTTGCGCAAATTTTCGAAACTACCTTCCCTGTTTCGCCCAAATTGGTGATCGTACCCGATTACTAGTTTTTTCACTCCCAATTGCCGTACCAGAATTTCACGAACAAACTCTTCGTACGTCATCATTGAAAACTCGCGGGTAAAAGGCTGTATGATGAGATGATCTAAACCTTGTTGACGTAACAAATCAATTTTCTCCTCCAAAGTTGACAGCAATAACTGCTTACGCTCCGGGAATAGCACCATGCGCGGGTGCGGGTAAAAAGTCAGCAAAACCGATTCGCCTTGCACAGCATTTGCCTCTGTTACCAGTCGCTTCAGTATTTTTTGATGACCGAGATGAACACCATCGAACGTACCGATAGTAACCACCGGGTTAGAAGGCTGACCAAATTCGGACAGATTGTAATAAACTTTCACAGGGCGCAAAAATAGACAAGTATGCTTGTCACAGACGAAAATAAGCCGATCATGCTGAAAAAAGTGACGTTCGTCAGGCAAAAGGCACATCAGGAAGAAGTTGTGCTGAAATTATTAACACGCGTGACTGTTGTCAGAATAAAACTTGCTACTTTTGCACCGGTTTTTTGACAACCCATATATAACTCAAGAACATGCAAAAAGGTAAAATCGCACAAGTAATCGGTCCTGTAATCGACGTAAGTTTCCACAACAATGATGGTAAACTGCCTAACATTCTGGACGCCCTGGTGGTTACTAAAACGAATGGACAAAAAGTAATTCTGGAGTGTCAGCAGCACATCGGAGAAGATACAGTTCGTACAATCGCAATGGATTCTACGGATGGAATGGCTCGCGGCATGGAAGTAGTTTCTACCGGAAGTCCGATTCGTATGCCTATCGGAGACAAAGTTCGTGGTCGCTTATTTAACGTAGTTGGAGAAGCGATTGACGGTTTACAAGAAGTTAGTAACGATGGCGGTTATGCGATTCACCGTAATCCTCCGAAGTTTGAAGACCTCTCAACTACGGCAGAAGTATTATTCACAGGAATTAAAGTAATCGACCTTATCGAGCCATATTCAAAAGGTGGTAAGATCGGTTTGTTCGGTGGCGCCGGAGTTGGTAAAACCGTATTGATTCAGGAGTTGATCAACAACATTGCAAAAGGTTACGATGGTTACTCCGTATTTGCAGGTGTTGGTGAGCGTACTCGTGAAGGAAACGACTTATTGCGTGAAATGATCGAATCAGGAATTGTGAAGTACGGTGATGCATTTGCAGAATCGTTGCACAAAGGTGGTTGGGACTTAAGCAAGGTGGACTTAAACAAATTGAAAGATTCACAAGCGACCTTCATCTTCGGTCAAATGAACGAACCTCCGGGAGCACGTGCACGTGTTGCATTATCCGGATTAACATTGGCAGAATACTTCCGTGACGGTGGTGGAGACACTTCAGGTGGCGGTAAAGACATCTTGTTCTTTATCGACAACATCTTCCGTTTTACTCAGGCAGGTTCTGAGGTATCCGCGTTGTTAGGTCGTATGCCTTCAGCGGTAGGTTATCAGCCTACATTGGCGACAGAGATGGGTGCGATGCAGGAACGTATTACTTCAACAAAGAGCGGATCAATTACATCTGTACAGGCGGTTTATGTACCTGCGGATGACTTGACTGACCCTGCTCCTGCTACGACGTTTGCTCACTTGGATGCAACAACGGTATTGTCTCGTAAGATTGCCGAGTTGGGTATTTACCCTGCTGTAGATCCATTGGATTCTACTTCACGAATTCTAAGCCCTGCTGTTGTTGGTGATGCACATTACTCTTGTGCTCAGCGTGTGAAGCAATTGTTGCAGCGTTATAAGGAATTGCAGGATATCATCGCAATCTTGGGTATGGATGAATTGTCTGAAGAAGATAAGTTGGTTGTACACCGCGCTCGTCGTGTTCAGCGTTTCTTATCACAGCCATTCCACGTTGCAGAACAGTTTACAGGTCTTAAGGGTGTATTCGTATCTATCGATGACACGATCAAAGGTTTCAATATGATCATGGACGGAGAAGTAGATGAATATCCTGAAGCAGCGTTTAACTTGGTAGGAACCATCGAAGACGCAGTTGAAAAAGGCAAGAAGTTACTTGCTGAAGCTAACTAAGATTATAAACATTACCTGAACAGCACATTATGTTTTTAGAAATAATCACACCCGATAAGAAAGTATACAGTGGAGACGTGAAATCTGTTGTACTTCCGGGCAGCGAGGGAAAATTCGGCATTATGAATAACCACGCTCCAATGATTTCTTCTTTGGGCAAGGGTGTTATCAAGGTAACGGATGTTAATCAGCAGATTCAGCAATTCACGATTAGTGGCGGTGTTGCTGAAGTGTTCAAGAACAAAATCATTGTTCTGGCTGAATAATATTCAAATCGCATACAAGACAAACAAATCCTCGCTCTCAAGGCGGGGATTTTTTTATGCTCCCCACCCTGAACGATCTAAACTTCTAAAGTGAATGGCTTCCGCCAGATGTTGCGGCTGTATTTCATTTGAACTATCCAGATCGGCAATAGTGCGAGCTACTTTAAGAATCCTGTCGTACGCTCTCGCGGATAACCCTAAACGCTCCATCGCTGTTTTCATCAGTTGATGACAAGCATCATCTATGCGACACACCGTGCGTAACATGCCCGCCTGCATTTGAGCATTAGCATGTATTGATTCGTGCTTTTTAAATCGTTCTGATTGCATAGAACGTGCTTTCACAACGCGCTCACGAATGGACATAGAAGACTCTGCTTTTCTTGAATCTGATAACTCCCGAAAAGAAACCGGTGTCACTTCAATATGAATATCAATTCGATCCAACAAAGGACCTGAAAGTCGATTGAGATATTTCTGCACCACACCGGCCTGACATGTGCATTCTTTTTCGGGATGGTTATAGAAACCACACGGACAAGGATTC
>Ga0315899_10002045_pt1 | contig 22614 bp, 18 predicted proteins | sample LakEriMetagenome_2_FD_203518 | JGI IMG/M metagenome (GOLD analysis project Ga0315899, IMG submission 203518) | Freshwater fungal communities from buoy surface, Lake Erie, Ohio, United States - Buoy 4 MA112 | ecosystem: Environmental > Aquatic > Freshwater > Lake | place: USA: Lake Erie, Ohio... | reverse complement strand
ATATCCCAGTCAAGATAAAAATCAAACTCATGTCCGTGTCTATTCTTTCTGGACACTACCTCGATCATATTAGTATTAGGATACCTATGAATTGCCATAGCCATATCAGCATCATATTCAATTGCCTTTGACCAAGCAACTTGGCTCATCATAGGCGGGTCATCTTGGTCTGAAATATCATCAGCAGTTGCTGCTGTGATATCGATAATTGGAATACTGTTAGTCACAGCAAGCAGCTTAAACTCACGAGAAATATTTCTATTTCTTTCTACTTCAGACTGACTTCTTTTGTTATCATTAAATAGCTGGTGGTAATCTAAGATAACTAGATCTGGTTTGTGTTGATCAATTTTTCCTTGTACTGTTGCAGGAGTGACTTCTGCTGTACCCTCGTTCGATATAAGAACAAACGAATTCTTGCCTTCAAACTTTTTCTTTCCCCACGATTTGAAATCATCTATGTTAATATCTCCCTTTGATAGATCGCTAGCTCTGAATAGACCAGAACCTAGCATAGTATAAATACGATCACGCATATTTTCTGGAGACATCTCCAGAGAAATAATCATTGGCTTAAAGCCTTGCTCCCAAGCCTTGCAAGCAAGATAGGAAGTAAACCATGTCTTACCACGACCTGGCCAACCAATAGCGACGATTAGATGTCCTGGAGCCATGCCTGTTGGGTATGCTTTATCAATAGCATCAAAGCCAGTTAAAATTCCTGGACTTCCTCCCATTGCAAGAGAACGCTCTTTGACAGACTGATAATGTCTTTCTGCAGAGTCAATATCTGTTACATCTACGTCTCTTACATTATTAGTAAACTTAGCAAGATTAGCCAACTTGCTTTGCATATCAGACAAAACTCTACTTGCAGCATTTTCTTTTAACAAAGATCCAGACTGTAAGATGACAGACTTAAGTCTTGCTGTTAGATATTCGTTTTTAAGCTTGTCTAAATAGTATCCAGTTTCTGCTTTTGTTTCTACTGGATCGAAGTCTCTGTGTCTTTCCATCAAGACTCCAACATCTGGGACAGCCTTGAACTTATAATAATAGGACTTTAAGCTATCCCAAATATCTTTATGAGAAGTAAATATATCATCTACATTATCTGCAAGTAGTGTGCTAATATCTTTGTTCTTGCATACTGCAGAGATTAGTTCCGCCTCTGTATTCATTCTTCTCCTTCTACAAGCTTTTTAGTTTCTTGTCTTAAGTTATTTCTGTAAGCTCTATCTTCTTGAATGTCTCTTTCCATTTTATCAATTTTATCAAAATTGTAAAAGAAAAAAGTTAGAGGATGTCCAAGCTTACTTGTTTTAAAATAATAAATCAGCAACTCTTTTGCACGATCTAATCCTACACTATCTATGACATCTTGCATAGCCCATTTCTCACGAAATTTATTTAGGCGAGGAACCTTATTATATTTTTCTTTATATAAAGATTCATATAGCCCAATTAAAATGTATGGAGCTTTTTCATTTGCCACTCTTTAGTTCCTCTTCAATTTCACGAGTTTTGTCTACGAGCTTACTCTCAACAAAAGCATAAACTCTTTCTGTGGCAGTGTCTACGTTTTCTCCTTGACGAACATCATCTTCTACTCCAATACCGATCTTGATACTTTCATAGTTACCAAGATTTCTAGTAAAGGATAGATCCACCTTAACTCTTGTTGTCATTTATTATGCTCCTTCATATGTCTATTTAATGTAAAGTGTGCAAAATCAGATCTTACCTCTATATCTTTTTTACATATAGGACAAAATACTGTTCTGTTACTTGCCACTAATCCGCCTTCCATACTGGTACAAAAGACCCGTCATTGGTCTTAGTATACAATATAATGTTGTGTTTGAGAAGTGCCTCTAATTCTTTTTTTGAAGGAATCTCAGACGAATGACCAGCATCTAATATAAATTGATGTATATCATATATGTCTTTTTGATTAAACATATACTTGCTCCATGTACTTTCTGGATTACTGATTGGATATACTTTTTGAGGAGCTTTTATTTTGCCCTCTAAAATGTAATCTATTATAGTAACCTTATGCTTGTTTAACATTTTGCATACATCATTAATAGTATACGCTGTTTCAGAATACTTTTTAATATCTGAATAAGAATATAGCATACGTTTTTTGTCTGGGTAGCACCAAGCAATTACTTCATCTTTTGATCTAGAAGACTTTAATACCTTATGTATCTTGTCATTTAAGAAGAAATAGATGAGCTTTTTCTGTACCCTCTGTCGTGTTGTTCTAGCCATTTTCCAAAAGCACTCGATTCCTTACTAATCATCCATCGTTTTCCGCATAGTATGCAAAACAATTCCATATGAAGTTTTTGAGAAAATACTCTATCAACAAAGACTCTTCCCTTACATCTTGTACAAGTCATCATAGCTTAAAAAACTTTCCGTCCACTACGCAAGAGTAATCTGGTGCTACGTGGATCATTTGAATATGTGGATAGTCATTTACAATATGGGCTACCGCAAAACCCTTTTGCCAATCATGATGCTGAGTATACTTCATTCCTGGCCCCTTTTCATCACACATGTGACCAATTTCGTAACCTCGAAGAGTTTCACCCTCGCCATTATTTCTAAGCTCGTATGTCACCATATGAGAAGCAATTCTGTGTGAATGTCCACGGATCAAAGATACCTGCATGTCTTCCATGTCTTTTCTAGCAGATCCTGTTGCTGCAATTGAAAGCCCATGATGCACATGGATATCTCCAAATCGACGCTTAGGCAATTCATCATAATATATATATTCGTAACCCAATGAGTCTAAAGACCAAAGAGCTTCTGGGGTTACTTCGTTTGCATAATCTGGAAGCTTCTTGTCTATATAATCAAAGATTCTGATATCATGATTTCCTAGCGCTGAGAATAGTTGTGCGTCTGGCAGCATCTCTCTGGTCTTTGCATAAAAATCTCTTGCGCCTTTTGCTTCATGACGCATCATAGGAACAATCAAATCACGACTGTCATCTTTATGTAACTGCATAAACTCTGCAGAACGACCTTCTGTGTACTTGCTATAGCATGCCTGATCATCTGTATCTCCAAGATAATCTACTACATCTGGCTTAAACCACTTCATGACCTTAAACCAAAGCTCAATCATCTTATCATCCTGATATGGGAATTGCTGATCAGATGATAGCATCCACTTTAAATCATTACTCAATTTTTATCCTAACATAGTTAATGGCCATGCATCGCATGACCTGCCTAAGTATAACATTTAAAAAAGATCTGTCAAGCGTGACAGACTGCTAAATAACTAATATGAACTACTACTGGCGCTGGTGCGCTTGTAGGCATAAAGCATGTTAACGTACATCCAGTTGCAGTTGTTGTCCCTGTCTTGACATCAACTTGTGGATGCCATTTTGATTGATAGTTGGTAGCTACTCTAGTTTGAATCATAACTGCTTTTGGAACACCATTTAGAGGAGATGAAAAAGTAATTGGCCACTCATTTTTACCAGCAACTAAAGTTCTGGTTCCAGCATTACCTCCAAGAATTTGTGGTACTACCGCCTGCTGAATCGTCTGATTATTAACAGTAACATTAGTTGTAGAGCTACCAATTGTAGGCAAAGTAGATGTCAAAATACTAATATCTTGCTCTAGCTTTCCTAGTTTAGCTGCGTCTAACGGTTCTCCGTCATTGAATGCCATTATAAATTTTCTCCTATTTCATGAGAATTAATCTCATATTCTGCCACTTCAATTACACTAGATCTATCTAGTCCGTACTTGCTAAACAAGTCTGGGTCTGTAATGTGTCTTAGTTTATTTTGTGACAACAAATATATTTTACCATCTGCTATGTTTTTGATCAAGGTGCCGTCTCTAAAACCTAGCTTTCCAGCAATCTTAAAACCAGATAGGGCATTTTCGGTAGCCATAACTGTTGTAAATGACCATGACTTTTCTGCCCTATCTGATATAAGCTTAAATCTTTTTCCATCTTTAATCCAGTATGTTGCCTTTTCTGTCTTGACAGCAATACCAGATGGGAAATTAGTTGGTGAGGTTATTAAGCTCAGCGGAGTACTCTTGAACAGCCGCATTCTTTGCATCCCTCTCTTGAACCAACTGAGTAATTTCTGCCCGTAAAATTGCAATTTGAGTTTCATAATTTGAAACAAGCTCTCCTATGCGTTGTTGTAAGGCAGCAACTACTAGCTCTGCTTTTTCTGACACTTGATTGTCCTATTCTGTTAAGGCGTTGACTCGTGCTAGTTCAGCATCTAGGGCAGCAAGCTGACCTTCTACCTCTTCGATTCTTTCATCGATAGAAGAGATTGTCTCAGCATTTGGCTGCGGTCTAGCATTTTCTGAAAGAGCGTCGATTTCTAGGTTGTACTTGGTGTACATTAGTCCCTTTTTGTGACTATTGATAACCTGTAGCTTTTCTTCTTTTGTTAGCATTTTGCCTCCTTTATGTATTATAGCATTGTTAGACTATTCTGACAATACCTTTATTTGATCTATTATTACTTGTTTTCTTAGAATAAGGTCTGATCTTCTGGACTCAACTACGAACAGATCATACTTATCCAAATTACCATATTCAATTTGTTCCTCATGACCAGATATATCTTTATTAATTTGATCTAATATATCTTGCAATATTATTAATTTATTAATCATCATACCCACCCAGAATAAGTTTGTGTATAGGTGGCTCCGTCTATACCAACAACTCTTGCCCTATATCTAACAAATCGAGAGGCTGTGTTAAATGTTACAGGCTCGCTTGTTCCTGCAGCATTTCCTGTTCCATAGTCTGAAGTAAGGGTACTAATTCTGTTATTAAATGTTGAAGCTCCTACAGTTAAGCCTCCAGAAGTTCTAAAAAGCTTAGATGTAGCTGATGCGAGTAGTCCAGTTGTGCTTGCAGTAGTAGAGAATTGCCATTCATATGATATGGAAGTATAGTCACCGCTTACAGTAGGATTGTTCCATCCCCATCTAAGTCTAGATAAAGAGTTATTTCTATCAAAGGTTGGGTTTGTTGCAGTAGCTGGGGAAAATGATGGGAATGTTCCTGTAGTAATGCTTCCAGTAGCAGACCAGTCTCCATATCCAAAGTCAGCGTTAAAAGCTCGCACTCTATAGTAATATGTTGTTGCAGCTGTGAGTGATGTGACTTGTCTTGGAGATGTTGCGGCTGTATCGTTTAAAGTTAGACTTGCAAAAGTATTAGATGTAGAAACTTGTAGGTTATATGAAGTTGTTGCTGTAGTTGCTCCCCAGCTTACTGTTATATCATTGTATCTTCTTGTAGCAGAAGGAGATGGAGTTCCTGGCTTTACTGCAGCTGCTGAAGTTGTTCCAGAAACAAATGTGGAAGCTCCAGTTGCATCTGCATTTTTTGCTCTAACGTGTAAGTAATATGTAGTAGATGCAGATAAGCCAGTCATGATCTGCGGAGCTCCAGAAGTGGGAACTGTTGTTCTATTGTTTGGCCAGCTTGCAGGAGTTGCTGTGCTTGTTGATATAACATAATCATAAGATGTTGCAGCATCTGCTGTAGCAGAAGTTGTTGGAGCATTCCACCAAAAGCTTAAAGAGCTGCTAGTTGTTGCAGAATTTGTTAAACTTCCAACAGTACTAGGTGCATATAGTGGAGCATATCCATAAGCACCAGCTCCTACGGTTCCATTTCCATCTGGAAACCAGAATGATGCGTTTGGCGTAACTCTTGATCTAATCCAAAATCTTCTGTGAACTCCACGAGTAGTTAATCCAGTATTAAATGGTGAAGAAGTAATTCCATTAAAGTCAGCGTTTGTAGCAGCTGTTGGCTTTACATATGAAGTTGTATCTGTTGCTGACGTTGAATTACTATAGAATACTTCATAGCTATTTCCAAATCCACCACTAAAAGTTAAACTAATTCCAGTAGAATTTGTAGTACTTGCTGTTAAGCTTGTAGGAGCGGCAAGAGCTTGTGGTGTTGTAAATGTAACAAAATTGTGAGGAGTTGCAGAGGTAAGTCCGTCGTAGTTTAAAGATCTAGCATAAACCGTATAAGATGTATTTGCTGTTGTTGTAAGGGTATATGGACTGGCAAAATCATTTGTCCAGCTAACTTGATCGGTTGAGAATTGAATCCAATCAATATAGTTTGATCCAGTATCCGATGGATATGTATAGTTTATATTTACACTAGTTGCAGTTAAATCAGTTCCTGTTGGAGTTGTTAGTGTTGGTTTTCCTGGAGCAACTCCTGTTGCGTTTACATAAACTAATGAGGTTGATGTTCCGCCGTTTGAATATGCAGAATTAGCAAGATTAAGATCAGAAGGTCTTGCTCTCATGGTTACTCTATAGTATGGATAATAAGTAACATTGTTAAATGTTTTAGATCCAGTTCCATAATCATAATATGGAGAATTTTCTAGTGTCCAGGTTTTAGATCCAGATCCATCTCCTGCATCAAATGTAAGAGTTGTCCATCCAGTAGATCCGTCAGAACTTCCCTGCAAAGCAAATTCATATTTTGTTGCATTTGCCGATTGTGACCAGTTTACAGTTAATGTTCTAAGTCCTCCTGTTGATGCTGGTTTTGTTTTTGTAACCAATGTAATATTAAAAGCTCCTGCGCTAGCAACAGTTTGAGCACTAAACTGATATGCTGTTCCAGATTGGCCTAGGGTATTATATGGTGTTACAGTTACATAGTATGTTACTCCTGGATTTAAATCATTAACAATAAGTGTGCTTCCATTTATTGTACCAGTAGAAAACACTGTTCCAAAATGTGATCCAGTTCTAACAACATACTCTTGATAAGAAAAATCATTTCCTGATGCTGTGGACAGCGCAGATATTCCAGCTGATGTTGTTGATGCAGTTCCAAGTGTGTTAAAAGGAATAGCATATTGATTAGCTGCAGTAGTTATTGTGTAGTATCCATCATCTGTTGATCCAACTGTTGGAGATGTAATTTGAATCATTGCAGCGTCTGGTGGTACCTCGTTAAGAGCAACATAAGCTGCGGGTGCTGATCCATCATAATAGACTCTAATTGTAGTTCCAACTCCATAAACAAAAGGTCCAGGATATGCAGACTGAACTAAAGCTCCATTATAATATATTCCAAAAAATCCCATCGTTGTTAGGCTAGAGCCAAAAGCAGCAATGCGATAATCCATAAATGCTTCTCCAGGATAAAATACTGCTTGGTATTTTAATCTATATGCTGCTTGTCCAGAATATCCAAACCTATAAGAGTCTACAGTTACTCCATATGTAGAAGATGAAGACCATCTCCTTATATCTGATACTACAAAATCTCCTACCTGAATTGCAATCACTGTTCCAGTAGAAGGTAAAGATGTTGATGTGCTGCCTGAAGTTAATCCGATATATCCATTTGTTCCAACATATAAAGTATTTCCAAAATTAAATGAATATCCTGGATATCCCTCTGTTATTTCTGATGTCGCTAAGCTTGTTGAGCTTGATTCTCCGCCCGTATTTGATCCAGTAACTTTAAAGTAAATACTTTTACCCACATCAGATAGCTGTGTAAGATATGTTGTTGATATTCCTGAACTTGAAATGGGCGTAGTGCTTGTATTATGAAACCACTCGTACAAATAAGTATCGGAAACTTGATCTGCAGTTGTTATCTCTTGGTATGTACCAGTTAGTGTTTGTCCAGTAGAAACTGCGGCTGACGTTCCACTTAATTCTATTGCGTTTCTAAATATTTTAGCATCATAGATAAATGGAGCATATTTAACAATATGTGCAAAGTTACTACTTGTAACCCAGTCTGAAGTACCTAGGGCGTTTGTAGCTCTTACTTGTAAATAAACATACCTATCATCCCAGGCTTGAACCGTTACTAAATTTGTTGTAGTTCCAGAAAATGTGCCAGCCTGTGCTGGTGAGAAGGCAGTTAAAGTTCCTCCTTCAATTGTAGAGTACATCCATCTAAACTCATAGGATGTTGGAGAACCATTCCATGTTCCTCTAAAGCCTACTAGAGTATCTCCAATGTTACTTATATAAAGGTCGTTGTCAATATTGTTACCATTAATATCTCGAACTTTTGGGGTAGTAGAAATTGATGGTATATTAATTCTATTAAATACTTGAGTCCATGTTGATGATGCAGTTTTAACCCAAACAGATAAGTTTTCTGCCCAACTAGCTGAGGCAACCTTTGTATATATAGATTGTATTTCAGTCCATACTGAAGCTGCTGTTTTTACCCAAATACTCATGATTACGTTGTTCCAAAATAAACGTCTCCGACAGCAGCATTAGAACCTAAATCAGTATGTATTGCTGCTGATGTGCCTCTTGGCCCATAAAAAAATGCTCTTCCGTTATATAGCTGTCCAAAAATACCAGTTACAATAGTTCTGTACCCTGTGTACTGATTGTTTAATGAAGGTGCTCTAAACTCATTAGCATCTATATTAAAAAGATTATAGCCTCTATCTCTATATCCGTCTCCTGGTGCGGTTCTGTTAATAGTAAAGTTTAATGAATTTTCAGAACTTCCAAGCAGTGTTGTGTATGTTCCAGAGTGACCAATCCAAGCTTGTCCAGTTGAAGATAACTGCAAATATCCTCCGTATGAAGAATCTCCAAGAGAAGAAGCATATATAAGGTTTGGAGCTTCAATATAAAGTCCTGATGTATGATCAATAAATCCTCCATCAATTGTTAAAGTACCAGTATATGCTGCTGTACCAGATGTTATAATTTTTCCAGTAATTGTTGCTGAGTTAGCTGTCATGGTTCCATCCATTGCAACTGTGAAGTTTGGAGCATTATAAGCACCTACTCTAAAGCCATCTGTTGTGTTTAACTTAATTACGTTTCCAGATTCGGTTGACCCAGCATTTGATCTAAGAACGATTTGAGGATTTGTTCCTGTTGGAGACGGGTCTAATTCTACTTTTGGAAAAGTGTCTGCTGAGCTAGCAAACCTACCAGAGTTAATAACCCAGTTTCCAATATTTCCAGCAAGGGCTGTAACAGATCCACTTACTACAGAAAAGTTTCCATTGCTTGCATATAAATCTCCAGTAAATGTACCAGATCCAGTTATTGTTAAGCCACCAGTTAATGGAGCTCTAAGTATTTGTTGGTTAGAAGAATTATAAACTGTTAGCCCTGGAAGCACTGAGCCTACGGTAGAAGATGCTATTTCTACTCTTGCAGATGCAGCAGTTCCTGCACGAATATATGATGTTGCATTTATATCGCCAGCTTTAAGATTACCTACAGTTAAAACATCAGAAGCTAATTTTGATATAACTACTGCTCCATCATTGATGTCTGCGTCTGTTGCTTTTCCTGGGCCAAGCAAAACATTAGCGACATTTGCCTGAATTGTACCAACTGTTCCATTTTTATTAACTGCTGCAGCATGTATATAAACTGGTTGACCATAGACAACATAATTTCCTAAAGGGATAACAATTGTATTTTTAACATTGTTGCCAGTTAATACGCCAACCTGCTCATATGTTCCAGCTGTTGCTGTAGCTGAATTTCCTGCATAAACATTAATTGCTTCAAATCCAGTAAATGTTCCATTAGCGTATGTTCCAGCCCATGTTAATTCAATTCCTGCTAATATTCTTTTTGTGCTAAATCCGTTTGGATTAGTTGGATTTTGTACAGATTCCCCAGCAATTCCAGAAACAGTAATTGTAAATGTTTGGCTTGAAGAACTTGTTACATTGGTTGGAGTTACTGTAATTAATTGTACCTGGTAGGTTCCTGCATCTGCAGGAATAAGAATCTTTCCAGCTTTAAAAAATGTATTTGCTATCTTACCAGTTCCATATGATCCACCAATAACATATACATCTACTCTTTTAGCATTTGCAGGAAATGTAGCAAGCTCTACTGGTATATACCCTTGGCCTGTTGATGGAACTGTGATAGAAGTTGGTGCGTCTGGAGTAAGCTCGTTATTTGTTATAATAAGATATGTTGGAGACCACTCACTGACTTCTCCGTCTTGAAAAACATATTGTACTTGTGCCGCATAAGTTTTATTTAATTTTAAATTTGATATTGTGATTCTAAAAAAGTTTTTATCAATATCTGGCTGTGCCTTTATTTCAAGGTCTTTTGGAATAATCTTCTTACTATCCAGAGTATTGATTTCAGACATTTAGAATCCTAACTGCAGCTTGTACTCTATATCTACTGCTCTACCTGAAGGCTTTACAAGTTCGTTTCCAGAAGAAAATACAGACCTACTAATTAATCCATACGCTGGATCAAAGGTGTCTTCGTCATTGATACGTAAGCCATCAAAATACACATTAGTTGTTCCGCCAGATCCTGCTGTAACCTCAAGACCAACCTTTGTAATATTTGTTGCATCTGGTGAGTTTACAGAGTTTGTAAATACTGTGTTCATACTAACTGGCTGAATCTTATCTTCGTTTGATCCAGATGGAGTAAAGTCAGCATAGTAATAAGATGTATCAGAGCTATATAGCTTTACTCTTATTTTTGAAGTATTATTGTCTACTTTTTTATATGCGATAGAAAGGCTATCGTTTGCGCTATATCCAGATAAATCAAAACTTAGAATAGTATTTTTATATTCTTTTGCCGTGTTTGCTGGGACTGTATACTGAACCATGTTCTCGCCAATCTTGGCATAAAATGAGGTTGCTGGGTCGTTTAGTTTTAATGCTGGGTTTCCTTCCAGGGCATCTAGCCAAGAAAGGTTGTTTTCAAATGATGTTAAAAATTTACTGTCATAATTATTTGTTGATGACCTAGTAGATGGGTACAATCCAATTTCAGATATTACACCAGAAACATCTTGAGGTATTGTAGCTTTGTATATCACTACATATGAAAAAATTGGATCTCCATCTACATCTGTTCCAGTTTGAGAGATATCAATACTTCCTAGAGTGGCTGGGAGTCTATAAAACTCAAATTCTAATCTTGTATCATTTCCTTTTGCGTTGACAGCAGTTTTACCTATACCTAAAGCAATATCTTTTTGAGTAAATAAAATATTGCCTGCAAGATAATTTGCTATAAATCTTTTACCAAATTTAGTTATCATAGTGCTTGCACCCTTGCATTTATACCTTTCAAAGTTTGTCCACTAGAATTTTTAACCTTTAATACAACCGTAACACTTGGGTTTCCAGCAGCATCATAAACTACCTCATTGCTTATCACGGATATATCAGATATATAAGGAGATATGCTTCCTAATATTGTAGCAGCTGCCTCATTAGAACTGGTCTCAGTTGTAGCAAAATCGTCTCCTACAAGATCTTCCTCAAAATCAATTTCGTCAGAACCTAATTCTGTTGATGCTGCATATACTGCACCAACAACATTTCCTGGGAAAACTTTTTTCTGGGATGCAAGCAAGTCTGCATTTTCTTTTGAGCCAGCATAAACAGATATGGGGGCATCTGAAGCGATTCCCGTAGTAGATTTATTTATTGAACTAGCCATTTTTCCATTATACCATTTGTCAACTATTAAGAGATCTAGCTACAATACTGGTCTGTAGTCCTCCCTGATCATAAGATTGAGATACCGATTGAACAACAAATTTAGTAGAAGAAGTTAAATCATTTTCTGGATACGAGAAGGTTACTATGTCTCCAACAGAAATAGCTGGATTTGAAAATATAGAAGCAGAAATTACCTGCTGCTGTTTTGACCACTGTCCTTTAATCCACCCAGCCAATCTTTTAGCATCTGGCTCTGTTTGTATCCAAGCAGATTCAAATACTACTGGCTCAACATCGCTATTTTCATTAGACAGGGTTTCTGTGTATTCGTGTTGGCCAGTTGGAACAACGTAGTTTCCATTAACATAAAACGAATGAAAGCCTCCATCATCTAGAGGTACGTAAGTTCCAGCATTATTTAAAAGATAAATTTCAGCTCCAAATGATGTAAGCCTACTTCCTAATATATTAACAAACTTATTTGTTGAAACAGAAGCATATGTTGGATATCCAGGACGCTGAGGATACTTTAGGGAAACCTTTCTCAACTCTCTTGCCGTTGTGCCAAATTCTTCTAAAACTCCGCCAGGAACAGAAGCCTTGTCAAAATTACTTAAAACCTTTTCTCCATATAAAAAGTCTAGGGTTGTTTTGGCAAATTGTCCGTTATAAACATTTTGTAGCCCACCTTTAGTATATTGATCTTCTGAAAGAGGTGTAGCATAAATGTAATCAAATAATATTGTACCGCTTGATGCGAATACAGCAAAATTAGAACTCCTAGGAATAATCTTTTGTATAGACTTTGTAGTTCCAGAAACAGTTGTGTCTACTGCACTAATCTTAAAGTTGTTAATATAAACATCGATTACTACAACAGAAGATGTTGCCTTTACCTTTACGTCTATTTTGTAATTAGATCCGCCCTTAATTCCGCCAAGCTTAGACCCTACTCCAGTTTCTCCTGTTTTTTGACTATCAGCTAAAACTATTTTATTGCCGTCAGCAATCTTAAATATCTGCACTTCTCTTTCATCATTGCTTACTAGGCTGCTGGTTGTTTTTAAATATATATAATATCCGTTTTTACCAACAGAGTCTGTAAAGAATCCTATGCCTCCTGAGGACTCTGTCTTTGAAACATTGCTTTGAAAAAACATTGCAGCTCCAAAAGAATAATATTCTGAAGATGTAGCTATTCCTAAATTTTTAATAGCAACTGAGTTATAGTCTTTTGATTTACTTTGATTTGATATTGAAAATAAAGATGTTTTTACTTGCCTGTTTCCAGATATTGCAGTAGATGTGCCAGTAGGAGCAGGAGTTACGCCTGATGAAGGTGCTGTTGTATCATCATAAGTAGTGCTATCTACGTCTGCTTGACCAGCATTTGATGCAGCTTTGATGCCAGACAATGTAGTTGTATCTACAGAGGTTCCAGAATTATTTGGAACTGTCGTTCCGCTTGAGGTAGACACTACTGCAGTAACTGGGCTAGTTATGGGCATAGTAAATTGAGTATAATAATTATCTCCATATGTCCCAGTAGCATTTGCACCAGTATATGCTCTTATTCTTAAGTCATATCTTTTACCAGGAATAAGGTTATTAATTGTAACTATATTGCTTGTGCTGTTTACAATAAAATCTGGATCTAAGATAGAATGAGATGTTCCGCTTCCGCCATAGCTTGCAGGAGTTGCTGAAGGCGGAGAAATTTCTATTGTTATAGATGTTGTAGAAATTGGCTTTACAGAAACAAATGGAATCTTTAATTGTGCTGGAGTAACTGCTGTTGGAGGACTGTAGGATTCTCCATCTAACATGTACCACTCATAGTATCTCATACCCAAGTCACCTGATACCCGTTCCAAGATGCAATAATTGAAGTTGCTGCTGCATAATGATTTCCTACTGCAGTTCCAAATGCGCCTCTTTGTTTAATTTTATATCTACCAGTTCTTCCAAAGTTATCTCTTCCTGATTTAGCAAGCCCTTGATACTTTAAATAATCTGCGTCTGACTGAATTACCTGTAATTGCTTAACATTGTTTGTGTCGTAGTAGAAATATTCTATACCATCATACTCTATAATTTCAGAATTTACAACTAAATATCCAGAATACTCATAAAGTATTTGTGAATTATATTCGTTTGTTTCCACTGGAGAAAGATTTATATATGATCCCTCACCGCTGGCAGTTGTTAAATCATTATCCAATGACAGGGCAGCCATAAAGCTTTTACCTGATCTCCATATTGATTGTGACTGTTCTGCTGATGGGTATATGCTAGTTGTTACACTGTTCCATAAAACTTTAACTTGATTAGCAGATGGCAAATCTGTTTTATCTAAACTTAAAATGTTTGGCAAATTAGAACCACTAAGCTCTGATCTCATCTGCCAATTTTCTGTTCTAGAAGAATTAAACATATAGTCTCTGGTATAGAACTGAAGAATATTATTTTCATCTACAACAGCAGTTATCTGTGCGTCTCTGCATAGATCTTGAATTGCACTCCATACTGTTTTAGAATCTTCTGCCCACCAAAATCTTGGAACTAGCGGGGTTGTTTCTGTTGTATTTGAATTAAAATTATAGTTAGTAAAACCTACGTTATCAAGCAGTCTTCTAATAATAGCCTGCACAGAATATCCTTCGCAAAATATTCCTGGGCACAGAGTCTCTTGTAAAATTTTTGCAGAGTCTAGGGCTCTTAAAGAAACATCTCCAAATTCTGATATCGACCATGAATCTATTAAGAATTGTCCTTGAGGAATAACTTCATGTGCACCATAAGAATCTGTACTTGGTGCACCTGAATAATATAATTTAATAAATGGATTTACCAAAACCTTTTTGTATAGGTATAAATTTGAAGTGCTTATTGTAGAAGATTTGTCATATGTTTTGATTATTCTTGGCTCTTCATATGAAACCAAGCTCATAGATAATGAGTTGGCAGAAACATTTCCGATTGGCAGTAGGTCACTAACAGAAGTAGAAGCTTCCTTTGATATTTCAAAATTAACAATTCTATCTGAGATATCAACTTCCCATCTTGGAGACATCTCAATAACTCCTATAAATTTATTAGCCACTGATCCAGTTTGTAACCTTAATGAAGAAATTGATACTGGCGCTGCGATAGCTGAAGGCTTAGTTGTTGACCATGATGTTCCATTATAATAAAGAGCTAAAGTTCCAGCATTATAATTTTTTGTAGAACCAGTTTTAAAAGCAACAATTGATGTGTCTGTTCCTGTTGCTATCTGAGAACCGCTAGCGCTCACAATCCATGTTGGAGGTATAGCATGAGATATCTCAAACCTAATAACTATTTTATTTGTATAAATAGTTTTAGGATATGTCATAGAAATATCTACGCCTGAGCTCTTTGGGCTTATAAAATACTTATAATATGTATCTGGTCCTGGGTAGTAAGTTCTATAATCTATATCGTAGGTAGTTGATTTTGGATCTCTATAAGAGCCAGACGCAACATCCCCAGTGATTGCATATTTAATTCCTGCTCCATTTGGCCTAAAAGGTTTTACAACAGAGTCTACTGGAAATAATTTTTTAAAAGGCTTTGTACCGTCTGGGGCTGTGTATTCGTTTCCAGTAATAGTAATATTATCTACTAATTGATTCATGTTGTATTCTAGAGTACAGCCAATCCTTGTACTAATAGTTGTATTTTGTTCTAGTACATTTTTAGCGTTTGTAGATATTGCAACCATTATACTTCATCCATCTGTAACGAGACATTCCAGAATGGTTGTAGCCCTCTTTTTACAACTGTAAAGCTGCAGTTAGTAATTACAACTGTTGCTGTTTCATAGCCAGAAGAAGTTTGATCCAGCCCTGTTTTTGCTAGATTAATTCTAATATTAAATGAAGTTTTACCGTCATCAGATAGATAAAATGATCTTAAGTCCTCTGCTCCCCAAGCTCCGTCTACAGTTAGAGTTCTATATGAAGGAAGCATATTCCAGTTAAGAGAAAACTTTCTTTTGTCAGCAACATGATTTTTTCTTAAAGTTCCATTGGAGGTTCTAACAGACTTTTCAATTCTTTCAACGTCCATAGAAAATTCTGACCTGTTGTGTTCTGTAACTCTATTCCAAATTTTAGTTGTTCCAGCAGGAGTAGCCAGCAAGTCTTTTGCTTCTATTAATAAAATAGACCCTCTGGGCATATGTACTGTTGACATTAGTAGTTTCTAGACAGTGAGCCTAGTGTTCTCACTGTACCCTCCTTTGCTTGAATCATAGACATTTCTTGTTTCATTCTTCTGATTATATCATCTGGTGACACATTTGTGCCATTTAATTCTATACTAATTGTGTATGTATTATTATTATAAGAATTTGTTGCAGATACTCCTGAAGCAGTTATGCTTTGTGAAGGGATATCAAATCTAGGCATTGTATTAATATTAGGATAAACATTGCCTGGTCTATCAAAAACAACACCCTCTGTTTTTAGTCCGTCATTTAATGTGTAAGGAACTCCAGGAACAAATCTACCACCCATTGCTCTCTTTACTGCCTGAAGTCCTCCTCCGTTATACCACGGCTTTGGCTTTACATTATATGTAATTCCTTCAAACTCAAAAGAATCTCCATCTTTAAATCCATACTTTTGAATAATTGCATTTCTTACGCCTTCTTCTAGGGACTTATCATCCTTAGTGTAATCCTTAAGGTATGCGGAGCTTCTTCCTTGATTTGATATAATCGCACCCTTAACATCTTCCATAGTTAATGACTTTAAGCTTCCTGTTGGTTTTCCGCCCAAGACCTTATAAATCATTCCAAGAGTTGCTCCACCCTTAATTGAATCAGCAAATCCTTGGAAATTAACTTCGCCTTGTTTTCCAAGCTCTGTAGCTAGCTGAGCAAACGCAGAGTTTGCCATTCCTCCACTAGTAAATGATCCTACTCCAGGCACATCAGTTATTGTTTTTCTAAATGCTTTATTTGTTTTTACATCAACAAAATCGCTAAAATACTGCTGTACAGCATCTGAAGACTTCTCTAGAATATCTAAGAACTGAGTGCTGAAGTTTCCTTCAATTGTATTTAGCGCTTTTTGTCTCTTCTCAGCATCTTTAATCTTAAGAGCCTGTACTCTTTCTCCAGCAAGTTGTAGAATTGTTTGATTTAACTTATCTACTGTAGCCTTTGTTTCAGCTGCAGACTCTGTTCTCTTTCCTACTCCAGCAATGTTTTCATCTGCTCTTGCTTTCTTTTCTGCGTCTGCATCGAGAATCTTTTGTTTTGCCTCAATGTCTCTTTGCTCATTTTCTTCTATCTTTCTGATAGCCGCCTTTGTCTGAGCCTCTTTAGTTAACTGCTGTATTCTCAATTGAATATCTGCATACGCATCTCTATCACCACGGGCAAGAGCATCTTGAGCTTCACGCTTTAATTGCATTAACTCTAACTCAGTATTTTCAGAATCTAATGCATCTTGCATTGCTTTCTTTTTAGCATCTGCCTGCTTTTTAATTGCAGCAATTTGATCATTAATTGCTTTTATTTGCTGTCTGCTTAATCCAACTGATTCGTTGCTATAATTTTTCATAGCCTTAGTGTTCTTCTTAATTTGCTCTTCTAGCTTTTGAGATCCCTTAACAGAATCGTCTAGAACACTGGAGACAACTTGCCCTGTTGCTATTTGCTCTCCTGCCATATCTAATGCTTGCTGATATGCGGCTAGGCCTATTGCTTGTTCTGATGTAATATTTTTTAGGTCTACGTAAGCACCAGAAAGAAGAACTCTCCACTTTGCATACATTCCGCCAATAGAGTCTGAGCTCTTTAATATAGCAGCAAGTTCTGGTCTTTCTTTCTTTAATTGATTTAGGGCTTCTTGACCAATCTTAGTTCTTAGAAGACCCTTCTCATTAAGCTTTTCAAACTGTATTTGCAAAGCCTTTGTCTCATCAATAATTTTTCCAGTTTCGTCTTTAGTTCCAACAAGACCAGTAACTGCAGAATCAATACTTGAAATAACAGACTCAAAGTTTCCAGCTAAAGCAGCTGCATCTATGTCGGAAACTCCAGCATTAACCTCATTTAAATTATCTGATAATAGTTGTACGGAGAATGCTGCAGCAGTTGACTTATCCTTAATCTGCATAAATGCCTTACCAGATATAGCACCAAATGCTTGACCAGATTTTTCTGAAGCTGAGATAAGGGCATAAATTTTATTTGTTGCGTCTTCAACGCTCATTCCAGCAGCAACAAATTGAGCCTTTAGATTAGAAGCTAAATCATTTACCTTGGTTGCATCAATACTATTAAATGTTGCTAGAAGCTCTGGCATAGTTTCTTTAGCAGTCTTCTTAAGCTCTTTTAATTCCTTAATTGTTAATGTAAGTCCAGGGATACCAGCATTTGTAGTTGCTTCAAAGCCAAGCATTCCTTGTTCTCTAGATAGCTTTAGCTGCTCATTAACATCTTTAATTTTATCTGAGATGCTCTTATAAGATATTCCTGCTTCTTTAGCACCCTTGACCGTCATACCATTTAACAAAGCATTTTCACGCCTTGTTTCTTTAATGCCTTCTTGCCACTTTCTGTACCACATTACTGCGCCAGTAATGGCAATTGTTGCAAGTCCAATTGGTCCAGTAAAGAATCTCACAGCAGCACCTGCTAATCTAAATGCAGTTCCTGCAACTCTTCCGAATGTTTGAGCTAGACCAGTTAGTCCTTTAAGCTTTCCACCCATTGAAGTAATTCCCTGAAGCATTGGCATTAATTGCATTACAGTTCCAGCAGTCATCATTGCTGATCCAGCTGTTCCACCTACAAATTGAGATCCCATCTGTAATCCAAAACCTGCTCCAAACATTCCAAGTCCGCCCATTTGTCCGCTGCCGCCTGCACGTCCTCTATCAAACCCTGCTCTAAATCCTACTGGTTCATCGCTTCCATCATTTAAATACTGTACTCCTGGAACCATACCGCCTTTATTAAATCCTAGTACTCCACGCAAAGAAGCAATGTTTGCATCAAAAGCATCATCTGCAAAGTGTCCCCAAACTTCTCCATTCTTTCCAGAACCATAACTACTTCCTCTTCCTCCAGGAACATTTATAGCTGTTGGGCTTGGACCATGCTTAGTTGGATTAGAGCTGGCAGTGTCACGTCTTCCAGGCATCATTCTATCTTTTTGATAAGCTAATCTTATGCCTGGATACATTGATTCCATAGCTACAATTTCTTCGTCTATAGCTGAAAATGAAAGTCTGCCAAATGTTTTATCATCGTAAACAGAATTTGAATTTATTTTCTGAGAGAGTCTTGCTGCAACTCTTTGTTTTGCTGCAGATATATCTGCTGGCTTAACTCCTCTAAATGCTAGGAATCTTTCTAAATCAATTAATCTATTTGGATCATTTAGTAACATCTTTAGCTCAAGCCCAGAAGCACCCTTTGATCCACGCTTCATTGCAAGCTGATCATTAATTCTCTTTGGCATTAACATGCCCCAGTTGCCTACAAGTCTTGCAGATTTTGTTGATCTGCTTGCTACTCCAAACGCTCCAAGAATTGCATTTGCTGCCCTTGATGCCATAAATCCGCCAAGCATATTTGCAGGACCTGCTTCTCTTGTACTTCCATTAATTGCTTGAAGCAATGGTAAATGTCTTGCAGTTGCTTTTGCATTTACAACAAATTCTCCAGGAGTAAGCATTGCTGGAACTGTGTCTTGATTTCCAGTTCCTGGAACAATGTTACCCATATTAAGTCTTTTAGGAATTGTTGTTTCAATATTATATCCTGCGCCTGAGGTTCTTACTCCTAGCCCTCTTGCTACTCTATCAATAAAATCTTTTGTTTTACTCTTTTTAAATAACTCTCTCATGTTAGATCTTCCAGTAGGATCTACTACTGGTTGGTCTAGCGTTGGAATCATTGTAGGGTTTATAGATCTTCCCATTCCAGCAGCCTGTGCAGATACTGTAGAAGCTATCATTGCTTCTGTCTGTGCATTGAGAGCTATAATTTCAGCTCTTGCTTGTTCTACTGTAAACTTGCCTGCTTTTAATTGTGCAACAATTTGTGCAGACTGTGCTGCTGCATTATCTGTAATGGCTTTTACTGCTGGCAAGATATCATCGAATGTTGACATAAAGTCTTTAGTCAATGTTCCAGTTGCAATAATAGTTCTTCTTAATTGTTCAATTTCTGCCTTTGACTGCATTCCTAATGTTGCCATCATTGCATGCCATTTTGCGGCCTCTCCTGCAACTACTCCAGTAGAAACTCCATTAACCTTAGTTAAACCAGGAACATCTGGCAAAGGAGCATTCATATAAATCTGTGGGTTTTGGCCAATCTTTTGATTTACTGGACCAGATCCAGGAACCATTCCAAATATTGTTTGAGCCATTCTTTCTTCTTCTGACATTCCTCCACGAGGATTCATATGAGAAGATGCTCTGGTGTATGGAGCTCCAACTAGTGGGTGTTGTGGATTTACAACTCTAGAAGCCATAGCAGCAGATACTGCTTGATTTGTAATTGTATTAACTGCTGGCGCAACAGACATTGCTCCAGTCTTTGCTTTTGTTTCTAATATAGTAAATTCATCAATAAGGTTTCTTAAGGCAAGCTGTAAGATTGAGGCAGCTTTTGCATCATCGTAAAATGTTTTTTCTACTAGGCTTCCTGCTCTTTCTGCAGCAAGCATTTCAGGAGTTAAATACTTCCATCCTTCTCCGCCTTTAAATAATGATTTTAAATGGAATGCACCCTTAACAATATATCCAAAGAAGTTTGCAAGTACACCAGTAAGCATGATAAGCGGACCAGATAATGCTGTTAGTCCACCAATAAAAGCTAGAACTGTTTTGATAGGCTTTGGCAAATTGCTTACAAAATCAACAACCTTTGCTATAACATTTACTAACACTGTGCTGATATTTAAGAATGACTCTCCAATACCAGCAAGTTCTGCTTTTAGACCCTCTACTGCTCTTTTATATCTACCAGAAGCTGACTCTGTTACTGCTCTTAATTCTCGATCAGCAATTGCACCTAAATCATCTGTGCTTGCTTTCATTAAATCTAATACCTGCAGCGTTTGGCTTCCTTGTCTTCCAAGATTTTCAAACAATGCGTTAAGTCTTGAGAACTGGAACTTTCCAAATAGTTGTTCAATAGCCTGTTGCTTTTGTAATGGATCTAAGTTGTCTAAGGCTCCCTGTAATTCCATAAGAGTAGCGGTAAGGTTTCCAGCATTATTATTTACAATACCTAGGATATCAATTCCCATAGACTTAAACTTTTCAACCGCTTTATCTGTTGGGTTAATTAAAGATGCAAGCGCTGACTTTAGAGCGTTAGCTCCTTCAGATGCATTAATTCCACCTTCACGCATAGCAGTTAGATATAAAGCAAGGTCTTTTACAGATCCTCCAAGACCTTTAACTACTGGACCTGCTTTTGGAATTGCTTCTACTAGATCTGAAAGGCTGGTAGATGTTTGGTTTTCAACTGCGTTTAGGAAGTCAATAGATTGAGATAGTTCTTCTGTGTTGGCTTTAAAAGCTGACTGTATAGCTAGAGTTGCTTTCATAGCCTCTTGTCTATCTACTTCTCCAAGGATAGCAAGACGTGTTGCTTCTTCTGTTGATTTAATTAACTCTTCGCCAGTTTTTCCAGTTGCTGCAATGTCTGCTGCTAAAGATATGGTCTCGTTATATGTTGCACCAAGTTCTTGCGCTAATCTCTTTGCGGTTTCGCCAACTTCTCTTCTTATTTTTCCAAGCTCTTGTGCGCTAGCTCCAGCAGTATCTCCATAAACCTTTGTTAATCTTGTAAGCTCTTGGTCTGCTACTCTAAACGCATCTGCTGCAGCCTTACCAAACGCTGCTATTGGTACAGTTAAACCTACTGTTAACTGACGACCTGCCCACTGAGTATTTTTACCCCAGTTAATCAATTGTCCTGCACCCTGCTGCATGACCTTATTCATAATTTGCAATTCTTGTCTTGCAATTGCAGTCTTATTCTTTGTCTCGTTTAATCCTCTTGGAATATGCACATTGTATTGCATAATTCCTTCTGCATTTCTGCCTAGAGGCTGAAGAATTGAATTCTGTAAAGCTACTTGCTGTTTAGCAAGATCTCTAATTAAGCCGCCTTGTGTTTTGGTATGCGATTGTAAAACTCTATAATATTGGCCAAGCTTGATTTGCCCCTTATCAAGCTGTTGGCCAAACTTCTGAACATCTGACTGAAGACTAACAAAATGTGTTGAGAACTGTCCAGTACTTCTAATAGTATCTGCAAACCCTCTATTCATAGAGGCAATTTGATTTGCAAACATCTTATTAGATTGTGCTAACTGCTCCTGCATTTTAGCAAGAGATGCAGTTACCTTATGCACATCTGCTATAAGATTTGAGAAATCCGCATTGGCTACTATTCGAGTTCGGACTTGTTCTTCTGCCATTTATTACTCCTGTGAGTAACCTAATCCTGCTCCAATTCCAAATCCTGCTTGCTGTGCAAACGATCCTTGTAATGAAACCACGTCATCTCCTGATGCATTAACTCCTAATGCTCTTCTTCTAACGTCTTCGAAACTAGGCCCTTCTGTTGTGTTTTGTTCGTTTAATTCTACTCCTTGCATTGAAGCCATAAACCTTCTGTTTTCATCTTCCTTCTTGTTTACGGCTTTTAGAGTTTGAATTAACTCTGGCATCGAAAGATTTTCTTCTAACTCCTGGTAATTCTTCCAATGCCCTAGGAGAAATACTTCTCCTTCTAAAGCGGCTAGATCTAGTTCTGACCAGCCAGAACCGCTGCCGCTAGTAGGTTTGGGTCGTCCATCTTAATCCCTCCACACACTTCGAGTATGCGATTGATTGTTGGAACATCCAATGCTTTTTCTAGCTCTTCTCTATCTGCTACCAACTCTGGTAACTGTGAACGTAGTGCTACTGCACATGCGTCAATTAAAACTGTAATTGTTTCATCCTCTGTTTGAACATCTGATGCTTTTGACATTGCTTTCATAAATTCACGAAGATCAAAAATTGATAGTGGCTTTAGCTTTGCTTTAGCCCCATT
>Ga0315899_10002041_pt1 | contig 22640 bp, 16 predicted proteins | sample LakEriMetagenome_2_FD_203518 | JGI IMG/M metagenome (GOLD analysis project Ga0315899, IMG submission 203518) | Freshwater fungal communities from buoy surface, Lake Erie, Ohio, United States - Buoy 4 MA112 | ecosystem: Environmental > Aquatic > Freshwater > Lake | place: USA: Lake Erie, Ohio... | reverse complement strand
TGGCTGTTTTTCTTATCGCCTATGAAAAACCTAGCAAGGCAGGAAAGAAGTTGACGGGTAGGGGTGGGGACTTCGAGTCCTAACCCCGATACCTGTTCTGCTTTCATCCGAACCTTTTTTAAATCTCTGTTAAATTTGCCCTATGAGCACAGCGATAAAGCCAGCACGTAAGAAGATCTCTGCCTACCAGCTACTTGGTTGGACCCCACTTGCGATAACAATGATCGGTGCAAGTATCGTGGTTGCATTGAGCGTGCTGCGGGATCTGTAACTTTTCAAAAAATCTCTGAGGTAGCAGTAGATTCACCTTATGCACCTGATTCGTAAAGCCACACAAATCCTCTTAGGTGCCACCCTGATCTATACCGGCACGCTCCACCTGACAACCAGCCGTATGGAGTTCCAAGCTCAAGTACCACCATGGGTTCCGTTCTCACCTGACTTTGTAGTCCTTGCATCCGGTGTTGTTGAGATAGCACTTGGTCTAGCACTCATATCCCTGCAAATACGCAGAGAGGTAGGCATAGCCACAGCGCTCTTCTTCATCGCAATCTTTCCTGGCAATATCTCTCAATTCGTAAATCACATTGATGCATTTGGGCTAGATAGTGATCGCGCTCGCGCAATCAGATTGCTCTTCCAGCCGTTACTGGTGCTGTGGGCCCTATGGTCAACAACAGCGCTACCTAAAGACTTCTTCAAGCGCTTGTGGAACTACGTGAAGAAAACGATCCGAGAGAACAAGGTCGCCACAGTGATTGGAATTCTGATCGGGGGAGTCGGAACAAGATTCCTGGAGGATGGCAATCTGCTGGTGACTACGGTGCTGACAGGGATGAGTACGGTGGGGGTGCTTGCCATCCGACTATTTTTCGGATTCGTGCAAGTCAGCCAAGGGAATAGAACTGCTGAATAAGCGTGCAACAACAGTTATTCATTTTTGAAGGAATTAAGTAACTTCTCTATCGAAGTAGGAGACTTAATTTGTTCCAATACTTGTGAATTTATTGAGGTAATCAATTTGCGAAGCTCCACAAGTTCATCAATATATGAGTCGTCAATTTCATAAGTCCTAAATTGATCGCCACAATCCAGACATTCACGTGGCCGAATTCGGTAATTCAAGTCTGGATATGTACTATCGGTGAAAATTCCCTTTGAATCATTTTCGTATTCACTAACCCTGCATTCTGTTACGGACTGACATTTTTTGCACCAGGTTTTTGTACCATTTGTATTTTCCATGCCTAAATTTTGATTTACAGAACCATTAATGTCCAGCGTTAGATTCCTAACAAGGGTACTCAAATACTGCCGATCGAGAGCCCTTACGTCCTAGGAAGCATCAATCCTCACCTTCAACATTATTGAGTTTCTTTTCATTTAGCTCCTATTTCTCTATCCTGTTCTAATGTGGACACTCGAGGAGGAACAAGCCCTTCGTGAGGATTTGATTGACAAGATCATCTCCAAAGCGAACGAGGGCGACGGAATGCTTTCCCGTGCCGAGCTCGGTAGCTTCACCTATGCGGGGCAAACCATTCGAGTGATCGACTCGCAAGGTGGCATTTGGAATCCAGGTGCATCGTGGACTCTAGGAGAAGAGCTACGGGCAACTCTTTCCATCAACACCACTAAGTCAGGCAAGTACGAAGACCAAGAAGTCTCGGGTGGGCTCTGGCGATATGACTATCAATCAGGTGGAACCGCTGGCAAGAACACTAAGATGCGCAAGGCCATGGAGTTTCAACTTCCTCTCATCTGGTTTGTTCAACAAGATTCGGGCCGCTATGTTCCGTACAGAGTTTTCATCATCAACGATTATCCTGACGAGGGCTACTGTCTGATTGCGCCTGACCTTTCTCTAGCCACGGCTTCTCGGTCTGAATCGTTGATTGAGAGACGATATGCCGAACGCATGATGAAGCAGCGATTGCACCAGCCTGCATTTCGTGCTCGAGTAATTAGCGCCTATGAAACAAAGTGTGCAATCTGCAGACTTGGTCATGGTCGACTATTGGATGCTGCGCATATAACTCCAGATGGCGATGAAACTTCATCCACTTCAGTCACAAATGGGCTTAGCCTTTGCAAAATTCACCACACGGCATACGACATAAATATTGTGGGAATTGATCCTGACTACACGGTCCACATTCGCCCGGACATTTTGGCCGAAAAGGATGGGCCGATGCTTGAACATGGAATCAAGGACATGGATAAGTCCAAGCTTTGGGTGCCATCAGCCGTGGGAGAGAAACCAGATCCAGCTCGACTAGAGGTTAGATTTGAGGAATTTGTACTTCAATGCCAGAGGTGATCTCCTTCAATAAGAATGACTGTCATTTATTCCAGGAATTTCCAGGAAATGTCAGCCTCCCTAAGTATGTTTAGCGCATGCCACTAGACCAAGGACTCCTCAAAGGAACTCAATCTCGAGAGTGGGTCATCGCCAAGCCCCCAACCGGAGCCATCCCACAGTGGGTCTATACAGGTCGTGATGAATCTGGACTCGGCCCGATCTACGTCGCACTAGCTGCAATTTCAGCACCCCCATCTCGTGAAACTATGCGAGCTCTTCACGCTGCATACAAAGGCAAATCGAATATTCAATTAGTAGTTGGTGCAGTTCTTGGTAATCAGGTTTGGATTTTTGGGCCTGACGAGAAAACTGAAGTAACCGAGCCTCTTGCCCTCGATCAGGGCTGCCGACAACTTCAGTCCGCTTTGGATGAGCCAGATGCAATCGCTGCATACACCCGTTTAGGCCAATTTCGCAGATCGCTCGATACAACTTCTTTGATTGGAGTTACAAACAGTGGATTATTTGCTAGTTATCACATTCGTGAGAACGTACCAAAGAGAAACGACTGGCAAGAATCCTGCGAAAAGGCGAAACCACTTTTAGCACTTCGTAATGAACACTTAATCAAAGCTCTCGGCTTCAAGTCTGAAAAAACAGCAGGTAACGCACTCCTGCTTACGACCGGAACGCCTCAATCAAAAGCAGTCGCAATTCTCTTAGATGAAACTGAACAATTTGATGCAACGAGTGCACGACATACGGGAATCTCTCCAGTCGCCTTCGGGTTGAACGTCGCAGCCCGCCAAGGTGTCCCATGGTTGTTCGTACTCAGAAAAGATCAGATAAGAATTTATCCAGCCAAAGATGGTGTTGGAGTCGGTCAAAAAGGACAAGTTGAAACATATTTAGAAATCGATCTTGCAGCGATTGATTCAGAACGTGCCGGATTACTTACCTTAATATTTTCGGCCGACGCTTTAGAACCAAATGGAACCGCAAACGATTTACTTCAGGGCTCACAACTATTTGCTTCACAACTCGGTTCTCGACTTCGAGAGCGAATCTACGAACATGTGGTGCCGCAACTTTCCAAATCCGTGGCTGAACACTTAAGAATTCAGGGAACAATTCTTGATTCTAAAGGCTTAACACTTGCTTACCGTCTGTCTCTAAAAATTCTATTTCGACTTCTTTTCCAAGCCTACGCTGAGGATCGTGGACTTTTGCCTGCTGGAAGAAATGAAGGTTATGACTCGAATAGTCTTAAAACTATTGCAAAGAGGATCATTAACACACCTGTTGAGCAATTCGGAAACTCAAAGACACTGTGGTTTGATCTTGTGCAAGTATGGGATGCAATCGATGAAGGAAATGAAACTTGGAATGTACCTGCTTATAACGGTGGATTATTTGGAAAAGACCCAAGTATTTATCCCGAAGGTGCTTTGATTGAAAAGTTGGGAATTCATGATGATGTATTGGGTCCGGTCCTGCAGCATCTGTTACTCGACATCTCAGAAGACAACATCCTAGGCCCAGTTGATTTTAGATCTTTGAGCGTTCGTGAGTTTGGAACGATATACGAAGGATTGCTTGAATCCAGCCTTTCGGTCGCCGCTGAGGACCTAACTGTAGATTCAAATGGAGCATGGATCCCGGCAACGAAAACTGATCAAGTGCTCGCATGTGCTGGCGAAGTTTATTTTCATTCTGCCTCTGGAGAGAGAAAAGCAACCGGGTCCTATTTCACCCCCAGCATTGTGGTTGACCATTTGATCCAGTCATCACTTGATCCGGCTCTTGATGTGCACTTAGCAAAGATCAAGGATTTGCTAGAAGCGGGAGATGAAGCAAAAGCTGCTAGACAATTCTTCGACTTCAGAGTTGCGGATCTTGCAATGGGGTCAGGACATTTCTTGGTTGCAGCTGTTGATCGCATTGAAGCAAGAATGCGAACATTTCTTGCGGAGAAAGAAACCAAAGTCCCAGGAATAAATGCAGAACTTCATCGATTGGCGCAGACTGCAAAATCTGCTCTGGGTAATGATGAATCAGCTATCGGTGAAATCGAACCAGCGGCACTCTTGCGTCGGCAAATCGCACGCCGTTGTATATATGGTTTGGACGTTAATCCCTTAGCCGTTGAATTAGCGAGATTGGCTCTTTGGATTCATACATTCGTTCCAGGCTTACCTATGTCTAGCCTTGATCATGGTTTAGTGTGCGCAAACAGTTTGACTGGCATCGGAACAATCGAGGAAGCACTAAGCGAGCTGAGCGGCCAAGAATCAACTGGTCAAATCTCTTTCTTTGAAAGCGCAATAACAGACAATTTAATGCAGGCAAAAAGCATCTTGATTGATGTTGCTGCATCAGATGAAGCAAGCAAGTCAGACGTTACTAAATCGATTTTGACTTTAGGGCAAACCAAAAAGTATTTGGATGATGCAAGGATAATGTTTGATGCCGCTGTCGCAGTAAGGCTCGGATTGATTGACTCTCGGGTTTTATATGATGAAATAACTACTCGAGAACAAGTGGATAAACTCGAAGTTTCACGTGTGATCGAAGGACTGAATTGCGCACATATGCCAGTCCTTTTTCCAGAAGTTTTTTTGAGGGACCTTCCAGGTTTTGACGTAATCTTAGGTAATCCTCCTTGGGAAAAGATTAAAGTAGAAGAGCATCAATGGTGGGCTGCAAGACTTCCAGGTCTTCGTGGCTTAGCCATGCAGGAAAGAAATGAATCACTCAATAGTTTCAAAGAGTCTCGACCTGATTTGTGCGCTGAATTCAATGAAACTGTTGAAATTACTGAACAATATAGAAAGATTATTTCTAGTGGACCATATCCAGGAATAGGAAGCGGCGACGTAGACCTCTTCCAAGCGTTTGCATGGCGTATCTATAAATGCAGTAGTGAAAATGGACGTGTTGGAATTCTCCTCCCAAGAGCTAGCCTTACTGGCTCTGGGATGCGATTATGGCGAGAGGAGTTGTACAAGACAAAGAGTTTCGAAAATATTTGCTTGATGACAAATATGAATGAGTGGATTTTTCAGAATGTTCATGCCCGTTACACAGTAGCCGCAATTTCGCTCAAGTTAAATGGAACTAACAAAGATGTCACTATTTCTGGGCCTCATAATTCAGTGTCTGAGTTTCTCAATCGAGAGAATCTTGAGCTTCGAGTGAATTTAGATCTTTTGATTGGATGGTCGGATTCATATTTATTCCCAGCGTTGGAAAGCCGGGAATCTTCTGCTATTTATTTGAAGATGAAGAAATTCATGCCAATTTCAGCTTTTGCTAACGCTGGGTTCAGGCCAAACAAAGAACTTGACGAGACCAATGATAAGAGTTTTTTCGACACGGACTTAGGCAATCCAGTTTCTGACATCCCGGTCTATGCGGGAAAGACATTTAGTATCTGGGAGAATAATTTCGGCTCGGTTTACGCTTATGCGAAAGATTCGGCCTTCGGGCGGGTATTCGAAAAAATTACTAATTCATCTAGGCAGAGCAGATCTGCATTTAGTGGCATGGGTATTGATTCAGTCGAATTATTACCTGCCATGGCGCCTCGAATTGCCTATAGAAGGATTTCTAGAGTCACTGACTCTAGAACGGTTATCGCTTGCCTAGTGCCACCAAGGGTATTGCTGGTTACAACTGCCCCGTATTTTGTAAATCGCTTTAGGAACTTTAAGGCCGAGGCTTTTCTACTCGGAGTGCTTTGTTCGATTCCATTTGATTGGCATGTGCGGCGAAGTTCGGAACTAGATCTGACTATCGAGCTTCTCACTTCAATGCCGATCCCGGAATACGACCCCTCAGACGTTCGTTGTGTCGAGCTTGCAAGCTTGTCTGCTTCTCTCGCCGCAACTGACGCAAGGTTTGATGCCTGGGCAAAAGCAAATAACGTCCCAGGAGCAGAGAGCTTTTCTGCGACTCAAAAAGCGCAAATTATTGCTCGAATTGACCGTCTAGTCGGCGAACTCTTTGGATTAGAGGATTCCGATCTACGACATATGTTCCAGACATTTCAGAGCTCTTGGAATTACGAAGAGAGACTTAATTTGGTATTGAAATCAAGCGAAAGGTTAGCTTTAAATGTCGAATGAGTCGCTCCCTATGTTTGCAAGTAACCGCCCGGAGAAGGGTGAAACAGTAGCGTCTTCTCTAAATAAGCTGTTTGGAATAATGCGAGGCAAGCTTCGGGAAACTCCTAACATAGCGATAGCAACTGCCTTTTTGAATCCAGCAGGATTCAATTTAATAGCGGATGAATTGGAGAGAGCCCCAAGAATTCGACTTCTACTTGGAGCAGAACCAGAACAAGAAGTGATTAGAGCTATAAGCGACTCTGACGCAGATCGCAATATTCGCTTGGTCGCTGCACTGAAGAGACATTCAGATTGGATGATTGCAGAACGCGATGCCCTTGGATTTACACGAGAAGCGTCGACGCAAGCCTTGCGATTAGTTGAATGGTTAAAGCAGATTGATAGTGATGCTAAGCCAAGAGTAGAAGTCCGCAGATTCACAAAGGGTTTTCTACACGGAAAAGCTTTTATTTCTGAAGATTCAGCTCTACCGGCGGTATTAGCTGGATCGAGTAATTTTACTTTAGCTGGATTAAGTTTGAATGCTGAATTGAATTTGGGTTACGGAGCTGGAGATCAAGTTCATGGCAACCTAGTTCGAGAGTGGTTCGAGCACTATTGGAATCAAAGCGAAGAGTTCGACTTGATTAAGATTTATGAAGAGCAATGGAACGAACATTCCCCTTGGACTGTATTCATGCGGATGCTCCATGAACTGTATGGCAGTGATCTAGATGATCTAGCGCCACGCAAGCTGCAACTGGCATTGACCCAGTTTCAAAGTGATGGAGTAGCTAGAGCCATTCGCCTTTTGGATACTTTAGGTGGGGTTCTAATCGCTGATGAAGTTGGTTTAGGAAAGACTTACGTAGCTGGCGAGCTTATTGCTCGTGCCGCTAAGGAAAACCGACAAGGTGTTCTGATCGTTTGCCCAGCGTCACTAAAGACAGGAATGTGGGAACCATTCTTAAAGAATCATGATTTTTCTCGAAGAGTGGAGGTCTTTTCTTACGAGGAGATTCGCAACCGTATGGATGTTGAGCATGAGGGACATGAAGAATTTACAAGGCGTATGGATGATTTTGCCCTTGTTGTAATTGATGAGGCACACAACCTAAGAAATGCAGGAGCGCAAAGAAGTTCAGCAATTGATCGTGCAATTCTTGCGGGAAGTACGCCAAAAAAAGTGGTCTTATTGACTGCGACTCCGGTTAACAACAGTCTTTCAGACTTGGAAACACTTGTTAAGTACTTTGTGCGTGATGATGCTCAATTTGCTGGAGAAAACATACCTAGCATTAAGAATTACATAAAGAAGGCTCAGGACCTAGACCCAGAAAGATTAACGCCTGAACACCTCTTTACATTGATGGATCAAGTGGCGGTTAGGCGCACACGAAAGTTTGTTAAAGATAATTATCCTGGTCAAGAAATTGACGGACCAAACGGTCAGAAAATGACAGTTGAGTTTCCAACGCCAAAGGTTTACCGGATTGATTATGCACATGAGGACATTGGTGATGAGCTTATTTCTCGGGTTGTTTATGCGCTGGATTTGCCAGAGGATACGCCTTTGGTCGCTAGATACACCGAAAAACGAAATGATCCAGGTCGCTTGATTCTTGCTCGGTATACATCGAGTGCATACTTATTGAGCGGTGAAATTGAAAAGTTTCAGGTGTCTAACGCAGGACTTCTCAGGTCTGCACTCTTAAAGAGACTAGAGAGCAGTCCGCAAGCGCTGAGTGCCACATTAACAAAGCTTGTGAATGCACATAGAGGGTTTTTAGACGCTCTTAATCAAGGAAAAGTTTTGACGGGTGAAGCGCTACGAGAGTGGACTTCCTCGGAAGCTGAAACTCTTGATGAGTTCTTGGAAGGCTTGAGCGAGACCGGTCAAGAAGATGTGGAGCTTGCCTCCTTATATGAGACTGAAGTGCTTAAGGAAGATGTTGCATCAGATCTTCAGCTTCTTACTGAATTGCAAGAACTTTCAATAAAGGCAGCTAAGTTCAGCGATCTCAAGGTGAAATCTTTAATTGACGAGCTGACAAATATTGCAACGAGTGCACGCAAAGCTGATGCAAGAGGAGTGCCTTCGGGGGATCGAAGAAAAGTAATTGTCTTTTCATCTTTTGCTGACACGATCGTTGATATTCACACCAAGGTTTCTGCGGCAATTGAAAAAGCAGGAAAGAATCCTCTTGCGGATTATAAAGGTCGCTTGGCTGAGCCTATAATGGGTGTTGGTCTATCCACCAAAATGCATGGAACCTCAGGCGGTGTTGATCAAGATCGACGCACACGTATGATTTCTGAATTTGCTCCAGAGACAGCTGGCTCGCTAAAGGTTGATGGAACACCGTTGAGTCCTGATAACTTTGACATCTTGCTAACTACTGATGTTTTGTCCGAAGGCGTCAACCTTCAACAAGCAGGGCGAATCATAAATTACGACCTTCCATGGAACCCCATGCGCATTGTGCAGCGACACGGTCGTGTTGACCGCATCGGCAGTAAGCACGACACCGTGCAAATGGGTCTCTTTTTCCCTAGCGCTCACTTAGACGAACTTCTTCGTCTTGAAGAGACTTTGGAAAGAAAACTTGCCCAAGCGGAAGCTGCGGTTGGCGCTGGGGTAGTTCTTCCTGGAAGAGAGCCAGGCAAACAAGTAATTTTTGCTGACACTAAAGAACAAATTGATCAGCTTTATAACGAGAATCCTGAGTTACTTGAATCTCGTGGAAGTAGTGCGGCCCTATCAGGGGAAGAGTACAGAAGGCGTCTTTCACTTGAAATGAAGGATCCGTTTACTCGACATGATGTTGAAAATCTTCCTTATGGTTCAGGTAGCGGTTTTGAAAATCCTAGGATTAGAACTAACGGATATATTTTTTGTGTAAAAATTGGGGCACATGAAAAACCTTGGTTCCGATTTGTTCCCGTGGACGAAAATTGGAATGTATATGTCGAAGATGGTAAGCCAATTGTTAATGACGACATGCTGGCTTCGTTAGTAGCAGCTGACCCAGTCTCGCAAACAACATCTCGATGGATGACTCCTGAAGTTTATGATCATGCATTTGATGCTTGGTCTGTTGCAAGGGGGAGCGTCTTTACGGATTGGTCTTTCTTGACTGATCCCATTAATTTGAAACCTGATTCTCCAAAATCTTTCAGAGATGCCTCCGCTCTTGTATTCCAATCTGGCGAATTCTTAAGCGCAGAAGATCGACGAGAACTGATTGGAAAACTGAATGCTGTTCCTTCCAAGAAAGTTGAGCGAGCGGTTCGTACAGCTCTATCGCTCACGGGCAGTGAAAAGGAGCGAATTCTTGCTGTTAAGGAAGAAATCGAAGCTGCAGGAATTCAAAAACCAGAACCTCCTACACCGCTTGAAATCGTCTCCGAAAATCAAGTCAAACTCGTGACTTGGATGGCTGTAAAAGGGAACGTGGGTTAATTTTTTGAACTCCATCCTCCCCTTCCTCCTTCCAGCCCTCATCATCTTGCTCTTAGTCATTCGTAGGTCTGCAAAGAGCACATCAGTGAAGGCCCGCCCTGACTTCATCCGCCAGGCAGCTGACTCCATTCATGGACCTGAAGGAGTCGTTAGTTCTTCATCCAGTGAATCAGCACCCGATGGGGTCGATTACAACTATGACGTTGTGGGGGAGAGCTTTCAGAGAGATCACTTAATGGCACTTGTGAGATCTCATAATGCATTCTCTATTGGTGAAATCTATGGGATAGCAATTCTTGAGCCAGAGCCTACAAATGAGTTTGATCCAACTGCTGTGAAGGTTCTTGTTGAGGGTATACAGGTGGGATATATACCTAAGTTTGATTCACCTGCTGTGACAGAGATGGTGAAGAAGAGTGGCAAGAGTGTCTATGAAGTACCTGTGAGGATCGGCTTTGATACCGATTCACCTCAGCCCCTTATTGGAGTGAGGATTGCGCTGACGGTTGAGTGAGCTTTGGCTCTAGTACCAGTACTTCTTTCTGCATCTTCTTCAGCTCCTCAAGGACTTCTGCATAGCCATGTTCATGAGCTGATGTTGCAGATCCTAAGAACCTATTGAATTCTCTGCCTGTTGCAGGTGCAAAGCGCACACCCGATGTCTTCTGGCGATTTGAGACGCTGATGAAGTAATCGGATTCATCTTCGTTGGTGGAGAGCATTAAGAGTTTGTCGAAGTTCCACTCTTGAGTCTTGATGGGGCCGGTGAAGATAAGGCGTTCGGTGGTGAGCATGACGACTCCTTGATCTTTATCTACTTGGAGTTCGATGCCGGGAACGACTTGGCCTTTCATGGCGCCGACGCGAAAGCGAATTCCTCCGCCTACGGGGATGCTGACACCGGAGGAGCCTCCGACATAGGAGGAAGGTGTGCGACCTGTCTCATGGAAGATGCCTGAAGCAGACCAGAGTGTGTGTTCACCCTTTTGTTGCATCAGTGTGTTGGGTACTGAATCTTCACCTTTGGAGGCTGCTGTAAAGACGGTGATCAATTTGTTCAGTGATTGGACATCTTCTTGCCAGATCTCATGCAGACGGTTGTATTCATTGGTGGCAGCACGATTAGCGCGCTTTGCTTTGAGGTTTGCTATCCAGCCCATGTGGATAAGGGTAGTGACTGGCAGTGACATTGTGTGAACCGACAAGGCCTAGCTCATGACCTGACTCGAATACGCGCCACTTGCTAGGACCTGCCGTTGGTTCCAACACCACGTCTGGTGGATCAGAGTGAAACTCTCTTCCCCGCTTCAGACTATCTATTTTCAAAACCTCACTAGTTGAGTGACGTTGCCTCAACTCTGGGGCTGGTTAACCACGCCAGCAGCTCAGTTTAAATAGTCACATCCGTGCGACGACTTTCAGATGTATGAGAACTTTATGGAGTGAGATTTCTATTTTCAAATGAATCGAAGTTATTTTCTAACATATTTCTCTTGTCGATACAGACAGTAATTGGTTGATGCATATTGATCACACCGGGTAAGTGAAATGAATTAAGGTTATGATAAATTTATTTCATGCCTATTCGCTAGGTTGGCTAACCTGAATTACAAGGCGAATTGTCATTGGAGGTGGGGATAAAAGGCGGGTTCTTCGGAGCCCGCTTTTTCACTTTTGAAAGTTGTACACATACAAACCAATTTTCTATTTCTAGTAAGAGCTTTAAAGTCACTATTCGCGCGCCGGGGTGGGGTGGTGTAGTGGTAACACATGTTGATTCGCCATCAGCAAGCTGCGAGTTCGATTCTCGTCCTCACCTCCGGTCTAACTATGACGCCACTCTTGACACTAGTGACTTTGCCGGTTTGAGGATCTAGACCCTAAGGTTTGCCCATGACTACATTTAAATGGGGCTTTGTCGGGGCTGGAATGATTGCCAAGAAGGCGCTCTATCCAGCTATCTCACGCTCTAATGTGGGTGAGATTTATGCAGTTGCATCCCGCGATGCAGATAGAGCAATGACGATCTCTCCAACGGGGAAGATCTACACAGATTACGACCAGTTATTTGCAGACCCTAATGTTGATGGTGTCTATATCTCTTTGCCTAATGCTTTTCATTTGCCTGTGGCCATTAGAGCGATGAAGGCGGGTAAGCATGTCTTATGTGAGAAGCCGCTGGGAATGAGCGCACTTGAGGTGCAAGAGGCGATTGCTGTGGCAGAGGCTGCTGGAGTTCTCTTTGTTGAGGCATCGTGGAATAGATGGCATCCGCGCACGCAACGCATTGAAGAGATTGTGCGCTCTGGGCAGTTGGGTGCGATTAAGAGAATTCGCTCGTGCTTTACATACGATGGCCTTGATGGCGGCAATATTCGCCTTGATCCCACTATTGGTGGAGGAATCTTGTATGACTTGGGGCCGTATTCGACAGTGGCACCTCTGTGGTTGATGGACTTTCCTGCCGTCACAGATTTGCGTGTGCAATCAGTTCGCCACTCAGGTGGTGTGGATGAGACAACGCGTGTGAATTACACGCTGGGTAATACTGTGTGTGAGACGGTGACATCATGCAATATCCCTGAGACAAGTTGGCTCATTGTTGAAGGAGACAAGGGCGTAGCCCGCATGCTGGGAGATAACGTCTTTAACTCACGGCATGCAGATAGCAAGCTTGAGGTCACCATTGATGGCAAGGTCTCCATTGAGCACTTTGGTCCGGTGGATCCCTATCAAATCATGGCCGATAACTTTGCACGTAAGGCTATGGGTGGCAGGGATTGGGTCATGCCGCTATCACAATCCTTGCGCTTTGCTCAGCTCTTTGATGCAGCCTTTGCTCAGATAAAGTAGCTACTTAGTCTCTGCAATCCTTGCCTTGACCATGTCGAGGATTAACTTCTCCTCGACCTTCCAATCACTTGGAATCACAATGGTCTTCTTATTTACCTTCAGATGATCCATCTTGTCGCGGAATGCATCGAGAACATCGGTGCTCCATGGGGCGATGGTGATGTGGTTCTTTGAACATGACCCGCCGAAGATGTAATCATCTCCTAGCTTGAGCATCGGTTGATTCCAGGCGATGACAAGTTCAGTCTTGGGGTATTTGGTCTGGATAGTTTTAAAGATCTTACGCAGCGTTGTGGCCTGCTTGGGATCAATAGTTTTGTAGTAATCAGCTGGGGTGGCATGGCGCTTAGAAGATGTGGAGCCACGTGAGAACATGACAAGGGCGTTGGCATGGGCTTGTGAGAAGCCGTAGTTCTCGCGCAAGTGGGCTATTTGCTCTGGGTATTTATCATCCTTAACTTCCTTCATGACCTTAAACCAGTAGGACATCTTCTCCCCATAACGCTTTTCGATAGCGGGGAAGTGGGCCTCGCGGGAGGGATCTTTTGGCATGTCTTATTTAATCGTGAAGGAAGAGCCACGATCGACAAGCTCTGCCTGCATCACGATATGTGCTGGCTTGCGGTTGGGGTTTTCCAGGCGATCTAGGGCAAGCAGTGCACCTTGGCGGCCTAATTCAAAGGGGCTGTGGCGCACGACGGTGGTGGAGAGAACTTCAGCAAGTTCAAAGTCATCAAAGCCAACCAAGCCAAGTGAGGTCTTGAGCTTTTGAAGTGCTGAGATCACACCCACAGTGATTTGGTTATTGAGAGCAAGGATTGCTGTCGGGGCCTGATCTTTAGGTAGCTTCAGCAATCTGGTGAGGGCTGCAAGAATTGGTTCAGGTGTTACTACCCCGCTGATGATGAGGGACTCATCAAGCTGAATCTTCTTATTGCTATAGGCATCGCGCACACCTTCAATACGCTCTCGCGCTGTCCAGACATTTTCAGCATCGGCAAGAACTGCTATGCGCTGATGACCTTGAGCAAAGAGATGTTCAATGGCATCGCGTGATGCTTTGCGATTATCAAGGGTGACTGAATCTGCAAGGACGTTGACGGGCGGGCGGTCTAGGAAGACGATAGGAGTTCCACGGCGGCGCTCGTTCTCAAGATAGAAGTGATCTTGTGATGCGGGCAGGATAAAGATTCCTTCAACAGAGCGTTCGATGAAGTTTTCAATCAAATGCTTTTCTGTGGTCACATCTTCATTGGTGGATGCGATGAAGATATCGAAGCCTTGTGGGCGCAATACTGATTCAACGCCTGCTGCAACCTCTGAATAGAAGGGGTTATGGAGCTCACCGATAAGAAGTGCCATGGCGTGGGTTGTCTGTCCTCCACGCAGCTGCTGGGCAAGCCTATTAGGGCGGTAATCAAGCTTTTCAGCGGCAGCTTTGATGGTGGCAAGGGTCTGAACATTGACTCCAGCTTCGCCAGCGAGTGCGCGAGAGGCGGTCTTGATACTGACGCCTGCAAGGGCTGCAACATCTTTCAGCGTGATGCGAGGGGCATGTGCCACGTGTAATACCTCCGCCGCAACTATACCTTGATAGACCCCGCGAGCAGCGCCCCTTCAATCTTGCGATGGAAGAAAATGTAAACGATGTAGACGGGGATAAGGCTGATCAGAGTTCCGGCTAAGAGAACGCCGTACTGCGTGTTATTGGTAACCAGAACTGGTAGAGCAACTTGAACAGTACGTGTTGATGTTTGATATCCAAGGAGAACGAGAGAGAAGAGATATTCATTCCAGTAGGTGAGGAAGTTTAAGATCACGACAAGAACGATTCCTGCACGAGTCAGTGGCAGATAGATATAGCGCAGAGTCTGCCAACGAGTTGCTCCATCGAGCATTGCACTCTCTTCAAGTTCGTTGGGGATGGTGCGCATAAATTGAGCGAGCAAGATAACTGAGAGAGGAAGTGTGGTTGCTGAGAGAAAGAGTGAGAAGAAGGGAAGGGTCTGATACATATTTAATTTGATGGAGAGCAGAAGTGTGGGGACAAGGGCCGCAAAGGCAGGGATGAGAAATCCGAGCGCAAATATGCGCTCAACGAGCGCCCCTATCTTGCCCTTGCTGCGGGCAATTCCGTAAGCCGCAGGAAGGGCAAGAGCTAGGGTCACAAGCTCTGACATCGTGGTGACTATCAAAGAGTTAATCAGACCTCGACCAAGTTTGACGGTGTTCCATGCCTCAACGAAGTTATCGAAGGAGAGCGAGGTAGGCAGAGCAAGAGGTGTATCAAAGATTGCGATGTTATCTTTAAAGGCAGAGACGATAACGAAGTAGATTGGAATTCCAAGAAGGGCTGCATATGTCCAGACCAAGATATGGGCAGGAAGAAGTGCCATTCCTTCACCTGTGCTCTTTCTCTTAAACATCACTTAATCCTTTGCCTTAATCAGTCTCTTGATCAAGATCATCCCGATGAGACCAAAGGCGAAGAGGACTACGCCGGCTGCTTGTGAGTAGCCCAATTGGTTTTCAGAGAATGCTTTCTCATAGACCAAGACACCTAGAGTTGTTGTGGCATATCCAGGGCCGCCACCGGTGAGAAGGATGATTAGCCCTGCGCCACCAAAGATGGTCCAGAGGAATTGGAGCATGGTGACTGTGCCGATGTAATCCAAGATGATGGGCCAACAGATTCGCCACATGCGACTCCAATTAGATGCGCCATCAAGTCGAGCGGCTTCAATTACTTCGCGAGGAATACTTTCAAGGCGAGCGGTAATAAGAACTGCTGTGTATCCAATTCCTTGCCAGAGATTGATAAACCAAATAGAGGCAAGTGCGGTGCGAGTATTGCCAAGCCAGGCAGTGTTCTCGTTACTAAATCCCAAATTATTTAAGGTTCCATTGAGAAGTCCTGGGGGAGTAAGGACTGCAAAGAAGACCATGGCAGTTGCGCTCAAGGAGATAAGCCCTGGCGTAAACATCAGCACACGCAGAATCCGATGGCCTCGTGGTTTCAGGGAGAGGTAGTAACCGACCATAAAGGCGAGAGGGATCATCACTGGAACAAGTGTTGCCACGAGGATGATGGTGTTTTTGAGAGAAGTCCAGAATGCATCGCTTTCAAACATATTGCGATAGTTATCAAGACCTAAAAATGATGGGGGAGCGATGATGTAGGTCCACTTCAAGGTGCTGATGTAGAACATCGCAGTGAGCGGGCCGATCATAAATGTTGCATAGAGCGCGATGGCAGGCAGAGCGAAGATGATCGATTTCTCGCTCTTAATCTTTGCCATTACTTCTCGATTCATTACGCCAATTAATTCAGGTCACACTATAGATAAGAGGGGGCGCAGAGCGCCCCCTCTATACCTTCTACAGGGTTTAGCTAGACAGGAGGTGACTAGCCCTTATATGCAGCATCGGCTGCCTTACAGATTGCCGCTGACTTAACGCCAGGACCATATGCAAGTGCGCTTGCCTTTGTAAGTGGTGTGCCCTTAGCTCCAACATATGCATCAGGGAACAGTGCGTATGAAACCTTTGAAGGAAGTGCTGTTACTGATTGTGCAAGCAATGGGCTTGCATTAGCAAGTGAAGAAGCAGTCAAAGGAGTCTTTGTTGCTGGAACGATTGCAACATCGCTCACGAACTTCGCTACAACATCTGCGCTGTAGAGAGTCTGAACGAATTGCTTAACGAGGGATAGCTTCTTCAATCCGTTAGGACCAACGAAGAGGCCGACAGCTGAGTAAGCCTGGAATGCAGTTGGCTTCTTGTAGTAAGCGCCAGCTGGAACAGGCATACCGCCCATTTCAGTGACCTTTGCAATGGCAGCAGGTGTTGATGGCATTGCCCATGAACCTGCAGGCATGATCGCTGCCTTACCTGTGTAGTAAGCAGTATTCATCTGGTCTGCGGTGTAACCCTCAATACCGTTAACGAATACGCCTGCATCACGAAGCTTCACGAAGAGATCAATACCCTTCATAGCATTCTTGCTTGAGCAATATCCACCGTTAGCAAAGACCTTCTTTGCCTCTGCTGGTGGCATGTATGACTCAATGATCTGTGACCAGAGCTTGTTACCTGACCAGTCAGAACCACCGACAACGATTGGAGCGATGCCCTTAGCGCGAAGCGCCTTAGCTGCTGTGATCAACTGATCTGTTGTCTGTGGAACAGATTTGATTCCTGCCTTAGCAAGGAGTGACTTGTTATACCAAATAGGCCATGTGAATCCCGCAAATGGGAATCCCTGAATTGCGCCAGAGCCTGTCTTTGCTGACCAGTCAGCGAGAGCATCTGCCTGGATAACTTTGTCGAGTCCCCACTGCTTGACGTAACCGTCAACAGGAACTGATGCACCGTTTTCAAGCCATGCAGATGTTCCGTCAAAGAGGTTAACGATCATGAGGTCTGCGCCCTTACCTGCGAGCAGATCTGAGTTGTACTGAGTTGCAAGGCCTTCGCCTGCTTCAGTGAAATTAACTTTTGCGCCAGAGGCTGCTTCGAATTTGCTAATAAGCAACTTCATCGCTTCTGCTTCTGGGCCTCCAGAGGTCTTATAGAGACTGATGATATTGATGGTGTCTGCAGCTTGCGATGCAGGCATTGCGAGCCCGGTCATCACCGCAGCAGAAGTAAAGACTCCTACTAGGGCCCCGACGAGGCTTCGATTGCTGAGCTTCATAGTTCTCCTTCTTAGGGTTGTGATCTCACTAGATAAGGCTCTGGTGGGACCCGGGTGAATTTCATTCACATTGCAGTGAAAATTAGGGGATATGGTAAAGGTTGTCAATGAAGCGCCACGAAATTTATCTAATTGTTACCCAAGAATGAGCGCTTATTATGCAGTTCAACGCTTAGGGGTGAGTTTTCGGTAAATTATTGACAAGGATTACCATCTTTGGCATTCTTGCCGACCTGGCCAGCTCTTCACCCCCAACGGCCCTAAGGTGGATTCTGTGGATCTAGTAATCATTGATTGTGGGGCCATCGCCGATGGCCAGATACTCAATACCGCAGCTATCCAATCTGCCATCGACCAGGTCAGCGCCGGAGGCGGTGGCCGGGTCACAATCCCTGCAGGGGTATTCCTATCGGGCAGCCTGCAGATCAAGGCAGGTGTTGAACTGCATCTGGCCCAAGGCGCAGTGCTGCTGGCAAGTAGCGATTACCAGGATTACTCACCGCAGCATTTAATTTCAGCTATCACCGATGGCGCAGTCGATGAATATGTCCTGCCTCAACGAGCATTCATCTCAGGATTTAAAGCCCATCAAGCATCCATTACCGGCCCTGGCACCATTGATGGAAATGCCGATAACTTTATAGAAGAGCGCGGCCGCTATATCCATTCAATGCGCGGACCTGTGGGAGGAAAGAGCCAATACCTGGAGCGCCCCTTCACGATTTTCATCATCGAATCTGATGATCTTAAGCTCGTTGATTTCACTTTGAAAGATCCTGCATTTTGGGCAATCCGAATTACAGGTTGTGATCACTCAACTATTGAACGAGTGAAAATCCTGACTGACCTTATGGTGCCCAATGCCGATGGCATCGATATCGATCGCTGTAGCCATGTGCTGATTAAAGATTGCACACTCATTACAGCCGATGATTGCATCTCTCTAAAATCATGTGCTGGTACTGCCCAATATGGCGATGTCTCATTTATCACCATCGATAACTGTTATATGAAGACCACTTCAGGGGCCATTACCCTGGGGACAGAATCAGTAGGGGATATCCATAACGTCTTGGTGGAAAATTGCACTGTCGAGGATTCACATCGCGGCTTTGCTGTGCGCGCTCGCGAAGGCGGAACCATCTTTGACTGCGTCTTTAGAAATTCAACAGTGAAGACCCGAGCATTCTCACCGATGTGGTGGGGCCATGGTGAAGCGCTCCACGTGACTGCATTCTCATGGAATGACCCAGGACATGTGGGGGATGGAAATCCTGAGCGTGCACTTGAAGGCTTTGTGAAGAATATTCGCTTTGAGAATCTGGATATTGATACTGAAGCAGGAATTCTCAATTGGGCAGCGCGGCCTGAACTCATCGATGGCGTGCAATACATAGATGTGAGAGCTCGCGTGGGATCTCGCTCGAAGTGGGATCACCGAATCGATCTGCGCCCCAACGATATTTCCAACTTCGTTGAGCGCCCTCACAGTGCCATCGAGGCAGTTAACTGCACCAATGTGAGCTTTGCTGGATGTGAAGTTATTTGGGATAAAGGTTCACGAGAAAAATATGGCGAACTGGTCCATACCGAGTTCGCACCTGGTTTAGAATCCGCAGGGATAAAGGAGTCCATCGCGTAATGAATGAGTTAGCGCTAGCTATCGATATCGGAGCAACCAAGGTCGCAGTTGGCCTTGTTACTCGCGACGGCGCAGTTATCTCGCGCACCGATATCTCATCGCAGGCTCACTCGATGGAAGAGCTCAATAAGAGTCTTGCTGCAGCTATCGGTGAACAGTTGGCACAAGCCCCCTCTTCAGTCATCGGCGTTGGTATCGGATCAGCAGGTCCCATCAACCAGTTCAAAGGCACCATCAATCCCGTCAATATTTCTCAGTGGGTTGATTTCTCACTCGTTGATTTTGTTCGATCAGTGTCAGCAATTACAGAGGTTCATCTCATTGGTGATGCCAGTGCACTCGCCTATGCAGAATTTTGCGTGGGAGCAGGACGTGGTGCAACTAATCTCTTGGGAGTAGTTGTCTCAACCGGTATTGGTGGTGGAACAGTCCTTGATGGAAAGTTCTTCCCAGGTGCGATGGGCAATGCTGGATTTATTGGACACACAGTTGTCATCATCGATGGAGATTTATGTGCATGTGGTGCTCGTGGTTGCGTTGAGGCATATGCCAGCGGAACCAATATGGCGCGCAATGCGAAGATGGAACGATTTGAAGATGTTGCAGAGGCTGCCCGCAAGGGAGATGCCACAGCACTTGCTGTCATAGATAAAGGTGCACGAGTTCTTGCCACAGCTCTGGTCAATGCTGTTGCAACTATGGATCTCGACACCATCGTTGTGGGCGGCGGTGTTATCAATGCAGCTGATGTCTATTGGCAACCACTGCAGAGCCACTTTGAAAAGCAGGTCGCCTGCCTTAAATTCCCGTCGCCTATCTCATTAAAGCGCGCGACCCTTGGTAAGGATTCAGGTCTTATTGGGGCAGGACTGGTTGGATTTATCTCAGCAGATCAACGTGAGGGGGCGCTGTAAATGTTGGAATTCTCAGAGCGCCCTTGGGGCACCTACCAAGTTCTTCATACAAATACTTTCTCTCAAGTAAAAGAGATCACCGTCAAAGCCGGTGCTCGCCTTTCTTATCAAACCCATGAGAAGCGTGCTGAGCATTGGCTGATTACGCAGGGGCCAGCACTTGTGACTATCGATGGAGTAACAAAGACATTGCAGGCTGGTGAATCAGTGGATATTGCAATTGGTGTTGCTCACCGCATGGCAGCACCTGAAACAAACGGTGTGACATTTATTGAGGTGCAGACAGGAACATACTTTGGCGAAGATGACATCGTTCGCTTAGAAGATGATTTCGGCCGAAAGTAATGAAGGTAGTACGAAAAGAGATATCTCAAGGATTTTCTCTCGATATCCAAGCCCCTAGTGGTCACCACGTAATACCTGCAACTATCCCTGGCTCTATCCACACAGACCTTATTGCAGCAGGGCTTCTTGGCGATATTCGCATTGATGGAACAGAAAGTGAGCAAGAGTGGATTAGAAATGCGGATTCACTCTATGCGGCAAAGGTGGCAGGCCATAGCGCAGGTGGCAGATATGAATTGAAATTTGATGGCCTTGATACTTTGGCAACAGTGTCTATCAATGGCGCTGTGAAGCTACAAAGTGAGAATATGCATCGCGCATTTGTTCTAGATGTTACCGATGTTGCAGCAAGTGGTTTTGATTTATCTGTGGCCTTTAAGGCACCTCTTCCTGAAGCGCTGAAGCGTCAAAATGAGATGGGTACATATCCCAATCCCTATGACATGCCCTATAACTACTTTAGAAAGATGGCATGCAGCTTTGGTTGGGATTGGGGTCCCATCACTGTCACCAGTGGAATCTGGAAACCCATCTGGCTTACACAGTGGGATCAAGGAATTCTTGATGAAGTGGGGATTGTCAGTGATGTGATCGATGGTGTGCCACACCTTCGCGTGCGCACGGTGGGGCGCGGAAGTGCCACAGATGTTGAAGTAGTCATTAGTGGCCATGGGAGAGAGAAGGTTGTTCATACCAAGCTTGGTGGCGATGAAAGCATTGCCTGTGAGGGCTTTGATCTCTGGCATCCACGTGGCTTTGGTGAAGCAACTCTCTATTCGGTCTGCATCTATCTCAAAGATGAGGCTGGCAATATCGTTGATGAATTTACTAAGCGAGTGGGCTTTAGACATGTGAGCCTTGATCAAAGCAATTTTGGAGATCGTCAGATGTTTGCCATCTGCGTGAACGGGCAGCGCGTGTGGGCAAAGGGAGTCAACTGGATTCCTGATGATCCATTCCCGCATCGTGTGAGCAAAGAGCAGTATGAGATGCGAATTCGAGATCTTTACTCTGTTGAGGTCAATGCCATTCGCGTCTGGGGTGGTGGCATCTATGAATCAGATCATTTCTATGACATCTGTGATGAACTCGGAATCATTGTCTGGCAAGACTTCCTCTTTGCCTGTGCTGCATACCCTGAGACACCAGCGATGTTTGCTGAAGTTGAAGAAGAGTCACACCAAGCAATTACTCGTCTTTCTACACATGCAAGTCTTGTGATGTGGTGCGGTGGCAATGAATGTATTGAAGGCTTCCAGCATTGGGGATGGAGGGAACCACTGGCTGGCAAGGCATGGGGCTCTACCTTCTATATGGATACTCTGCCTGCATCCCTTGCCGCCTTTGATGGATCTCGTCCCTATATCCCAGGCTCTCCTTTTTCCACTTTGAAAGAAGATGTGAAAGATTTCTCTTCCGGTACCAATCACATCTGGGATGTCTGGAATGACACTGGGTATCAACGCTATGAAGAGTACTCACCATCATTTTCTGCTGAGTTTGGATATAACGGACCTGGTTCTTGGCGCACCTTAACGAAAGCAATTGGTAAGACAACTCTTGATTCACGCGATCCTGATGTTGCAACCCATCAGAAGGCATTCTTTGGCATGGATAAGGTTGCAAAGGGTTTGGTCCGTGAATTTGATAGGAAGATAGTCGAAGGACACTCTTGGTATTTTGCAGCGCAACTTGTGCAGGCAAGAGCTGTGGAAGTGGGGTTGAAACACTTTAGATCCCAATATGAAACATGTTCAGGGTCAGTGCTCTGGCAATACAACGATATGTGGCCTGCTATTAGCTGGGCAGTTCTTGATTCTGCCTCCTCTCGCAAATTGAGTTGGTATGCGATGCGTGAGGCCTATAGGCCGCGTGTTCTGCATTTTTCAGGAGTAGGGCGCAGATTGATTTTGATCAATGACACACATCAAGCCTGGAGCCACACGCTCAAAATCTGGCTGGTCAGTGAAGAGGGGCAGATCCTTGAGAGCGCATCGCGCGATGTATCCCTTGGCGCGCGTTCTCAATCTGCATATGCAGTAGACGAACTCTTTGCTTTTTCAGGTATTGGCTCTCTAGATGGCTATCTCATCGCCGAACTCGATGGCATTCGCACAGCGCGTCGCATACTCGATAGCGCTGTGAAAAAAGTCTGCCCGCATGAGGTTGAGTTAGCCGCGCAGATTGTGGGTAATTGTGTGAAGGTGCATGTGAGTGCGAAGTGCTTTATCCATGAGCTCTCACTCTTGCCAGAGCTTGTGGCGCTAGATCGCGTGGAAGTATCTCAAGAGCGCATCACGCTGCTGCCAGGTGAAG
>Ga0315899_10002038_pt1 | contig 22648 bp, 22 predicted proteins | sample LakEriMetagenome_2_FD_203518 | JGI IMG/M metagenome (GOLD analysis project Ga0315899, IMG submission 203518) | Freshwater fungal communities from buoy surface, Lake Erie, Ohio, United States - Buoy 4 MA112 | ecosystem: Environmental > Aquatic > Freshwater > Lake | place: USA: Lake Erie, Ohio... | reverse complement strand
ATAATGCTGCGCAACAATATAAAAGAATGGTATGGCAGAATTATATGAACTATAATACTACTATTGCAAATGACCACAATATATATTTGACTGCTGGTCACGAAGTACAAGAAGATGAAAGTAAATTTGTATCAGGGCAACTTACGCAATTATCCGACCCTTTCTTTTTACAAAAGAATTTAATTAGCGGATCTGGTGCTATACAAACTGCAGGTGGTACTTTTAACATGAGTGGATTCCATTCATTATTTGGTCGTTTAAACTATGATTTTAAAAGCAAATATTTTGTTCAAGCTTCAGTAAGACGTGACGGACAAAGTTCATTAGCCCCTGAAAATCGTTTTGGTGTATTCCCAGGAGTTTCTGCGGGTTATAGAATATCTGAAGAAGGCTTTTGGAAAAACAATGCATTCTTAAATGAAAAAATTAGCGATGCAAAATTAAAAGGATCTTACGCTGTAGTAGGTAACCAATTAGGCGGCTTCCCTTATTTAAGTACTTTTAGTTCTGCTGCTTATGGTAATGTTCCAGGCCTTGCACCCAATTTAATTGGTAACGCTGCGCTTCAATGGGAAAGTAGTAAAAAACTAGATGTAGGTATAGAATTAGGATTGTTTAAGAATAGATTCAATTTTGTTGCTGATTGGTTCTTAAATGATATTGACCAATTGGTGTTTGCAGTTCCTACTCCAAACTCTGCAGGTATCCCAGGTAATTCAATAAGCCAAAACATAGGTACAGCGCAAAACAGTGGTTTTGAATTCTCTTTAAGTGGTGATATCCTTAGCACTAAAGACTTCACATGGGGTTTTAATGCAAACTTTACAACTTTAGAAAATAAAATTACCTCTTTGTATAGCGTAGGTGGAGTGGCTGTAACAACTATTCCAGGTTCTTACAACAGAATTGAAACAGGACAATCTTTGAACTATTTATGGGGATTTCAATATTTGGGTGTAAATACACAAACGGGTAATCCAATGTATGAAAAAGCGGACGGAACATGGGTTCAAAGAAATACTACAAATGGTCTTTTCTATAATGCTTCTAGTATGGATGATAAAGTAATGGCAAAATCTAATCCATTAGCAGATGCAGACAAGGATAATTTAGGTAATAGTTTACCTACCTATTTTGGTGCATTCACTAACAACTTCCGTTATAAAAATTTCTCTTTAGAATTCATGATTAGATTCCAAGGTGGAAATAAAATCATGAACATAACACGTCAAGAAGCATTGTTAAGTCAAAGCTTCCACAATAACGGTGTTGAAATAAAAGACAGATGGCAGTTACCAGGTGATGTTACTACAGTTCCAAGATTAAGATATGGTCAGAGTTCTATCATTAACCAAACAGGGGCTACCATTTCAAGATTTGTAGAGAATGCTGATTATGTTAGATTACAAAATGTAGTATTGAATTACAATTTCAGTAATAAAATAATATCTAAAATTGCCAATGGATATGTTAAAAGTGCTAGAGTATTTGCTCAAGGACAAAACTTATTCATGTTGACAAAATACACAGGTATTGATCCAGATAATGCAAGTCAAGGTGGTCTAGACAATGCCGTGTCTCCTTCATTACGCATTTTATCATTTGGACTTAATGTTGGATTCTAACATTAAATAAATAAAAAAATATATCACAAATAAAATTGTAAACAATGATACTTTTAAATAAAATAACACAAAACACCCTCCTATTAGGATTCATTCTAGTAGCTGTAGGTTGTGAAAAAGTGATAGATAAACAACCCTATAACGCCTTCACCACTGAGAGTGTATTTACGACAGCTGCTCGTGCTAACCTCGCCTTAAATGGGGTCTATGATGCTGCACAAACAGGTGGACCAACTTTAGCAGGCCGTGGTTACCCATTTGGCGCCGCAACCATTGAACAAGGAGACAATAGAGGAGAAGATATGGTGAACTTACAAGCCTTCTATCAAATCACTTACCAAGCTACCTATACCCCCTTCACTGCTAATAATGTTGCCATGTGGGACAACACTTATGCAATGATCAATAAAGCAAATGTGGCTATTGCAGGATTTAAAAAAGCGGCTGCAACTGGAATTATATCATCTGCTGCTGCAGTGCAATACGAGGCCGAGTGTCGTTTCTTACGTGCATTAGGTCATCATGAATTATTGATTCATTTTGCACGTCCTTATTTAGAGGGAAATGGCGCAGCATTAGGTATTCCTTATCGCGATTATGCAGTAGATGGATCTGCTAGCTTAGAGCGTTTGCAAAAAGAACCACGCCCAAAAGTAGCAGAGGACTACACTAAATTATTAGAGGACTTGGCTTTTGCGGAAACAAATTTACCAGTAATCAATTCTGGAGGTGCCATTGTTCGTGCTCAAAAGAGTGCTGCCATTGCACTTAAGCAAAGGGTACTTCTACATATGGGTAAGTATAGCGAAGCTGTTACAGCTGGTAATGCATTAATTCCAACTACCTTAACTCCAACCACACCAGCTTCTACAAAATCCTTAATTGGAAACCATGCACTTACTGCGACACCCAATGGTTCATTTGGTTCCATAGGTGGAGGTAACAATATAACATCTGAAAACATTTTCACTATTAAAAATGACCCACTAGACAATGGATCAGTAAATGGAGCACCTGCTGGAATGTATGGTTCTTCAGATTTATTAGCACGTGGATTGGTTTGTGTTTCTCCATTAATTTGGAATAATGAACTATGGTTAGCATCAGATTTAAGAAGAACTGCTTTATACCGTGAAGGCGGTACAGCCCTTGGTAAAGCAATTATGACTACTAAATACAACGATTATAGCGGTCGTGGAGACAATACCCCTATCATTCGTTGGGCAGAAGTTTTGTTAAATCAAGCAGAAGCAGAAGCTAGAGTAGCTTCATCAGTGTCTCAAAGAGCTGTAGATTTATTAAACATGGTAAGAAATAGAGGGGTTGCTGTTACTTCAGATCAATTTACTACTTCAAGCTTTGCTTCACAAACAGATTTAGTAAAAGCAATATTATTTGAAAGAAGAATTGAATTTTTAGCGGAAGGCAGAAGATGGCCTGATATTCATAGAACTTCTCAAGATCCTATTGCAGCATTAAGAGCAAGTGGAATTCCAGCAAAAGTTGCTAACGGTGGAGTAACTTCTTTAACACAATACGGAATTGGTTTAGCAGTGACTACAAGTCAAGCAGCTATTCCTTATAGTGACTATAGATTTATCTGGCCAATTCCTGGTTCTGAAATTACTACTAACCCAATTATTGTTCAAAATCCTGGTTACTAATAGAATAAGTTTTTTGAATAATACTATAAAAAAAGGGTCCCGATTTATCGGGACCCTTTTTTTATCAATTAGGTATTGAAAGCTAATTTAAATTTGTATTTAGTTTGAGAAATAATCTTTGTAAAGATATTATTTAACTCATTACTCGTTACCTCCAACAATCTTGCTGGTGCTTCTGTATAAGTAGTTTTCGTAAATATGTCGTCTTGCAAAACGATCGGGTGTATCGGCATTGACTAGCTTCACATAAATGGCCTTAGGTACCCCATAATATTCATATTCATTCCCATCGGAGAATACCACTCTTAGTATTTCAGATTTAAATTCAAAGTCCTCAATACTGGCATCTGTTGTAGTGGCTATATAGGCATCCTTGGTGGCTTCATGCGTTTCAATGTGCACGCTCACTAAAAAATGGTAAGAGGCAATTAATTTAGCAGATTTTTCTTCGGCCATTTTTTTAGCCTCATCACTGTCTTGAAATTTATCGGGATGCCATTCCATCATAATCTTACGATAAACCTTCTTTAAATCGCTTAAAGTGGCTTTATCGTCTACGCCTAAAATGGCTCTATGTCTTTCAATTCTCTTCATATATAATTTATGCTGCGCGAAGGTACACTAAACTTATTTAAATAAAGAAGCCCTCTCAGTATAAACTGAAAGGGCTTACTATTAGGATAATACTTTGCGCCAATATAGGCAACCAAGATTATTTTACTTCTTCAAACTGAGCATCTTCAACAGTATCATTGGCTGCTCCACCATTTGCTTGTCCACCTGCTTGGTCTGCACCAGGAGCTCCTGCTTCAGGGCCCGCTGCTCCAGCTGCCTGTGCTTTGTAAATTTCTTCACTTGCAGCAGTCCATGCAGTATTCATAGCTTCTAATGCGCTGTCTACTTTAGCAGTATCTTGAGAAGCATGTGCTTCTTTTAAATTCGCTAAAGCGGTTTCAATAGGTGCTTTTTTATCTGCAGAAATTTTATCACCAAATTCTTTCAATTGTTTTTCTGTTTGGAAAATTAAGCTGTCCGCTTGGTTTAATTTTTCTACTCTTTCTTTTTCTATTTTATCACCTGCTTCGTTGGCTTTGGCTTCGGCTTTCATTTTTTCAATTTCTTCCTTAGTCAAACCACTACCCGCTTCAATTCTAATTTTTTGTTCTTTACCAGTGCCTTTATCTTTTGCACTTACATTCAAGATACCATTGGCATCAATATCAAAAGTAACTTCAATTTGAGGAACGCCTCTTGGTGCTGGTGGAATACCATCCAAGTTAAACATACCTAAACTTTTATTTTGAGGAGCCATTGGACGCTCGCCTTGTAATACATGTATTTGAACACCTGGTTGATTATCGCTAGCAGTAGAATATACTTCTGTTTTCTTAGTAGGAATAGTGGTGTTAGAAGCAATCATGGTAGTCATTACGCCACCCATTGTTTCAATACCTAAGTTTAAAGGTGTAACGTCTAATAACAATACATCTTTCACATCTCCAGTTAATACCGCCCCTTGGATACCTGCACCAATAGCTACCACTTCATCAGGGTTTACAGAACGGTTAGGTTTTTTACCAAAGAACTTTTCTACTATCTCTTGTATTTTAGGAATTCTTGAAGAACCTCCTACTAAAATTACTTCGTCAATTTGTGATACAGAATAGCCTGCATCTTTCAATGCAATTTCACAAGGCTTTAAACAACGTGCAAATAAATTATCTGCTAATGATTCAAATTTAGCTCTTGTTAATTTTAACACTAAGTGCTTAGGAACGCCATCTACAGCAGTAATATAAGGTAAGTTAATTTCTGTTTCAGAAGAAGAACTTAATTCTACTTTTGCTTTCTCTGCAGCTTCTTTTAAACGTTGTAAAGCCATTGGATCTTTTCTTAAATCAATTGCTTCTTGTTTTTTAAATTCATCTGCTAAAAAGTCCATGATCACTTTATCGAAATCATCACCCCCTAAGTGTGTATCTCCGTTCGTTGATTTTACTTCAAATACACCATCTCCTAAATCCAAGACAGAAATATCAAATGTTCCACCCCCTAAATCGAATACAGCAATTTTTTGTTCTACATTTTTCTTATCTAAACCATAAGCCAAGGCAGCTGCAGTGGGTTCGTTTACAATTCTACGCACATTTAATCCTGCAATCTCGCCTGCTTCTTTAGTAGCTTGTCTTTGTGCATCGTTAAAATAAGCAGGTACAGTAATGACTGCGTCAGTTACTTCAGTGCCTAAATAATCTTCTGCTGTTTTTTTCATCTTCTGTAAAACCATTGCAGAAATTTCTTGTGGTGTATACATACGACCATCGATATCCACACGCACGGTGTCGTTCTCGCCTTGTACAATTTTATAACTCCAATGAGACTTCTCTTCAGTAATCTCATTAAAACGACGACCCATGAAACGCTTTACACTTGATATTGTGTTTTCAGGGTTCGTGATCGCTTGACGCTTAGCAGGGTCTCCTACTTTACGCTCGCCATTCTTTAAGAAGGCCACTACTGAAGGGGTAGTTCTACGTCCTTCATCATTGGCGATAACTACTGGTTCGCCACCTTCCATTACCGATACGCAACTGTTTGTCGTACCTAAGTCAATTCCTATTATTTTTGCCATAATGCTTGATTTTCAATGATTAATTACTCTACTATAGTCAATCTTTATGCCATAATGGGTAAGCCTGCCTAGAGGTGCAAATTTGTCATATATGGCAGTATAAGCTAGTTTATTGAGGCCTTAATTGACATATAAACCCCAAAAAGGGGTAGAAAAGGCAGAGAATTATAGGTTATTAGACCCCTTAAAAGTGAAGTTCTTTTGACTGGTATAGCTGAAAATGACCACAAAAAAGGTGGTGACAATCTTAGACATGGTAGGATACCAGCCCAAATAATCAACAAATAGCTTTAAAAAGCCATAATTAAGTAGCACACAGCCCAGCACTACAATAAAGTACTTCATGAGTTGTTTGCGCTTGGTAACCGTGGTTTCCTGGAAAACCACATACCTGCTTAAATAAAAGCCTATGGGGAAGGTGATGCAAAAAGAAATGATAAAGGAAGCAATATGGGGGCTAATACTGACAAAGCCTAGATTAATTATATGTTTATCTAAAACATAATTATAGGCCAGAAAAAACAGGCTAATGTCCAATATCGTATTGGCACCACCACAGGCAGCGTATCTGAAAGTTTTTAAGGGCATCATTTTCTTGAAAATGGGATAGAACCAATCTATTATATCAAGAATAACTTTGCTAATAAAGTCGTGTAGTTTCAACATCAATGCGCTAAGATAATCTTAATTAATTACTTTTGCCAAAGGCAAGCCCAATTTATGAATTTAATAACTCTTTTAAAGCAGACCACATCTGCAAGCTTAGATAGCTTATACCAGGTTAAAATTCAATCTGATCAAGTATTAGTGAATGCTACTAAACCTGAATTTGAAGGAGACTATACTATTGTGCTTTTTGCTTTTGTAAAACAGCTTGGTAAGAACCCAGAGCTGGTAGGCAATGAATTAGGCAATGCTATGCAAAAGGCGCTACCTAGTATAATTACTAAGTTCAATATTGTAAAAGGGTTTTTAAATTTTACTATAAGCAACGATTATTGGTTAGCGTTTATAAAAAACTTATCGCCTAATGAATTAATGCCTGCTGTTGAGCATAAAAGAAAAATTATGGTGGAGTACTCCTCCCCTAATACCAATAAGCCTTTACACTTAGGTCATTTAAGAAATAATTTTTTAGGTTGGAGTATTGCAGAAATATTAAAACTGCAAGGTCATGAAGTAGTAAAAACTTGTATTGTAAATGATAGAGGTATTCATATTTGTAAAAGTATGATTGCTTGGCAATTATTTGCAAATGGAGCAACCCCTTCTTCAACGAATAAAAAAGGAGACCACTTTGTTGGAGACTATTACGTAAAATACAACGATGCCTATAAAGCTGAAGTAGCTGAATTAGTAGCCGGTGGCATGATGCAAGAAACAGCAGAAAAAGAAGCGCCCATTTTAAAAGGAGCACAAGAAATGTTGTTGAAATGGGAACAAGGCGACACCGCTACCCTAGACTTATGGAAGAAGATGAACGCTTGGGTATATGAAGGGTTTGAAGTGACTTATCAAAAAATTGGTTCAGATTTTTTCAAAACCTATTACGAAAGCAATACCTATTTATTAGGAAAAGAATTAGTAGAGGAAGGACTTACTAAAAAAGTATTTTATCAAAAAGAAGATAGTTCTGTTTGGATAGACTTAACAGCCGATGGCTTAGATGAAAAAATTGTGCGTCGTAAGGACGGTACTTCAGTGTATATGACCCAGGATATTGGACTCGCTCAATTAAAACAAAAAGAGTTTAATACCGATGCCAGTATTTATGTGGTGGGTGATGAACAAAATTATCATTTCAAAGTTTTAAAACTTATTTGCCAAAAGTTAAAACAACCTGCTGCGGATGGTATTTATCATTTAAGTTATGGTATGGTGGAACTACCTACGGGTAAGATGAAAAGCCGCGAAGGCACTGTGGTGGACGCCGATGATTTAGTAGACGAGATGATTAACATTTCTAAAGAAAAAACAGAGGCCTTAGGCAAGGTATCCGATTTTACCAGCGAACAATTAATAGCACTGTATAATACTATTGGACTAGGTGCCCTTAAATTTTTCTTACTAAGAGTAGATCCCAAAAAGAAAATGATATTCAACCCAGAAGAAAGTATCGATTTTCATGGCTTCACCGGGCCTTTTATTCAATACACCCATGCGCGTATTAAAAGTATATTAAGAAAAACAGGTACTACAGTAAATATTAGCCCTAATGAATTATTGCCTTTAGAAAAACAATTAGCTATTGAACTTTCTTCCTTCCCTGCAATGGTGAATGAGGCTGCTGAAAATTTAGACCCCTCTAAACTAGCCATATACGCTTTCAACTTGGCTAAACTATTTAATACTTTTTACGCCGAGCATTCTATTTCCAATGCAGAATCGGAAATTAAAAAACAATTAAGAATTCAATTGGGTATTTTAACTGCGGCTACTTTGCAAAAAGCAATGAGCGCTTTAGGGATTGCTGTTCCAGAGCAAATGTAATAAGTTAAGACCTTTTCAACTTAGAGCTATTATACACTTCAGGAGTTTCTTCTTCAAAACCCCACTGGGTTAATAAGGTATCCATTTGTGCTTGCGGCAAAGAGGCTTTTTCATAATGCCCTGCATTCATTTTCTGTCTCATGGCTTCATAAATACTCACTGCACAGGCCACCGATATATTTAAGCTTTGAATAATGCCCATTTGTGGTATTATAAAATTACCATCCGCTAAATTTCTACATTCTTCTGTAACGCCTGCATGTTCATTGCCAAAAACCAAGGCCACCGACTCTGTGAAATTAATATCGTGTAGGCTTACTGCATCACTGGATAAATGCGTGGTTAATATTTTAGTGAATTTTGTTCTGAGTTCCTTTACACAGTCCTCTAAAGAATCGAACTCATGAATGGTTAACCATTTTAAAGCACTACTACTACTTCTATAGCCCCATTTTTTATGTCTAGGTATTTTAGTGGTCACTACATAAATATCTTGAATACCCACTGCATCACAAGTACGCATTACCGCAGACACATTATGTGGGTCTTGCACATTCTCAAGCACCACCGTCAAATTTGCTTGACGCTTACTTAATACTTTTAATAATTTTTCACTACGTTCTTGTGTCATACAATTTATTTCAACTTAAAATAAAGCTAATTTATTTTAAAAGTTATTTATTTTTTAAAAGGCATTCGAAATTGAACCCCTAATCCCGGCCTGGTTAATGGTATTATCTTACCCTTATTATTTTCCAAATTATAGTTAAGCCCTAGTCCATTTAATTCAGTCATTAATAATGGGCCATCCATATCTACATAATCAAGTTGTGGTAAGAACTGTGCAATAGCAGCAGAACCAATCACCGATTCATTCATGCTACCCATCATCACTTTCATACCTAAGGCTTTCGCTTCTTTAACCATTCTTAGAGCTGGTGTAAGGCCACTACATTTAGTTAATTTAATATTAATGCCATGAAAATAATTTGCACAGGTAGCCACATCTTTTTCAAATACACAGGATTCATCGGCAAATAAAGGCAGAACAGATACTGCTTTTAATTGAGCCATTCCTTCCCAATTATCTTTTGCTAAAGGTTGTTCTACTAATTCCACCCCTAAAGCAGCAAGGGCTGGAATTTTTTGCAAGGCTTCTTTAGTAGTCCATCCCGCATTGGCGTCTACACGAAGTGGTGCATTAGTATGTGCGCGAAGCGCTGTAATCATTTCAATATCATAATCGGTGCCTACTTTAATTTTATAGATAGGCCAAGGATGCGCTTTCATTTTCTCCACCATCTTATTAGTGGTATCAATACCCAAGGTATAATCGCAAATAGGTGTAGGTGTTTGTTCATTCCATGGCGTATTCCAAATTTCATGGATAGGCTGTTTTTTCATTTGCCCAAATAAATCCCAGCCTGCCATATCTAATGCCGATACTAAAAAAGGGTCGTTGGGAAATAAATGATGTAAAAAATGCCAAAAACGTTCAGGATCTATTAATGCGAATTTCTCAATGAGTTTTCTATTTTTTTCTAAGAGCTCCATCATGGCTTCCACTGAAACATTATAGTAAACTATTGCAGGCGCTTCTCCATAACCCTGCCAATTACCCAAAGACAATCGTATCATCAAACTATGCTGATGCGTTTTAGTTCTTCCATTAGAAATGGTGAATGGATATTCAAAAGGTAGTTGTTGTTCCCAAAAATCTAATTGCACTTATAAAATTTTAGCTAAGATACTAAATAGCCGATTGTTATATAAGTTGAAGCAGTTTAAGATAAAGTATCAAAGTCTACTAAAAACAAATTAAATTTATTTTAGTAAAATGATGCAGGCTTTTGTATATTTACGTATACCACTTATTATCAATTGATTATGTAATTAAATGGATAAAATTATCATATATACAGATGGCTCTTCAAGAGGTAATCCCGGTCCAGGGGGATTTGGTGCTATATTAATGTGGGCAGGTAAAACCAAAGAATTACATGAAGCCTATCGTAAAACCACTAATAATAGAATGGAACTATTAGCGGTGATTAAAGCCATAAGCGCCTTAAAAACGAAAACCCTCCCTATTCATATATATACCGACAGTAAATACGTAGTAGAGTCGGTAGAGAAAAAATGGCTAGACAACTGGATCAAAACCGATTTTAAAGGAGGCAAGAAAAACAAAGACCTATGGTTACAATATCATAAAATAGCCGCTCCTTTTAACATTAAATTCCATTGGGTAAAAGGACACAGTGATAACCCACACAATAATAGATGTGACGTTTTAGCTACAGAAGCTGCCGACAACGGGCCTTGGAAAATTGATGAGGTTTTCGAATTAAATGAAGCTGCTAAATAATAGTAGTAATGCTAGTATTAGATAATTATAGATACCTAGAACTTAGATGGCTTTAAACTTTGGAATAAGAACACGGAAAGAGCCAAATAAAACGCCTCCAAATACTAATGTTCCAGCAACACTATAAGGATAGAAAGGTAAACCGTCTACCATAGTTTGAATAAGACCTGTGATATTGAATGCATGATGATACCCTCCGCCTTGAGACCATACTAAAAAGTTAGACACTAAAAAGTAAGCAGTAGGTGCACTTAAAAAGCCTATTAGATATTTAGAGAATTTATTGCTTTGTAAACCAAAACCAAATAAAGCAGTACCCGCAATTAATACATAATTTAATAATTGGCCTTCATAGAAACCTTGCATAGAAGTTAATCCATAAGTATATAAAACTTGATAGAATAAGTCTGAAATAAACATGGAAAGTATTGGCAATAAAAAAGCATATTGTTTTTTACCAGCGAATAAAGATCCTCCAAATAAGGCAATAGCAATTTGTGGTGCGAACCCATAAGGTCTTCCTGGTAAGACACGATATAAAGCACTAGTAATTATCATTATCACTAAAGCCACGAATATTTGCTTATTGAATCTCATTTTTTTGTTTTTAACTGTAAAGGGTATACTTCTTATGAAAGCATAGGAAACAAAAATAAGGTTTTCATTCATTATTTATAAAGAATGATTTTCCTCATTTGTGAATAAACTATTTAGGGACATAAGCCTTGAACAGTAAGGCTGGAGATTTAGCCTTTATTGAAAGCTTGGCATTGGGCGTTAAAAGCGCAGTATCACCGGCTTTATAAGCTATATCTTCAATTTCTACCTCACCATCCATGACTAATAACAGCTCTAAGGAGTAGCTGGAAATTGTGTAAACTTCCCCTGGATTTAGCCTAATATTTGTTAAACCAAAATCGGATACTGGGCAGGGATAGTTTGTTTCTTGGTCATTTAGCTTCACAGCTTTAAGTATGGAAGGATAAGTGGGTACGAAACTAACATGTTGAATAAGCTCCTTAACATCTACATGTTTAGGTGTTAACCCCCCTCTTAAAACATTATCACTATTCGCCATTAACTCAATATTCTGTCCTTCTAAATACGCATGTAATATACCAGCCCCTTGAAAGATACCTTGGTACTTTGCAATGTTTACAATATTCAAAATGTAAATGGAGAAAATTCCTTTATCAATATTCTTTGAAGGTATTCCGTCCGCATAATATTTATTTGCCCAGTAGTGTGGGTCTTTTTTTGTAACATTTCCTTTAGCCAGTTCCTTAGCAGCTTCTTCTAATAAGGGTTTTAATATAGCATCTGAAGCAGCCATGGGTAGCTGCATAAAATAAATATATAAATTTTGGTAATCACCCCCTTTAAATTCATTTACTAAGGGCTTTAAATAGGAATTACTACTCAGCCTTTTTTCAAGAATGGCTGGTTCCAAAAAACCATGTAGTAACCAAAAATCGCTTAGCGCTACCATAATTTCTGGCTTATGATTTTCATCCTTATAATTTCTATTGGCTGCATCAATGGAGATACCCTTGGCCTCTTCTGCTTTAAAGCCTTTGATTGCATTTTCTTTGCTCGGATGCACTTGAATACTTAACATATCACGCACATCCAATATTTTATATAAATAAGGTAACGCCTTAAACTTGGTGGCTATATCTTTCCCTAACCACTGATTGGGTTGTTCTTTTATTAATTGCGCCAAATCTTTCTCTCCTTCCGATGTCTGAATAGTAGAGGCTGCTGAAGTATGTGCCCCCATCCAATATTCTGCATAAGGCAAATGATTTACATTCTCTACACCCATCAAATTGGGAAGAAAGGTCTTACCTCCCCAATCATAATGCCTATGTTTTCCTAGTAATTTATACGCTTTTTGCATGTAGATAAAATGTCGATGTTTGGGCTATACGTTAAAGCTAAAGAATTTTAAATGAGCAACAAAGAAATTGGGAATTTTGGTGAAAATAGGGCCATCAGCCACCTCAGTGAACTAGGCTTTGAAATAATGCATCGAAATTGGAGATACAAGCATTTAGAAATAGATATTATTGCCAGTAAGGATAAGCTCTTACATATCATTGAAGTGAAAACAAGATCCAGTATTGAATTTGGTTACCCAGAGCAGTGTATCAAACCTCAAAAAATGCAATTTTTAAAAAATGCAGCCGCACATTTTCAATACCAAAACCCTGGTTGGAAATACTTGCAGTTTGATGTTGTATCTATATTCTTAAATGAAAAACAAATATGGGAATTGGCCTTTTTTGAGGATGTCTATTTCTAATACCTATTAGCCTATCAGCTCCTGCATTTTTTCCACCATCTTATAAGTGGCTGGACACATTTCAACATTTTGTTTGTGCACATGCATATACTCGGTCATTTTTCTTTTGGTCAAGTGTGGAAATCCAGCACAGTCTGCTGGTCTTATATCATAAATACTGCACTTATTCGTTTTCAAATTTAAAAACTGACAAGGCTGTAATTTATTCAACCAATCCTTATCCTTCTTATCATATTCCAAATACTTTTCTTTAAAAGCGGCTGGCGTCATTTCAAAATGACTTGAAATTCTTTTAATATCGGTGGGTGTAAAAGTAGGACTCATTGTTTTGCAACAATTCGCACAACTTAAGCAGTCTATCTCTTTCCAAACTAAGGGGCTAATTTTTTGTGTTAATTGATCAAGTCCTTTAGGCGTGTTCTTTTCTATTTTTCTAAGAAATGATTTTAATTGTTTCCCGTTATGCCTCACTTTCTGCTTAAATGACCTTAAATTTACTTTCATATTTATGATTAATCTGACGCGAAATAAAATCATTAATGCATAACTATCAAATCTTTTATTCAAACATATGAATTGGGCTCCCTATAAAAAAGGATTCAAAGCATTCTTACAACTTGAAAAGTCGTTAAGCGCTCATTCTGTGGAAGCTTACCTAAGAGATATTGATAAATTAACCAACTATCTTGAATCGAATGAAGAACCCCTAAGCCCAGCAGATGTTAGTTTGCAACATTTACAATCCTTCATACAATGTATTGGAGAAATGGAGATGGCCCCTACTTCTCAAGCAAGAATTATATCAGGCATAAAATCTTTTTTCAAATATTGTCTTTTAGAACAAATATGCACTGTCAATCCAACCACCTTACTACCTAGCCCTAAAACAAGACGCAAACTACCCGATGTTTTAAGCTTTGAAGAAATTGAACTATTGATAGCTCATCTTGATCTAAGTAAACCAGAGGGTGGCCGGAATAAAGCTATTTTAGAAACCATGTATAGTTCTGGTTTAAGGGTTACTGAAGCCATTAATTTAAAAATTTCTTGCTTGTATTTAGATGTTGGTTTTATAAGAGTCATTGGCAAAGGCGATAAAGAAAGGCTAATTCCCATTGGATCAGATGCGATAAAATTTATAAAAATTTATAAAGATACCATTCGCATACATCAAACACCTGCCAAAAACTGTGAAGACATTTTATTTTTAAACAACCGTGGCAAGGGACTGAGCAGGGTGATGATATTTTATATCATTAAAGACCTAATTTTAAAATCGGGTATTAAAAAATCGATATCTCCCCATAGCTTCAGGCATTCCTTTGCCACCCATTTAGTAGAGGGCGGGGCCGACCTAAGGGCCGTTCAAGAAATGCTGGGCCATGAGAGCATCACCACCACTGAGATCTATACCCATATTAATAGAGAATACCTTAGAGATACCCTTGATCGTTTCCACCCTGCCTTCAAAAAATAACAAAAAATACACATTTACTATCTAGAAATAAACTAGGTTTGTTATCTAAAAAAATTGCATATGAAAAAAATACTTTTTGTTTTAACGACCCTATTAAGCTTGTCTGCAACAGCACAAATTAAAATGCCTGCAGCTAGCCCGACTCAAACACTTATTCAAGATTTTGGATTAGGTAAAATTGAAATCGTTTATTCAAGACCAGGACTGAAAGGCCGTGCCGTATTTGGAAATGGTACTTTATTAGCACCCACTGGTTCTGTTTGGAGAACAGGTGCTAATGGTGCCACAAAAGTTACTTTTTCAGATCCAGTAACTATTGGCGATAAAACTTTAGCAGCTGGTTCTTATGGCTTGTTTACCATCCCAGGTGAAAACGAGTGGACTATTATTTTCAATACTAACTCTAAAGGTTGGGGAAGCTTTGAATATAAAGAAGCAGAAGATGTAGTACGTATTAAAGTAAAACCTGAAACAACTAGCAGTAACACAGAAACATTTACTATTACAGTGGGTAATATTACTCCTGAAACAGCATCCATTTTTTTAAAATGGGGTAAGACATTAGTGAATGTGCCTATTAAAACAGATATTAAATCAACTATTCGTAAACAAGTAGAAGCTTCTACTTCTGGTGCCACCGTAACAGGTGCCGCTTACCAAGCAGCAGCTAATTTCTATTTTGATATGGATAAAGATTATGCAAAAGCATTAGCCAATGTAAATAAAGCCATTGAGTCAACACCCACAGCTTATTGGTTATTTCTTTTAAAAGCAAAAGCACAAAAAGAATTAGGCGATAAAAAAGGTGCAAGAGCAAGTGCTGAAACTTGTATTAAAATGGCAGAAGCTGGAAAAAATATGGACTATGTGCGTTCTGGAAATGATTTGATTGCTTCTTTATAATCTTCATTAAGATTGATATTTATAAGAGTCCCGAGCATCACTCGGGACTCTTTTTTTGTACATTTGCAATGCGAGCGCGGAGGTGGCGAAATTGGTAGACGCACTACCTTGAGGTGGTAGCGCCCACACCCGGGCGTGGGAGTTCGAATCTCCTCTTCCGCACAAACCCTGTCATAAAAATGACGGGGTTTTTTGTTTCGAAGCTGTGTCAAAAGTGAGCTAATCTAAAATTATAATTTATTATATTTGTAACATGTCCAATTACAACGTTACCTGCCCAAAATGTCAACACAACTTCGAGCCTACCGATGCTATTAGAGAAGAAGTGGAAAAAGAACTGCGCGGTAAAATGACCGACTGGCAAAAAAAGAAAGAAGAAGAAACAAGCGTTTTATTAGCCGAACAAAAAACAAAAATTCAGAACGAACTAACAGAACAATTAAAAAAGAATATATCGGGCGAATATGAACACAAGCTTAAGTTGATGCAAGACAACGAAGCCAATATGAGCAAGCAGGTAAATGAGTTTAGACAAAAAGAATTAGAATTCTTAAAACAAGTGCAAGCCATTCAGGCCAAAGAAGCTGAATTGGAATTAGAACTACAAAGAAAATTAAATACCGAAAGAGAAAGTTTAAAAGCACAAATACAAAAAGAAGAAGCAGAACGCTTGTCTATTAAAGATCAAGAGCATGTGCTAAAAGTGAAAGAGTTAGAAAAGCAATTAGAAGACCAACGCAAGCTAGCCGAAGAAATGCGTCGCAAAGCAGAACAAGGCAGTATGCAAATGCAAGGCGAGGTTCAAGAATTATTATTAGAAGAACTCCTTAAAACAAGTTTTCCTTTTGACCAGATTTCAGAAGTGGGTAAAGGTGTTCGCGGTGCAGATTGTATTCAACTGGTGCGCAATAGCCTTGGTCAAGAAGCAGGTAAAATTATTTATGAAAGTAAAAGAACCAAAGACTTTAACCAAGAATGGATTGATAAATTAAAGGCCGACATGCGCAGTCAAGGCGCAGACATTGCAGTGATTGTGACACAAACCTTTCCTAAAGAATTAGATCGTTTTGGTGAAAAGGACGGCGTATATATTTGCTCTTTCCAAGAAGTGAAAAGTGTTGCCTTATTATTGAGAAATGCAATTCTAAAAGTCCATGATACGAAAAAGAGTCAAGTGAATAAAGGTGATAAGATGAGCTTCTTATATGACTACTTAACCAGCAATGAATTTAGCGAACAATGGAAAGCGGTGGGCGAAGGTTTTAGACAGATGCGCTCTAGTATTCAAAAGGAAAGAGACGCGATGGAAAAACTTTGGAAAGCTAGAGAAAAGCAACTCGAAAAAGTATTATTAAATGCGATGCATATTAAAGGATCCATTGAAGGCATCGCAGGTGCTGACGCCATTCACTTAGATTTACTAGAGGATGATACCACACTAGGAATAGAAGAAGAATAAATATCTATGATGGTTTAACGATAACATAGCATCTTTAGTGATAGCAAGTAACACAGATGTAATCGGTTCCAAAATGATAATCTAAACGGATATTGATTTTATTTCCTTTATGTAAAATTTGAGCAGATACTGTTCCCCTATCTCCCTTCGTTAATTCAAGGATATTAAAATCCTTTGCAAAATCAATTCCCAATTGTTCATACTTTTTATACATAGCTTCCTTGGCTGCCCATAAAAATGCTAACTGATTCAATTGGTTTTTTTCTTCTAAACCAGCAATCATTGTTTTCTCCTGGTCATTTAAAAATTTATGCGCCACTTTAGCAATGCGTGGGTGTATGATTTCAATATCTATTCCTACGGGCTCGTCATCTACTGCACAAGCTGCATAACCCTTACAATGTGAAAATGAAAAATGAAAAGGCAAACCCATTAAATAGGGTTTCCCATTATCAGCCATCACCAATTGACTTAAATCTGCTTCTGGCATCATTAATTTAAATAGTAACCTAACAGCCAAATGTTGTGTCCTTCTTTCCTCATTAGCAATGGGAACAGCAAGCTGCACATCTGTCTCAAAAAAAGACGCAGGTTCTTGAATAGACCAAATGGCTAGATGAGCTGTCTCGTTAATATTTTGTTGATAAAACAAAGGCATAGAAAAAAGGATTGAATTAGATTGCAGCGCCGTTCATAGCTGCAAAATAAACATAAAAAAACAAAGATGATTTTATCTGACACTCGAATATTAGAAGAAATAGCCAAACAAACCATTAAAATTGAACCTTACGATCGAAAAGACTTAGGAAGTAATAGCTATGACGTGCATTTAGGCAAATGGTTAGCCACTTATGACAATGCCATTTTAGATGCGAAAGCACATAATACGATTACCTATTTTGAAATTCCTGAAGAAGGTTTTGTTTTAGAACCCACCGGATTTTATTTAGGCGTTACTTTGGAATACACTGAAACGCATGCACATGTTCCTTTCTTAGAAGGAAAGTCTTCTACTGGAAGATTAGGTATTGACATTCATGCCACAGCTGGCAAAGGAGATGTTGGATTTTGTGGCTACTGGACTTTAGAAATTTCAGTAAAACAACCTGTACGCGTTTATAAAGGAATGCCAATTGGTCAACTTATTTATTTCCCTGTAGATGGAGAGATTGAAGTTAAATACAATCAAAAGAAAAACGCTAAATATAGCGGGCAGCCTGAAAAGCCTATTGAGAGTATGATGTGGAAGAATCAGTTTTAGTGTTGTATTCCCTTTTATTTATTTAGTACCTTTTCATTATTTAGTATTTTATCAAATACTTCAAATAAATTAATTTACTGCTTTTGCTTATTATAAGCAAGTACCCATAACAACACTTCATCATAACTTTTTATTCCTTTCGCTTGTTGATTCCATTGTAAGAATTGATCATAGAGTGATGTTGAAGCCGGTATAAGCAGTTGCTGCCTTTGTATAAAAAAATCTTTTATTTTTTTTCTATCTTCTATCACTTTTGCGTCAAGCAAGCTTTTATTTCTATTCACAATAATCTTCCATTTTTCAAAATTGCCGGTCTTTGCAATTAAACTTAAATGTTCAGATTGGCTATAAGTAAACATCTGTATAAGCATTGAATATTTAAAAACAGGATCACTAGTTTTTGAGGCAACTACAAAAGCAATAAAATTGGCTTCTGCTTCTGAGGCATAACCCATTTGATGGGCTAGTTCATGGCAACTTGTAAAAGGCAGGGTTAATAGCGGAATATCGGCCCTAATAATGGCTTCCCCCGTTATGGGTTGGTAAAATGCCAAATAGCCTATATAGTCTCCCCAACTAGGAAACTGCGCCTTTTTCAAAACAGGCTTTTCAAGCTGAAGGAAATGATATGAACTTTGAATAGCCCTAAATTCTTGAAGGGTATGATCAAAAACCTGCTTATAATTCAAGCCGGCGATAACCAAATCGGGTAAATTTTGTCTAGTTGCATTCAACTGGTCAATCAGCTGCAAGCTCAAACTGTCTAATTGAACTTCCGTATAACTAGTATCGATACTTAAATGAAAGCTTTGGGCCGGGCTAGATTTTCGGTAGTTCAATCCCCATAAAAGCATAAAAACTACATAGAGCTGAATTAGCTTCATAAGCAGTTTCTTTCCAAAATTCAATGAATCTGCCCAGAAACTATGCGAATTGAATTTATTTTTAAATGCAAATAGACTTTCTACTAATTTGAAAATCAATATAATAACTATTATTAAATAGATATACTCCCCTAATGGGACATGAGTAGCCCCTGAGATAGTTCTTAAGCATTCTCCAATGTACTGAAATAGACCAAAACTGAAGTATTCACTGACTGCCTCTGGGAAAAAGGAATAGACCAAAATGGCCAATGCCAGACCTACCCATAGGAAAGTATGAATAGTTTGGAGTGTTTTGGAGCGTTTTAGGAGGGCTTTTTTCAAGTTTTATTGGGTTTTGGGCCATCTAGGCTTCGTCAAAGCTTCACTCGTCAAAAGTAGGATAAACTTTGTCTTTTCGTTGGTTTTTACTAACTTTGCCAACCTTATAAGTACGGTTATGAACCAAAACAGGGCTTACGAAATAGCATTTGTGGGTTTGACACCCGGTTTACATGAGTTCGAATACCGTATCGAGGATCAGTTCTTTAACAGTTTTGGACAACAAGACTTCTCTAATTGCAATACCCTTGTAAAGCTCAGGCTTGACAAAAAACAAGGTTTCCTACAATTGCATTTTGATGTAGATGGAAAAATAGATACCCTTTGTGATCGTTGCGGCAATCCCCTAACGATTCAATTATGGGATGAATTCAACTTAATTGTAAAATTAGTCGATGACCCTATTACCATGAACAGTCAAGAAGAAGATCCAGACATTTTTTATATCGACAAAGGAGAACATCATTTTTCGGTAGCAGCTTGGATTTATGAATTCATCAATTTAAGTATTCCTTTACAACATATTTGTAAGGAGAACGAAAAAGGTGAATCTACCTGCAATAAAAAAGTCTTAGAACAGTTGAACCAATTCAAAGTAAATCCAACAGAAGTGAATAATAAAAACATCTGGAAAGGTTTAGAAAAGTTTAAAGGACTAGATGACACGAATGAGGATGAAGTAAACAAGAATTGAAAACGAATATTAAATAATAATTTTAAAAAATAAGAGATGCCTAATCCTAAACGCAGACACTCACAACAACGTAGTGCTAAAAGAAGAACTCACTATGTAGCTCAAGAAGTTACATTAAGCAAAGATGGAACTACTGGAGAAATCCATGTACGTCATCGTGCGCACGTTCAAGAAGGTAAATTGTACTACAAAGGTTTATTAGTAAGCGAAAAAGCGCCACTAAAAGCCTAATTACTGATTCATGAATATTGGCATCGATATGATGGGAGGCGATTACGCCCCACTGGAAGCCGTTAAAGGTGTACAACAATATTTAGCTCATTCAGAAAATAATTTATTTTGTATAGGTGAAGAAACCCAACTGAAAGAACTTTTTCAGACACACGGGATTTCCTCACCTTTTTTACATATTGTACCTGCCACTGAAGTGATAGGTTACCACGAACACCCTACAAAAGCTTTAAAGGAAAAACCTAATTCATCTATCGCCATTGGATTTAAACTTTTGGTAACTGGTGAAATTGATGCCTTCTTAAGTGCAGGTAATACAGGCGCTATGTTAGTAGGTGCTATGTTTAGTATTAAACCCATCAAAGGAGTTTTAAGACCTACCATTGCCACATTACTTCCTAAACTAAATGGTAAAACAGGTTTACTAGTAGATGTAGGATTAAATGCAGATTGCAAACCAGAACAATTAAATCAGTTTGGTATTTTAGGCAACTTATACGCCAAGCATATTTTAAATATTGAAAATCCTACTGTAGGTTTATTAAATGTGGGCGAAGAAGAAGGCAAAGGCAATATTTTAGCACAAGCCACTTATCCACTTTTAAAAGAAAATACTGCCATTCAATTTATTGGCAACATTGAAGGCAGAGATGTTTTCAATGAAAAAGCCGACGTCATAGTTTGTGATGGATTTACAGGAAATATTATTCTTAAAATGGCTGAAGCCATGTATGATGCAGCAGCACATCAAAAATTAGAAAACGATTCTTTCTTTGGCAGATTCCATTTTGAAAATTATGGCGGCACCCCTGTATTAGGTGTGAATAAACCTGTTATTATTGGTCATGGCATTAGCAATGCCAAAGCATTCTACAATATGATTTTACTTGCTGAAAAAATGATCCAAACACGATTCTGCGAAATTATTACAAGTAATTTCGAAAACGTATAGCGCCCCTCTATTAGTCTACTAATCTTATTTTAGTTTTCTACTTACCATCCCCTGTTTTCGTTAAAAACTTCTGCATTTCTTTATTCTTTCTTTCTTATTAATTAGTTTATTTTTACTTTATCACTAAAGTGAAAAATACATGTGGTTAAATAATATTTTAGAAACTATTGGCAATACCCCCCTCATTCGTTTAAATAAAATTACGAGCGAGATTCCTGCTACTGTACTTGCTAAAGTGGATTATTTTAACCCAGGTAATTCTATTAAAGATAGAATGGCTTTAAAAATGGTAGAAGTGGCGGAAGCGGAAGGAAAACTAAAACCTGGTGGCACCATTATTGAATGTACTAGTGGTAATACAGGAATGGGACTTGCCTTAGTGGCCATTGTAAAAGGCTATAAATGTATTTTTACCACCACCGATAAGCAGAGTAAAGAAAAAATGGATATACTAAGAGCCGTGGGTGCTGAAGTAATTGTATGCCCTACCAATGTGGCTCCAGAAGATCCTAAAAGTTATTATTCAGTAGCTAGAAAAATTGCTGCTGAAACACCGAATTCTTTTTTCTTTAATCAATATGATAATCTTGCCAACCGACAAGCCCATTATGAAAGCACTGGGCCTGAAATTTGGGAGCAAACTGAAGGAAAAATTACCCATTTAGTTTGTACTGCAGGAACAGGTGGCACAATAACAGGTACCGCTAAATATTTAAAAGAAAAAAATCCGAATATCCAAATATGGGCGATTGACCCGATTGGATCACTACTTACACATTATTATAAAACAGGTATTGAAGATCATAATTATGTTCAACCCTATATTGCAGAAGGTTTTGGAGAAGATTTTATTCCTGCCAATTATGATATGACCGTCATTGACCACTTTGAACAAGTAGCAGATAAAGAAGGTGCATTAATGACCCGTCGATTAGCAAAAGAAGAAGGCTTATTCTGTGGTTATAGTGCAGGAAGTTGCATTTTAGGTTTACTACAATTAAAGGATAAATTAAAACCAACCGATGTGGTGGTTTGTATTTTACATGACCATGGAAGCAGATATGTAGGTAAGGTCTATAATGACGAATGGATGAAAAGTAAAGGTTTTCTTTAATTTATTGATTTTCAGTTAAAAATCTGTGTATTCTTCCCTTTTTTGTGGATTATTATACCCTAAAACGGAGGCTTTGGCTAACATGCGTTTGGGCCATAAATTGTATATTTGCCACTCAATAATCAAAATATGAGCAAGTACAGAGCAGGGGTTTTATTCGGTAAAGAATTAGAGACATTATACAACGATGCAAAAGCAAACAAGTTTGCCATTCCAGCAGTCAATACCACTGGAACCGATACTATCAATGCAGCTATTGAAACAGCCG
>Ga0315899_10002036_pt1 | contig 22655 bp, 14 predicted proteins | sample LakEriMetagenome_2_FD_203518 | JGI IMG/M metagenome (GOLD analysis project Ga0315899, IMG submission 203518) | Freshwater fungal communities from buoy surface, Lake Erie, Ohio, United States - Buoy 4 MA112 | ecosystem: Environmental > Aquatic > Freshwater > Lake | place: USA: Lake Erie, Ohio... | reverse complement strand
CGCGGTGGGGAACATTGCGCAGAGCCTGAGCCGGACGGATGTGAAGCAGGGGCTTGAGTTTGCGTCGAACCTGAAGGGTGAGGCGCAGGCGAAGGCGTACGGCGAAGTGGTTGGCGAGTGGATGCGGAAGGACAATGGTGCGAACGCCGAAGAGGCCAGCAAGTATGTGAATGGTCTGACGGCTGGACCGAACAAGGATGCGGGAGCGCAGCAGGTGGCACGGAACATTGCGCGGGAGAATCCGCAGGATGCGATCGTGTGGGCTGGTGCGATTCAGAATCCTGAGTTGCGCGCGAGCACGCTGGTGGATGTGGGCCGTGACTACATGCGGAGCAGTCCGCAGGAAGCGGCGGCCTGGCTGGCGACGAGCGGGTTGACGGCTGAGCAGCAGCAGCAGGTGACGGCACCGCCGGATCGCGGAAACTGGCGCGGGTTTGGCGCAGGCACCGGGTTTGGCGGAGCGACGGGCGGCGGCGGGCCACCGGCTGGTGGTCGTGGCGGGCGCGGTCGCTGAGGCCAGGCGCTAGTGATTGAATTGAGAAACCCTCCTGCCGGGCGTGATGCCTTGCGGGAGGGTTTTTTGTTATGCCGGGTGTGGTGAGCGAGGGCGGGAGCGCGGCGTTTTTCTCAGCAGGAGATGCGGCGGGTGCGGGCGGTGACGGGGAGGGTTTCGGTGGCGGAGCCTTGGTGGACGACGTGGACGAAGTCGTGGAGGGCGACGGTGGGGCAGACGTGCCATGGGATGCCTGCGAGGGCGGAGCCGATGGGGAAGTTAGGGGCGAGCGGGGATTCGAGGACGAGGTGTTCCTCGTTGTGCATGACGGGGACGGCGTCTGGGAGGGCTGGGAAGATGACGCGCGGGTGGGGCATTTCGGAGGCGACGGCTTTGTGGCCGAGGTCGAGGCAGAGGAGGTTGGGGGCGGGTTTGCTGATGACGCGGCAGAGGAGGATGGCGGCGTGGAGGAAGTCGAGGTCGGGGAGTTTGCGGCTGTAGCCGGCGTCCCAGAGGACGCAGGTGCCGGGGCTTGATTCGACGTTAGGGCGCGGGGCGTGGAAGGGGAAGGTTGGAGAGCCGCCGGCGACGATGACGGGGACGGGGAGGTTGTCGGCGAGGAGGGAATCGCGGAGGGCGGCGACGGGGGCGAAGGCGGCGTGGCAGGCGGCGGCGCGTTCGGCTGGGTCGGATTGGTGGAGATGGCCGTCGTAGGCGTGGAGGCCGGCCGGGGTGAGGCCGGGGAGAGAGGCGATGAGGTGATAGAGTGCGGCGGCTTCCGGGCCTGGGGCGATGCCGGTGCGGTGCTGACCGGAGTCGAGGTCGAGGAAGACGTGGATGTTCAGGCCATGAGTGAAGGCGGCGGCGCTGAGCTGGCGGAGGGAGGACTCGTTGTCGGCGATGGTGGAGAAGCGGACGCCGGGGAATTTGTCAGAGAGGTTGAGGAATCGTTGGAGGGCCGGGCCGACGAGTTGTGAGGCGAGGAGGATGTCGGTGGCACCGGCGGCGGCGGCCATTTCGGATTCGGCGATGGTGGCGCATTTGGCCTTGGTGACGCCGAGGGCGGCGAGACGGGAGACGATGCGGGGGAGCTTGTGGGTTTTGAGGTGAGGGCGGAGACTGGCTGGGTCTGGGGCGAGGGCGATCATGCGCCGGAGGTTTTCCTCGACGCGGTCCCAGAGGATGAGGAGGGCTGGGGAGGGGATGTCGGCGGTGTTGGCTGGGAGCGGGGCGTCCATGGATCAGGCGAGTTCGAAGACCCCTTCGATTTCAGCGGAGATGTTGCCTGGGAGCGGGCCGGTGCCGAAGGCGCTGCGGGCACCGATGCCGAATTCCTCGCCGAAGACGGCGGCGAAGAGTTCGGAGCAGCCATTGATGACCTTGGGGTGGTCGTAGAAGTCGGGGGCGGAGTTGACGAGGCCGAGGAGCTTGACGACGCGTTTGATGCGGTCGAGCGAGCCGAGTTCAGCGCGGAGCGTGGCGAGCATGGCGAGACCGACCTGGCGGGCGGCGGCGTAGCCTTCTTCGAGGGAGATGTCTGAGCCGACGCGGCCGCGGATGAGGGATCCGTCGGAGCAGACGGGTCCGTGGCCGGAAACCCATGCGAGACCGCCGGCGATGACGACGGGTTTGTAGACGGCGGCGGGGGCTGGGGCGGCGGGGAGAACGAGATTGAGGGAGGCGAGACGTTGTTCGTTGGTCATGGGCATTTCCTTAGCTGAAGGGAGCGAGGAGGAAAGCCCGGAATGGGGGAGTGTTGAGGGTGGGTGGGGTGGTGGCCGACAGGGATGGCGGGGACTTGTCAGGATGCGATCAGGGCGTGGTGACTGGCCATGGACCGTCGGTGGTTTTGACGTGGAGGCGGAAGAAGCGGCGGGAGGAGCCGGGGATGGGGGAGACGGTGAAGCTTTCGGGTTGGCCGGATCCGAAGAAGGAGACGCCGGTGTCTGACCAGCGGAGGAGGTGCGTGGCGTCGTCTGCGGGGAGCAGGGAGGAGCTGTAGAGACGGTAGAAGCGGCCGGGTTTTGTGGCGAAGGCCATGGTGGCGGGGTTGGCGGGGTCCTGGAGGATGCGGAGCGCGTCGGCTGGGTTGGCGGGGTCTGTGCCCATGAGGGTCTCGTCGGCGTCGCTGATGCCGTCGCCGTCGGAGTCGGCGATGCCGGAGTCCGGGGCGAAGCGGATGCCGCTGACGGTCATGGTTTCGTTAGTGGAGTCGCAGAGGCCGGTGATGACGAGTTGGACGGAGGTGGTGCCTGCGGGGATGAAGCCGGTGAGCGGGTAGGAGAATTCCTGGATGGTGGGATTGACGGGTGGGGCGGGGCAGAGTTCGGCGCCGTCCATGCGGCCGGAGAAGTCGACGTCGTAGGGTGTGACGAGGGAGACTGGGTTGGCGGTATCGCCATTGAGGATGAGGTAGGCGAGGAAGTTGTCGGCGGGTTCGAAGCCTGCGGAGGTGTCGCGGATGCTGAGCGTGGCGGAGACGCGGAGGGCGGAGGTGGTGCCTGTCAGGGAGAGGACCTCGGTGGCGATGGATTTGTCGCCGATGCCGAGGAGGTCGCCGTCGTTCATGCGGATGACGGGAGGGTCCTGCTGGACGACCCATGCGGCGTCTGGGGCGGGGAGAGCTTCGCTGTAGACTGGTTGCGGGCCGGTGCCCTTGTCGATGGTGGCGATGCGCCATGGCCCGGGGAGGGGGACATTGAGGGTGGCGGTGGCGGAGGGGAAGGTGGCGTCGCGGAAGGTGAGAGGGAGGATGGCGAGGCCTGCGGGGGCGGAGAGGGTGACTGGGCCGAAGGCACCGGCGGCGGGGGTGGTGCTGCCGTCGACGGTCCAGCCAGTGCCGCCGAATTCGCCGGTGACGGTGACATCGAAGGTGACGGTGTCGTCGGCGGGGCCGGGGCCGTTTTCGACGCGGGTGATGTTAGAGGGGGCTGTGACGAAGACGGCTGGTTGTGGGACCTCGATGACGAGATTGCTGAGGACGAAGGTTTCGGAGCCGGAGTTGCTATTGCCGATTAGGCGGACGCGGGCGGAGGACGTGCCTGCGGGGATCATCTGCGAGAGGTTGAAAGTGCGGGTGATGAGGGCGGCGGCGGGGAGTTCGACGCCGCCGGTGAGACGGCCGTCGTTGTCGGTGTCGGCGGCACCGAGGATGCTGGTGAAGGGAGCGCCGTTGAGGCTGAGTTGGAGCGTGCAGGAGTCGAAGGTTTCGAAGCCGGAGGAAGTGCCGGCGATGGCCTGGAGTGTGGCTTTGAGGCGGACGTCCGGTTTGCCGGTCAGGTCGATGAGTTCCGAGTCGAGGATGTGGTCGCCCTGCTGGGGGTTGCCGTTCTGGGTGGTGGTGCGTGCGGTGCTGTTGATGGACCAGCGGACGGGGGTCTGGGCGAAGGCTGGAGCGGAGAAGAGAGGCTTTGGCGGAGAGGGAGGGAAGGCGATGGTGCCGATGACGGCTGGTGCGAGGACGGAGATGGTGGCGCGGCAGTCGGGGTCGGCGCTGTCGGTGAAGTCGTAGGTGGCGGAGGCTCCGGGGAGGACGCCGGTGATGGGGACTGGGGTGCCGTAGGGTTGGACGACGGCTGGGTCGGTGAGGATGAAGTCAGGGCCGGTGAAGGTGCCGTCGATGGAGACGATGTAATCGACGAGGTCGTCGGTGGTGTCGTCCGGGGTGGCGTTATCGAGGTAGGAGAATCCGGTGATGGAAGGGGTCAGGGAGCACCACGGGGCGAAGAGGGGGGCGGTGGTGGTGACGGTGGGGCTGCCGCGGTCTTCGATAATGATGTTGGAGACGTGGGTGGGGCCGGAGAAGGCGGCGATGGGGATGGGGCCGAGGTTGACGGTGGCACCGTAGGCACCGGTGATTCCGGCGAGTTCCGGGGGTGCGGTGATGCGCCAGCCGGAGGGGCTGACGGCTCCGGTGCCTGTGACGTTGATGCTGGCGGAGACGGAGTCGTCGAGTGGGTCGCGGGGAGAGCCGGAGGTGGAGCGGGCGATATTGGAGAGGGCACCGGAGACGGCGATGTCTGCGGCGGTGAAGGTGAGGTCGACGTCGTCGATGCCCATGAGGGCGTCGGCACCTCCGTCGTTGATATTGCCCCAGCGGACGGCTAGGAATTCGCCTGGGTCGAGTCTGATTTCGGTGGCGGTGGCGGCGCTGACGGGGGTGCGTTCGTCGACTTGAGTGTAGCCTGAGGGGCTGGTGTAGGTGAAGTCGGCTTCGCTGGCGCGGTTCCAGCCTGTGAGGTAGTGGGCGCTTGGGGAGGTGGAGATTTCAGGAGGGAAGACGACGACGGTGGCGGGGGCGGTCGTCATGGTGAGGACGGCGGCCTGGGTGGGGCCTTTACGCCACCAGAAGGCGAGGGTTTCGACGTTGCCTGCGGTCTGGTTGGTGTGGCGGATTTCTGCGGCGTAGGCGATGTTGGTGAGGCGGACTGGGATGGCGGCGGTATTGCGGAAGACGATGATGGCGGAGTGTTCGCCCTGGCCGGTGATAGGGACGGCGGCGAGGGTGCGGTCAGGGTCGCCATTGATGCCTGAGGAGTAGAACCAGCCGGTGGAGGGGCTGATGGCTCCGTCGCTGATGCGGTAGAGGTAGGTGGCACCGGCGAAGCCTGTGGGGGTGCCATTGCCTGCGCGGAAGAGCCACCAGCCGGGGATGGTGGAATCGTCGGCCCACGCGGAGCTGGTGGCGGAGTTATTGGCTCCGGTGGAGACGAGGTTATTGAAGTCCTGGAGGTAGTGGGTGGAGCCGGTGATGGGGATGGGGGCGGCGAGGGCGGAGGCGAGAGGGATGGAGAAGAGGGCGAGGGCTGGGAGCTTCATGGCGGCAAAAAGGGTGACGATTCCGTTTCAGGGGAGCACAAAGCGTACCGCCTACGCAAATCCCGGAGAAGTCCGGATCGACGGAACGGGGAGACTGCGCCATTTACCAGATGACATGACTGGTGGCACGCTTCCTGCGGAACTGGCTGTTGTCAGATCAACCACCCCCCCGACCATGCTTGAGCACTACGATCCCGGAGAATTCTACGATGAGATGTTTACATCGCCCGGGGGAGTCCGGACGCACTATCAGAGTATTGCGGAGCGGCTGGCGTCTGTATCGCATGATGACTTCGAGAAGAAGCAGGCGGCGGTGGAGCTGGCGTTCATGCGGCGCGGGGTGACGTTCACGGTGTACAGTGACGACCAGGGGACGGAGCGGATTTTTCCGTTTGATTGTGTGCCGCGGATCATCCCTGCGGATGAGTGGGCGCATATTGAGAAGGGATTGATCCAGCGGCTGACGGCGTTGAATCTGTTTCTGCATGACATTTATCATGAGCAGAAGATTCTGCGGGAGCGGATCATTCCGCCGCAGTATGTGATGAGTGCGCGGCATTTCCGGCGGGAGTTCATGCATTTCGAGGTGCCGAAGAACATTTATGTGCACATCTGCGGGTCGGATCTGATCCGGGACAAGGATGGGAGGTATCTGGTACTGGAGGACAACCTGCGGTGTCCGTCGGGGGCGAGTTACATGCTGGAGAACCGTGCGGCGCTGCGGCGTGCGTTTCCGGATTTGTTCCGTGCGGCTGGGGTGAGACCGGTGGAGGGTTACGGGGCGCAGTTGCTGAAGAACCTGCAGTTTGTGTCGCCTGACAAGTTCGGGGGGAACCAGCCGAATGTGGTGCTGCTGACGCCCGGGGTGTACAACAGTGCGTATTTCGAGCATGCGTTTCTGGCGCGGCAGATGGGGATACCGATTGTGGAGGGACGGGATCTGGTTGTCAGGGATTTCAAGGTTTACATGCGGACGACGGCTGGGTTGGTGCCGGTGGACGTGATTTACCGCCGGATTGACGATGATTTCCTTGATCCATCGGTGTTCCGGTCGGATTCGCTGCTGGGGGTGCCTGGGCTGGTGAATGCGTGCCGTGCGGGGAATGTGACGCTGGCGAACAGCATTGGGACCGGTGTGGCGGACGACAAGGTGATTTATGCGTGGGTGCCGAAGATCATCCGGTATTATCTTGGTGAGGAGCCGATATTGCCGAATGTGGACACGTATCTGGCGAGCGAGGCATCGGATAGGAATTACATTCTGGAGAACTTGGACAAGCTGGTGGTGAAGTCGGCGAATGAGGCGGGTGGTTATGGGATGCTGATGGGGCCGTGGGCGACGAAGGCGGAGATTGCGGAGTTCCGGGAGCAGATTCTGGCGAATCCGCGGAATTTCATCGGGCAGCCGCCGATTTCGCTGAGCCGGCATCCGACGTGGGCGCAGGATGTGTCTGACTTCGAGGGACGGCACATTGATCTGCGGCCTTATATTCTGTATGGTGACAAAGTGACGGTGACGCCTGGGGGGTTGACGCGGGTGGCGTTGCGGCGGGGTTCGCTGGTGGTGAACAGTTCGCAGGGTGGCGGGTCGAAGGACACGTGGGTATTGAGCGACAAGGCAGCCTGAACCAAAGTGGAGACTGAGACCATGAGTGCAAATGATCCGCGCGAGCAACTGGCCGCGCACCGTCAGGCGAATGTGATGCTGTCGCGGGTGGCGGCATCGCTTTACTGGATGAGCCGATATCTGGAGCGGGCTGAAAACATTGCGAGGCTGCTGGATGTGAATCTGCAGATCAGCGTGGATTTTGACCGGAGTGACGAGCAGTTTCTGGAGGAGCACTGGCTGCCGGTGCTGCGGTCATCGGGGAACGAGGCGCAGTTTTTCGAGGCGTACAAGACTGCGGACAGCACGACGGTGCCGGAGTTCCTGACATTTACGGCGGGGGACGGGTGTTCGATCCGGGCGTGTGTGGCGGCGGCGCGGGAGAATGCGCGGCAGGTGAGGGATCAGATTTCGTTCGAGATGTGGGAGGTGCTGAACGACGCGTGGCTGTTTCTGAAGGATGCTGCGCCGGAGAGCATCCGGGGTGCGAATGCGCCTGGGTTCTATGAGCAGATCAAGCGGTTCTCGCATTTGTTCCAGGGCCTGACGGATTCGACTTTTTCGCGGAATGAAGGGTATGAGTTCATTCAGTTCGGGAAGTTTCTGGAGCGGGCGGACAAGACGTCGCGACTGCTGGACATCAAATATCACATTCTGCTGCCGAACGTGAATGATGTGGGCGGGGCGGTGGACACGCTGCAGTGGCAGGCGGTGCTGCGGTCGACGAGTGCGCTGGAGAGTTACCGGCGGTTTTATGTGCAGGAGATTGTGCCGTGGAAGGTGGCGGAGTTTCTGCTGATGTCGGACTCGTTTCCTCGATCGGTGCGGTACTGTGTGGAGCGGTGCGATCATTTCATGCACCGGATTGCGGATATCCCGGCTGGAGATTACCGGACGGCCGGGGAGCGGCGGTTCGGGCGGTTTGTGCAGAATCTGAGGTTTGCGGCGATCGAGGAGATCATGAACGGGGGGCTGCACGAGTATCTGACGGGGGTGCAGGGGGAGCTGGAAGCGGTTGGCAGCCTTGTCTATGAGAGTTTCATGTATCACCCTCCGGTGGACATGGCTGCGGAGATCCGCTTGCATCAGCAGGAACAGCAGCAGCAGGAGTACCGACGGGTTTGAACGCTCCCGCCCGGCGTCACCCGCCTTCATAATGCCAGATCCGACTGAATTTCTCCACACCGCCGGTTCGATGCCGCTGCGCCTCCGGGTGCAGCATGTGACGCATTATGCGTATCAGGGGCCGGTGACGGACAGCTACAATGATCTGCGGCTTTGTCCGGTGACGGACCAGTTGCAGCGGTGTGTGGATTTCAAGCTGGAGGTGGAGCCGGCGACGGCGGTGCAGACGTACATGGATTTCTACTTCAACCGGGTGGATCATTTCGAGCTGCACGAGCCGCATGATTTTCTGCGGATCCGGTCGGAGTCGTTGGTGGAGACGGTGCCTGACGGTCGCGGGCCGGTGTCGGGGGATTTTCCGGTGGTGATGCTGGATTCGGTGGAGGTGACGGAGAATTATTTCGATTTTCTGACGGATTCGGATTTTGTGTCGCTGGATGCGGAGTTGTGGCGGGAGGCGGTGGATGTGCTGCCGGGCGGGGTGACTGATCTGTGGCGGGATGCGCTGTCGCTGGGGCGGCATGTGCACGACACGTTTGTGTACGAGACGGCGTCGACGAATGCGGGCACGCGGATGACGGAGGCGCTGCGGACGCGGCGTGGGGTGTGTCAGGATTTTGCGCATGTGATGATTGCGCTGTGCCGGAGTCAGGGGATACCGGCGCGGTATGTGAGCGGGTATTTTTTCAACGACAGCCGACAGGCCGGTGAGATCGAGGCGTCGCACGCGTGGGTGGAGGTGTTTCTGCCTGGATTCGGGTGGAAGGGTTATGATCCGACGCACCGGCGGGAGTCGGACACGAGGTACATCAAGCTGGCGACGGGTCGGGATTACGGGGATATCCGGCCGGTGTCGGGGACGTTCCGCGGGAAGGGGACGCGGGAGTTGAAGGTGGAGGCGAGTATCCGGTTGGCGGAGTGAGGGGGGGAGAGGGCAGGCGAGCATTTGGGCGGCTTTGGTCGGCCGGGCGCCAGCGGGTCGGCAGGCGATCTTGACTGCGCCGCTGGAATGTCCGGTCGTCTTTTGAGGGGCGGATCATGGGATGAGGCACATTGAAGGGGTGTTTTGTTCGGCAATGAGACAGACCTCTACGGGGCGGGTGTTGGCATGGGAATGGGAGGCAGTGAGACAGGCCTCTCTGCAGCGCTGGATGTTGTTCGGCAATGAGACAGGCCTCTTCACAACGCTGACGGCGGGAATGCCGCCTTTGACGGGGGCGGATCAGGGGGATGTTCGGCAATGAGACAGGCTTCTACGGGGAGGGGATTGGCAGGGGAATGGGAGGCAGGGGAATGGGAGGCAGGGGAATGGCGCCGATATTCGTTTGGTAATTGGACAGGCCTCTACGTGGGAATGGGGGCTGTCGGGGGCACCGACTGGACGGCACGGCAATGAGACAGACCTCTTTACAACGCGGCCTGTGGCGGGCCGGCGATTGGGGGGCGGGCGGGGATGTTCGCCGGTCTTTGGTTGGATGGATGGGCTGGAGGGTGGTGGGTTATTTGAAGGGATTGATGATTCTGACGCCGGCGTAGAGCTGACCGTCATTCATGTCTTCCGAATAAATGGTCTGGCAGCCGAGTTCCAGGGCGGCGGCGATGATGGTGGCGTCCCATTGCGAGAGTTGGAAACGACGGCGGAGCATGACGGCGGAGACGACCAGTTCATGGGTGATTGGCTGCACCCGCACGAGGGCCGCCATTTGGAGGGTGGCCTCGATGTTGGATTCCGTGATGCCGAGACGAGGCTTGCGAAGGGCATTGGCGATGAACTCCTGGAGCACCTGGGCCGAAATCGCGAACGGGCGATTCAGGATGAGATCCTCCGCCACTTGCCGTTTGGCGGCATCATCTGCTGCCGCCGAGCAGGAATAGAGCAGCACGTTGGAATCCAGGAAGACCTCAGCGGTCATAGATTTCCTTCCGTGAGAGAGGAACCATCGGTTCTGTGTTGCTGGCCCGCATGGCTTTGAGGAGGCGTTTTAGCTCGGCCTTCCGCTTCTTCTCGTCGGCTTCAGCCGAGGCCTCTGTGACGAGCTTCAGTCCCTGAACCACGAGATCCTTGAACGTCATGCTGCGCTCGGCTGCCAGAATTTTGGCTTTGAGAAAGACGTCGTCGGGCAAGTCGATGGTGGTCTTCATGGACCCACAAATACAGGAATATGGGTGCTTGGCAAGAACTGGAAAAGGGGGATCTCAGGAGGGGTATGGGCGGTGATGCGGTTGGAAGATCCTGTGACTGACAACAGTGGCGCTGGCGCGGAGGCTGATGTACGGGGTTCGTAGCCGTTCTCGGTTACGTTGCTGGAATGGCCGGTCGATATCGACGGGGGCGGAGTCGGGGTAGGGGGCTATTGGAGGGGCGTGTTGCTTGGGAATGAGACGGAGCTCTTTGCAACGTGATGAGGCCGCAGGTTTTGTTGTTCTTTGGCAAGGCGGTGCCGATGAGAATACTGTCTCTGGCTGCTGAATCCGGGAGTGTTGTTGGGGAGGCCGGCGTGTTAAAGCCGGTCACTGCGAAAAGAAGGATGCCTCCGCTCATGCTTCACAACGGTGACGCGAATAACTCCGCAGGGCAGAATGCGGAAGCAGATGACATAGGGAAACCGGTTCATGATCGCGCGCCTGGTGTCGCCCCGCGCGATCATCCAGCGTTCCGGCATGGCGGCGATTTTGCTCATTTGAGCATCAAAGGCGTCCACGAAATCCTTGCCCAGCCCGACGCTCCGCGATTCATAGAAATCACGAATCTCCCTTAACTCCCCGTCGATGGCCGGGTGGTATTCGATTATCACGCACGCAGACGGCGCATGAGTTCCTCGTGGCTGAGAGGGGTTACTGCTCCCGACTCCAGTTCCTGGTCACGCTGCTCTGCAAGGCGAAGCGATTCGTCCTCACCTTCACTGATGAAATAGGGATCCTCCAAACTGGCCCACAGCGATTCCGCCAGCACGGCACGATCATGCGGGGGGAGCTGCAGGGCGGCGGGAGCGATTTGGGCGTAACTCATGGCTGGCCGGAGGATGGCACGGCTGATTGCTGAGTGGAAGCCGGGATTTCGCGCGCGGCCAGCTACTTGGATTCGGGCGCGCTGCCGGGCCCCTCCGCCTTCTTCTCTTTGGCGGTGGTTTGGATGTAGAGTTCGCGGAGTTGTTTGAAGTCGACCTTGGTGGGGGAGTCGGTCATGAGGTCGCAGGCCTTGTTGTTTTTGGGGAAGGCGATGACTTCGCGGATGCTGGATTCGCCGGCGATGAGCATGGCGATGCGGTCGAGGCCGAGGGCGAGGCCGCCGTGCGGGGGAGCGCCGAAGCGGAAGGCGTCGAGGATGTGGGAGAATTTGATTTGCTGTTCTTCTTCGGAGACTCCGAGGACGGAGAACATTTTGGCCTGGAGGTCTTTTTCGTGGATCCGGATGGAACCGCCGCCGAGTTCGTAGCCGTTGAGGACGACGTCGTAGGCGACGGCGCGGACTTTGGCGTAATCGCCGGCGTCGAGCAGGGCGATGTCTTCGCTGTTAGGGCGGGTGAACGGGTGGTGGACGGCGGTCCATGAACCGTCGTCGGTTTTGGCGAGGAGGGGGAAGTCGACGACCCAGAGGAAATTGAGGTCGGTGGAGCCTTTGGTGAGGTCCATCATGTCGGCGATTTCGAGCCGGGTGCGGCCGAGGATGGTGCAGGTGGATTCCCATTCGCCGGCGACGAAGAAGACGATGTCGCCTTCCTCGATGTTGAGGGTGGAGATGAGAGCGGCTTTTTCGGTGTCGGTGAAGAACTTCCAGAGGGGGCTCTTGTATTCGCCATTCTCGCATTTGATGAAGGCGAGGGTCTTCACTGGGAGACCGGCCTGGACGGCGAGTTCGTTGAGACGGTTCATCTGGCCGGTGGTGATGCCGGCGAAGCCTTTGGCGTTGATGGCTTTGACGACCCCGCCGTTTTCGAGCGTGGACTTGAAGATTTTGAATTCGGTCCCTGCGAAGACGCTGGCGAGGTCGATGAGCGTCATGCCGAAGCGCGTGTCCGGCTTGTCGATGCCGTACTGATCCATGGCGTGGTGCCATGTCATGCGCTGGAAGGGAGCGGGGACGTCGCGTTCCATGCCTGCTTTGAACATGGAGACGAGGAGCCCTTCGACGAGCTTGATGATGTCATCCTGGCCGACGAAGCTGGCTTCGATGTCGATCTGGGTGAATTCCGGTTGGCGGTCGGCGCGGAGGTCTTCGTCGCGGAAGCAGCGGGCGATCTGGAAGTACTTCTCGAGGCCTGCGACCATGAGGAGTTGCTTGTACTGCTGCGGGGCTTGGGGGAGGGCGAAGAAGTGGCCGGGGGAGAGACGAGCGGGGACGAGGAAGTCGCGCGCGCCTTCGGGGGTCGGGTTGGAAAGGATGGGGGTTTCTACCTCGATGAAGCCTGAGGCGTCGAGGTAGTTGCGGGCGGCGGCGGTGATTTTGTGGCGCTGGCGGATGTTTTTGTTCATCCGCGGGCGGCGGAGGTCGAGGTAGCGGTACTGCATGCGGAGGTCCTCGTTGGAGAGCTCGCGGTCGAGCTGGAAGGGGAGGACGTCGGCTTTATTGAGGATGGAGACGGCGGTGCAGACGACCTCGATGTCGCCGGTGCCGAGCTTGTCGTTTTCTGTGCCGGAGAGACGGGCGTCGACGCGGCCGGTGACCTGGATGACGTCTTCGTCGCGGAGCTTGTGGCTGAGACTGGCTGCGTCGGCGTTTTCTTCGGTACGGAAGACGACTTGGGTGAGGCCTTCGCGGTCGCGGAGGTCGAGGAAGATGACGCCGCCCTGATCGCGCACGGTATGGACCCAGCCGGCGAGGGTGACGGACTGGCCGATGTGGGCCTTGCGGAGTTCGTTGCAGTGGTGCGTGCGGTACATGGCGGAAATTTGGGGACGCGCAGACTGTCGTGGTTTTGAGCGGGCTCAAGCGGTGAAATCCGTGCGGTTGCGAGGGGGGCGGGAGTGAGGGAGGGGGGGGGATGGGAGCGGAACGAGTGCTGCGAGTGGCGTTGTTCGGGGGATCGTTTGATCCGCCGCATCGCGGGCATGTGGCGATGGCGGAGGCGGCGGTGGGGTCGTGCGGGTTGGACCGGGTGGTGTTTGTGCCGTGCCGGGAGTCGCCTTTGAAGGGGCGGAGTCCTGGGGCGAGCGGGGATGAAAGGGTGGCGATGCTGGCGGGGGTGACGGCTGGGTTGGGGTGGGCGGAGGTGAGTGATTGGGAGATTGGGCGGGAGGGGCCGAGTTACTCGTGGGAGACGGTGGAGTATTTTCGAGGGAGGTGGCCTGGGGTGGAGTTGTGGTGGGTGATGGGTGAGGATCAGTGGGCGGCGCTGGAGCGGTGGGCGCGGCCGGAGGTGTTGCGGGAGGGATTGCGGTTTATTGTGTTTGCGCGGCTGGGGGCGGAGCCGGAGCCGCGGGCGGGGTGGCGGATGACGGTGGTGCCCGGGGAGTGGGAAGTGTCGTCGACGCGGGTGAGGGAGGTGCTGGCGGCGGGCGGGGATGTTAGTGGGATGCTGATGCCGGAGACCGAGCGGTATGTCCGGGAGCGCGGACTTTACGGAGCGCGGGCGTGAAGGGGGTCGGAGTTGTCAGGGAGAAATGTGTCAGGATGCGGCGGCGATGAGGTCGTCGAGCATGGCTGCGCCCTGGAAGGCGGGGAGGGAGTAGTGGCCTTCGTCGAGGAGGTGGAAGGTAGCGCCGGGGATGCGGCGGGAGAGTTTTTCGGCGAGGGACCAGTGGAAGTTGTTATCGAAGCGGCCGTGCCAGATGCGGACGGGGACTTGGATGGCGGCGGGATTGAAGGGCCATGGTCTGGCGTAGAGCTGGCCGTCATCGAAGACGGCGCGGCTGCCGGAGAGCATGGCTCCGTGGAAGGAAGGGAAGAATTCGTCGAAGCGGGCGCGATTGGAGAGGGCTTCGCGGTCGCGCGGCGGGACGGTTTTGAGGATGAGCTTCATGATGGGCCATGGGAGCTGAATCTTTCCGAGATTGACGACGACGGTGATGATGGCGCGGAGGAGCCATGGGGCGGCGTCGTTGATGGCGAGCATGAATCGGTAGGCGGGCAGGAGGGCGCGGCGGTCGGCTAGGTCATCGAGGGGCGGAGCGCCGCAGCAGTCGAGGACGGCGCGGATGCGGTGGCCGAGGGTTGCGGCGCAGGCGAGGGAGTAGGGGCCGCCGCCGGAGACCCCGAAGACTGAGAAGCGGTCGATGCCGAGGGCGTCCATGACGGCGGCGGCGAGGGGCGGGAGGTCGACGAACGAGCGGTCGGGGATGAGGGAGCTGTGGCCGAAGCCCGGGCGGTCGAGGGCGATGATGCGGAGGTGGCGTTCGCGGGCGGGTTGGTCGAGACAGATGCCCTGGGAGCTGCTGCCGGGCCAGCCGTGGAGGAAGAGGACTGGTGCGCCGTGAGGGTCGCCGTATTCGCGCCATGCGATGCGGCGGTTGAAGGTGGTGAGGATGCTGAGGCTGCCGTCGGGGTGGTGGGTGATGGGAGGCTGGCCTTGCATGGGGGAATTGTCAGGGGATTACGGTTTGGGCAGTTTTTTGCCAGGGAGTTTTTTCTTTGAGGCGGCGGGGGCTTTTTTCTTCTTTGGTGAGTCGGTGGGAGGGGCGGTCCATTCGGCGATGGCGGCGTCGCGTTCGGCGATGAGTTCTTTGAGTTTGGGCCAGTATTCTTCGGCGATGATGTAGCCGACGCAGGAAGGTTTGCCGCAGAGGCAGGGGTGGTCCTGCCAGCATTCGAGGTCGAAGCCGTAGTTGAAGCTGAGTTCTTCGCCTTCGGGGATGAAGCGGAGGGCGATGATCCAGATGCGGCCGCGGGAGACGACGGCTTCGCAATTGGGTTCGCAGGAGTGGTTGATGAGGCGAGCGGTATTCCAGTCGAAGTTGCCGTCGAGGTCGTGTTTTTGATTGAGGATGAAGAGGTAGACGGCGGCGTCGCCGGTTTTGCTGGCTTCGTCGAAGAGGGCGTTGCCGCGGCGGTTGCTTTCGGCCTTGGTGACTTTTTCGCCTAGGTATTCGATGATGCGGGCACCTGCGGGGATGTCGCGTGCGGCGAAGATGCCGCGGTTATGGATACTGGAGCGTCTGACGACGTAGTAGGGGTCGATGGCTTGGTCTGGGGGCATGAGTAGGAGGAGTTGGTGGAGAGGGAGGGATAACGGAAGAGGCGGGCACAGGGCGGGCCACAATGGAGATTAGGGGGTGGTGAAGATTTGAGGGAAAAATTTTCAGGTGTGCCACAGTTCCGGCTTCACGGAGAGGGCGGGCGGGGCATAGGGTGAAGGGAGACAGCAATCCCCCGCTGCGCAAGTTCCCGTTTTGTACCATATGAAGACGCATTCCCTTTCCCGGCGTGCGGTTGTGGCTGTTGTGGCCATGGCTGCGGCTGTACCGTTGACCGCTGCGCCGGTGATCAATGAGTTGATGTATCATCCGCTTTCGTCGGTGGGGAGTCCGGAGGATTCGGGGAAGGAATGGGTTGAGTTGCACAATCCTGGAGCGACGGCGGTGGATGTTTCGGGGTGGAAGCTGACGCGCGGGGTGACGTTTGCGATTCCTGCGGGGACGGTGATGGGGCCTGGGGGGTATCTGGTGATTGCGGCGGACGTAGTGAAGTTTGGGGCGGCGAATCCTGGGTTTGGGGGAGTGGTGGTGGGTGGCTGGGTGGGGACGCTGGCGAGCGGGGGTGAGGAAGTACAGTTGGCGGATGCGAGTGGGGTGGCGGTGGATGATGTGACGTATGCGGATGAGGGCGGGTGGGCGACGCGGGTGAGGAGTGCGGTGAGTTTCGGGCATCAGGGATGGGAGTGGGAGGCGGCGCATGATGGCGGCGGGCATACGCTGGCGAAGGTGGATGCGGGATTGCCGACGCTGGAGGGGCAGAACTGGAGGACGTCGGTGGAGGCCGGGGGGACGCCGGGGCGAAAGAACTGGGAGACGGAGCCGGTGGATGGGGGGCATTTTGCGACCGGGGTAAAGCATTCGCCGGTGGTGCCGAAGGCCGGTGAGCCGATCCGGGTGCAGGCGAATCTGCCGTTAGGGGGAATTACGAACCGGGTGTTGCGTTGGCGGGTGGCCGGGGCGGCGGATTTTGAGACTGCGCCGTTCATTGAGGATGGGAAAGCGGGAGCGGTTTCGTGGCCGGGGGTGGCGGTGATTCCCGGGCAGGTGGACGGGACGGTGATTGAATATTATGTGGATACGGAAGCGGGAAGTGATCTTGCGAATGACACGGTGCCGAGGAAGGCGCGGACGTCGGCGGCCGGGGTGGTGCCGGAGGTTTATGGAAACGTGTGCAATTATCTGGTGCGGGTGGATGATTCGTTTGACGGGTCGCGCGATTCCACGGTGCCTGCGAATCAGCCGCTGCTGCGGTTGGTGATGCTGCCGGCGGATCGGGCGGAGCTGACGGAATTGCAGACGACGAGCGGGCAGGAGGACAGCACGGCGACGTTCAATTGTGCGTTTGTGTCGCAGGACGGGACTGGGGTGAAGATTGTGCAGAATGCGGGGGTGAGGAACCGCGGGTATTCGTCGGCGCTGGGGCCGCCGAACAATTTCCACATCAGCTTCCGGAGTGATGATCAGTGGAAGGGTCGGAGTGCGGTGCAGTTGAACTGTCAATTTGGTTATTCGCAGGTGCTGGGGAAGACCTTGTTTGCGGCGGCGGGGCTGGCGTCGCACGATGCGGTGGTGGTGCAGTTGAGGGTGAACGGGGCGGATCTGGCGGAGACGGGCGGGCGGATGTACGGGAGGTATGCGATGCTGGAGGGTCGGGGCGGGGAATGGGCGTCGAATCATTATCCTAACGATGCGGACGGGAATTTTTACCGTGTGGACGACCATGAGCCTGGAGCGGTGGGAGTGCCGCCGGGGAATCTGGGGAGCGGGGAGTTTCAGTATGAGGGGACGAATGGGGCGGCGTACAGCGACACGTTTTTCAAGGAGACGAACAAGGATGCTGATGATTACAGTGATCTGGTGGCGCTAACGCGGGTGCTGAGTGCGCCGGTGACTGGCGGGACTGCGGAGCAGCCGGCGATCAGTGATGCGGCGTATCCTGCGGCGGTGGCCGGGGTGCTGGATGTAGATCAGTTTTACCGTTATATTGCGTGTGATGCGCTGGTGGGGAATCAGGAGGGTGGATTACAGAGCGGGCGTGCGGATGATTTTTCGCTGTATCGCGGGGTGACGGATCCGAGGTTCCGGTTTGTGCCGCACGATCTGGACGATGTGTTCGACATCGGGAACGGGGCGGGGAATCCGGTGACGCGGTCGTTGTTCAGCTATGATGAATTCGTGCAGGCGGGGAACACCGGGGTGGTGGGATTGCGGCGGATGTTCAATCATCCGGGGCTTCTGCCGAAGTATTATGCGGCGGTGCTGGAGGCGATGGAGCGGTGGTTCAACCGTGCGACGATTGATCCGCTGGTGGACCGACTGATGACGGGATGGGTTCCGGCGACGGATGGGAGTGCCGCGACTCCTAACCGGGGGATTCAGGAGATCAAAGGTTATGTGGATGTGAGGCGTGCGAATGTGCTGGCGCAGATTCCGCAGGTTTATGCGGTGGCGGTGGCTGGGAATGCTGCGGACAGCATCGAGGGGTATAAGGTGAGCAGCAACGGGGCGGCGAATTTCAGCGGGAGTTTCAATGTGGCGCGGACATCGAGCATTACGGTGAACGGCGTGCTGGCGCAGGTGTTCCATCGGACGTCGGGCGCGGATGCGGTGGGGACGTGGAAGCTGCCGGTGGCGGCGGGTGGGGCTGGCGTGCTGCGGCGGGGATTGAACACGGTGGTGGTGCGGTTCTGGGATGGAGTGGGCGGGAGCGGGGCGGTGGTGCACGAGGATGTGGTGAACGTGCTGTGGAATGCGGCGGCGGGGACGACGGTGAACGGGACCCTGACGGCTCCGGGGTCGCTGACCCTGACAGCGCCTGAGAATTATGTGCCGGGGACGCCGGTGCTGGTGCGGGTGGATTTGCGGGATGGGTCGGGGAATTTCAACCGGAGTGCGTGGAACACGACGGTGAGTCTGGCGGCGAGCAATGGGGTGCTGATCAGTCCGTCGACGGTGACCTTGTACAATGGGGTGGGGAGTGCGCTGGTGACGATTGGCGGCGGTGGGGCGACGACGCAGACCCTGTTGAGTTACGGGACTGGGGGAACGGGAGCGGCTGGGAGCGGGACGCCGGGATCTTTGTGGCGAGCGAAGACGGATTTCACGGTGACGTCGCTGGCGGCGTTTATATTGTCGAGTGGGACGACGTGGCGGGAGAGTGGGTTTGTGGAGGATGCGACGTGGTTGAGTCGGGCGGGGCAGACGGGTTATGGGGACAATGACGAGAATGCGCCGTTCACGCGGTTGGATTACAATCCGACGACGGCTGGGACGCAGAGTTCGCCGGTGTATCTGTTCCGGGGGAATTTCACGATTGATGATCTGGCGGCGGTGACGGCGGTGACCGGGCAGGTGAAGTTTGATGATTCGTGTGCGGTGTATGTGAACGGGACGCAGATTTACCGGCATGGGGATCTGACGGCGAACGCGCCACTGACGCAGTACACTGCGGACAACGGGGCGCCGACGCGGGAGAATGCGACGGCGGCGCTGACGGTGCCGTTAGGATTGCTGACGAGCGGGGTGAATACGATTGCGGTGGAGGTGCACCAGGCGGATGCGGCGAGCAGTGATGTGACGTTTGATCTGCGGCTGGCGGCGACGGTGGCGACGGGAGCGGCGGATCCTGGGCCGTTCACGCTGACGGCGACGGCGGGGCCGCTGAGTGCGGGTCGTGCGGTGGCGAGTCTGGGGGCGGCGGCGGGGACGACGGTGAGCGGCGTGCTGCCTGCGGGAACGACGACGTGGAGTGGGTTGGTGCGGGTGAGCGGGGATGTGACGGTGCCGGCGGGCGGGGTGCTGGAACTGGCGGCGGGGACGCAGGTGCTGATGGCTGGGACGAGCGGGGCCGGGGATACTACCGGGGCGGATTTGATAGTGAACGGGAGTCTGGTGGTGAACGGGACGGCGGCGCAGCCTGTTAGCATCACGTGTGCGGATGCGGGGGCGCGGTGGGGTCAGATTCTGCTGAGCGGCGGGGGGACGTCGACGATCAACTATGGATTGATCACGCGGGGCGGGCATTCGCCTGGGGTTGGGCATACGAGCCGCGGGCCGGTGCTGCGGCTGACGGGGAGTGCGCTGACGGTGACGGACAGTGCGTTAGGGGATGCGCCGGGGAAAGCGTTGTACACGTCGGGGACGAGCAGTTTCACGATGCGGCGGAGTTTGATGGCGCGGTGCATTACGGGCCCTGAGGTGGAGGATGGGTGTTCGGTGCTGGTGGAGGATTCGAACATTCAGGAGTGCCTGCCGGTGTACCGGGAGAGCAATGCGAACGTGCCTGACGACGAGGATTGTTTTTATCTGCACAACGGGAGCGGGCGGCCGATGGATTTCCGGGGGACGGTGTTTGCGCGGTGCGGGGATGATGTGCTGGATTGTCTTGGTGGACCTGTGAATGTGGAGGACTGCATTCTGCGGGAGGGATGGGACAAGGGGATCAGCCTGCTGAACAACAATCTGACGATGGTGAGGACGCAGATCATTGACTGCGACAAGTGTGTGGCGTTCAAGAACGGGAGTTCGGGGGCGACGCGGACGGTGACGATGACGAAGAGCACGCTGGTGGCGGAGGAGCATGACACGGCGCTGGCACCGTGGGGGTATTCGGTGCCGCCGACGTCACCGGATCCGGATATTCCGGCGACGGCGTTCTGGACGCAGTGGAAGCCGGCGAGTGCGGGTGGGACGCCGACGCAGGACGGGGTGATGGTGTTGAATGCGGCGAGTTCGATTTTCCATGGGAAGCAGCCGGTGCAGATCGATAATGGGGCGGGTCAGTACACGAGTGCGCCGACTACGCTGGCGTATTGTGTGACGTTCGACACGGACACGGCGGGGGCGGCGGTGTGGCCGGGGACGGGGAATCTGAGTGTGGATCCTCAGTTTGCGGGGATTGGGGCGGATGACTATCGGTTGGCGGCGGGGAGCCCGTGCATCAACGCGGGGGATCCTGATGCGGCGCAGGTGGATCCTGACGGGAGCCGTGCGGACATCGGGGCGTTGCCGACGGGAACGGGTGGTGGCGGAGCGATTGGCGAGGTAAGGTGGACGCTGGCGGGTTCGCCATATCGGGTGACGGCGAACACGACGGTGCCTACGGGGACGACGCTGAGGATTGATGCGGGGGTGAACGTGCAGTTTGACCAGGGGATCCGGATGACGGTGAACGGGCGAATTCTGGCGGAGGGGACGGCTGGGAGCCGGGTGGTATTCAGCCATGTGCCGGGGACGAACGTGACGAGCGACGTGGATCCTATCAAGCTGGGGACGCAGACGGGAGCGCCGAAGTGGGGCGGGGTACGGGTGTATGATTCGATGGGTGAGGAGAATGCGTTCCGGTTCTGTGACTTTGTGAATGCGCAGGGGACGTCGCCGAGCGGGTCTGAGAATTACGGGTCGCTGGGTTTCGTCCGTTCGTGGGGCTGGGTGGATCACTGCACGTTTGCGGGGACGCACCTGAGGATGTGTTATGCGCGGAACAGCAAGCTGACGGTGACGTACAGTGATTTTCCGGACATGTTCATCTTTGATCCGCTGGTGAACCGGATCGAGGAGCCGACGACGGATTTCATTGCGGCGGCGGACAACAGCATGGAGCCGTTGAAGGTGGAGTATCCGACGACGGATGCGGAGGTGAGCGGGGCGAATGCGGTGAATTTTCCGAACGGGATGCCGCTGAATGGGTGGTGGCGGGTGTATTTCAATGCGTTTCACGGAAACCGCGGGCACCAGGACGTGTTTGACTGTGACAGCGGGCGGTGGTCGCCGCGGGATCCGGTGACGAATTTCCAGACCAACGGGCAGTTTGTGATCGACTGCCGGTACAATCATTTTTACGGGCTTGCCGGGGACGAGCACATGGATCTGGGTGGTGATGCATACATTGCGAGCAACGTGTTCGAGAATGCGCGGAAGGATTTCTGGACGAACGACACTGGTTATTCGAATGCGATCAGTTCCGGGGACAAGGGGAGCGGGACGACGATCATGCTGGCGCGAAACATTTGTTATGATCTGGATCACGTGATCAACTGCAAGCTGAACACGGCGACGATTTTCGAGCACAACACGATTGCGAATATCCATCCTGATTTTGTGTTTCAGGGGCAGACGGTGACGCAGAATGTGATCTGTGCGCCGATCAACTTCTTCATTCCGCAGGACGGGACGAATCCGAGTTACGGGGACGGGGCCTATGTCGGGTTCAATATCATCAGCAATGTGCCGCATGTGTTCAGCGGGCCTGACGCGCGGAAAGTGAACAACGTGGTGGTGAACGACATCACGACGAAGATCGAGTTTTTCCACAATCTGCTGGATCAGGTGGCGGATCCGGTGATTGGGCCTAATCATCCGGGGGGGTATTTCAGCGGGACGTACGGGCCGAATCAGGCGGGAGCGCCTGGGTTTGTGGATCCTGTGGCGGAGAATTACGGATTGCGGGTGGATTCGCTGGCGCGGGCGACAGCGCCTGGCGGGATCAGTTATGGGGCGCAGATTCCGGAGTGGGCGTATGTGCTGGGCGGGCCGTCGGGGACGGTGATGGAGACGAGTGCGCGGTTCACGGTGGGTGGGCCTGGGGTGGTGGCGTACAAGTGGCGGCTGGATGGTGGGGCCTGGAGTGCGCCGGTGCAGATCGGGAGTGGCGGGTTGATGCCGCGGGGTGCGGTGGCGACGGTGCGTCAGGCGGTGCTCGAATTGAGCGGGCTTGGGGCTGGGAGTCACGTGTTGGAAGTGCTGGGTCAGGACATGGCTGGGAACTGGCAGGGGAGTGATCCGGCGCGGTTGTATGATGGCGGGGCGCAGGCGTTGGCGACGGTGCGGGAGTGGCGGGTGGAGACGGCGGGGCAGGTGGTGAGGCTTGGGGAGGTGATGGGCGACACGTTTGGGGCGACGCCGACGGCGGAGCAGCAGTATGTGAAGCTGGTGAATCTGAGTGGTGCGGCGGTGGATCTGACGGGCTGGAGTCTGAGTGACGATGTGACGACGCCGGGAGAGCAGGCGCTGACGGGCGGGTTGCTGAAAGTTAGTCTGGTGAATTTCCGGATCGATAATGATGGGGATGCGGTGTATTTGTTTGATGCGGCCGGGGTGGTGCGGGACAGCGTGGTTTTCGGGCCGCTGCCGGCGGGTTATGCGCTGGCGAGGTTGGGGGCTCCGGCGGAATGGCGGCTGGCGGTTCCGATGGGAGGTGATGCGGAGAGTGTGGCGGCGCGGATGAGTGATTCGTCGCAGATTGTAATCAACGAGTGGCTGGCGGCGACGGGGGTGAGGTCTCAGGAGGATTGGATCGAGCTGGCGAATCTGGCGCCGTATCCTGCGAGCCTGAGCGGGATGGTGCTGACGGATGCTCGGTTCGGGTCGATGCCGGTGTTTCCGCCGCTGAGTTTCATTGGTGGTGGTGGGTATGTGAAGCTGGTGGCGGACGGGGATGTGTCTGCGGGGGCGAGTCATACAGCGTTCCGGATCGACAGCCTG